>Ga0137385_10003343_pt1 | contig 13925 bp, 10 predicted proteins | sample SagtaG_FD_104921 | JGI IMG/M metagenome (GOLD analysis project Ga0137385, IMG submission 104921) | Vadose zone soil microbial communities from Sagehorn Ranch, Mendocino, California, USA - Sage2_R_80_16 metaG | ecosystem: Environmental > Terrestrial > Soil > Vadose zone | place: USA: California...
ACCGCGATGGTGTTCGGCGAGATCTACCGCAGCTTCGGCGAGTGGAAGTTCCGCGCGGTCGGCCAGGGCTACGCGTCGGGCCTGGCAGGCATCGCTAAGGACTTCGGCGTCAACGTCGGCTGACAAGAGCCTCGATTCTTTCCGCATAGCCGCGACCGGTTGCCCGGAGTCTCCTACCGGCAACCGCTCGCGGTGGCCACATCACATGGGGCACTGGAGGGTTTGTGCTGGCACTGTTCCGGCTTCCGATCGCGGTCACTATCATCGGCATCGTCGCAGCCGGCGTCCTGGGCGGGCCGCAGGTGGCGGGAATCGTTGCCATCCTGGCCATCCTGGAAATCTCGCTCTCGTTCGACAACGCGGTCGTCAACGCGGCCGTGCTGCAGAAGATGAATCCGTACTGGCAGCGGATCTTCCTGACGGTCGGCATCCTGATCGCGGTGTTCGGCATGCGGCTGCTGTTCCCGCTGATCGTGGTGACGATCGCGGGCCACATCTCTCCGGTCAGCGCAGTCGACCTGGCCCTGCACCACCCGCATCAGTACGCCGCCAAGCTGACCGAGGCGCACCCGGCGATCGGGGCGTTCGGCGGCATCTTCCTGCTGATGATCTTCCTGGACTTCCTGTTCGAGGATCAGGAGATCAAGTGGCTCGCGCCGATCGAGCGGCAACTGGCCAAGGTCGGCAAGCTCGACCAGGCCTCGGTCATCATCGCGCTGGTGTTCCTGATCATCGCCGCGACGACGTTCGCCCGCCAGGACGCCGTCAAGGTACTGCTCTCCGGTGCGGCCGGCCTGGCCACGTACCTGGGGGTCTCCAGTCTCAGCGACCTGTTCGAAGCGGACGAGGGGGAGATCCTCGGCGGCGAGCAGGCCGACGACGAGGACGCCTCGGCCGAGAGCGGCGAGCCGCATGTGCGGGTGCCTCCAAACCTGGCCAGGCTCGGGCTCTTCACGTTCCTGTACCTGGAGGTGCTCGACGCCTCCTTCAGCTTCGACGGCGTGGTCGGCGCGTTCGCGATCACCGACATGATCTTTGTCATCGCCCTCGGCCTGGGCATCGGCGCGTGCTACATCCGGGCACTCACCGTCTACCTGGTCCGCAAGGGCACCCTGGCCGAGTACGTCTACCTCGAGCACGGTGCCCACTGGGCCATCGGGGCGCTTGCCGTGCTGCTCTTCATCACTATCCGGCAGAACGTTCCCGACCTCGTGACCGGACTGATCGGGGTCGGCTTCATCGGCGCCGCGCTTGTGTCGTCGATCGTGCGGAACCGGCGGGCCGACCAGGCCGCCGAGGCAACGCCCGTGCCAGCGCCGCTCAGGACGTGAGGTCGCCGGAGCTCGCGGGACACCAGCACAAGAGAATAACCCAGGAGGGCACATACCATGCCGATCGACTACACTAAGGGCAGCGGCTCGCAGGGGCGCGGCGTCAGTCTCAGCAAGGTGACCCTCACCAAGAATGCGCCGACCGTCTCGCTGAGCAAGCAGCAGGGCGGCAGCGCCGGCGGGGAACTGCGGGTCAACCTGAACTGGAACTCCCGGCCCGCGTCCGGCGGCCTCTTCAAGCGCCAGGCGCAGGGCATCGATCTGGATCTGGCCTGCCTGTACGAGCTCAGCAACGGCCAGAAGGGCGTCGTGCAGGCCCTCGGCGACTCGTTCAGGTCGCGCAACGAGGGCGCGCCGATCATCTCGCTCGACGGCGACGACCGGACCGGGCAGAGCGCCGGAGGAGAAAACCTGAGGATCGACCTGTCCCGGCTCGGCGAGATCCGCCGCATCCTCGTCTTCACCTACATCTACGAGGGCACGCCGAACTGGGCAGGCGCCAGCGCCATCGTCACCCTGTACCCGCAGGGCGGCGCGCCGATCGAGATCCAGCTCGACGAGGCCGACCCCAGCGCGCGTACCTGCGCTATCGCGCTGCTGGAGAGCACCGGTGCCGACCTGTCGGTGCGCCGCGAGGTTCGCTACGTGAAGGGCACCCAGTCGGCGCTCGACGCGGCCTACGGCTGGGGCATGAACTGGACGAAGGGCCGCAAGTGAGCTTGCCCGCCGACGGAATCGACTCGCGCACCGGCGGGAATGCCCTTTCATCCGCTACCCAGAGCGGCGCTGACTCGGGCGGCCAGGCACCTGCCGACAGGGTGCCGGACGCCGAGCCGGACGACGGCGAGGCGCCCCCCGACGAGCGGGTGCCCGGCGACGAGCGGGTGCCCGGGGAACAGGTCGCGCACCAGCCGCCGGCTGCCGGGGCGGCCGCTAACCAGAAGTCTCCCGGCGCCGCAACATCTGACCCGGCCGCTCCGGGCGGCGAAGCACCCGGCGAGCCCTCCGGCGATGCGGCGCCGCTCGCAGCCCGACCGCAAGCAGACGGCGATGCCCAAGTTGATGCCGCCTCAACAACTGCCGGCGCCCAAATTGATGAGCCCCCGGCCGCCGAGCCCGACACAGCCGAACCCGCGGCAGCCGAACCCGCGGCAGCCGAACCCGCGCCGGCCGAGCCCGCGGCAGCCGAGCCCGCGCCGGACAGCATTCCCGCCGCCGAGTTGCTTCGCGCGCTGACCGCGCTGACCGCGCTCGACACCCGGGTGGACGACATCGCCGCCGCCGCCGCGGAACTGGCCAGGCTGCGGTCACGCGACACCGACCTGATCGCCCGGCTGCACGACGACGTCACCAGGCTTCGCTCTGGCGAGATCGCGGCCGCGCTGAACCCGGTCGTGACCGGCATGATCAAGCTGCACGACCAGATGGTCAGCCTCGGCGCGCTGGACGATCCGGCCAGCCCGGTCGGCATGCTGCGCACGCAACTGCTCCAGATCATGGAGCTGACCTGCGCCGTCCGGCCGTTCTCGCCGTCGGCCGGCGAGCCGTTCGACGCGTCGCGCCACATCGGCACGCGGCGGAAACCGACCGCCGACCCGTCAGCAGACGGCTCGGTCGCCGCCGCGATCAGGGCTGGGTTCGTCCGCGCCGACGGCTCGGTCGTGCGCGTCGCCGAGGTCGAGGTCTACCGGCTGTCGGCATGATGCGTCCAAGCACGGAGGTTTCCCATGGCTAACAAGGTCTTCGGCATCGACCTGGGGACGACGTACTCGTGCATCGCGCACGTGGACGAGTACGGCCGCCCGGTCGTGATCATCAACGCGGACTCCCAGTCGACCACCCCGTCCGTGGTGCTGTTCGACTCGCCGACCGATGTCGTCGTGGGCGTGCAGGCCAAGCGGCAGGCCAGGATCCGGCCAGACGATGTCGCCTCGCTGGTCAAGCGGCACATGGGCCATTCTGACTGGCGCTTCGCCGCCCACGGCCAGGAGTACTCGGCGTCGGCCGTGTCCAGCCAGATTCTGCGCAGCCTCGCCAACGATGCCGCACGGGCGCTCGGCCAGCCGGTGAGCGACGTGGTCGTCACGGTGCCCGCCTACTTCGGGGACGAGGAACGCAAGGCGACCAAGTTGGCCGGCGAACTTGCCGGCCTCAATGTCGTCGACATCATCAACGAGCCGACGGCCGCGGCGTTCAGCTACGGGTTCGCCCAGGAGGGGTCGGCTGCCCATACGGTGCTGGTCTACGACCTGGGCGGCGGCACCTTCGACTCGACGGTGATCACGCTGGCCGACAAGAACATCAGCGTGATCGCGACGGACGGCGACCACGCACTCGGCGGCGCGGACTGGGACGACCGGCTGGCCCAGTTCCTGTCCCAGAAGTTCGGGGAGGCGGCACCGGCCGCGGGCGACCCGCTCGACGACACCTACGGGGCGCAGGACCTGATCACCTCGGCCGAGGACGTGAAGCAGGCACTGACCGCGCGTGAGTCCGTGGACGCGCTCGTCGTGTTCGGCGCCGACCGGGCCAGCATCACGGTCACCAGGCAGGCCTTCGAGGAGCTCACCAGCGCGCTGCTCGAGCGGACAATAGCGCTGACCCAGAAGGTGCTCGCGGCCGCGGAGGAGAAGGGCGTCACCGGGATCGACAAGGTGCTGCTCGTCGGCGGAATGAGCAAGATGCCGGCCGTGGCGCGGCGGCTCGCCGAGTCCTTCCCCGACCTGCCCCACGCCGAGCTGACCGATCCCGACCTGGCCGTCGCCAAGGGCGCGGCCATCTACGGCCAGAAGAAGGAACTCGAGAACTACGTGATCTCCGACCTGGTCGCCTGCGGCAAGCTCGCCGATGGCCAGACGATCGCGGACGCGAATCCGGCCGACCTGGGCGGCGCCGTCGCGAACACGGCCAGCGAGTACGGGCTGGCCAGCGCCGCCGTGGCCGACCTGGTCCAGACGCAGGTCAGCAACGTGACCAGTCACGGATTCGGCGTCATCGTCATGGACAGGGAGACCAGCAGCGAGTACGTCGACTTTCTCGCGCATGCCAACGACTCGCTGCCGATCACGGTCTCCGAGCTCTACTACACCAACGTCGACGACCAGCGCGTGGTGCAGGTGCAGGTGGTTGAGCAGGCCACGAGCGTGGAGTCGCCCAGGCCGGCCGACAACAAGGTCATCATCGAGGGCCCGATCGACAACATCCCGGCTGGCTTCCCGCGCGGTACACCGGTCGAGGTCACGTTCGCCATGGGCAGGGACCAGACCATCGAGGTGACCGCCCGCCACGCCGCGGTCGCCGAGCCGCTGGTGCTGCGGATCGAGGCCGGAGTGTCCTCGAGCGCCATGCGCGACGCGGAGCAGGCAAAGGTCAACTTGCTCAAGCAGAAGACCTGATACCGGTCAACTACTGAACACGGGAAGCACGGCAATGAGTGGCACGCAGGTCGGCGCGTTCGACGCGACCGGCTACCGGCAGCGTGTGCTGTCTTCCCTGCGCGGCGCCTCCCGCCTCGACCTGTCCGACCCCTTCTTCATCGTCGACCTGCCCGTCGACGTCGATGACACCGAGCTGATCAGGGCGCGCATCACGGCGCTGGTCGGCTTCTGGAACAAGGAGCGGAGCCCGAACTACAAGGCTCTGACCGCCGAGCTCGCCAGGCACCGGGCCGACCTCGAGTCCGTGCTGCTCGACCCGGTCAGGCGCGCAGACTGCGCGGCGCGAGTCGGAGCCGCCAGGGCCGCTGCCGCCGCCGACAGGTACGCCGCGCTCGACTCGCTCGCCGAGAAGCTGGTCGCCCGGTATCAGGGGCTGCCCCGCTCCAGGATGGCCAGCCTCGCGCGACTGGCCAAGAGCCGCGGCCTGGACGACGCCGCGTTCGCCGCGTGGGCCGCCAGGCAGCACGTCATCGACGACGCTGCGCAGGCCGAGCCGCTCGCGCCTGCCGTGCGCGCGCAGATCCGCGGCGACCTTGACGAAGTCGGCAGGCTGGCCGGCGACCCGAGCAGGTCGGCGACGCTGTGGACCTTCCTCGGCATCGCGCCGGGCGCAGCGGCGCAGGAGGTCGCGGCCAGGCACGCGGAACTGACCGGGGAGAACGAGCGCAGGCAGCACGACCACCAGATGACGGTCGTCGCCAACCTGCTCACGTACGTCAAGCAGCACCTGATCGACGGCGATCCCGTCAGGTACGCGGCGAGCCTGATCGAGGATGCGAAGGACCGGCTGCGCGACACCATCGCGGAGAAGGTCATCGTGGACGGCGAGCTGAACGCGGCCGACTTCGAGGCCTGCGTCCGCAAGGCGGTCGGGTTCGGCTTCGGCCTGTCCAGCGAGCAGGCCAGGCTGGCGGTCAGGAGCGTCGCCACCGACCTCGGCGCGACGCTGGCGGTCGCCCCCGCCGTCGACTACCTGCTGTGCCCCAACTGCCGTGAGCCGCAGCCGGTCACCGGCCAGCCGGCCTGCCGGTACTGCGGCGCCGATCTGTATGTGCTCTGCCCGGCCTGCGGCCAGCGGGCCGAGGCAGCCGCGGTCGCCTGCCCGCACTGCGGATCGAGCTTCCGTGCGATCCACGCGGCGGCGGAGGAGGTCGCGGCGGCACGCGCCGAGCTGGGACAGGGCCGCCCGGCGGCCGCCCGGGCACGGCTGACGCCGGCCAAGCGTGCAGCGCGGAACGCTCCGGTTCTGGCCGCGGAGATCGGAGCGCTCGGCGCCGAGATCGACCGGGTGATCACGACCGCCGAGTCGGACTGGCGCACCGAGGCACGGGATCTGGACTCTGCCCGGCTGTACGCGGCCGTGGACCGGCTGGCGCGGATCGCCAGGCTCGCCGCGGACGTGCCAGGGCCGGCCGGGGAGTCGGCCGCCAACCAGCTTGCCGAGCTCGCCTCGCGCAAGGCGTCCGTGCAGGCCGACATCGCGGCCGCGCGGCAGCTGCCGGACGACCAGCGGGAAGCGGCTCTCGGCCGGGTACTCGCGGTGGCGGCCGACTGCGACGAGGCGATTGACCTGCTGGCCGCCCTGCCGCTGGCACCGCCTGGTCAGCCGCGGGCCGAGGTCACCGCCGACACGGTGGCGTTGCGCTGGGACCCGTCGCCCTCGCCTGGACCGGTGGCGTACAAGGTCACCAGGATCACCGCGGCCGCCGGCGGTGCGCCGGAGGAGGCCAGGGTCATCGGCACGACCAGCGCGACCGAGTTCGAAGACGCGGGTGTGCCGGGCGGCGCGATGGTCGCCCACGAGGTCCGCGCGGTATCCGGCCGCCGAACGTCGGCGGCGGTCAGTACCGCTGCGGTGCTGATGGCACGCGACGTCACCGGACTGGCTGCCCGGGCCGACCGCTCGGGCATCACGCTCACCTGGAATCTGCCGCTCGCAGCGGGCAGCGTCGTGGTCGAGCGCCTGGCCGACCCGCAGACCGCGGCCGCGGCCGGGATGAAGCTGCCGCCGCGCAGGGACCGCGCCGAGGGGCAGTCCTGGCGGGACCCCGACCCGCCGGCCGGCGTCGAGTTCGACTACCACGTCCACGCCGAGTACCGGGACGCCGGCGGCGCGCCGGTCCGCACGCCAGGCGCCACGGTCCAGGCGCGGGTGACACCGCGACCCAAGCCGGTCGGCGAGCTCTGGGCCACCACCAGCGCGGGCCGGACCACGGTCGCGTGGACCAGGCCGCCGAGCGGTGAGGTGCGGATCTATGCCGCCGACGCCCCGCTGGCCTCGCCGGGCGCCGACGCGGACCTGGCCGAGCTTGCCCGCCGGGGCCGGTACGTCGGCGCCGGCCAGCGCCGGGTCGTCGACGAGAACATCCGCGGCCTGACGACGTATACGCCGGTCACCGTCGACGGCGGGCACGCGGTCGCGGGGCCGTCGGTCGCGCACCTGCCCGTGCAGGCGCCCAGTCACGCGGCCGTGACCGACACCGGATCCGAGCTTGTGCTCACGTTCACGCTCCCGCCCGGGATCACCGAGGCCGTCGTGGCGGCCCGCCGCGACGCCCCGCCGGCCGGACCTCACGACCCGGCCGCCCAGATCTGGACCACCACCAATACCAAGCTGGAGATCGACGGCGGCCTGCACGTGCCGGCGCCGCCCGACGGGCTTGGCTGGTACTTCAGCATCCACTCGGTGCTACGGGACGGCCAGGTCAGGCTCGCCGCCCCGGCCGGCGTTCGGCTCACCGCCCGCGGCGCGAGCTAGGACACGTCCTTCGGGCAGCCCAGCTGGTTCAATCACGGCGCAGTCAAGGCCTGGGTTGTTCTCCCTGGGCCTGGAGTTTCGTAGACCACCGAAGACTGCGACGACGCAAATTGCTAGCCGGCTACGAAAGGGAAGGTTGATGGTGAATTTGCGTGTGATTGGGCAGGCGGCCGGACGCCATCGTGGCCACGCCGGACGGCAGGACGGTGTACGTGGCCAGCGGCCGCTCAGGGACGGTGACGCCGATCAGGGTGGCCACCGAGACCGCGGGGCGGCCGATCGGGGTTGGCAAGCACCCGGTGGCGATGGCGATCGCTCCGGACGGCAGGACGCCCGCGCGCGGCGGCCGGCGCATCTACGTGATCAGCGCGGGCCGGCCCGACATCACCGTGGTCGACGTCAGGACCGGGACCACGACGATGATCAGGGCCGGGCTCGGGCCGATCGCGCCGCCTTACCAGGTCGACGGGCTGATCGCCCTGTCACCGGACGGCAAGCGCACACCGGGAGTGCAGGCGCTAACTAAGGCAGGTCTCCAGCCAGTCCCTGGTGATCTGGGCGGCGGCGGCATGGCCAGGCTGCCGAGTAACGGTCACCGCGTGGTCACGGTCCGGCCAGGCGGCCTCGAGCTCGGACCCGGCCGGAACCCACGCCAGGTCGGCGCCGGCCAGCATCGGCCGGTCGTGCTCGGTGTCGCCGGCGGCGAGCCGCAGCGGCGCGGCCCCGGCCCGCTCAGCGACCTTCCCGGCCACGAACGCCGCCGCGTGCTCCTTGCCGATCCCGGCGGGAAACGCGTACAGCTTGCGGCCCACCAGCGAGGCCTGCCAGCCGAGATCCAGGCACCGCCCGGCCAGGGCGGCGAGCTGCTCGGTCCCGAGCCGCGCCGGGTCGACGATCGCCAGGCAGCACATGTCGTCCTCGTCGCCCATCCGCTCCAGCCAGGTCGCCCGCGCGGAGTCGGCACCCCCGGCGGCGCGGCCCGCGAAGGCCGCGAAGGCACACCTGACCTCGGCGGCCGGCGCGGCCCTGGCGAGCAGCAGCGCGGTCCGTCCCGCCCAGTCGGGGTCCGGCACCCCGCCGGCCAGCACGACCCCGCCGTTGGCCGCGATCGCGTAGTGCACAGGGAACGGCAGCCGCAGCCGCGCCAGCCTGCGAACGCTGCGGCTGGTGGCCACGCACGTCCAGGCGAAATCGGGCAGCGCGGCGAGGGCGTCCCGCGCCGCGTGGCAGAGCTCGCCAGCCGTCTGGCCGCCGGGGTGCTCGACGGCGACGGCGGGCAGCGCGCCGCCGAGCTGGCTGGTCGCCCTCGGGCTGAAGATCAGCGTTCTGTCCAGGTCGGTGGTGATCAGGACGGGGCGGCCAGGACCAAGCGGACGCACCCTAGTCACCCCCGGCCTGCGGCCGGACCAGCCCGATGCAGCTGTACGGCATGTCCGGGTAGTCGACCACGTCCACGCCGCGCTCCTTGGCCAGCAGCAGCAGGTGCTCGAGCATGTCGCGGCAGTCCGGGCGGACCAGGACCAGCCACGGCAGCCGGCGCAGCAGCACCCGGGTCGCCTCACCGGCGCCCGGCTTGACCAGGTGCTGGCTCGGCAGGCCGAACTCGGCCTGGACCCGGCTGGTCACGACCCGCCCGGCGAACGTCACCGGCCGGTCGGCGGCGTACGCGGCAGGCCAGCGCCCGGCGACCGCGGGGGCGACCTGCGGGAAGCGCCCGCTGACCGCGTCGAGGAACTGGGCCGACCGGTCCGCTCCGGCCAGCTCGGCGTACACCTTGGCGCCGTGGAACATCCCCGGCTTGATCAGCTCGTCGTTCAGCACGGTCCGGCTGACCAGGCCGCACACGGTGGAGTTCAGGCACGCGGACGGCACGAGGATGTCCTGCCTGGTGCCGAACAGCCCCGAGCAGTGGCCGGGGTCGGCGAGCACGGCCAGGTCGTCGGCCAGAACCGGGCGCCCGGCGGCGGCGTAGGCCGCGAGCGCCTGGGTCAGCTCGGTGGCGATCGCGCCCTTGCCCGTCCACCCGTCGACGAACAGCACGTCGCGCGGGTCGTGCCGGGCGACGATGTGGTCGAGGGCCACGGTATCGATGCCGCGGCCGCGCACGATCGAGACTGAGTAGTGCGGCAGCTCGACCTTCTTGCTGAACACGGCCCACCGGCGCATCAGGATGCCGACCGGAGTGCCGGCCCTGGCCAGCGAGACCAGCACCGGGCGCCCGTCCCGCGCCGCGAGCGCCATCTCGGTCACGACGCCGACGTGCTCGGCGATCTGCCAGGAGAACTGCTCGACCAGGGCGTCGAACAGCGCGAGGTACCGCGCGCTCGGCGCGAACTCGATCGGCAGCATCTCGGCGTAGTTGCGGCCGCCCTGGACGGCGCGCTCCCGCTCGCGCAGGCCGAGCTCGAGCCGGTGCCCGGACAGGTCGGTCAGCAGGAAGGTCACCTCGTCCGGGTGGTAGCTAGTGCGCAGCACGGCGCTCTCCCCGACTCGCCAGGCGCAGCGTGATCACGTGGACGCCGCAGCGCGCGGCGACAGACAGCTCGCCGACGAGCCCGCTGGTGCGCGGGCCGCGCGCCGCATCCGTCACCAGCACGATGTGATCGAATCCGGGAGCATTTCCGCGGTCGGCGTGGCTGCTGGCCGCCACGTTGTAGGCGTAGACCGGGCGGCGCCCGTCCTCGGTCGAGACGAACGCCAGGGCCGTCCGCAGCGGATAACCGGGGCCGTCGATCGTGACCGCCGGCGTGCGCGTGGTAGTCGACGTCCTGACCTGGTCGCCGAGCGCGGCGGCGAGCAACTGCGGCAGGTACATCAGCTCCTCGTCGCCCAGGACCAGCGTGCGCCCGTCCCTGGCTACCGGCAGCGACGCGGCCGCCAGCGACATCGCCGCCGCGGCGGCGCGCTCCTGGTCTGGCCCCCAGCCGTGCATGCCGATCGGCGGCACCCGGTCGGGCAGCCTCACGTCGGCCCACGTCACCTGCACCAGTGCGGCGGGCCTTGGCCTGGCCGGCGAATCCGGCAGGGCCCCGACAAGCTCGCGCACCGCGGCGACGGCACCCGCCGGGATCCTGACGCGGCCATCGAGCAGCGAGACGCTGGTGACGTCGGCCCCGAGCGCGCGCACGGACCTGACCACCGCGGCCCGCCGGCCGTCGTCGCGGCAGTCGATCAGCGACGCGAGCACATAGACGTCGCGGGGCCAGGCCGCCTGGATCGCGGCGATGGCGTTGACGGCCGTCTGGCCCGTGGTGAGCTCGTCGTCGACCAGCACCAGCGGGCGGTTGCCTCGCAGCTCGGCGTCGTCGAGCAGGACCAGGGCCTGGCCGGCGGCGTGGCTGTGTTCCTCGCTGAATCTGACGACCCGTGCCCCGGCCGGCGCGGGTCGCCTGGTGGTGTGCAGGTAAGGCGCCGGACCGCCGTCGGCGGCGCTGACCGCGGCGACGCCGTGGCCAAGCCCGGTCGCGGTCTCGGCGAAGCCGACCACGACCGGCGTCTGCCCGGCGCAGGCCGACCTGACGACCGAGCCGAGCGCGTGCGCGGCGGAATGGACCTGGCAGACCGGGACCGGTACGTGCTTGCCGAGCACGCGGGAGACGAGCAGCTGCGCCCGGTTCGGGTTGCGCCGCAGCCCGATCTCGACCGCGCCCGCGAACCCGGCCGCGCCGGGGAAGGACGGCGTCACCTGCACGGAAATGCCGAGCTGCCCCGCGACCGAGCGGTCCTCCCGCTCCCCGGCGACCGAGAGGTCCCACCGCTCCCCGGATGGATCCCGGGATCCATCCGGGGAAATCGGATCGATGCCGGGATCCATCCGATGGCCCGTCATGCGCCGACGTCTTCGATGTCGAGCAGGTCGACGAACGTGCGATCGGGCCGCAGGACGCCGAACACCTCGGCGCGGCGCACGATCCCGGCCGCCCAGCGGGCGTGCGGCCTGGACTCGAGCATCTTGTTCGCGTACTCGCTCGAGCGCACCCCGCCGTCGGTCTGGCGCAGCGTGGCCAGCGCGTCGCTGTGCTCCTCGGCGGTCACGACGAGCATAGCGTGGACCGGCCTGACGTGCGACGGATGGATCACGGTCTTGCCCAGGATGCCGGTCGCCTTGTCCAGCACTACCTCCCTGAGCAGCCCGTCCAGGTCGCTGCTGACGAGCTGACGGCGGACCCGGAGGGCGTTGGGCAGGTCCTCTCGCGCACGGAACGGCGACTCGCGCAGCTGAGGCTTGAAGATCCGCTCACCACGCTCGAAATACTCCCATACCGGACCGGATACCACGAACTGGCGATCGCGGCCGAAGACGTTGAGTATGTCGGAGACGGCCTCGCGCACGACCGCGAGGTCGTAGACCGTCTGGTCGTTGCTGCGCCGCAGCCCGAACAGCCCGCACAGGTCGGTCGCGCCGATCCGGACGGCCAGGACGGCGTCGACATGGCTGGCAAGCAGGTTCCTGACCGCCAGCAGCTCGCCGACCCGGGTCTCGGCGTAGATGGTCTGCGGCGACTCGAGCACCGGCATCCCGTACAACGGCAGACCGGTATCGGCGCGCGTTTCGGCGAGAACGTCAAGAAATTCGCGCCCGTTCGCGGCGGTGAATTTCGGGAAAACAAAACCGGTCAGCATGGTGGCGGCCGGGCCAATTTCCTTGATCAGCAGGCGGACCTGGTCGGGATGCCTGACCCGGACGAACAGCAGCGGCGCGGCCGCTTTCCTCCGGTGCAACTCGGTGAGCTGGGCCACGACATTGCGTTCGGCGGACGCCACGTCGGCGTCGCGGATCGCGTCTTCCAGGCAGAGCACCGCCGAGGTGACTCCCCGCCCGACCAGCGCGCCGATCCGCTCCGCGTAGTCCGTGGTCGTCCCCGGTGAGTAGAGCGTTGCACCCAGCGCCATGGCCAGCATCCGCCGGTCACTGTCCCGGTCGAACGGCTGCGGGACATGGTCGAACAATGACTCGTCCTGGCCTGTCGTCAGGTATCCGAAATGCCGCACATAAACTCCGCGATAGTTAGCGGAGAAGACCCTCATCGCCCGGCTGGCCAGGGGACGACCCCCGGAACCCCCGCGACGCGCACCGCCGGTGCCTGGTTTCCCCCAGCTGTCCCTGTCGCCCATAATGTACGCGAGCTTCGGACAGTACCTACTTGGCAGCGTTTTCGCCGCTGTTATTCCTGATCCAGGCAGCTGTGCGCAGTCGGCCGGCCCGTAGCTACTGTTGGAGACGTGACCGCGCTGCCGTCCAACCGGACCTATGCCGAGCAACTCGATGCGGCCGACCCCCTGGCCAGGTTCAGGGACCGCTTCGTGCGACCCGACGACGCGCCGATCTACCTGGACGGGAACTCGCTCGGCCCGCTGCCGAAGGCCACCCAGGCCAGGATCGCCGAGGTCGTCGGCTCCGAGTGGGGCGCCGGACTGATCCGCTCCTGGGACCGCTGGGTCGGGCTGCCGGGTGAGGTCGGCGACCTGGTCGGCGAGCACCTGACCGGCGCGGCGCCCGGCCAGGTGCTGGTGAGCGACTCGACCACGGTGAATTTGTTCAAGCTGGTCAACGCGGCCCTGGACGCGCGGCCCGGCAGGACCGTGCTGATCACCGACGACGACAACTTCCCGACCGACCGGTACGTGCTGCAGGGCGTCGCCGCGCAGCGCGGCTGTGAACTGCGGATGATCCAGACCGACCTGGACCAGGGCCTGGACACCAGCGCGCTGCACGCGGCGCTCGGACCCGACGTCGCACTGGTCAGCCTGTCGCACGTGGCGTACCGGAGCGGTGCCCTCGCCGACATGGCGCGGATCACCAGCCTGGTGCACGACGCTGGCGCGCTCGTCCTGTGGGACCTGTGCCACTCCCTCGGAGCGGTGCCGGTCAGGCTCGACGAGAGCGGCGCCGACCTGGCAATCGGATGCACCTACAAGTACCTCAACGCCGGGCCGGGTGCCCCGGCGATCCTCTACGTGCGCGCCGATCTCCAGGACCGGCTGCGGCAGCCGATCTGGGGCTGGTTCGGGCAGGCCGACCAGTTCGGCATGGGGCCCGCCTACCACCCGGTGCCGGGCATCGAGCGGTTCGCTACCGGCACTCCCCAGATCATCGGCACAGTCGCCGTCGCCGAGGGCACCAGGCTGCTCGCCGAGGCGGGCATCGACCGCCTGCGCGACAAGGGCATCGCGCTGACCAGCTACCTGATCCACCTGGCCGACGAGTGGCTCGAGCCGCACGGGTTCAGGCTGGCCTCGCCGCGCGCCGACGCCCGCCGGGGCAGCCACGTCACCCTGTACCACCCCGACGCCCGGCGGATCAACCGGGCGCTGATCGCGGCGGGGGTGATCGGCGACTTCCGCACGCCCGACCGGCTGCGGCTCGGCCCGGTCCCGATCGCGACCAGGTTCACCGAT
>Ga0137385_10003352_pt1 | contig 13913 bp, 19 predicted proteins | sample SagtaG_FD_104921 | JGI IMG/M metagenome (GOLD analysis project Ga0137385, IMG submission 104921) | Vadose zone soil microbial communities from Sagehorn Ranch, Mendocino, California, USA - Sage2_R_80_16 metaG | ecosystem: Environmental > Terrestrial > Soil > Vadose zone | place: USA: California...
ACGGACGTTTTGTCATGCAACTCAAGGCGGAATTCGCCAAGCATGTTCGAAAACTGGCGAACCGCCCACTTCTAACACCCGGACCCCTTCGGACGCTATCTTTCATAGCTCTGAAGCAGCCAGTCACCCAGTCCTACGTGGTACGCGTTCGCGGAAAACTGGCCTACGGCCATGTGAAACAGCTAAAGGACATGGATCTGATTAATGACGAGAGGATCGGGAGAACCAGGATGCTAAGGACAACTACAACATTTGCAGATTACTTCAACCTCAGTCATGACCCGTCACTCTTGAAAAAGGAATTGAAGAAAGTTCTCCAGCTCGGAGAAGACACTCCAACATCGGTCCAACCAACAAGACCTGACACTTGACTGTTCCAGTCGCACAATGACCCGCCGAAGAACACTAAGCGACAGGATATGTTTTCACGGCAGATGTTGCTAGCGGCGCCAATGTTGGGCCCTCTATTCCAATTGTCTCTAACAAATGGCAATAAGCTGGAATCGGATTTCGTTGTCGGAAAAGATATGAGAAGTGAATACCATTCGCCTCACCACGTAGAGCTTCGTAGGCCTCCGCGGCAACTGCGAGACTGCCTCCAGTTGGATCGTCTACCAGTTTTTTCCTGATGTGAACTGGGACAGGTATGTCGAATTTCTGGCTCACAAATAACACGTTGTCCAAGCTGAGCGGAATAGAAACTTGAATGAACAGCGGTACGTTTAGCCCTGCCTCAAGCAGAGCATCTCGGTGCTCAAGCACACTCTCCGAGTCGAAAGCGACGTTTGTAACGATGAAGTCGGCACCAGCGTCGACTCGTGATATCGTTCGGGAGATCTCGCTTTCCCTGTTGTCCGCGTGCTGGTTGGTCACTGCCCCAATACATGGGTCGTTCCCACCGTTTAGCGAGGAGATCTCCCGAATTAGCTCGTTCGTTTTGGCAAACTGGTAGGACCCTGGATGGGGCTGTGGAAAAGGGTCTCCGTAAACGATCAGCACATTTCTAAGCCCTTGAACCACGTGGTTGGCGATAGCTGACAAGTCAGACCTGTTGCAATCGCGACATGTTAGCGAGGGGACGGCGGTTAATCCGGCCCTATTGATAATCGAGGCGGAAGCAAGACTTCTGCGTTGGGGCGTTATCGAGAAAGACTTTGGATAGCTTGGGTCGTCGTGGCCATTCCGCAAGGCTGGAACGGTTATAGCGTCAACTCTTCCCCTGAGGAGAGACAAATCGCTTGGAACGACTCTGTCTGGAATAAGTTCGACAGTCACGAGGTTGTGATGTCGCGCCCTATCACTCAGTCTCATTGGTATGCCTCCCTTGCCAGCTCGGCACCTTTCGTGATGTTTGCGAGCTTCGCGAAGGCCACATCCCACGTTCTGGTCCTCAGGCCACAGTCTGGGTTCGCCCAGATTTTCCCTGGGTCCCCTACAATCTTGGTGGCGAACAGAAGTCGATCTCGTACCAGCTCTGGAGATTCAATCAGGTCTCGTCCCACGGATTGACCTGCCCCGGAGGACACGTTTCCTGTAAAGTCGTGAACGTGCGCGACGCCAAGACCGAATTCTCCGTTGTAACCGGCATTGACGAAGTGATTGAGGTCGCTGTAGCCTTCTCGTGAATCCTCATCGAGTCCGAGCCGTGACGTGTCTCGGTTGGCGAATTCTAGCGCGAGTTGGTCGCACTTGTCCAGCTTTAGTGCGTATTCTGCGAGAACTTTGTACCCTATCTCGGATGGGTAGCACGTGTGGTCGCTAAACTTGCAATTGAATCCTTTGACTGTTTCGTTCCACGCCTCTACGAAGAGTTCCATTTCTTGGGGTTCTGGGTGGGTGGTCACTGCTGGTTCGTCGATCTGTATCCAAGTTGCTCCCGCGTTGACCAGGTCGCGGATCTCAGGCCGTATGATTTGCTCCACGACATCGAGAAGGAATTCGCGCTTTGCGTCGATCTTCCGTGTCTTGGGAGAGGAGGCATGTTGCTTCTGGATGTAGTATCCGCTAAAGGACCAATCCACGAGGGTGTAAGGTCCAGTAATCGGGACCTTCACGGCACGGTGGGCGTATTTCTTTACATCCAGGAATTCTGGAACGTAAATGGAGTGTTTTCTAGAGATTTTCGATTCTGCGACTCCTTTGTTGAAGTACTTGTTATCAAAGGAGTGAACATGGCCCAGGAGGTTCATCCCCTGCACGGCTTTGATCACGTGCTCGTACATTTCGACTCGCTGTTGCTCTCCGCCTACGCCGTCGTTGTCTACGCCTGTGGTTTCGAATAGGCGGAGGCCATACAAGGTCGAAAGTTCAAGAATCGCTTTGACTCGTTCCTTGTCATCACCAGTCTTGAGAAGGCTCTTGGCTCGATCGTGAAAGTCCTGAATGCCCAGCTTCTCAGCCCATTCTTCAGCCTCGAAGAGGTCTTGCGAGGAAAGCCGTTGTCGAAGCCCTTTGGTTCTCCATTTGGGCTTAGCGAGGCTTCCGATTTCTTGAACAGGAAAGAGCTTGGTCATCTGTTAAGTCCTCTCGAACAGTTTGGATGCCTCAGACAGCACCTCCAACTTTTGGTTCGCAATTTCTTGCGGTACAAATTTCAGGTCCGAATTGGAAGCAAAAACTAGGTTGCGGGCATCTACCTTCTCCCGGAATTTCCGCGCTGTATCGGCAATCCATCTAGGATTCTCGACGAAGGATTCCCTTGAATCGACAATCCCCAAAATGAACGCTTTCGAGGTTTCTTGTTCGCTAAGTGAGAAAATGTCGGTCTCGAACAGGTCGATTCCAATACCGTAGATAGGCAGGTCCAGAAGTCTTGGGAGTAATGGAGCAGCATCGCCGAAATATGTCTGGACCAAAAACTCTCCGGGACTATCTTCGACCACTGAGCGAATAGCTCTTAGAGCCAGCTCAAGCTCGGACCGATCTCCGAAGCTTTCTCTGTACGGTTGATAGACCAAGCTGGGCTCGGATAGTTGGAAGAGTGTAACGCCTTCATTCTTGAGTCTCCGGATGATCTCGCGCTCGGCAAGTGCGACGTCAAGGAGCAAATCAGGGTAATTCTTGTAGTGCTTGTTTTCCGAGAGCTGAGAGAACGTGTAGGGTCCCGGGAGAGTGACTTTTGGATCCCTTTTTCCGGTCAAGAGTTCGGCTCGAAGAAAGCTCTTGGGGTCGATGTTACCAGCGGAAATCTTGCCTACGATGATGGGTTTCTGGTAGAATGTGTTGGTGTCAAACCATCTTGAGTATCGGGTGCCTGACTCCACTCCTTTGAGGGATCGGGTGACAGGTCTTAGCTGATCCTGCCAGGCTAAAGAACCGTCGGAAAAGTGTCTAAAGCCGAGGCTCTCTTGAAGCTTGATGACTTCCTTTGTCTCCTGTTCAAGTTGGACCTCTACCTGGCTCCAGCTGGCCTTTGCCCGCTCGTACGAGCGGGTGAGATCAATTAGTCTCTCTGACCGTGGGTGAATTCCCGCAAGCTGGATTTCCGGGGACATGTTTTCGCTGTCTTTTGATTTATTCTGATTATATAAGTTCTGTCGTACTCATATTCCTTTAGGAATAGGTTCTTAATGTATTCCGATAGGAATAAGAGCACCGATCGACATGTCTGTGGATATGTTACCCTCGTTGGGGGAGATCCCCAAGAAGAGGAAAGAGCTCGGACTAACGCAGTCCAGACTCGCTCTATCCGCTGGAGTAAGTCAATCGATAATTGCTAAAATAGAAGCAGGCTCGGTGGACCCGTCATACTCAGTCGTTCAGAGGTTATTTGGCGCTTTGGAAAGAGCGGGCGTCGAGACTCCGACGCGTCGCGTAGACGAGCTCATCAGTCGCCCCGTCGTTTCCGTAGCGAGAACACAGCTTGTCAGGGACGCGGTTGACTTGATGAGGCGTAGGGGTTATTCGCAGCTCCCGGTTTTCGAAAACGGACGATGTGTTGGAAGCATTTCGGAGAAGACGATTCTTGATCGGGCCGCTCGGGGCGAGTCTCTAGAATCTGTTCTTACCCTCAAGGTCCGCGAGATCATGGATTCGCCGTTGCCTGTGGTAAATAGTGACACTCCACTCGATCTGGTTCTTGGATTGTTGCAGACAAACTATGGCGTGCTCGTTTCGAAGGGCGAGAACCTCGTTGGGATTCTGACAAAGTCTGACATTCTGAAGACTAAGAAGTAGTTCTCCCAAGAGAAGGATTGCATTGTCCATTGGTGAACGGAAACCTTCGGGTTGTTTCCGGTGGCCATTCGCTTAGGTAACATCATTCCTATTCGAGAACAACTCATGCTGTGTTCTCCTGTTCGAATTAATAGCTTAGGACTACTCACCATGTTTGGACGCAAGAAGAAAGACGAGAAAGAAGCCGATACGACTGAAGATGTATCGACGTCAGCGTCCGCATCGACAGCTATTGCTCCTGCTATGTCGACTCCGATTCAAGCCCCTTCTGTTCCAGCTGGCTCACCTACGCCTACCAACTTTCCACCTCTGAGTGCTACCAGTTCGTATCAGCCTCCGAGAGGTCCACCCCCTTCCACTCAAGTGGACGAAGATAGTTCGCTTAGTAGACTGTTACAATCTCTTCTCAAAGATTTGCCATCCGATGCAAGCTCTTTTGGCGGGGAACAGCCTAGAGGGTTTGCTATGCAGAGCAGTCCAGAATGGGTTCCGCCGAGATCGACTCCTACAAGCAGGCCGATGACGATAGTTCCGGGTGGAAAGAAAGGCCTTGAGCCAGACAGGGCAAGTATGGCGCCTCCGACGCCTGCGCCTCCTATTCGCTCCCTGAAACCTCCTGATTCTGCGGAGCAGCCTGGAAAGGAAGCAATCCAACCTAAATTCTATCCGCCGCCATCAACGGACAGACCGGAGAAACCGGCTCGAGAAGAAGCTCCGAAGCGTCCCAGCGCTCCAAGGGTCTCTCAGAGTTTCGACCATATCTTCGAGCTTACGCAAGGAAGCCTCGAATCTCCCGGTCTCGTGGTTGTGAATGGCAGTCCAGGTTCTGGTAAGACGACTCTGTGCTCCGGGCTCGCGAGCAGTTTTCTGAAGCAGGGAAACCCGTGCATGTTCGTTACCTACGATAAGGCGCCCCTTGCGCTCCGGGAACAGATGAAGAAGATAGGCGCAGACCCTTCGGAGGCCGAGTCCGAATACCGGTTCTTGCTGGTGGACGGGTTTTCGTCTCAGTCCGACTCGTTCAGTTTTGAGCCTTACTATGTTGAGAAGGCGTTTGACTTCGATTCGATACAGGACGCGCTCGTCAAGAACAGTTCCATGTTTATCGGCGAGAAGACAAAGATTCTTTTTGACTCCATCGATCCGGTTGTCGCGAAGGTCGCGTCCAAGGATTTTGTCAAGCGGTTAGGCGAGACTTTGGACAAGCTGAGAGACTCGAACGTGACACTGGTTTTGTCAGTGGACCTCGCCAAGGCTCCGAAGGACGTTGTTAAGTGGCTGGAGGATACTGCGTCGTGCGTTATCGATCTGGACAAGGACGATTCTGATTCGAACGGGCGAGAATTGAAGGTCCGGAAGCTGAACGGGTCCGCGTCGAAGCTTGACACGGAGACTTTCGAGATAGACTCCAGCAAAGGACTCGTCTTCGTAAAATAGCCTCGCCTTTACAACGACGCAGAGTAACGGGACTAGTTATTCGTCGTCTTTTGGGTCGGCCGCTGGCGTTTGCGGTTGGAATGCTTCCAGGGGCACCCATCTGCTCTTCTGGGTACCTTTGACCCAGGCGCCCGCTCCATCGATCCATTCGACGACGCCCTCGATTGTTTCGCCGCTCATCAATGTCACTTTGACGTTGTCGCCGGGCTTGGGAAGAGACATGACGGGGCGAACGGGGATCCTGCTGGGCTATCATAAAACCCTAACTTGGACTTTCACACAGTCCCGCGGGCACCAACTCATGCGACACGAGATGCCCAAGGGATCCATTTTTTCTTGCGGGTTTGTTTCTGTCTGGGCGTGATTCTGGCTTCTTTGCTGAAGACAGGCTTAGAATCAACTTGTCTCGTTCTTTTTGATCCCCGTGTATTTCCCTAGGGATAGGCGTGGAAAATACCGTTCTGGAAATTGTCAGCTCAGATTGGCATTCTGGGCTTGAATTGGGCGAGTTTTCTGAACCATGGGAACGGTCTAGAGGGGTTCTACGTAGCCGAATCCTTCACGTATGATCTTGCGCACTTTCTCAGCTCTCTCCTCTGTATTCTTGTCCAGGAAAATCTTGACGATGTGGCCTTTCTCAGTCTCGAAGCGCAAGCCTTCCTTGCGAAACTTCTCTAGGGCATCATTCAGCGTGAAATGGTTTCCAAAAGTCGCAATAATAACGGTGCGATTCTTCTTCCTACCACCAAGCCTTATTGCGGTCTTTCTGAAGCCTTCGGCTAAGCCGTAAGCCATCGTAAATCCAACAGTTTTCTAGAATGAGCGAACCTGCTATATGACTATCGGGTAAACGATTGAGGATCTGTTATCTAGGCTTTTACGCTGCCAGTTCAATAGGCCGCATCCTCTCGGATGGCTTTTTGCCCAAGACTCTTCCAAGCTCCACGGCTACAACTCTGCGATTGGACCGCTCGCCGCCATACCACCTGTTTACTTGACGGTCACCATATTTCCGTCGAAAGAGATCGAAGACATGATCGAGCTTCTCCTGAGCAAGACTTCCGCTTCCTTCGAAAAGTATCTCCCCAACTTCGACCTCAACCCTACGAGTCTTCTTCACGTTTTTCCACCAATCAGAATCCTCATGAGCTAAGAAGAACAAGTTTCCGTCCTCGAAAACGAACCACAGCTCGACAGTGCGAGACAAGCTGGTCCGTCGACCCTTGGTAGTCAGGTTGAGGTAAGGCGTTTCTTCCAGAATAACCTCACTAGTAGCCAATACGCTTTCCGACATGCCGACGGTTATCCACCCTGCGTTATAACCCTAAGGGGCTTCTGCGGCGAGCCCTTACTCGAACGATTCGCTCGATTCGTCGCCGCCGACCGGCTCAGTCTTCGCAGGTTGCGAAGCTGGAGTTCGCTCCGGCAGGAGAGAGTATCTACCATCGGAGGTCCGATAGATGGCCACCCGATGAACAGTTTCCCAGCCGGCACTTCCCTGATGTCGAATCTGGATGGTCAACACCTCCGCGGTAGGGTCGCTCTTTCCGGGCCAAACGGTTAGCCCGAGAAAGTCTCCGTTGGGAAGTTTGCCTGTGAACCTTGCCTTGTACTTCTGCCTCTCAGCCATCATGGGGCCCTATAGCGCGTTCATCGCGTATTAAGATGCGCTTTTCTTGACTGCGAAATACCTTCTCGAAGGATGTATCTTATAATTCGACTAAATCTGAATACTGAGCGACAGCATTGCTCTCTGGAAAGCTAGTCGCTCTCCGAGCGCTGGAACGTGAAGATCTAACAGTTCTGCACAAGTGGCAGAATGACGAAGAGATCATGCGCTTAGCTCGTTCCTTCCCTGACCATGTAATCTCGAAGGAAGCCTTGGAGGCCGAATTCGCGAGAGAGTTGAAGGGAGAAGACACGGGAAGGCGAGCCTACATTATCGAAGAGAAATCCACACGCAAGCCAGTCGGCTGGGCGACAATTCGAATTCACCAGTTCCAACGAAGGATGACCACTGCTGATGTCGGTCTAGCACTGGGAGAGAAAACTGCCTGGAACAAGGGATACGGGACAGAGACAGCCAAACTACTGCTGGATGAAGTGTTTAGACAATTGAACCTGCACCGAGCCGAATGGTGGACTTACGCCGAGAACAACGTCAGCGTACAACTCGCCAAGAAACTGGGATTCAAAGAAGAAGCCCGCCTAAGAGACGTGGTCTTCTTCGACAACAGGTACCATGACTTGGTTGTACTTGGCCTGCTCAAACAGGAATTCGAATCGATAAGAGCCGCGGCCGGAACATCGAGCAGCGAAACGACCGTTAGCTATTTACACAGCCCGTAGCGAGAAAGCAATCGACATTGAGTACCCTAGAATTGAAGGCCCAGAAGGGAGACACCGTATCGGTACATTATCTCGGACGATACCCCGGAGGGAAGGTCTTCGATACCTCAATGGAGAAAGAAGCGAAATCCGCAGGACTCTATAGCCCTGCCCGGGACTACAAGCCCTTGCAGGTAATTCTCGGAGCTGGAAAAGTGATTCAAGGATTCGACGAAGCCCTGATCGGGATGAAGGTCAATGAGGAGAAAGAGGTCGTAATTCCCCCAGAGAAGGCTTACGGGAAAACGGGGAATCATCCCATGGCAGGCAAGACACTACAGTTCAGGTTACGTGTAACCAATATAAGACGCCCATGGTGAGCCGGGTAATCTTCTAGTCCGTGCTACCCAGCACTGCTCTTACTATTGGTTCTTCTCAGCCGTTTCGGAGGACAATTTCTTCCTGCCGAGGTAAAGTGAAACAACCGCCACAATAGTTATCCCTGCTGCGAACACATTCCCCCCAACCAGGCCCCCAAGCGCACTCAGCAAAGACGGAAGACTTTGTTCCCATGATGTCGGACTAGTATGTTGAGGCGAGGTCGATGATGGAGGAGTGGCTGGAATATTCACAGTGATGCTCCCGCTTCCGGAGCTTGAGGCGTGAGCCGCATCGCCAGCATAGTTGCCCGTGATTGTAGCCCTTCCCTTGGCAGTTGGAGCAAAACTTACAGAACAGCTCGAGGCCGCGTCAGTGCCCTGAACTAGCATGCACGCGTCAGCGGAAAAAGATCCGATGCCCCCGCTGCCTGTGAATGTAACACTTCCAGTCGGTGCCGCGGCTGAGCTTGGTGACTTGTCTGATACAGTAATCGTGCATGAACTTGTCTGGCCTACAATAACAGGGCCTGAACAAGTTATTTCTGTGGTAGTCGCGCGCACCGTGCTGGCAAAGTTTCCCGACCCGGAGCCTCCGGTGTGAATCAGGTCACCTCCATAATTTCCTGAGACTGTAACTATGCCCGTAGCCGAAGGAGCAAATTGCACGGAACAATTTGAAGTCTCCCCCGCTCCAGCAAGCGAGCAGCTTAACTGAGGGAAGGAACTGTTGGTCGTGAAGGTGACCGTACCCGTTGGGGCAGTTGCTGTTGCCCCCGAGTTATCAGTGACAGTGGCAATACAGTCGCTTGGCTGGCGAATTACCACTGGACTCGAGCACGTTATCGTTGTGGTAGTCGGTATCTTGAGCGTGCCGACTATCGAAGTGGTGTCAGAGCTCCCAATGTGTGTGCCGTCTCCCGTATAGCCGCCGATGATTATTGCTTGTCCGGGCCCGGAAAAAGCAAAGGTGACTGAACAGCTAGCCGAGTCGCTCGAACCACTAGAAAGCGGGCAGTTGGTTGGAGATAGAAACCCGGGTCCCGTGCTTGAGAAAGCTATAGACCCTGACGGCGGTGTTGGCTGACCGACGGACGTGTCGGTTACGATAGTAGTGCATGAACTGGGTAGTCCGATTACAACGGTAGGAGGCAAGCAGGTCAGGTTGGTGGAAGTCGTTCTAGGAGTAGCTTGGATTGAGGTTGAGCCAGAGCTTGCTGAATGGGTAGCATCACCTAGGTACTCACTGTCGATGGTGACAGTTTCCACTGCGGAGGGGACGAAGCTGACAGAACAACTTGCGGAGGTTATCGATCCGACGAGCCTGCAAGAGGCAGCTGTAAAAGAACCAGCCCCATTACTTGCGACATTGACAGTGCCGGATGGTGCGATAGTTGCGCTCGGTGAAGAGTCAGTCACCACTACTGCACACAGGCTGGATTGGCCAACGGCGACGGGTGAACCACACGAGAGGGTGGTCGATGTGAGAGTTACGACATCCACTTCCAAACTGGCTGAGACAGAGCGAGCCAGAAGGCTCGTCCCAGTCACTTTCACAGTGTATATTCCAGCTGGCGCCGAGCCGGTGGCCACATCTAACGTTGATGTGCCTGGTATCAACGGCGCGACCAATACTGCCTGAGGGTCCATCGATATGATGGGTCCGGAAGGTGAAATCGAAGCTGTCAAGTTGACAATTCCCGCGAAACTGTTGACGCTATTGACGACAATACTGACGCTCGCGTCTGCTCCGCTCTGGATTCTAAGAGGGCTAGGGGTGATCGTTATGCTGAATTTCTGATTGGCAATAGAAGGAGAGACAAAAACCATTCCATGAACTAGAGAGGGTATGGAGAGCGTGACGAGTCCGAACACGAGAACCATTATGGTGAGACTTCGAAAGATCGATCTGCGTTTCATTGGGTAATTTTCTCCGAGAGGGAATCTCAGAAAACATACGATGAATGATTTAACCATGACTGGAAACCGGTGCATTGGAACCATATTCTCATGCACCGAGTCCGGCTAATCCATTGGAATACAGGTGAGGCTAAAGAGAGGGCACGACGTCTGCAGATATACGCGGGAGTGCCTCTCTACCAGAAGCTCGGAATCAAATCAGGATACACCGTTTCCTTGGTCGGGGCTCCTCTGGGATTCCGACAGATCTTAGGTGAATTACCTGAAAACGTGGTGTTGCGAGATGGGGTAAGGGGCCAATCTGATCTTACATTATGGTTCGCAAAGTCTCGAACTGAATTGGAGGAGAGACTGCAACACTTGAGAGTGTTTTCGAAGAACGCTGGATTATGGATTATATGGCCGAAGAAGACTTCCAAGCTTCAAACTGACTTGGGGCAACCTGTGGTCAGGGAGGCGGGGATAGCTGCTGGGATGGTCGATTTCAAGATCTGCTCGATTGACACGACTTGGTCAGGGCTCCGGTTCACTCTAAGGGAGAAGCGCAGTTTACCCGAACCGTCTCGGCAGCGGTAACACAACGACAGTACGGGAGAGCCAGCCGAAGAGTCCGGATGGTACAGTTGACCTTTCTGTTAGAGAGGCTTCCAATTCATCGGCAAAGAACGGGGAGACTATTGAGGCGTTACACGTGAGCTTGGTGGACGTTCTGATTTCGATCGGTAGCGCGGGGCTTGCGGTGTTTAGCCTACCTACGGTGCTAAACAAGAATTCTCAAGTTCCAAGGAAGACGGCTAGCATTCCCTCGGCCTCGATCTTGACCTATTTCGTTCCGCTTTTCGCGATCAGTGGACTAGATCTTACTGCCATAACGATCGCAGGACAGGCTGTCGTGTGGTGGCTCATAGTGGCGTTTAGACCGGTTAGAAAGACTCGATAGCTCTTGTGTGGTGCGGCCGCCGGGATTTGAAGTCCCGAGCCGTTGTTGAGACGGCTTCCCGGGTCGTTGGGTTGGAAGCCCATTGGACGCTCTAGGGCTATGTCCTAGACCAGGCTAGACTACGGCCGCTGACCTTGGCGTTTAGTCCTTGGTCTTTTCTGCCTTACGATTGGCAGAGAAGACTCAACAAATGCCGTCACGCCAAATGAGAACGCAGCAAGCGGTCAAGTTCGGGATAAGTCTCAACTAGTCTTAAGAATCTGACAATGCTTGCTGCAATGTTTTGAAAGTCATCCCAATTGAACACGAGCCGGTTCGAGCCCGTGACTACCTTAACGACAAGAGTTTGCAAATCGGCCGTATTCTTCCCGTCGGTGACAGTCTACTTGGAGAATATTTTGCAACCGGCAGTAGCTTCGTTCTGCTGAAGGGAAGGGCCGTCGACGCGCTATTCTCCTACAATGCAGGGCGAGATAAGCAGGTACCCACGGCGAGATTCCGTGTTGTAACAGATTCTGTTGTGGGGCTAAGAGAGGCGACTAGGCTTGTTGAGGAAACAGCTGTTGCGGGGGAGAAGATGGTCCTTCGAACTAATGTTTTCGGATACGACAAGAAGCGGCTCCTAGCCCTGAAAGCCCTGGGCTACACTGCTGGCGCCTCTCTACCGGGAGTCGTCTCACTTGATGGGAGGAGATTCGACTATCAACTTCTCTACAAGGATCTAAGTTCGAGGTACAAGTCTGGAGTCCGAAGAAGTTACGCCAAGCCCGGCATGTACAAGGCAGTAGAAGTTGAAAAGGCAAAGACGCCAAAACTGAAGGTCAGAGGATACAGATCTGATGATCGGCCGTTCCTTGACAAGTTCGTAACTCACCGGAATGTGATTCGCGGAATCGGCTCTGGAGTCTTTGAAGGTCTATACCCGTGGCCACCGGGCGATTATCAACGGAGGGTTGAATCGAAGCAGATTTTTCCTATCGTGTGTGAGGACGAGCTCATTAGGGAACCTGTGGGGGTCGTCGACCTCTTCGGATCTTCCGCTGAAGTCATGCAACATTCGATGGGTACTGGAATATATGTTAGGGCTGACTACCAAGGGCTTGGCGTTGGGACGATGTTGATGGAGGCTTCGAAGACTCTCGCAATGAGGTTGCACCTAGGTAGGGTCTGGTTGAGCGTTTTCGACGGAAATAGCCCTGCCTTGGCGCTGTATCGAAAAGCTGGGTTTGAAGAATCCGGAAGGATGCCCGGGTGGTTGCAAGAGGGATATGTCGATGAGATCTTCATGACTCTGAAACTGGACTAGAGAAAGACTCTGACCACGAGTCCAAAGGGAGCTCATCCATTCTTCAGCAACCACTCTTTTCGAGCAAGACCGCGTTCGGTTAGAGCGTATTGGAACCTGCCTGCTCGGCGGGTCCGACTCAAGAGTCCTTGTCTCCAATAACGCAGGAGCGCCATCTCGACAGCCTTGTCCGTCAACTTGAGCGTCGTATCTGCTGCCAAGAGCTCGCGAATTTTGAGACTGTCGAACTCCTGTGTTGGTTCGAAGAGGCCAAGTATGCGGATCTTGAGCTCGTTGTAGTTCATTCTTGGGAGGCGTTGATGGGGGTCAAACACATAAATCTATTATGGAAGATGCGATTGTAGAAATTCTCTTAGCATCTTCTTGAGAGGGCTGGGAGTAACACCTTGTATGCTTTCCCGAGTATGTGGTCTCGGCGAAACACTTTCACTTTCACTCCCGATTTCAAGAGTAACACCTTGTCGAACCGTGTTCGGGACCGAAAATCGTTATATATCTACAACGGAGAAGGCTCGGGCTGAGCATTATTGTCCGACATAGAAACAGTTCAGGCTTCAGTTCAGCCCAACCAACCTAGCGGGACGATAGAAGTGACCGTTAGACACAACGGGGCAGAGACCAAGGTCATTGGAAACCCGGAGAATGTTGTTCGCGAACTTGTCATCTTCTTCTCGAAAGCCTACCCGTCCCTTGAACTAGCATCGAAGCTAGTACTCTCTGTCGACAGCGTAGAATTCCTGCAAAACTGTGCAGGCGTCCTCGCCTACTCTCCCGAGGGCCTTGTGATCTTGAAAGATACGACGACGCTCAAGGATAGGGAGCTCATGATGCTTCACGTCGCCGGAGCACGCATGTTCTACTTGATGGGAAAGAAAGAGAACGATTCAATCTCACTTGACGAACTGGCCAAGATTACAGGTCGTGTAACCGGGACCATTGCGGGCCGTCTTAGCGAACTTGTACGAGAGCAATTGATCGAAAGAGTCGGAAAGGGCTCCTACAGGCTCACCACAATGGGACAGCGAGTGGTCATCCAGACACTGATGCCAAAAGCGATGCAGTTGCCGGAGAGGTAAAGAGCGATGACAGAACGTCCGAAGATCAAGGTTCAGATCGAATGGGGAGACATCAAACACACCGTCGAAGGCGACCTAGAGACAGTTGTCCAGGAGGTTATGCGGTTCGCCGCACAGGTCCTACCCAACTATTCACTCGCATCGAAGTTGACGTTCTCTCCGGACTATTCGTCGATGGTGGACGATCTCTCAGAGACGGTCAAATTGACACCTGAGGGTGAGGCTGTCTTTCTCAAGCCGGAAATGTCGGCCGAACAATCGATCGCGCTTGTCCTGCTCGCCACACGGGTTGCGCACGCAGTCGGCACTCGATCTAGCGTCGATATGAGTCCCGAGAATATCAGCAAGGCTAT
>Ga0137385_10003362_pt1 | contig 13904 bp, 8 predicted proteins | sample SagtaG_FD_104921 | JGI IMG/M metagenome (GOLD analysis project Ga0137385, IMG submission 104921) | Vadose zone soil microbial communities from Sagehorn Ranch, Mendocino, California, USA - Sage2_R_80_16 metaG | ecosystem: Environmental > Terrestrial > Soil > Vadose zone | place: USA: California...
CGCTCCGTGGCTCGGCCCACCACGGGGTCGGCTGGCGATCGCCGGCCGCTCGCGCCGACGACCCGCAAGCGCTGTTTGATCGCGCTCCGGAGCTTCCTGCGGTTCGCTCAGCGCGAGGAATGGCTCGCTCACGACCTTGGCCCGGTGTCACGTAAGCTGTCATGAAGCGCAAAGTGGAAACAAGAAGAACGGGAAAGAAGAGCAGAAAGTGCACCACTTCGACGCTCCAAGAGCTTTCTCTCAGGAAATCCTTCTTTTTTGACAAGAAATACGAATCTCACCAGGGGAAAGAGCCTCCTTGTTCTTTGCTAGAGCTGTATTTCTCGCAGAAAGGGTATTTCCTGCTTGCTCCTTTGCGCTTCATGACAGCTTACGTGACACCGGGCCAGAGGGTTGTGTTGCCAGTGATTCAGAGTAGCAATTGAGCAACTTGCGGAAGATTGTGCGCTAGCTCGTAATCGCTAAACAACTGCACTCGGTTGTTAGGTAGCGTATCAAGTGGATGCCGGACAACCTGTCGATCCTGTTGAACAGGATAGGCTCCTAAAGCATACGTTCCATGCGTTGATTTTACCAGGAGTGGCACGCGCAGTCCTTGCAGTTCACGCTCACGATAGCACTCGATGCCGCCTGCTAATTCGAGGAATTGGCAGAGCGCATCCAATTGTTCTGCCTGTTTGGCGATTGGTGGCGTTTCAGGCGCTTTTCCACTCGCGAGAGCGCGCAAGAGAACGCCAGCCAGGTGACGATCCAGGTGATGATGTAAAATCCGGTTGGCATAGTTGCGCAAACAACGATAGCATGATCGCTCGCACTGTTCTGGACAGTGATCTAGGATATTTTGTGTTTGGGTGAGCAGCGCTTCGATATGGTGCCCAACCTGGGTGGCGTAACCAGCGCCACCGGAGAGCGTATCAAAAATGAAAAAATTGGCCATGCGCGGGGCTCTTGCCTGGTTGGAGGCAATCTGTTGAGCGGCAATTGTATAGCTCCATCCCACCTGAAGCTCTGAGGTTGCCACATCCAGCAAGCGCGTAGCAGCGAGGAGTAGCGCCTGAGCAAGTGTATTGAGGGCATCACGCATCCAGGGTTGCGCAATCTGGAAGGCTACGCCTGCTGGCCATAGAAAGCGTAGCAACAGGAGATCGCTGTGAAACGTGTGCCCGAGATACCCATGCCAGATACCCTCGGAACCGTAACATTTACGTGACGCTGCTACCCAACCTGGCACGAGAAACGGCCTGTCATGAGCTTCGTTCAACCAGGATGGATCGCCGGGCGCTGCCGCTCCACATGAGCGGCAAATAGAAAAGCCCTTCCCATCGACCCCGCGGTTAGCAATGAGCAGTTCCCGGTGCTCTGCAAAGCTCCACGCCACACGTCCATCCGCAGTTGTAGATGCAAAATCTTCTGCATCGGTCAGCGGCAGCACCAACTTCACCTGGGTTACGGTTCCACTTTGGGCAGAACCATCGTTTCGGATTTGCCCCGGATCAAGGCGCTTTGCTCTTTCAGGGGCGAAGCCTGGTGGGTCGAGAATCTCCTCAATAGCCAACTGCGTTTGACACAAAGGACAGAGACGTTCCGAACTGCCTGTTCCAGCTGACCCCTGCTCATGGTGCGTGTAACCGCATTTCGCGCAGAGGGCAAAGGTGCTACACGCGCGCTTAAATATGGAAGGAACGCGGTTTGCCAATGTAGCGCCCGGAAAAGGATCAACGTAGATACCGCCCACACGGTACGTCGCCTTGTCTACAATCAGTTCGCGACCAGGCGCATATTCAGACAAGGCCACATCAATACTTTGCTGGGGCCGCTGCTTGATACCGATGCGCTGTGACCTACCGCTGCTCTGCTTCCATTCTTCAATCACAAAACTACACACTTCACGCGGAAATGCATACATTGGCAAAAATCCATGCTCGAAGAGAGCATCAAGCAGCATGGTTTCGTCTGAACCCGTCCCAAATTGATCGTTCTGTTCTTGCATGTTGACTCCCGTGTTATCTAGAAACATTTGTTTGCCTAGTTGGCGTAGATTGGCGACAAAATCGTGGGCAATATGGCGCACAAAGTCGCTTTTTTGCTGTCCGCTTTTTGTTCTATCAGCAAGATCATCAGGAAGCCAGGCGGCAATTTGCTGCGCGAGCAGCGGAATATTTCCTTCGAGAGCGCCTTTCAGCCATCGTTCAAAGCCCGAGAGACCGTAGGGCTCGGAAGAGGTAAAGAATGATCGGGCCTTTCCAAGCGCCTCTGCAAGGTAGCCATATTGCCGATCGCTGACCTTGTTCGGTTCTTGTGTATATGCAAGAAAGAATATCTGAATGAGAGCGGCCTGGATATGGCGCCGGGCAAGCCGCTCGTTCACTCTTGATATTTGAAGGTAGGGAAGCGTGCCCGAAATCATTTCATTAGGATGCGCGAAGTAGTGTCCATCGTGCGAACCATTCTCACTGTAGCTCAAGACGGTGGAGAGGGCCGCGCTGCGACGACCTGCGCGACCGGCACGTTGCTGATAGTTCGCCCTGCGAGGCGGCATGGTACGTAGTCCAATGCCCAGCAGTGTCCCGATATCGACCCCTACTTCCATCGTTGTCGTGCAGCTCAAGATATCGATTGCCGGTCGTTCCGCGGAGATCCCGATATCTTGAAAACGCAACTCATATTGCTCTGTTGTTGCCGAGATCTGGTGGGCGTCCCGGTAGGAGAGCTGTGCCGTGTGTTCTTCAGCAGTCATGTGTACCGGTGAACGCTGGCCTGCAACGACCTGGCGAATAGGTTCACGATAGAAGTCGGTTCGAGCACGTAAGCTTGGATCATCGCCCGGCAGTTGAACAAGGTTCTGACCGCCACAATGAGAATTGGGACACTTTCCACCAAGGGGAAGCCAGATTAACTGCGCGCATTCGCTGCACTGGTACCAGGAGTCTTCCAGCGTGAGCCGGATCGCCAGCTTTTCAGGTTTGAGAAATGCAAGTCCATCTTTTGCCTCACAAAGCTCGTCCACCAAAGCCATGCGAATCTGCTGAAGCTCGCTCCTGGCGTAGCCTAGCAATGTCTCGGCCGCCTTTTCGGCATCATTCCAACTCTCTGCTTTGGCGGTATCACCTGTGATCGCAAATCCTTCACCGGCTACGGTGTCTTTTCGATCTGATGGTGAAATGTTGGCATCGAACGCGCTATCATCGAGCAAGGCCTCGATCCAGTTGATGGCAAGCGCTCTCAGGTCATTCTCTGTCAGCCTGGCAAATATCTGTTTCTTTTTCAGCAAACGCAGACTGCTGGGTATGGGTTCAACGACAGCGGCGCACATGCGTTGCATGGAATAAAAGCGGTCAGCTACTTGCCGTAACAATGCCAGGCGGTATCCTTGTGGAATAGATGGCTCCCATTCCTCGTCCTCGGCGAGTTGAACATCCAGTTCGTAGTCCTCACGTAATTTGTGTATTTGCCGCAGCAACGCTGCTTGTGATTCCCCATCGAAAAAGTGCAGGCGGTGGCAGGCACAAACGCCCACAAATTCGCGGTAGAGCGCAATATCCATGCGTACCAGAGGTTGCTCTACCCGTTGCTTTCGTTGAGCAACAGCAAGTAGAAGTGCCTGTCGAAAGGTATCAAGTTCCACTTCTCTAGGCAAGTCGCGGGCAAGTCGTGCTGCTCTCTGCCGCCCATCAGAAAAGAGGAGCACTTTACGCCCCATATTCGGCGCAGCGTCCTGAGCTTGCATACCTGGTGGCTGCAGCTCGAACTGGCTCCGCACGAGGTTCACAAAGGGCTGCTCGCCTTTTGTCGAGAGGCTGGTAATAGATGATTCGCGCAATCGCTTGTGGCAGACCGGGCAGGACTTCCACTCTCGCACGGCATCTTCATCTTTCGCTTCTTCACGTTGCTTTTTCCCTCGTTTAGCAGTCGAGGCTGATTGCGGGCGATAGACAAGAATGGCCTCGTTCTCCTGATCCATGTTTACCAATTTAGCAAAGGGTGATTTCCCAGGTATGGCTCGCCCGGTCATTCTTTCTAAGAAGATCGGCTCCAGGTTACTTGCCTTTGGATGAGGCTGCCCAAGCAGAAGGAATGTTTCAGTGCTATGCCCATCTCCATCATAGGCAGAGCCGCCAGGTTCATGCCAGTAGAAATCTGCTGGCTCGGATGCAGCAAATGCTCGTAAGAAGATAGCGCCGCAATTACGATGGCCATAGAGCTCGTAGACGCGAGCGCCGCAGGTGCAATGAAGGCGCGGGCTAAGCCACAAAGCCCCGATCTCTGTTGGAGATCCATCATTGATGCGCCTGGCGCTGCAATGTGGATTGATGCAGGCGTACAGTGGCGGCAATCCACGAAAGAACAGGTGCGCTCGCACGGGAAGAAGAGGGCGCTCATCCTGTGCGATGGCGGCCGCAGCGAGCGCAAGCAAAGAGCTTGTCGCCATTCCGCGCGCTTGCTCATTGAGCGCAGGAAACAGGTGTTGAGCGAGTTGACCAAAGGCTTGCGCGTTCCCTGATGTCATTTCCCAGAGTTTGCGAAAGACTGGTAAGCGAGGTAGTTGCTGCCCTAAGTAAAGGGGCAGGTTTTCATATGATAGAGGTGATGGCCATCCAAGCTGCTCTGCCAGCTTCACAACAGCTATTTGTCCGGCAGTTAGATCAGTTGCACGGGAGGTGAACACCGACAAATCAAACTGAGCAAGAGCGATAGCTTCTCTGTCCGAAGCATGAGTGCTTCCTAGCGGTGAAGGAGGGGCGCTAACCCGTTGCCCCTGAATAATGGCAAATCCAGGACCTGGCCGTGTGCGCGTTCCTGCAAGAGTTGTAGCAAAGTCGCGAATTGCTTTTTGTCCTTCACTCCCTGTATCCAGACTCGCGCTGGTGAGAATGTAGCGCACCCGGTCGCGATCAATGCCCAGACGTGCTTGCAATCGACGGAGCAGTAGGGCAATCTCCGCCCCCGTGACACCGCTATAGAGATGCGCTTCATCGAGCACAATCAACAAGGTATCTTCCGTATTGTCTGCTAGCCACTCTGCTGTTTGCTGGAAGATGGACCGCTCAATGGGCCGCATCAACATATATTCCAGCATCGAATAGTTAGTGATCAGGATATCAGGGCACCAGAGTTGCATCTGATGGCGTGTGTAGAGTTCATAGTCGCTCTCGCCAACATGCGTCTTCCCCGCGAGTGCTGCCTCATTGAGCGCGACCATATCGAGTGCTGGCCAGCGGCCATGCTTTTTGAGTTCGTCAGCTTGCCTGGCCTGCTCCTCTTCAAGCTGAAGATAATACTCCAACAATGGAAGTAATTGCTGCCGATTCTTCTCCTGGCTCATCATACCTGGATAGGGAGTGCGAGATGTATACATGCCAAAGCGAATTGGGCGTGTGGCGCTATAGCGTTGGCGAAACCATGATACGAAGTGCTGATCGCCAAAGAGACGGCGGAGGCGAGTCAGTTGGTCATTGACGAGCGCATTCATCGGATAGAGGATGAGCGCGCGCATTCCCGGCATGCGAAAGCTGTGCGGTCGCGTTTTTGCTTCTTCAAGAGAACGGACCAGGATGGGGAGTAAGAACGTCTCCGTCTTTCCCGAACCTGTGCCTGTCACAACAACCAGGTCGCGATCATTCCCAAGAAACGCCTCTAATGCCTCAGCCTGATGCTTGTAAAGACGCGGCGGTACCATAGCTGACGGCAGCGATGACAGTTCTTCAAAGGAGGCGGTAACGAGTGGTGGGAGAGCAAGGTCATGATAGCGTGGGCCTCCTGTAAATCCGGGAATGCCTTCAATAAACGGCTCTCGTGAAATAACGCCCGCTGTTTCCAGGAGCGCGTGTCGTTCGGCGACAACGGCAGGATGCCGAATGGGGTACTGTGCCTCTATATAGCGCTCTAACTGCACGTGCAGCTTACGTGCCAGATGAGGAACATCGAGCGCATGAGCGCCATTATTGTTGCTGGTTATTGCACGATTGGTTGCCATGAAACCCTCTCATTTCTAGCGATCCTCGTCGACTTGAATACCCAAACCTTCGAGTATTTCATCGACTTTCCCCATATCCTGGATATCAACCCATTTCCGGGGATAGTAACCATGTTCAGATAGCTGCAGATGCCCAATAGATGCGAGTAGCTTGCGTTCGCGCATGGGTAGTTCGCTCTTGAGGATGAACGTACCGAGGGTCTTGTTCCATTTTACCCTGGTCGGAACGCCCTCCCTGCGATCGAGCGCGTAACAGAGGCGTCGGATATCCATTTGACGCAATTCGCTACTTTCCCTGATTAGGTGGTGGTTCCGAATTTCGCCCACGCTATACCGCCTCATTCCCCAGGGAGTGCTTGTCCTGAGCAAATAGCATCCACCTGCAACGTGGTCAAGTGATGACCATCGCAGGCCTTGTGGCTTATCCAGATGTGCTTCGTACGCTTCGGCAAACCCGCCTCCGGCATCGTGGTGATCAACTGGGAGGAGTTCTCGCATATGAAATTCTTGTAGAAGCATATCCAGAGTAGGTGGTGATGGTCCCAACCAGCCTTCCAGTGATTGGTATTGCCAAGCTGTATCAGGGCTGGAAGTTGGCGACAAACCTGAGATAGACTCGCCATCAGCTTGTCGGAAACTGTCGTGCAGGTGAAGCGTTTGAAGCACCGTATTAGGCAGATGGCGTGTCGGCAGACCACCCACCAGGAGGTAGCGTTTGGCCGTGATAGGTACGAGACGCAAGGGCGTAGGGAGCCAATGACCACCTGCTAGAGATAACACATCGCCCTGCTCAGCGAGTGCGTCGAGGAAGTCTCGCTCCAGTGTTTCCTCTGATCCCTCTTCACTTTCCTGCTTGCTCTCTGTTAGGTTCATTTTCAACTGGTCAGCTTCTTGAAACGGCGTCCAGAAAGACCTGGCCAGAGTCAGAACCTGGCGAGTAGTCGAGGCTGCACCAATGAGGGATTCTGCCTGCTTCGATGCGCTCAACGCCCATAAAGCGGCTCGTACTGCTTCAGCTCTGAACGCCTCGTTTGACACCCGGCCAATGCCAGTTCCAAATAACATTACTTTGACCTGATGTGCGATTATGTGTACGGGCTGTGGCCCTTGCCACGGAGAACTTTGCACTACCATCATTGTTTCTCCTGGACATCTTTGTCTGAAGCGTGCAGGAATAGCTGCGGCCAGTTATCTTCTAGAATCTTTTCAACCTCAGATTTCTCGAATTTGAGCATCGTCAATGCCGCCCAAAAAGCCTGCTGCCGGTAATCCAGGCCTTCTGGTTTATCTGTACTGGTAGCGGTCTGATGATAAATGTTCTGTCTCCATGCCTGCTAGTGCTCGAAAGAAACATATGCTGGAGTTCTGGTGGAGGGTGGTTGAGCACTTGACCTCTGACTGGATTTTTTACGAACGAACCAGGGAGCGCAAACCGAAGGAAGCGGTATACTTATGGTATCTCTATCAAGGGTCACTGCCAGCAGCAGGTTGCTTGGCCAGGTGAACTGAGCGAGTACTCTATAGGGATCATCTGCAACGAGTGCGCTTGGATGAAAAAGGTTGATAGGCTCAGATTGTAATGGAGAGGTACGATATTGTTGCACCTCGATATATTGACGTAAGAGTGGCACATACACTGGCATGCCTGGAACCCGGTCAATTCCTTCCAGGATAACGAGCGCCAGTTCGTGACGATGCTCCCACGCTTGAAGAATACAATCCGCCAGTCCACCTGCGGTGGGAACAAACCTTCGCCGACTTGAATCGATCGTGCCGAACAAGTCGAGCGGACTAAGTGCAGTTACTGGCACTGGTATCACGGAGACACATCCAGCCGCGATGAACTGTGCAACTGCGCGGGGCACAGCAATGGCCGCCGGTCCCCAGGTTGCCGGAACAAGTCCTGCAAGCAGTGCTGCAGCACATGCCCGCACGTCCTTCGATGGTACGCCAGCTTGTTTTGCTGCCTGGCTCCAGAATGGTAGGGTCAGTTCGTGCAGGCCATCCTTGATTTCTTGGGCGTCTCCATGAGGTCTCCAGGTATAGTTGCCTTCAAAGGGTATCGGCTGCTGAATTGTAGAGGGATGATTATGAGGGATGCCAGGTTGCTGCTGTTCCCTTTGACCATCGATAAGCGTCCCAATATTTCCCCCCAGCGCTTGAAAGAAAGATGCAGTTAACTGAAGCTCGGCCAGTGCGCGCAGTGGTTCCTCTCGCAGCGATTGGATTCGCTTCTGTACTTCTTGTTCAAATGCGCTCAATTCCTGCAACGCTTGCTCTCGCTGTTTCCCGGCGTCAATAATTTCTCCCTTCAATTGAGTCAATTGTGCTTCGGCTTGCCGCACTTCTTTTTCTAATTGCGGCAGGCGTTCTTGATGAACTTGAGCCCGCACTTCAGCATCCCGGGCGATCTCAGCGCTCCTCTTCTCTATTTCCTGCTCTCTCGCAACACATAAGAGGGGATGATCAGCGGGTAACTCTTCGATCAGGGCGCGAAGATTGTGTAGCCGCTCCATTTGATGGGTCAAGATATATTGCGCGCGCTCAAGTATACAAAGCTTGATGTGCACACCGTAAGGGCCATCGCGGCTGCTCATGCGTACCAGGTCACGAACACGCTTATCAACAAGACGGGTATTTCCCTCAAGATCGGCTAAGGCCGTATTACTTGCGTTGAGGATTTGCTTGATGGTAATCTGGGGTAGCGACCAGTCCACTACATCCAACGGAGATCCAAGCGAGCTTTCATCAAAGAATACGGACTGAGGGGAATAGGCTATGAATTGAAGCATGTGAGCATGTGGTAATGTGTATCTGGAGACCAAGAGCAGGTTACCGCCCGTACTTGAACTTTTTACATACTCGTGCGGTCTAACCCTTGATGATCTGTCATCGATCTCTATCCTGATCGGTCCATACAGATCGTCTTGATAACGGATATAGATGCTATGGCAAAAGCAATCTTTTTCTTCTATTCCCTTCTCAAGAAGGTCTGGTAGATCATACACATTGCTTACCCTGGTAGTCCAATCGAACACTTGTGCGAATGGCGCTGGTTCAAGATCAGAGAAAGCAAGGTAGTGCGAAGTTCTGGGTGATTCCGAGTCCTTGATAGTTGCATTGAGTTGGGGCCAAAAAGAGTAAAGTCGATTGGTTTTAGATCTTGGATAATCTTTCACAAATATGGCAGCCTTCCCATTGTTGGGGAAGCATTGACGTCCGACATCCGGTGAAATAAGTTCCCAAGCATTTATATCTTCATGATAGAAAGCCAGAGGCGTGATAAAAGCAACAACATCATGAACATCCCCTGGATAAACGATGCCAATCCACTCATAGTCTTGCACGTTCATTGTGATACCTCGCCAATTTGGTTTTCGTAGCTCTGTATTGCAGATTCAAGGTTTCTATTCAGCCTTGGTATTCTTGTGCTTGCGCAACCAAGGCTTGCAACCGAACGATTATCCACACCGGTGCATCACCTACTCTTGCAAGTCGATCCAACGCGATGTAGAGAGGGGAGTTCGCATCTGTCTGAGCGCGAAACTGGCCTAGAGCTTTGCGTAGTGATGCCGGAACGACCACTTGAGCCTGCCCAGGCCTGGCACAAACTATCCGGCTTAACCAGCAAAACTGAGTTAGCAATCTTGAATCGTAGCACCACGCTGGTTTTTCATCTTCCGTAGAGGAGGAAATGAACAAAAGCTCGATATAACCGAAGCTTGCGCCATCGAGAGTGATCTTTGCTTGAGCGGCATGACTGATGGTCGGCCAGATCTTCTCCTGCCAGAGCACAGTAAGGGTTTTCCCTGATTGGATAGGGCTCTCGCTTTCTGAAAGCGGCATTCCTTGCGCCGAATGATATTCCCAGGTCACACGAATAGGTAAGCCTTCCGGCTCAAATACCCACTTCAGCGCTGGTAACTCGTCTGTGGCAAACTGATTGAGTAGCTCTGCCTTATGGGCCTCATCGCTTGAATCTGTAGCCTGTGTTTCTTTGAATGCGTGAAAAGTATGCTGCACCTGGCCAGATGCTACAGTGCAACGCAACCCATGTAACCATGGTGGTTTGGCATTAGTAGATGACGCTACGCGAATCAACACTGGTTCTGAGGTGGAATCGCCTGCTATGCGAATACGAAACTCCCCTTGCTGCGAAGCAGCCCAACTAAAGTAGCTCACCTCATCAGAAGGGATAGAAGCCGAATGTGTGTGTTGCAAAGGAGCAATTTGAGATGGAGGCGCTGGACTATTCACAGCTACGGCAGATACATAGACCCGTTTGGAGATCCCCTCTATATACTTGCCTGATGGATCGCAGCGAAGCAGCAGCGGTTTGCTTGGCGTAGTAATATACCAACCATTCCCTGTCACTGCTTCCGGCGGACTGACAATCTCCAGACGCTGGTAGTGAGGTACTACATCAATCGAACGATAACTGAACCAACGTTTTAGCTCTTCCCATTGAACTGGATTCTTGTTATCCACAACGACATGCCAAAGCTGCCATGATTCGTAAGGGTGTCCAATAGGGGAAGTATTGGGAGGGCGTTCTGATTCATGATACGAACGCGCCAGCCAGAGGAATGACCCGGTAAATGATATGGCGCTTTTGGGGAGGCAGCGCCGCCACGTTCGAGCGCTATAGGTGCTTTCGACAAACACATTTCCTTGCCAGCCTGGGTTAAGTCCGAGGGGGGTGTCCTCTGCCCTGAGTTCATGCCTCTTGTATCGGCCATCTTCCCAACTGATACGATATGGTTGTGATTGTGGTTCTACATGCAATGTGTAAAATTTGCTTGATAACCGTCGAAAAAGGACAGGAGTTGGAGAACCAGCGACATGGATAGCAATGGCTTTGTATCGCTGCATTTCAACCCAGGCCTCTTCACTGATCAAAGTGAGGTCAACGGCCAGTGCCCATGATCGATGCTGCCCCTCCTTTAATTCAAGGAGTAACGGTAAGCCTGAAGGAATAGCTTCGGGCTCCTGCTGAGAGAGACTGGGAGTATCGTGCTTGTCATAAGGCAAGCCATAAATGTAGAGATAACCTTCATCCCGGAGGCGGCAGAAAGTTCCCCCCTCGATTTCGGTACTTTCATCTCGGCCAGGTATACGATAGTCATTGGCACATAACCAGTGTTCGGCTTTTTCGCTCACCTGCCAGGTTCCCTGACTTGGTCCACCAAGGATGTAGAGGTGACCATCATCCTTTGACCGCTTTAGCTGAGCCATATCAGCGCTCCTGGAATAAACTAGAGCCACTACAATCGTTGTGAGTTGAAGTAAAGTTCAGGCGTATGAAGTAGGTTGCAGTCGCCAAAAAGAAATCGTTACCCACCCTAATAAAGTGAGAATTGGAAAGCGGAAAGCTATAATAAACTCTATCCATACTCACTCTTGGTCAACTCGCTTCTCTACGTCTCCCCGCGTATATATTGATTCTCCTCTCGCGATACCTTGCCTTGTCGATTCTCAGCTTGAAAATCGCGCCACCCTAGTGCCGATGTAATGCGGTGTCCTCCATTGTAGTCACTATTGAATAAAAAAACAAGATGCTTGGTCAAAAGGCCAGGGCTGTTGCAAGAATAAAGTCTCCATCTAGGCAGCCAGGGTAGCCAAAGCGCGGTCGAAGTGATAGGCGAAGGAGCGACGAGCCTGAGCGACATTGTGGTGATGGCGCAATAAGAACAGACCGATGGCGGTATTGTTGAGGGCTGCGAGGACTTCGGGGGCGCGCCCCATGCGAAGCTGGGAGCGATCCTCCTGAAAGGTGACATCCTGCCTGTAATGTAACCCATTTTCGATTCCCCACTGGCCGCACGTGAGTTCTAACAAGCGGGCGGCATCAGCGACGTGAGCAGGCAGGCTGGTAATGCCATAGCGGATGTCAGTGCGGATCTGCCCGAGTGCATCGGTAGTGCGGCTTTCGAGCCGGAAAACCTGCGCCACATGCGGCCAGGTGCTGTATCCCGCCAGATCGCTGCTCGCGGTGAGCGTGCGGACTTCGAGGCGTCCATGCCCTTTCTCGGTCGTGCGAGCGGTGCGCAGGTCCATCGCAGGCGTCGAGGTGGCAGGAAGCGGCGTGGTCGGGGCAAACAGCGTGGCAATCTCCTCGCGCAAGTCGGGTTGATTGTCTTTGACCGTCCACAAGTAATCGCCGTCCGCCTCCACGATCTGCACACTGAGGTCGCGCTGAGCATGCATGGCATCTCCCGTCACCACCACCGCACGCAAATCGAGCGCCTTGAGCAGCGTGGGTGCGGCAGTGATTTCATTGGTGTGGCTCGCCACCTGCACTTGGGCGAGAACCACTCCCTGTTGCGGTAGATAGGCCGCCATCAGATGCACTCCCTGCGTCTGGCCTGCACTCAATCTGGTCTCCTGGCTTGCACTGGGATGGTTGGCCGTGATGTCCACGGCCCTGGCTTATCTCGCATGGTTTCGAGGACTCTCCAAGATCGAGGGGACCAAAGCGGCGTCTACCCTGTTTCTCCAGCCGTTGGTTGGAACGTTGCTGGCTATTGTCCTCCTCCACGAGCAGCTCACACTCACGACGGTTATGGGCGGAATAATGATTGTAGGAAGTGTGTACCTGATTTCGCGGAAAGGACCTCACGCCGCGCAGAGAGAGGGGGACGTTCTCAAGGTTGCGTTAGCACCTGAACACGTAGAAGGAGCACAGCCATAAGCAAGAGCATGTGGCCCGGTATTGATGCTGATTTCCCGCCTCCAGCTCAGTATGCGTTTGGTGTCATCAGCGAGTCCTTGAACAGTCCTCGTCGCAACGATGTGTCATCCGGCTCCATATCGTTCCTGTCCCATGGGAGATCTCACTCGCCTTGAGCTGTTATTTCGACACCATCCCGAGTTTTGTGTAAAGAAGAGGCTTTTCAAGAGGTCCATTTGAGAGGATACTACAGGCATAGACAGTCCCTTGAGAACATTTTACCCATTTTTCAAAAAGGAGGATGTCATGCCTGTTTCCAAGAACAAGCCTACCACATTGTCCCCTGAAGGTTCAACCTCGGAGTCCGCGTCAACCACCATACGCCTAGCCGGGAGGAATTTCGCCAGCATTTACGGCGTCTCGCCGTGAGCGCCGTGCAGGTCCTGATCGAACACGTCATGCGTGAAGAACTGGACGAGTCGCATCGGAGCCTCGTGGGGCGAATGCACGCCTACGCGTCGTGGCTATCGCAATGGGTCCTATACGCGCAATCTGGTCACACCCACTGGGCGCATGGAGGCGCTCAAAGTCCCCAGGGATCGGGAAGGGCAGTTTCACAGTCAGGTGTTCGAGCGCTACAGCCGCTATGAACCCGAGGTGGCCGAAGCGCTGACCCAGATGGATGTCGCGCGGAGTGAGTACGCATAAGGTGGGAGAGGTGGCTCAAACGCTCACGGGAGTCGCGCGAAGTCGCCAGTGCCGTCAGTCGTCTCGACCGCACGCTGACCGAGCACTATGAAGCCTGGCGCGAGCGTCGGCTGCTCCCCCACTACCGCATCCTGTACCTGGATGGCATCCATTTCACGGTTCGTCATGGCACCCAAACCGATGCGACCATGATTTTAACGGCTCTGGGAGTGGATCTAGAGGGCAGCAGAGAAGTGCTGGCCTTCCGCGCCTGTGCAGAGGAAGACAAAGATGGGTGGAGTTGTCTCTTCCAAGATCTGCGCACCCGTGGAGTGACCGAGGTCGATCTGATCGTCACCGATGGGCATGATGGACTGCTGGCAGCGGTCTCCTCGCTGTTTCCAGCGACCCTACGCCAGCGCTGTCTGGTGCATAAACAGCGCAACGTCATGAACGCCATTCCCAAACGAGAGCAACAGGAGGTCACCACCGAACTGACAGGCATCTGGAAGCAGGAGAAGAAAGAGGATGCTCTCCTGAATCTGGCGGCGAGCACTCGCCAAATACCGCCAG
>Ga0137385_10003375_pt1 | contig 13878 bp, 7 predicted proteins | sample SagtaG_FD_104921 | JGI IMG/M metagenome (GOLD analysis project Ga0137385, IMG submission 104921) | Vadose zone soil microbial communities from Sagehorn Ranch, Mendocino, California, USA - Sage2_R_80_16 metaG | ecosystem: Environmental > Terrestrial > Soil > Vadose zone | place: USA: California...
GAATGGAATCAGCCTCGAATCATCCGACAACATTCAAGTCTCCCGTAACACTATCGGAGCTATCGAGAACGATATCACCGTAGGCAACTCGTCCGACATCGAGATTCTCGGAAACACTATCACCTACAGCAGTCGTGTGCAGTCAAACGATCCCTCACAGTTCAACAAACCCTACGGTTTGCTAGTCGGTAATACTGGAAACATCTCAATCGTAGCAAACGACATCATAGGCACCAATTACGGAGTAACACTCCTGTATACCAGCCCGGCACTCGTCATTCACAACAGTTTCATCAACAACACGATCTACCAGGCATACGACGACACCTCGGACAACCTTTGGGACAACAGGTACCCTGCGGGCGGCAACTACTGGTCTGACTACGCCGGCGTCGACAATTGCAGTGGACCCAACCAGGATGTGTGTGCCAACTCTGACGGAGTCGGGGACACTCCTTACGTTTTCACTAACGGCCAGGACAACTATCCTCTGATGAATTCCTTCCCACGTGCTCCTGTTGCGACGAGCGGCTACTCAGACGCGGGATTCGGTGACGGTGACCGTCACATGTTCTACGCTCAAGCAAACTTTTGGCTCATCTACGTCGAGTACATTCCATACACTGGCTCCGAGTTCCTCTACGTCAGCTCCCCCGACGGGATCACATGGACGAGTCCCGTCTCTCTCGGCGTTTTCACATGCTGTCTCTCCGGTCTAAGTGTCAACAACGACGACAGCCATGTCTACATTGCCCTCGCAACGAATTCAGCAATCTACTTCGCATTCGGCCAATTAAACCAAGACGGAACAATCGCTATGGACAACAACGGAGGGCTCCTCAAAACCGCCAGCTACGACGCGTCCAGCGCAGGCACGAGACTAAGCATTGCAGTTGACAGCAACCTTCACGCCTTCATCGCATATCAGGCTGCTCTGGGCTGCGGACTCTGCGTCGCTGATGCATCACCACCGTACACGGCCTGGAACAAGGTCCAGCTGTCGACAGGTGGACTGAACTGGCCTAAAATCCACACCTACGGACCCGGACAAATGATCCTCGTAAGCGGCGACTACTCCAACGTGTGGAACGGCAACTGGGGAACACCTGTTTACCTGTCCGGAAACAATGGCGAGGAATTCGGTAACCTCTTCTACGAAAACGGGAAAATCTACCTCGTCGGCATGTACGGCCATATTGGGTTCTACACCTTCGATGGAACCGCATGGTCCACACTCCAACTGACGAACATTCCATCGTTAGGGCCCGGTGACCCATCCTTCTCCGTATCCTATGATAGTCTACAAAACAAGTTCGTCATCTTCGTGACTAGCACAGACGGCACAAACGGGGGATTAATCTACCAATATTCTGGGGCTGCTGACTCGACCCTCTACAACCGCATTCCGATCGCAGTGCAAAATAGCATAGAATGGGGGACCACGTCTCTTGAAACAATTATCACGAAGGGACCAAGCGCGGGCGAGATAGGTTTCGCATGGACATACACAACCCATCCCTACCAGATCTACACCTACCTGACCTCAGATAATCCGTGAAACGCTGAGCCGAGCCACATGGCGAGTGGGCGGCGGTCGCCGCCTCCAGAGGCATCGGATGGTGCTGAGTTGAAGAACTCTGACATTGGAGTAGCAATCGTGTCGTTCGCGCACAGCAAGGGCAGAGCCCAGGAGACTTCTATTGTCTTTATCGAAGAATAGTGATCATAGGAGACTGTTGACTCGTGGCTAGAGCATGCAGCCGTGAAATGGGCGGCCCGAGTCTACGTTCTGAGCGTCCCTACCAACGTTAGCGCCAACGTTGGCGAAAATGTCGGTGAAAGTGTTGGCGTCCTATGCTTTCCGGACGATCAGTTCCCCATCTCCGCAGCGAACTCGCAAAGGCAGCCCCCGTCCACGACTTGGGCCCCTAGAGATTCAATGGTAACGTGGTGGGCCCGCCCGGGTCCGCTACCACATGTGGACACTTTTTTGGGCCCAAGACCAGTAGGAAAGTTCAGGTTTTTGCGACGTGCCGACTCCGGCTTCCTCATGAGAATCTGGTGATCAGTCGTGGTCATGAGAAGGGTATCGCCGTTCTCGATTCCTATTGCCCTGAGGATCCTTTTCGTAATCTTAACCGTAGGTTATGGCCAACTTCCACTACTTTACTTCGAATTCTATTGGCAATTGTTGGCATCGGGTGGTCATGAGCGACACTTAACAGTCATTCTAGTCAAAGGTGCCGGGATGTCCGCAGAAGACATCAACGGGCGGGCTCTTTTCATTTGCCGAGTTTCACGTCCCTATGTCTCGTCTGGTTCAATGAGTGAGTTCTATGATCCTCACTGCTTCCACGCTGTCCTCTACCAGGTCATTAACGGTGACTCCTAAGACACCTTGTGGAGTGGTTGCTTACTCGTGAGACTCGGTGCCGTCCAGTCTCGGCTAACCAATCTCGTTGAACTTCTTAGGACAAATACAAGAGTCAGAGTGTTGAGGATGGCGTAGACGAGACTCGTGATGAAAAAGCCGTAGACGGAACTCATTTCAGGAAACGGATTTCCTGGTATGTTGAATACCCATCCTCCCAGAATGTTGGTGAACTCTAGTATCCCACAGATGATAACCGACTGAAGTAGCCTGCCCCTCATGAGAAGAGGAATCATGGCCCAGATCACATACCAGTCGTACAGTTCTCGCAACGGCAACAACCAGACTAGCAGGCCCAACAGCACAACGTCCACAGACGATAGAACACTGCTCTTAGCCCAGACATATCCCAGGCCAAGTAGGAAAAGCCCCGCAGTGGCTACAATCCAGATCACATTGATTGTTGACGTGGACAAGTCCAGGCTGAAGACCGCCGGCAAGACTCCGTAGAAGAGGTTCATGAGAGAAAAACTGAACGTCCCGCTGCCGAATCCTGTTGAAAGATTGTAGCCCAAGAACGAGGCGGCGTAGCCTGGAATCCAGAAAGGCAAGACCAAACCGATCACAAGTATCATCCCCGAGACGGTCAGGCTCGGTAGCACGCGAGCTAGTCCGTTTCGTCTCACCAACCAGACGAGTAGAAGAAGTAGAGCCAATAGCGGATGAACCTTGAATATTACCGAAACAGTCAACAACACCGTCCCGACAAAGTAACGACCGAGAACCAAGACTAGCAGCGCTGCAGCCATGATCAAACGGCCAAAAATGTCGGCGTGAAAGACCGAGTAAGGTAACAGACCGATCGGGGGAAGAAACAAGTACAGTCCAACAGGACCCAGGAGCCCAAGCCCAGAACATCTCTGGAACCTAAGCACAAGAAAAATCAGAAAGCCAACCAGCAGGTCAGCCACGAGCCCTGCTAGCCTTGTTTCAACGGACAACAACGCAGGGTTGCTCCCCGATTGCAGTCCACCTCCGCCCGCAATCCATAGTATTCCGCCAACCACTACGAAGAGGAAGGGCGGATATGGAGAATGCCACTGAGCCACCAAGTACGGGTCCCTGCCTTGCAAGAGCATGATGGATCTCGGAATATCAGAGTACAACAGGTCATCTCCACCGTTGGTTGCCGCAATGGCCATGTACTTTGCTGCCGCCCCTCCAGCTAGGAGGGCGATAAAGACAACGGAAGGAAAACGATCCAAGATCATGCTAAGCTTCCAGAGTGCCCAGTGAGCGCTCAACATGTCACGCGAGAGCATCCAGACGGTCGAGTTCGTCCAAGAACATTTTTAACAACTACGATCAAGTCCTAATTCTAGGCTGTCGCGTCATCAGAGGATTTGCAGCATGATGGACAAAGAGCGTGTATGTACAAGGAGCAGACAAATTGCAGCATCCAAAGTAATTCATTGACGCGTCAATGCGGTACATAATGGAGACACCTCGTCTTGGGTTTTATTCTGAGGATGTACTCTTCTGCTCAAATCCGCACGAAGAATGAACATCTGAACCCGGTCTGGTTAGAATACTGATGATTGGAATCTTCCTAAAGATGGAAGATGTAGGCGCGACCGGCTACGAGCAGACCGTTCGCGGTCTCGAAAATTGCACCCACAACCACAATGTCGCCTCTTATAGCGACTGACCAGCCAAACTCTCCAAACAGCTGCGGATTCTCGGAATTGGTTTGGCCAAGGAATCGTATGAGTTCAGGGGAGAGTTAGAGGACGATTTCTTCAACCATATCAGAGGAGTGCGATGGCTTGTCGCCTACGATTGGGGTGGTCGGAAACCAGTTAGAATGCCAGGATTCAGGAATACGATTCTGAGGGTGGACGAAGGTTCACCATTTTGGCGCCTAACCAAACTCCAGCTTGGGATCGGTCGTCGTATCCCCAAGAAGCTTCGGAACAAGGGCGTACGAAAGGAATTGGAACTGGGGAGAAAATATGGACCTGGCGGCGAAAGTGAGGAACACAAAAAGTTGAAGCGTTGGGTTCTTGAACACCCTGAGAGTGTCGTTCATAGTACCGTTCTGAGGCGGCATGAAGAGTACCGCTTCGAGTCTGGAGATAGGGCGGACATTGTATTTGACCTTCCGGCAAAGAAATACTGCCTCGTAGAAATCGAAACTGACTACCCAACGCCTGGAGCTCATCAGGCACTCAAGTATAGAACACTGAAATGTGCCGAGCTACGACTGGGCGGCTCGACGGCTTCCAGAAGATAGGGGTTTCTGTAGGAGATATGGAATCAGATTTGTGAGGAAGACGTTTCGCTAGGCACGCTCACTTCTTCTGAACACTGAGCTGACCGACAGCCAATTTTCCGTCCTTCGTTATGGGGTGGTGTGGCGGAGTTGCAACTTCTACAAATTCAAGTTCGCGTCGCCAGCGTCTCTTCTTGGTCCTCCCGCTAAAGCCCAAGTTCCTCTTTAACAAGTCACTGGCAACGGGCCTACTTGAGAGGTTCGATTTCCCCGCTCTAGTTGGAAACAGTCGCCGATTCGTTTCAAACGATACCGGCGAATTCCGGAATCTACCTCGAACGGTCGTACGGATCCAAAGTTGCCTCTGGAAGCTCATCCTCGTCGAGCCCGACCTTCCTTTGAATATCAGACGCCGGAAAAAAAGAAAAAAAGAAAAAAAGAAAGAAAGGGGTTGATTCCGTGTCAGTGTCATTTAGACATGATCAGTTTCCTTTCGAACTGCATGATGCCTCGCATGTAGCTATGGTAATGGAAGGCTCACTACTGTAAACGGAGCTGGTCCCGTAGCTTGTTACGATTGATGGGGAAGATGGGCCGGATGTCGATGCAGCGGGTGCGCCTGAAGATAGGGATACCGGACAGTTCTGATGGCAGACCCAGTAGTAGTCATCTAGAATAGCGCTTGTTGTTGAGGGCCCGTTCGTCCCCTGAATTGTCCAGAAGAAATCCGTGTTGGCCTTGTTCGGAGGCACCGCGCTGAGCGTCACGGTGACGCTTCCCCCTGCTGGCAGCAAAACGCTCGATGGACCAGTCACTGAACTGCCGCCTGAGGGGCTCGGTGGAATGTACGATAGGTTTACAGTTCCAGACCATGAACTCGTCGAGCTGATAGTAAGGCTCGAAGTGAGCTGTTCAGCGTAGGGACAACCATAGGAATTGCAGTATTCGTAAACTCTCGTTGGATTCAATGACATCCTAAAATCAGTGACTCCGACTGCAAAGGTTGTCGAATGCGATAGTGACCCAATGGTCCCTTGGACCGTTACCGTGTATGACCCGTCAGAACCGGAACATGACAGAGATGATGTTGCTGAAGTTCCTAGAGTGACGCTTGCAGGGTTCAGAGAACACGACAACCCAGTCGACGGAGAGACGGCGGAAGCCAGGTTGACTGTCCCGGCCAAGCCGCCAATGCTCGTAACAGTGATCGCTGATGTAGCGGGGTTGCCAGGCCCCACGAGTACTGAAGTAGGGGATGCGGAAATACTGAAGTCGGGTACCTGTACTTGGATCGTGACCGAGTGGGTCAGTTGGAACTGACTGTTGGCTCCTGTAATTGTTACGGAATAGGTTCCTGCCGGAGCGTTGGTCCCGACCGTTATACTGGCGGTCGAGGTGACCGTGCTAGACGATACAGTAGGGTTCGTGTTAGTGAACGAGACCGAGATGAAGGAGGGCGCAGACCAAGTCAGAGGAACGAGCCCATTGAAGCCATTAAAGCCGGTTAGGCTCAAAGTAGACGTTCCTATGTTGCCCTGATTCAAGCTTAGCGATGTGGGACTAGCTGACATGCTGAAGTCAGGCGAAGCACTCATGTCCCAAACGTGTAGCTCAGGACCAAAGCTGCCGTGGCCCGCGCTGCCCCCGCTACCTAGGCCGGGGCAGCTTCCGCTTGCCGGATAAAGCAAGAAGTTCAATTGCTGTGAGTCTGTCGAACTGAATGATACCGACGTGGAAGAGCCAGTAGATGAAGAGGTGGTGTAGCTCCAACTGACTGTGGCGGTCACTCCGCGGAAGCTCGCGTCTGCGGTCATGCCGACGCTGATGGAGCTACTCAGATCGTTTGAGGATGTAATTGATTGTGGCCCAGTGACTGGACATGTCAGAGACGACTGACCACCTGGAGAGTTAGGATTGAGGTACTCGGATGTAGGGATGTAGACGTAGGCGCCGTTTCCGTTTGGCGGAGGTGGGACTGGCCCTGAAAGGCCTACCTTTATGAGCCCCTGACTACAGCTCCAGCCTCCACCAGGACCATTGGCCTCGGATGAGCTACCGGCGCAGTAGTACGGTATCACGTAGTATGGATACGCGACGATCGTCGAGGAGAGTGGTGAGAAAGGCCCGAAGCTTGTCTGGAACGTGTTGGTCCAAGTGTTTTGAAAACCTGCAGTGACTACTGCCCCTCCGCTGAAGCTGAAGCTAGCGCTGGTCGACGTCGTGCTCGAGAACGTCAAGGATGCGAATCCGGTATTGCTGTATAACGCGGCTACTGGAACATTTCTTACGGCTCCCTGGTCCAGTTGAATGGTTATCGACTGGTGGCCGTTGCCGTTGGTTGTAACATCGCCTACCCACTGGCCCCAAGCAGGGTTGTCCGCCGCTTGACCCAGAACATTGCAGTTTGGAACATAACAACCGGTCACCCATGTCATGGGTGTGACACCGTTCACCGAAACAGGATAGGCCTGGTAAGGATTGATGCAATTGGTGTTGATAGGTTGAAAACTGAAGTAGCCGTTGCTATCGGTGGTAGTATCGACAGTGATTTCGAATCCGCCGCACTCGATAACGTAGACATTCAAACCAGAGACAGGATTACCGTTGGCGATGTTGACCACACACCCCTCTATCTCATAGTTGGCATTATTCAGGGGGCAAGAAGATGCATGAGCCGGTCGGGGAAGGATTGGCACCGAAAGGAGAGATACAGCAAGGATCAGAATCATGATAAGCTTCCTAATTTTTTCTTCCTCCAATCTTTTGGGAACTTGTGTCATCGCGCCCCTCCTCGGCGCTGTTGCCAAGCCAACACGCTTTTCACGAGTTTAAACGAGCCAGAAACTTGGTTCTAGAACTCAGTTCTAGAACTCGATTCCTTCTGTGTTAATGTGAATCTTCGAACTGATCTAGAACAATTGACTGATGGACGGCATAGAGGATTTCCTGCGGTTTCTATGCGATGGACGCTGGCATCGGATAAACGATCTCGCCTCACAGATGAGGTGGACCCTGACTAAGACCCGAAGGCTCGCCGAATTTCTATCGGAACATGGCCTCGTTCACTATCTAAGCCGAGATGATTCCGTAAAGATCGATCCCGAACTATTAGATCTGATGCGAGAGACGTAGCGTAAAAGTCCTCCAGCTCCTTCTCCACTTCCCGAAGAAGTCCCAGCAAACGAATTCCTCTGTCTGTCAAAACGTACATGTCCGTTTGGTTATCTGATTCAAGCCTCAGCAAGCCTTTCTTGACCAGAAATATCGAATATCTCTCAACGAGTTTGTGGCTGAGATTGGCCTTGAAGAGGATTCTGGTCTTTGAAGCACCGTCTGTAGCCAGCAAAAGAATCTCGTAGATTACCCGCGTCGCGTCCCTCCTTGAGTGGGAACTCAGCAGAGAAAATCCCTCGCGATACGCACACTCCACGGCTAGCTGTGGATATAACGGGTACGAACACAATTGAACACACACGAACCAATGTCCACATCAAACAAGACCCAAGACGCCTCCAGCGTTACGACCCATGGTACACAGACTTCCGCAAGACATAGCCGAGATCAACATATCAACACTTGTCGTACACGGAGACGCAGACCGCTCCCCTACAAGTGTGGAGCATAGTCGCACCAGACACGCATATTGTCTCTTTCCCCACAATAAGTGAATAGCTAAGGCTGCGCAATGCTTTCAACGAATAGATGTAGTATTCTATTAGCAGTTGACTTCCAATTTTTTGAAGGGAAGTGTTGTTCTAGGATAACCTTAAACAGGTTCCTCTTGCAGCCGTCGTCCGGACTCCGCCGAAAGGCAGAGCGCCTAGGAAAAGAAGATGAAAAAATCTACTATCAAAGATCTTAGAACAACATTAGTGGCAATAGTAATCGCAATACTCGCGTCTGCAACCGGAATATACGGGATTGGACTATCTCCCGTCCACGCCGCTTTCAGCACGCCTTTCAGCATATTTAACGCCCCTCCTACTTTCCATATCACATCGCTCGCTGCTATAGGGTCCGGTATCACCTACATCACGGTCCGACAGTTGGACTCTAATGGCAAGCTGCTTGCTATCAAATCAACCCCCTTCCCTTGCACCAATCCTGTCTGCCCCCCCCGCTCGGGGCAGAAGCCCTGCCCAAACACCTGACATACCCTACGCGCCTGGATTAGCCAAGTTGCACCTTGAGGCCGGCTCTTCCGACCCAAACCATTCCAGCCTAGTGGACGTACAGGATGCAGTATGCAACGCGACCCCCAATTGCACCTTGATCGGCAGTCCCCAGTCGCTGACACTCTCTCCTGGTTCTGGTCAGTTACTGATCCATGAGTATACCAGTGTTGATCTTGAGATGCAGGCGTTCCAGGCTGGAAGTATCGACATGGTTGACTGGCCAGTTCCCCAGTCATACTTGGCCACCTGGAGCAACTGCTCCAGCGCGTTTCCGATAGGGCCTAATTGCAACGAAAATGTGACGACTAACAAGTACGCCGCCCTCGATATGTTCCAGATAGACATGAACCAGAACGGGAGCAGGGTTGCTAGCCAGCTCAGCTTCCGTCAGGCCATGGGCTATCTGGTGGATCGTCAGAACATTTGCTCCCCAAGCCAAGCCGGTGGTTTCTGTTGCCCGATCGTTTCTGGAGCCTCTTGTCACCAGGAGGGATCCGCGTCGCCCCAATCCTTGGGCTATCCTGGTCCTTACGGTGACTACAACCCGACAAAGACGTTGCAGTTGCTCTACGAGGACGGATGGAGGTACAACCCGGCAGACGGCTTCCTCTATGGACCAGCCCTTCCGGGCGCAACGGGCCAACCAGCATGCAGCTCAACCATCACCGGTCAGACAGGCAACTTCTGCGTACGCCCGATCATCTTCATGATACGAAGCGATGACCCGCCCCGTCTAGGAGCAGGTCTGTCTATGGCTAGCATTATGCAGAATCTTCCGAATCAGTTCTGCAGCAAAGCAGGCGGCAACATCAACCCCATCCCACCATGCCCAGCAGGCTCAACCCTCACAACCGTCTGTCCAACAACACCATGCAAGCTCAGCACCAGTCTCAACGTCGCCGCGAAGCCAGCTCTAGCCAAGATATTCCAGCATGCTCCCTGGAACACGTGGGACCTCTACACCGGGGCTTGGAATGTGGACCTTCTCGCGGCTGAAGACCTACCTTTTCTCTATACGAGCGACTTTGCCCCTGCACCCGACTGTGGTCTCTGGCAGGGCGACTTCCCGCTGAACTATGGAGGCTTCTGCAACACAGCCTTCGACAATGCGGCTCACGCTATCTTAACCGCCTCCACCATATCTCAGGCTGACGCTGCCTCGATCAACGCCCAGGTCGTCGCTTGGGGTTACAGCGCCAGTACGGGCAAGATAACAGGGTTTGAACCCACGGTTCCGATGTATACTCACCTTGCCTACAAGGCTGGCTGGCTGCACGACATGGTCGGAGGGCTCTGCGTCTACGGTTCTGCCGTAGGTAGTACTGGCTGTCCAAGTCCAGCATTCGCAGAGAGGGCTTGTCGTCAGGGATTCATCAGCAACGAGGTTGGAACTGGCCTGGACAATTACGAGGCAATGGTCAGTATGTTCGACGACAACTGCTATGATAACACGGCGAAGCACGTTAGCTACCAGGGTAATCCCAATGCGACTCTCGACTGGGGATTCATCAACCCGATCCAGTTTCTGAGCATTATGCAGAGCACCTTCACTTGGGACGTTCAGGCGATGCAGTTCACCTATGACACCATGTTGGGACGCAACCCCGCGAATCCGGCCGAACTCGTACCCTTCCTCTGCACCGACTTTTCGACGGGAACCTACTTCAACACTCACACCGCCGCAAATGCAACCTACTACGCATGCCACGTACGCCCAGACCTCTTCTGGAGCGATGGCGTAACATTGACCGCCCAGGACATCGCATTCAGCACCGACTATATTGCAGAGAACCAGGCTCCAAACATCGCCCCCAACGTAGCCAACCTCTGCGGGCCCAACTTCGTAACTGGGACCCCGTTCTACTCGCCGACCAACTGCGGCAACGGCGTTCAAATAGTCAACAACGCTGACGGGTCTCAGACTATCGTCTTCTACTTCGACTCCATCAGCGCGCTCTTCCCACTAATTGTGGGTCTCGGTAACCCCATCATTCCAGAACACGTCTACTGCAACAGCTGGACACGCCCAGCAGCAGGACAGCTTGGCCCTGGAGTCAAAGCCACAGCCAACTGTCTCTTCCCTGACATGAGCCTGCTACCTGACAAGGCTGGACTCAGCGATGGATCATGCACCGACTGCCAAGCATTCCCAGGCAGCTATCCCAACGGAACAGCAGTACCGATACCCTCCTATCTGACCAGCTTAGGCTACGGTCCAACTGGCGCAACAAACTGCCTTCCAAATGGTTTCTCTCCCTGTATAATCCATAACTGGCAGACAGGCAGCGGACCCTTCATGATATCCAGCTGTGGCGGCGCAGGATGCGCTAGCACCATACTCTTGAAGGCGAACCCCTACTGGCATGACGGCATACGCATGGCAAGCCCAGGCACGGGAGATATTGCTGATCCCTCCGGACTACACGGCGGACTCGAGTTACAGCCGGACCTTAATAGGGATGAAAGTGTCAACGCCACAGACCTCGCAATCGCGCAAACTCAAGCTGCTTTGGCGGCCAACGCTGCTGACTGGCGCTTCAGCGCAGCGCTCAGGCAATCCCCAACGGGCACTGAGACCATTACGGTCTCAACCTCCGTGTGCGGAGTCGGTTGCACCACCCCGACAATAGTCGCCAGCTTTACGGGATGGCCTGGTACCCAGACAGACGTCTACATAATCCAGAAACTCGATCAGGAAGGTACACGCGTCGGATTCTCCAATGGTATCACTTGGCCACCTCCTTCGGGCTCCGTGACCAACAAGTACAGCTACCTACCGCCTAACATCTACCAACCGACTAACTGTAATCCCAACGCCTATGGGGGGACTGACTGCGTGGGCAGTCTGACATGGATCTGGCCTGACTCGTCCGGTAACTCTTCGGGTGTACCTGACGATACTGTCAACGTCAACGATCTCGTCTACGTCTTCCTCCACCAGTTCGTACCAGTCACGGACAGCTCAGGCAACCTGATCACCACATCGCCATACAATGCCGACGTTACGTACGACGGTGTTATTGAGATCCACGACCTAGTCACAACATCTGTAAGACAGTTCAGCGCGCCCTGCGGCGTAGAGCCATAAGAAATGAAGGGCCTTGACCCTTTGCAAGCACTCTCTCCAGAGCGACCTGTCGCCATGATCTCAGTCTAACCAACCCGCGCCTCTCCGAAAACCTCCCTCTTTATTCGAGTCAGCTAGCCCAGAATCCACTTTGGACTCTTAGACGTACATTGACACTTACCGTATGAACCCGGAAGAATCTCAGTAACCGGGGGACGTTGAGGTCAGTGAGATTCACATCGTGGCAGTAGAGAACCACATGGAATGTACAATACATTGTTTTGAGAGTTTTTGCAACCCTTACGACAACACCTACCTGTCAGTCCCTGTAGGCTCGGGTATCGGAGGCCTCTCGTCAGCTACAGTAGACGGCTCGCCCTGCCGCTTATCTTGACTTTCTGCACTATCGGGATCTGGTTCCAGGCGAACCAGCTCTTCAACGGCCGCATGACACTTGAAATGTAACCGCCCGCTTCCCATTCTTCTCCATGTTGCTTACAACGTCAAGCATGAAGTTCGCAGCTTCTTTCGAACTCATCTTTGCCAGGTCCTGCGGAGTCCTCTGAAAGTTCTTGTGGATGAAACCTATGCGCCTCAGCCATACCGCCGGAGTCGCAAGGCTTCCACGAGCCACGTTATCGTACCAGCGCTTGACGTCCGGATCGTCTAGGAGATGGTAGTAGCTCAGTTTCGGCTGAGGGTTCGGCTTGGGCTTCGTCAATGCCGTAACAGTACTATGTCATGTCTAGCCAAAAAGGATTCGCTGAATTTTTTTGGTGGGCCCGCCCGGATTCATTACCCGCGGAGTGCATTTGACCCGCCTGCAGTGGCTTGAAGTAGTTCTCTGAGGGTTGTGCTGAGGACTTGGGTCTGGTGGTCTAGGAGCGATTCTGTGTCGTGGATGGTGGCGGCTGGATTTGTGAGAGCTTCGCTGTTGAGGACTTGTTCAGGGTTCATTCCCATGGATCTGACCATTTCCTTGAGGGCTTCGATTTTGCTGACATGTGTCCGTGGTCGAATCGAAAGTCCTGCATTAGCGTATACCTGTCGAAGTTTTTCAACACCTAGGCTCTGAACTTGGTTGTAGGTGTCGCTGACGTGACCGAGGAAATAGTCAGCATGGCTCTCCGGAACGCCGGATGCGACGAGATGCGTCTTGAAGTACTTGCGCAGACTGTGAGTTCGTACATCATAAAGGCGCCCGGTACGAGGTTTGAGGAGGCCCGCTCTCCGGAAGCTGTTGTGGACTATCATTCGGATCTGCTTAGCGCCAATACTCCTAGGGGTATGGCTGGTTACGTCCCTTATGAGTGGGCCGTCGTCCTCTGGAGGGGTATGTGGAGTTACTTCGAACTGGGTCTGCTGCCGAGATTCTTCAGGTCAGAACAGTAAGTTAAGCTGCAAGCTCCAATGTATTCATTCGTAATCTCATGTGGCAGGCAAGTCGTTAGAAAACGTGAGATGACGCCTTTTGGGAGTAGTTTTATAATCTCTGCTCCGATAGCCAAAATACAAAGTATCTGTGCAAAAATCCTGGGGTGAGCTAGAAAGAGTTGATGAATAACCTCTACTTCTGCAAACACCCTTACCAATCCTATCGGAGAAGAAACTCGAAACCCGTAAAGCTTCCAATGATGCAGCTAAGACAGCAGACTATTCTTTCGATTTTCCTGATTATCGTAATCCTAGGCATCCCAACCATTCCAAAGACAGCGGGTGCCGACTCAAGGGCGAACGGCCCTTTCGGCCCCGCATTGACAAGTGTGACAAGTAGCAGCACGAGTTTTCTCGTAAGCCCTGTCTGTAACCATACTAGTTTGTCTGATCCTACTGTCTGCTACGGTGATTCGGCTCACCCATTCTGGGACTCAGCCGAAATGGGCGAAAGTATCGCTTCCGACGTTTCCTCTCAAGGGACACAGCTTGTGCATCAATCACCGATGACGGGAGTAAGCATAAACGTAGCTTTTCCCAACACTAGCGGCCCTTCTAC
>Ga0137385_10003394_pt1 | contig 13843 bp, 7 predicted proteins | sample SagtaG_FD_104921 | JGI IMG/M metagenome (GOLD analysis project Ga0137385, IMG submission 104921) | Vadose zone soil microbial communities from Sagehorn Ranch, Mendocino, California, USA - Sage2_R_80_16 metaG | ecosystem: Environmental > Terrestrial > Soil > Vadose zone | place: USA: California...
CAGCATCAGGCCGACCCCGTACTTCAGGGTGTTCTCGGGGACGCGCGCCAGCGGGCGGTGGGCGGCGGCGCCAAGGGCGATCACCGCCACGCCCGCCACGGCGGCGCCGACCGCGGCGACCGGCACGTTGCCGGCGTTCAGTCCGAAGGTGATCACGATGAAGACCACCTCGACGCCCTCCAGGAACACGCCCTTGAACGAGACCACGAACGAGAACCAGTCCAGGCCGAGCCGGGTCCCCGAGTCGGCGGCCGCCGCGGCGGCCGTCTGGGAGGCGAACGCCGCCGCCTCGTCGTGGGTCGCCAGCAGGCCGGACGAGCGCAGGATCGCCTTGCGCAGCCACTGGAGGCCGAACACCAGCAGCAGGCTGCCGACCACGAGCTGCAGCAGCGCCTCCGGAAGCCAGGTGGTCAGGGCGTACCCGGCGGCCAGGGTGAAGGCCGCCAGCGCGACCACAGCGGCCACCACTCCCGAGAGAGCGGAGCGCCAGCTCCGGGTGGTCCCCATCGCCAGCACGATGGTGAGCGCCTCGACGAATTCCACGAAGGATGCGGTGAAGGTCGCCACCAGCAGGCCGAGCGTCACGCCGAGGTCCATGCGCCAAGACTACCGGTGCCGGCGCCCGGCTACACGTCGGCGGCGGCCGCGGCCGCGCCGGCAGTCTTGATGCCGCAGCTCGGCGCCGACCAGAAGAAGGCGTTGGCGAGTCCGTCGTGGGCGTTCTCGGCGCGGCTGTCGAGGTGGACGTGGTCGCCGTGACCCTCGGCGCCGGGGCCGAGGATGCCACTGAAGCCGGCGCTGCGCGCCGCGAGCGCGATCCTGCACAGCGAGGCGCCGGGCGAGACCACGTCCGCGGCGGTGCCGTACTGGTGCTGGCTGTTGGCGGCCCCGCCGACGCGGCGGTTGCAGGCGACGCTGCGGAACCCGGAGCTGACCAGCAGCGGGACGTCGTGGAGCTGGTGCCGCAGCGCCTCCAGCTTCCACATGAGCCGCCGCACGTTGGTCTGGACCTCCAGCGACGAGACCTTGCCGCCGTCGAAGCCGCCGCCGCAGGCGGCGCTGTCGTCCAGCTCCGCCAGGCTGAAGTGCGCGGGGGTGCAGTCGGGGTCCTGGAGCGCGTAGATCTTCGCGTAGGTTCCGGGGCCTGCCGTGCCGCTGGCCGGCAGCCCGTAGCCCGCCTGGAACCGCGCCACCGCCGCCCGCGTGCCCGCCCCGAAGACCGCGTCGATGGCCACGAAACTGTGGAAGGCGGCCCAGCCGGCTACCCGCACCTGGAGGTTGGCGACGTCGCGGCCGCGCATGCCCGTGTGCAGGGTCCTGGTCCAGCGGTAGCACTCCGCCGCGGCCGCCATCAGGGTCGGCGCGGTGACCGCCGGCCCCAGCGCCGCCGCGGCCGGCGCGGTCGCGGCGGCCGCGCGGCCCGGCACCAGGATCGCGGCCATGACCAGCAACAGCAGCCCGACCGCCCGAAGCACCCATCCCCGTCGACGCATGGCCAAGCCTTCGGCAGGAGCGGCCCGCCGCTGTATTCGCGCAGGTCGGGGCGGCCGTGCGGCGGAGGACCGCCGCTCAGGCCGGGTAGTCGAGCACGGCCATCATGCCGCTCTCGGAGTGGTACAGGTTGTGGCAGTGGGTGAGCCAGCGGCCCGGGTTGTCGGCCTCCAGGTCGGCGACCACCGTCTCCAGCGGCAGCACGATGACAGTGTCCTTGCGCGGTCCCCTACCACTGCCGTCGCGCACCTGGAAGGTGTGCCCGTGGACGTGCATCGGGTGGAACATCGACGACAGGTTCACGAACCGCAGCCGCACCCGCTCTCCCCGCGCTGCCGGCAGCTCGGCCATGTCACCGCCGCCGTGGCCGTTGATGGTCCAGCGCCACCGCATCATGTCGCCCTCCAGCACCACGTCGTGGGCGCGGTCGGGGCGCCGGTCCGGCAGGGCCACGGTCTCGGCCGCGCGCAGGTCGCTCATGCGCAGCAGCCGGCGGCGCAGCTCGCCAGGGTGGGCACGGGCGGGCGGGGTGGCGCCGGCGGCGGTGCGCACGACCGCCATCCCCTGCCCGCCCTTGCCCTCGGCGACGGCGACAAGCGGGAACGCACCGTCCCCGAGGGTGACCTCGAGGTCGTAGCGCTCCCCCATCGCCAGCAGCACGGTGTCCACGGTGACCGGGTTCACCGGGAAGCCGTCGCTGTGGGTCACCGTCAGCCGGTGCCCGCCGAGCGCGACCCGGAAGGCCGTGTCGGCGGCCACGTTGACCAGGCGGATGCGGGCGCGCTGCCGCGGCCGCGCCCGCAGTGTCGCCGGCGCCGCCGGCGTCCGCCCGTTGACCAGGTAGTGCGGGTAGGCGACGTCGCCGGCGTCGCCGCCGAGCAGCGCCGACCGGAGCCCCGGCATCCCCGCCATGCCGCCGGTGGCGCCCGCGCCGGTGGTGGCGCCCGCGAGGTCCGTGCCCGCGCCCGCCCTGGTGGTGGCGCCCGCGCCGGCGCCCATGCCGCGCATGCCGCCGCCAAGGGCCCGCAGCACCTCGTCGGGCGTGCGGCCGGTCCCGTCCAGCCAGTCGTCCAGGACCACCACCAGCTCGACGTCGTAGCCGCCCGCCTCCCGCGGGTCGTCGACGATCACCACGCCGTACAGGCCCCGGTCGAGCTGCACCCCGACGTGCGGGTGGTACCAGTAGGTGCCGGGGTTCCGCAGGGTGAACCGGTAGGCGCCGTCGCGGCCGGGCGCGATCGCCGCGGCCGGCAGGTCCGGGACGCCGTCCTGGTCCCATGGCACGGCCATGCCGTGCCAGTGGATCGTGGTGGGGTCCGGGAGGCGGTTGCGCAGCCGCACCTCGAGCACCTCGCCGAGGTCGCCACGCAGCAGCGGGCCGGGGGCCGACTCGCCATAGGCCCAGGTGCGGACCACCCGGCCGCCGAGGTCCAGGTCGGTCTCGGCGGCGGTGAGGGTGGCCAGGCGGGTCCTGGTGGCGGGCGGGGTGGTGATGGGCGGGCCGGCGACCGGCTCCGCCGCCGGCCCGCCATGCCCCGGCTCCGGACGGACCGGGGACTTCCTCGAGGCATCGCCGGCAGCGGCCAGGCGCACGCCCGTGGCGCCGCTGGCCATTCCCAGCAGCGCGAGCCCGCCGCGGGTCAAGGCCTGGCGGCGGGTCAGGCGATCGCCGGGTGGCATGGGGACGGCTCCGGTCTGTGGGGATGGGTGGCTTGGAGGCCGACCCTATGGACCCCGCCTAACCGTTCGCTAATCCCCCGCGGCCGCTGCGCTAACGCGCCGTTCCGGGTGGTCGGCGCGGAGCATCCGGGCGAGTTTTATTTAACCCGAACTTGCGTGATCGTGGAGTTGATCGTGGCCCGCTGACCGGGGGTGATGCCGCTGGCTCAGGGCTGGCGGTGGCGTGTTGAGTGGCTACTTGAGGGCCAGCGGGACGGGGGCGCCGAGCAGCTGGAAGGCCCGGGCCTGGACGGTGGTGGGGCTGGTGAGCTTCTGGATCTTCTGCCCGGCGAAGACGATGGTCTGCCGGTCGAGGGTGGCGAGGTGCTCAAGCAGGTCGCGGTAGCGATAGGCGGGTAGCCCGCTGGGGGTGTGCTTGGCGGCGTCTTTGGCGGTGGCCTGGGCGGAGCGCTGCGCGGGGGCGACGGGGTCGGCGGGGGCGGGGATGTTCTGGTCGGTGAAGGTGAGCTCGGCGAGGCCTGGCGCAGGTGCCAGGTGAGGTAGCAGGCGAGCATGCAGACAAGCACGTGGGCGCGGACCCGGTCGGCGAGGTAGTGGTAGATGGGCCGCAGGTCCAGGTCGTCGGCCTTGGTGATGCGGAAGTCCCGCTCGACGTATTTGAGGTTCTTGTAGGCGGTGACCGTGGCGGCGGCGTCGAGGATGTCTGCGGTCACGCTGGTGCGGATCACGTAGATCCCGTCGAGGGCGGCTTCGGCGGCGATCTTGGCCTGGTCGCGGCGCCAGGTGAAGCCGGTGCCGGTGGTCTGGGTGAGGAAGTGCTTGCCGACCTTGTGCCTGCCGATGACCTTGCCGATCCGCAGCCCGATCTTGTCCGGGTCGTGCAGCCGTCCGGCGTCCACCGCTGCCTTGACCTTGGCGAGGTCGGCCTCGGTGGCGGCGAGCAGTTCGGCACGCTTGCGGGCCCGGTCGGCCCCAAGGACCGGGTTGTGGCAGCAGATCAGCCGCTCGCCGGGGTAGTCCGGGTGGGTGATCTCGACCAGCCCCTGGGTGTCGAACAGGCTCAGCTGCAGCGGGCCGCCGTCACGGGCGAGCGCGGCGATGGCGGGGGCCTTGAGCGCGGTGACCCATTCCATACCCTCCAGCACGCGCAGGTCATCGATCCGCGTGCCGGTGATCATCCCGCGGTCGCCGACCATGACCAGGCGCGCGATGCCGAAATCACCGCGGACCCGGGTGATGGCGGTCTTGAACGACTCGGGGTCGCCGGTGTTGCCGGGGAACACCGCGACGGCGACCGGGCGGCCTTGGGGGTCGGTGAGCAGCCCGTATTCGACCTGCTTGCGGCCGCGCTTGCCGTCGCGGGAGTGCCCGAAGCAGGCCAGCTGGCAATGGGTGCCCTCCACCCATGACGACGACAGGTCGAACATCGCGATCCCGCCTGGGCGAAGGTGCCGGGCGGCCAGCTGCTTTTCGATCTCGCGCTGCCTGCAGGTCAGCCAGTCCATCGCGTGATAGAGCTCATCGGTGCTGGCATCCGCCACGCCAAGGTCGATCCCCAGGGTGGTGTCACCGGCCGCCCACCAGCGCGCGGTGCCAAAGCTTCGGCTTGGGCCGCACCGCGCGGGAGAGGACCAGCGCGTAGGCGATGTCGCCCTCCCGGCACGCCGGGCCCAGCAGCGCCCGCAGGCCCAGCCTGGAGGCCATCACCTGCGCCGCGGCGACATCGCCATGCGGCACCGAGCGCTCCACCTTCAACGCCGCCTCCGCGTCCACCAGGGTGCGGCCTTTCAGCGTCAGCCGCAGCGCGGCGATCGACTCCTCCGGCAGGCCGGTCAGGTTCGCCAGCGTCTCCTTGCGCGGGCGGCCGTGCTCGTCGCGGAACGAGCGGCGCAGCAGGTACGTTGGGTAGGCCCGCCGCTCGCCGCCCACCGTGATGTAGTGGCGACCAGCCTGATCCACGTGCATCCTGCCACTGCGCTTTTTCACAGCAGCATTCAACCACTCCAGCCGCCAGAAGTCCACTTCTCTTAGTGGTTACACTCACAGGCGTGTCCCAACCATATGCGCATGCCAGGCGGAAGATCAGCCATCCAAGCTCACGTAAGTTCGGTTTAACGGGACAGTAGTCGGCATCCGTAAACCCTTGACGTCACACGATACCCTTCAGACGCACTCGCGTCACTCCGCCCGTCAACGACGACGGGATCTCCCACCGGTTCTGACGTTGGCTATAAACCGCGCTGCGAGAGTGCGCGAAAGGCCGGAAGGGACTTTCGCCATGCTCCCCGCAACAACGAGAGCTCCACGCGAAAATCGCGGCTCACGTCCAGTGGGGCAAGGAAACTGATCGCACCGCACGCACCAGTAAGGCTCGCACTGCCTTCATGAAAAGTCTCAAGATGCAGTCGATGTCGATCCCGATGGTGTGCTTGCTCCTGAGGAACGTGCAAAGCGCGCAAAGAACTTGCGCAAAGCCCACTTCGCAAGGTTGGCATACCTCAGCAACAAAGCGTGAGCGGCGAAGCGTGGTGGTGCCTTATATTATTTATTTGAATTTTCGGAGTCAGGGTGACAGGCCCTCAGCGCCATGACCTGCGCCTCCGCTGTACAACGGGCGTCACTCCAATCATGAAGACTGCTGCAGCGCCATGAGAAATTCGCCGCTGTGAGAATCATAAAAGGCGATAGTGTTAGTTGTTGCAAGGCTCGATCCGGCGCTCGGTCCCGTGGTGTCGTCTCTTGGATCCGGAGCTGGGCCAATGCTGCCAAGCTGGTCAGGCACAGCAAGCATGATTACCGCCCATACCAGACGATCTTTCCAGGAGCTGTGCGGCCTTGTCAGACGGACCAGTCGCACGTCTGGCGCAGCCGTGGCAGTCTGGGGACCCAGGAGCGCGGACCGCTTGAACTGTGTGGTGACCTGCTCACGTGACACCTTAGGTGAGACGCTCGCATCCACAGGATCGAGCGTGACTCCTCCACTTGCGAGCGAGACCCTCTTTGGAATGGACAGGCTGGGTGATGCGATGGCCTGAGCGAGTCTCACGGTGTCCTGCTGTGGGCTGGATGGCATCTTGGTGACCACCTGAAGGCTAGCTTTACCGATCGAAGTCTGTTGGCGAGCCCCGCTTGCCTGAGCAATCGCCATGATAAGTATAGCAAGGGCTAGTGTCACCCCTATCAAGACTGGCCGGAGCCTCATCTCTCACCTCACACGTTGGCATATGTCCAAGACAAATAGTTGCGCCCGTAAGTGCCGCTGTCGCTGATGCCTGTGAATGTCCAGCGTGAAGGATTGCTATTGATAGACGTGTCAGGCTCTCCAGTGAGCCAGCCGACGTTGAATTTTCCTTGACGCATGTGGCTATAGCGCGTTTCTTGGGTTGGTGTTCCCGGAATATCGGATTGCGCGTACGTGGTCTCTGAGAGCCATTGTAGGGGAAAATCGGGCCCGATGTCGAAACCGCTCTCGAGGGTATCGATGTAATCTCCTGGTGTACGTAGCAATCTACTTCCACCAGCATAGACATATATATGGGAGTCGCTAGCAACATATACCAAGTAATCCGGCTGGCTGCCAATCGCAGGACCAGTGAAAAGGAAGCGGTTAAAGGTGCTCTGCCCGCCTACCCTGTACTCTGCGAACGTATAAATCGCGCTATTATACCATCGGAAGTACCCGCCTTGCACATACCCAACGGGTGACGGGAATCCCAAAGGAGCCCTGAGGAGCACCCATGCGGTTGAGAAGTTATTTTGGCTCTGATCGGTGTTGCAGACAGCCCCGCGGTAAACTGAAATGTTTGCGCGTACGCCCGATCTTGGCGCCTTGTTGCCCGGATCGTACAGATTCTGCCACCCCGCCCACCGATTCGCCCGTGTTGTGCAGGTATTTTGCTCTGCTGAAGCCGGTCGTGATGGTAGAGCGGTAAAGACTAGGGCAAAGATAGCCATTATAGCAAGCTGCGCAATCCTTCCTTTAGCCATGAGCTCCCTCCTGGGGACAAGGAGTCGTCGTCGAATGGAGGATTGGCGTTGTGCGCAGGCCAGGTAGACGCTCGGCAACCACTAACTGATCTCGGTGCTGGTCAGGGCGAGGATCATCTGTAGGGCGGGCGGTCCTGCTGGGCCGCTTTGCGGGACGATCCATACCAACAACCCTGTATCCCTAAAACCGGCATGCGGCGGGACTCCCATGGAAGCGCCATAACACTGTAACACTGCGTGTCCCATAAAGTCGCCCATTGAGGGACATTCCGGTATTACCACGGTCGTTGCTGGAGGACGTGGAAGCTGATCAGCGAGCAGGCTGGGGGCCCCGGCCGTTGCGGCCGCCCGTCGCGGCTGTCGGAGCGCAACTGGCAGCGGGGTTGCTGTGGTGGGCGGGCAGGTTGTCCTACACCAGGATGACCGGCGCGCTGCCGCCCGGCAGCCGCCCCAGCGCCGCCACGACCGGGTCAGTTGGTCGGTGTCGTAGGCGCCCTTGCGCACGTGCAACGTCTGCCGGGCAATCCGCATCATCACTGCTCAGAGGCGGTTTTCGAGGCTCGGCCAATGCCCGAAAGCTGTTCCGATAACGAGTCGCTAACTAACGGGCTACCTGTCCAGGCGGAAGTCGGGGTCGCTGGGGGGTTCGGCGACGTCCATCTGGGCCTTCTGGAGCTTGCCGGAGTAGTCCCAGTTCAGCGCCTGCCAGGAGGTGAACTGCTCCAGCACCCAGATGCCCGACTGCCGGCTGCCGTTGCCCGACAGGCCGTTGCCGCCGAAGGGCAGGTGGGCCTCGGCGCCGGAGGTGGAGTTGTTGACGCTGACCATCCCGGCGGTGCACTGCTCGGCGAACTGGAAGGCGGTCCTGGGGTCGCGGGTGTAGATGGCGGCCGACAGACCGTAGCCGTGCCCGTTGGCGAGCGCGACCGCCTCGTCGGGGCTGCCGTAGGCGGCCACGCCGACGATCGGGCCGAAGGTCTCGGTGCGGTACAGCTCGTCACCAGCGGTGACCCCGGCGACCACGGTGGGATGCGCGTACAGGCCGGCCTCCGCGTCGCCGACGAATCCCTGGCGCGGGTTGGCGGCGGTGATGCGGCCCACCCCGGTGGAGCCGTAGCGCTTGTGGTGGCCGGCGATCATCCCGAGGAAGCCCTCGAACCGCTCCAGGTAGGGCTCGCCGAGCAGGGGCCCGTAGAGCACGTCCTGGAACGGGTCGCCGATCGGCGCCGACGACACCGCCCGGTCGAAGCGCTCCAGGAAGTCGTCGTAGACGCGCTCGTGCACGATCGCGGTGCCGAGCGAGGTGCAGCGCTGGCCGGCGGTGCCGAAGCCGCTGAACAGCGCGCCCTCCACGGCCAGGTCCAGGTCGGCGTCGGGCGCCACCACCAGCGGGTTCTTGCCGCCGAGCTCCAGGCAGGGCGACTGGAGGTGCCGGCCGCAGAGCTCGCCGAGCCGCCTCCCCACCGCGGTCGAGCCGGTGAAGCCCAGCTTGTCGACCAGGCCGTCCTCCAGGGCCAGCTCGAGCCCTTCGAACGCGGTCTGGCCGTCGGCCTGCACCAGGTGCAGGGCGTCGGCCGGCACCCCGCCGTGCCAGAGCAGCTCCGCCAGCGCCCGCGCCGCCGCGCCGGCCTGCTCGGAGGGCTTCCAGACCACGGTGTTGCCGCACAGCAGGGCAGGCACCAGGTACCACGAGGGCACCGCCACCGGGAAGTTGGCGGCGGTGATCACGGCCACCACCCCGAGCGGCCGGCGGAAGGTGAAGAGCTGCTTGTCGGGCATCTCGCTGGGCACGGTCTGCCCGTACAGGCGCCGGCCCTCGCCGAGGAAGAAGGTGCAGGTGTCGATGACCTCCTGGACCTCGCCCGAGCGACTCCCGCAGCGGCTTGCCGATCTCGCGGGTCACCAGTTCGGCCAGCGCCTGCTTGTTGGCCTCCACCAGCCGGCCGACCTGCTGGACCACGCGGCCGCGCAGCGGCGCCGGCAGCGCCGCCCAGGCAGGCTGCCCGTCGCGCGCGGCCCGGCAGGCCCGCCGGAAGGTGGCGGCGTCCGCCAGCTCCAGATCCGCCACGACCTCGCCGAGCTTGGCGGGATTGCGGGAATGCAGCACCCTGGACTCCGCCGGGCGCGCCAGCTCCCCGGAGATCACCGACCCGAGACGCACCGTGCGACCACCTCCTGGGACGATCTTCGACGGTGGGAGGCCGGGCTGACAAGACGCAGGAGGGCTGATGCCGCGGGATCGCCAAGGTGAGGAGCTGGCCGCCGCGCTGCGGGCCGCGGTCGGCGGCGAGGTGGACTTCGGCGAGGGCCGGCGGGCGGAGTACTCCAGCGACGCGTCGCTGTACCGCTGCGTGCCGCTGGGGGTGGCCTTCCCGCGCGACACGGCCGACGTCGAGGCCACGCTGGCGGTCTGCCGCCAGGCGGGCGTGCCGCTGACCTTCCGCGGCGGCGGCACCAGCATCGGCGGGCAGGCGGTCGGGCGGGGCGTGGTGGTGGACTGCTCCCGGCACCTGAACCGGATCGTCGAGCTCGACCCCGAGCGGCGCCTCGCCCGGGTCGAGCCGGGCCTGGTCCTGGACGACCTGCGGCGCGCCGCCGCCGCCCACGGCCTGGACGTGGGGCCGGACCCGTCCACCCACAGCCGCTGCACGCTCGGCGGCATGGTCGGCAACAACTCGTGCGGCTCGCACTCGGTGGCCTGGGGCCGGACCGCCGAGAGCGTGGTCGCGCTGGAGCTGCTGCTGGACGACGGCAGCCGCATCACCGCCGGTGCGACCCCTGCCGAGGCGGCCGCGCGGGCGATTGCCGCCGGCGGCCGGGCCGGCGAGCTGCACGCGGCCCTGCGGGCGCTGGCCGCGGACGGCGAGGCGACCATCCGCGGCGCGCTCGGGCGCTTCCCGCGCCAGGTGTCGGGCTACGCGCTGGAGCACCTGCTGCCCGAGCGGGGCTTCGATCTGGCCCGGGCGCTGGTCGGCAGCGAGGGCACCTGCGCGGTCGTGCTCCAGGCCGGCATCGCCCTGATCGAGCCGCCCGCCGCCCGCGCGCTGGTGCTGGTGGGCTTCGACGACCTCCCCGCGGCCGCCGACGAGGCACCGGCGATCCTGGAGCACGGGCCGCTGGCCTGCGAGGGCATCGACGTCGAGATCCTCGACACCGTGCGGCGCCGCGGCGGCGCCGTCCCGGCGCTGCCCGACGGCCGCGCCTGGCTGTACGTGGAGGTCGGCGGCGCCGAGCCGGCCGAGGCGCGGGCCAGGGCCGACCGGCTGGCGCGCGAGCTGGCGGGGACCCCGGGCGTCAGGGGGACGCGCTCGGTCGCCGACCCGCGCACCCAGCGCGCCCTGTGGCGGATCCGCGAGGACGGCGCCGGGCTGGCGACCCGCCTGCCCGACGGGCGCGAGGCGTGGCCCGGCTGGGAGGACGCCGCGGTGCCACCGGAGCAACTCGGCGACTACCTGCGCGGGTTCGATGCGCTGCTGGACCGCCATGGCCGCCATGGCGTGCTCTACGGCCACTTCGGCGAGGGCTGCGTGCACGTGCGCATCGACTTCGACCTGCACGCCGAGGGCGGGCCGGCGCGCTACCGCGCGTTCGTGGAGGAGGCCGCCGACCTGGTCGTCGGGCTCGGCGGCTCGCTGTCGGGCGAGCACGGCGACGGGCGCGCCCGCTCGGAGCTGCTCCCGCGCATGTACGGACCGGAGGTCATCAGCCTGTTCGAACGCTTCAAGGCGATCTGGGACCCCGGCGACCTGCTCAACCCCGGGGTGCTGGTGCGCCCGGCCCCACTCGACCAGGACCTGCGCCCCGCCGCGCCGAGCCGCCCCCTGCCAGTGGCGCTGCGCTATCCCGACGACGGCGGCGACCTCGGGCTGGCGCTGCGCCGCTGCGTCGGCGTGGGCAAGTGCCGCGCGGCGGGCGGCGGGGTGATGTGCCCGAGCTTCCGCGCTACCGGCGACGAGCGCGACTCCACCCGCGGGCGCGCCCGGACCCTCCAGGAGATGCTGGTCGGCGGGGTGGTCGCCGACGGCTGGCGCTCGACGGCGGTCCGCGACGCGCTGGACCTCTGCCTGTCGTGCAAGGGCTGCAAGCGCGACTGCCCGGTCGAGGTCGACATGGCCACCTACAAGAGCGAGTTCCTCTACCAGCACTACCGCTGGCGGCCGCGGCCGGCCGCCCACTACGCCCTCGGCCTGCTGCCGCTGTGGGCGCGGCTGGCGTCGCTCGCGCCCGGGGTGGCCAACCGCTTGACGGGTGGGCGGCTGAGCGGCGCGGCGCTGCGCCGGCTCGGCGGGATCGCGCCGGCGCGGCCGCTGCCGCGCTTCGCGGGGCGCGCGCTGCGCTCCTGGCGCGGCGCCGGGCGCTCCGGGCAGGGCCGCGAGGTGCTGCTGTGGGTCGACACCTTCACCGAGCACTTCGTGCCGCAGGTCGGCCGCGCGGCGGTGGAGGTGCTGGAGGCCGCCGGCTTCCGGGTGCGACTCCCCGAGCGGCCGCTGTGCTGCGGGCTGACATGGCTGTCGACCGGGCAGCTCGGCGGCGCGCGGCGGCGGCTGCGGCAGGCGCTCGACACCCTGGAGCCGGCTCTGGCGACCGGGATGCCGCTGGTCGTGCTGGAGCCGAGCTGCGCCGCGGTGCTCCGCGACGACGTCCGCTCGCTGCTCGGCGACAGCGAGCCGGTGCGCCGCCTGGCCGGCGCCACCCACACGCTCGCCGAGCTGCTGGAGCGCTGGGCGCCGGACTGGCGCCCGGGGCCGCTGGACCGCCGGGTCGTCATCCAGACCCACTGCCACCAGCACGCGGTGCTCGGCAGCGACGCCGACGACCGGCTGCTGGAGCGCCTCGGCGTCCAGGCGGTGCGGCTGGACGCCGGCTGCTGCGGCATGGCCGGCAACTTCGGGTTCGAGGCCAGCCACTACCAGACCTCGGTCGCGGTCGCCGAGCTGGCCCTGCTCCCGGCCCTGCGCGCCGAGCCGCCCGGCACCGTGGTGCTCGCCGACGGCTTCAGTTGCCGCACCCAGATCGAGCAGCTCGCCGGCAGGCCGGCGCTGCACCTCGCCGAGCTGCTGCTCCAGGCCCTGAAGCCGGCGGATCAGCCGGTGCTGTAGCCGGGGTCGGGCAGGTGGACCCGGAAGGAGGCGCCACGGCCGCCCGGCCGGTCCTCGACCCAGGCGCTGCCGCCGTGGAGCTGGGCGAACACCCGCACCAGCGCGAGCCCGACCCCCAGGCCCGGCGCGTGCGAGGCGGGACGCGGGCCCTGGCGGAAGGGCTGGAAGATGGTCTCGCGCAACTGGGGCGGCACGCCGGGGCCGGCGTCGTCGACAACCAGCAGCGCGCCGTTGCCGTGCTGCTCGACGCGCACCCACACCGGCGTCCCCGGCGGGGTGTGCCTGGCCGCATTGGCCAGCAGGTTCTCGACGATCCGCTCGACCTTCGGCGGGTCGACCTCCAGCCGCAGCGGGCAGACGGCCACGTGCACCGGGCGGTGCTCCAGCAGCTCGGCGCTGGCGTCCTTGACCACCCGCTCGACCAGCTCACCGAGGTCGACGCACTCCCGCTCCGGGCTGACCGTCGGCTGCGCGAGGCGGTCCAGGTCCAGCAGGTCGTTGAGCAGGCGGTCCATCTTGCGGGCGCTCTTGCTCAGTCGGTGCAGCAGGTCGGCGAGGTCGTCGCGGCCCAGCTCCAGGTGGTGGCGCTGCAGCGTGATGGCGATCCCCAGCACCGAGGCCAGCGGCGTGCGCAGGTCGTGCGAGACGGCCTGCAGGAAGGTGCTCTTCATCTGGTCGAGCGCGCGCAGATGGCGCGTCGAGGCCTGCTCGCGCTCCAGGCTGTCACGGAGCTGCTGCTCGACCCGGCGGCGCTCGGTGACGTCCCTGGCGACCACCAGCTGGCCGGTCGGCCAGCCCAGATGGTCGGTGAGCGAGGACACCGTCACCTCGTGGGTGCTGGTCCCCATTTCGATCTCCTCGATCGCCTCGCCGTCGCCGAGCGCGAGCTGGTCCTGGACCACTCCCGCCCAGGCCGGTAGGACCCGCCGAGCCGGCTGGCCGACAATGCGCGCCAGCGGCAAGCCAAGCAGCCGCTCGGCCGCGACGTTGGCGTCGATCACCTTGCCGCCGAGGTCCAGGACCACCACGCCCTCCCCGATCGTCTGGAAGATGCGGCTGCGGGCGATCGGCCGCAGGTCCAGCAGGTGGAAGCGGAACACCGCCAGGACCATGAAGACCACCGTCAGCAGGAACGCGAAGCGGGTGAGATCGACCCGGCCGAACGGCACGACGTTCAGCGTGGTGAGCAGGTGCGCGACCAGCGGAAGCGCCAGGCTGCCGAGCAGGAGCGCGTTCTGCCGGCGGTAGGGCCTGGAGCTGCGCGTCATCGTCACCACGAAGGCGCCGAGACACAGCCACGTCGCCACGTTGAAGTAGACGAAATGGACCCAGAACAGCGGCCCGTACCGCACGATCGGTGCGGCGCCGGACGCCGGCGACGGCAGGTAGGTGTGGAACAGGTGGTGCGTCGAGGGGATCGCCAGCGCCGCCAGGACCACCAGTGGCTCCACCGCCAGCAGCCCCAGCAGCACCGGGCTCGGCCGCCGCAGGCGCCCGGCGTACTGGAGCACGAAGATGATCGAGGCCGGCGCCAGCGCCACCAGGCCGACGTACTTGAGGTCGCAGAACAGCCGCCTGGTCGCCAG
>Ga0137385_10003403_pt1 | contig 13821 bp, 12 predicted proteins | sample SagtaG_FD_104921 | JGI IMG/M metagenome (GOLD analysis project Ga0137385, IMG submission 104921) | Vadose zone soil microbial communities from Sagehorn Ranch, Mendocino, California, USA - Sage2_R_80_16 metaG | ecosystem: Environmental > Terrestrial > Soil > Vadose zone | place: USA: California...
ATTCCCCACGTCGGTGTGGACGCTGTAGGCAAAGTCGATGGGGGTGGACCCCTTGGGAAAGGCCTTGACGTCCCCCTTCGGGGTAAAGACATAGACCTCCTCGGGGAAGAGTTCCACCTTCACGGTATCCATGAACTCCTTGGAATCCTGCAGCTCTTTCTGCCACTCCAACAGCTGCCGGAGCCAGGCGAATCGCTTTATGTCCTTGTCATCGTATCCCTTTCCCTCCTTGTACTTCCAGTGGGCCGCGATGCCAGCCTCGGCGACCCGGTGCATCTCCGCCGTCCTGATCTGCACCTCCATTCGCTCGCCGAAGGGTCCGATAACCGTGGTATGGAGCGACTGGTACATGTTCCCCTTGGGCATGGCGATGTAATCCTTGAACCGCCCGGGGATCGGCTTCCAGGTGGAGTGGACGATGCCGAGCACCTCGTAGCATGCGCGGACATCCTCGACCGTGACCCGGATGGCGATCAGGTCGTAGATCTGGTCGATGTCAACGCTGCGGCTCTCCATCTTCCGGTAGATGGAGTAGAGGTGCTTGCTCCGTCCCGAGACCTCTCCCTTGATCTCGTGCTCGACCAGTTTCTCGGCGATGATCTTCCGGACCTCCTCCACATCGGCTTCGCGCTCTTTTTTCTTCTTGGTCACCTTGGACGCGAGATCGTAATAGACCTGGGAATCGAGGTAGCGGAACGAGAGGTCCTCCAACTCGCTCTTGATCCAGGAGATACCGAGGCGGTTGGCGATCGGGGCGTAGATGTCCAGGGTTTCCTTGGCAATGCTCCGCTGCTTGGGCTCCGGCTGGTACTGGAGGGTCCGCATGTTGTGAAGCCGGTCCGCCAGCTTGACCAGAATGACCCTGATATCGTCAGACATGGCGAGGAGCATCTTGCGGAAGTTCTCCGCCTGGCTCTCCTCCTTGGTCTTGAAGTGGATTTTGCCGATCTTGGTGACACCGTCCACGAGGTTGGCCACTTCCGCGCCGAAGGTGCTTTCCAGTTCCTCGTGGGTCGCCAGGGTATCCTCCACCGTGTCATGGAGGAGGCCGGTGACCACCGTTGCCACGTCAAGCCTCAACTCCGCCAGTATCCCCGCCACCTCCATCGGATGGACCAGGTAAGGCTCCCCGGAGAGGCGGGTCTGCCCCTGGTGGACCTTGGCGCAATAGACGTAGGCTTTCCGAACCAGGTCCAGGTCGGCGATGGGATTATAGGAGGAGACCTTGTCGAGAATGTCGTTTAATCTGATCATATAAAAATGAGCGGCAAAAGGCTAAAGGCAAAGGGCTAAAGGAAAAGCAACAGCACTCCCCTTTAGCTTTGCCTTCACCTTTTGCCTTTAGCCTTTAGCCCTTTGCCTTGATGAGATACAGAGACAAAAAAAGGGCGGAAGCACACAGGCTTCAGCCCTTATAGTCAAGAAATTAACGACTTTTTCGCTGGGTCAGGCCAAAGCTCATTTTCCCTGCGGCGATTTCCCGTAACGCGAGCACCACATTCTTGTTGTCGGCCTTGTTCTCGATCAGCGGCCGTGCTCCCTTGTAGAGCTGCTTTACTCTCTTAGCCGCCATCATGACGAGAAGAAACCTGTTCTCGACCTTCTCCAGACAATCTTCTACGGTAACCCTTGCCATATATGCTCCTTTCAGTCGCAGGGCAAAAGGCCAAAGGCGAAAGGCAAAAGGTTAAAACCTTTAGCCATTAACCATTAGCCATTAACCATTAGCCATTAGCCAGTTAAATTTCAAACTTCTCCGCCACCGCCGCCAGTACCCGGGCGGTCTTGCAGCGCTCGGCGACGATCACCGACTTGAGATCCGTCACCGCTTTAATGAAGATATCGTTCACGATTATGTAATCGTACCACTGAGATTCCTTGATCTCCGAAGAAGCGCATTCAATGCGGCGGGCTATAACCTCTGCACTGTCGGAGTTGCGGGAATCGAGCCTGCGACGGAGTTCTTCAAAACTCGGAGGGAGAATAAAAATAAACACCCCGCCTGAGTAGCGCTCCTTGAGCTGGTGGGCACCTTGGCAGTCGATGTCGAGGATGACGTCGACCCCGGCAGTGCGGAACCCATCGAGGGTCTTGAGCGCCGTGCCGTACAGGTTGCCGTGGACTTCCGCCCACTCGGCGAACTCGCCCGCCTCAACCATCCGCTCGAACTCTTCCTTCGGGACAAAAAAGTAGTCGCGGCCATGCTCCTCGCCTGGCCTGGCCTGGCGAGTAGTGTAACTCACAGAATGCCGCAACTCCGGGAAAATGTCAATTACTTCCTTGCAGAGCGTGGTTTTGCCGGCCCCCGACGGCGCGGAGATTATGTAGAGGATGCCTTCCCGTTTCATGTGAACCCCGGTGATCTATTCACTTTTCACCATTCACTGTATTTATTCGATATTTTGTATCTGCTCGCGGATCTTCTCCAGCTCGGCCTTCAACTGAACTACACAGGAGGCGATCTCGGCGTCGTTGGCCTTGGACCCGATGGTATTCACCTCCCGGTTCAGCTCCTGGAGAAGGAAGTCAAGCTTTCTCCCGACTGGCTCCTCCAGAAGGAGAGTGTCGTCGAGCTGCCGCAGGTGGCTGTCGAACCTGACCAGTTCCTCGGTGACATCGCCACGATCCGCCATGAAAGCGATCTCCTGGGCAAGGCGCGCTTCGTCCACGCCGCTCTCTCCCGCCAGCTGCCCTACCCGCTCCTTCAGCCGTTTGCCGATATCGGCTACCACCTGGGGGGCGCGCTCCGCGACCCGCCCGATCAGAGATGAAAGCGCTTCCCGCCGTCCCCGCAGGTCCTCCAGAAGCGCCGCCCCTTCCTTGAGCCGCATCGCCTCAAGGGAGTCGACGGCCCCCGTCACCGCGGTGAGGAGCTCCTCGCGAAGCGTCTCCGCCAGTTCCTCGCTCTCTCCCGCAACCAGGACGTCCCGCTGGGAAGCGACCATCGAAAGCGTTACCGGATCGGGGAGCCCCAGCTCCTCCTTCATCCTGAGCAAAGCCTCATGATAGGCCCTGGCAAGCGGCAGATTGAGAACCGGCAGTGCTCCAGCGCCGACAACCCCTTCCTGCTGGACGAAGACTTCGATCTTTCCCCTCTTCAGCCGGCCGGCCACGCATTTGCGCACCTCGTTTTCAAAGGCCATGAGCGGGCGGGGAAGCTTGACGTAAATCTCGCCATAGCGATGGTTCACCGAGCGGATCTCCACGACTATCTGACCCCCTGCCGAAGCAGCCTCGGCCTTGCCGTAACCGGTCATGCTCTTGATCATTGCAGCTCCTTTCGGATGGTAGGGGCGAAGCAAGGTTTTCCGCTTCGCCCTGATTTCCGGCGCCGTCATCGGGCGAAGCAGATAAAGCATTTGCTTCGCCCCTACGGTTATCCTCAGCTATACAAATCCCGTATCTTTTCAATGATGTTGGTGGTCGATTTGCCGTCCACGAACTCGACCAGTTCCACGCGGCCTCCGTACGACTCCACCACGTCCTTCCCCACCACCCCCTCCGGGGTGTAGTCGCCCCCCTTGACCAGCACCAGGGGCCTGATAGTTTCGATGAGCTGCAAGGGTGTGTCCTCATCGAAGATTACCACATAATCGACGCAATCCAAGGCGGCAAGGAGATGGGCTCGCTCTTCCTCCCCGATCAAGGGGCGCTTCTCCCCCTTGAGGCGCCTGACCGATGCGTCGCTGTTGAGACCCAGCACCAGGAGATCGCCGAACGACCGCGCCTTCTGGAGGTATTTTACATGGCCGACGTGGAGCAGGGCGAAACAGCCGTTGGTGAAAACTACCCGTTTCCCCCGTTTCTTCTCCTCCGCGATGATGGCGGCGAGCACATCCTGGTTCTTGATTTTCGTGTCGCTGTCCCGGTGGTCGAGCCCTGCCCCATTGATAATTTCCGCCGGCGTAACGGTCGAGGTCCCCAGTTTGCCGACCGCTATCCCGGCGGCCAGGTTGGCGAGCCGGGCGGCCTCCTCGAAACCGCCCCCGCACGCAAGCACGAGCCCCATGACGGCGAGCACCGTATCGCCGGCCCCGGTGACATCGTAGACCTCGCGGGCCACCGTGGGGATATGGACCGAGCGGCCGGAAGCCTCAAAGAGGGACATCCCCTCCTCGCTCCTGGTGATCAGGAGCGCGGCGAGCTCCTCTTCGCCCAACAGGGTTTCGGCCGCTTTCACCAGGCTCTCCTCGCCGTCGATCCTGATCCGCGAGGCGATTTCCGCCTCCTTCCTGTTCGGGGTGAGGATCGTCGCCCCCCGGTACTTGCGGTAGTCGCTCCCCTTGGGATCGATCACCACCGGGACCCCCAGCCGACGGCCGGCCTCCATGATCGTGGCAAGGACTCCCTCGGTCAGGACCCCCTTGAGGTAGTCGGAGACGAGGATGACCTGGTACTCCTTCCCCCGCTCGGCGAGGAAATCGGAGATCTTTTCCTCGAACTCCCGGCTGAGCGGCTCCCTGCTCTCCCGGTCGATCCGGACTATCTGCTGGTGCGCCGCCACGACCCTGGTCTTCTTACTGGTCCGCCGCATCGGGTCCTCGAAGACCCCTGCCACGTCCACCCCCTTGCCGCTGAAGGCATGACGGAGAATAGTGCCGTTCTCGTCGGCACCAATCACGCTCAAGACCGTGACCCCGCACCCCAGGGCCACCAGGTTGTTCGCCACGTTACCCGCTCCGCCGAGCCGCAGGTCCTCCCTGACGACGTCGACGACCTGCACCGGCGCCTCGGGGGATATGCGCTCCGCCTTTCCCCACAGGTACTCATCGAGCATCAGGTCGCCGACGACCAGCGCCCGGATATCCTTCGCCCTGGTGAACAGGGACTCCACATCCTTGCGATCCATGCATTTTCTCCGAAAATGCAGGTAAAGGTAAAGGTAAAGGCAAAGAATGATTTTCTCTACCTCTACCTTTACCTCTACCTGTCTTTGATTCTGTCCAGTATTCCCGCCGCCAAAAGCGGCAACATGATCTCATGGTGTCCGGTGATGGTGTAGCCGCGGCTTCTGCCGGAGGTGGGGCGCTTCACCACGTTCTGGAGCGGGCGGTAGTGCTGCTGCATGTCGAAATTAGCAGTGGTGAAATGGTCCACATTATGGCCGAGGTTCTGGGCGATGGAGAGCGCCTTGAGGAATACCTCCGGGAGGAGCACCGCGCTCCCGACGTTAAGGTAGACCCCACCGTCTCCAAGATCGGCGACCACCGAGGTGAAGAGCCGGAAATCGGTGAAGGTGGCGGCGCCTATCACGGCGCCGTCTGCCTCGGGATGCTGGTGGATGATGTCGGTGCCGAGCGCCACATGGACCGTCACCGGGATGCCGCGCTCCACGCAGACGGCCAGTAGGCTGTACTCGCGAAAAGGGTTGTTGTTCTCGATGATGTAACGCCCAACCGCCTCGCCGTATCCCATCCCCCTGGCGACCCCGCTCTTCAGTGCCCGGTTGATGTCGCGGCCGGTCTCCTCCGCCATCCCGAAGTGTCCCTCGTGGAGCACCGCGCCCACATCCTCGCTGGTTTCGCCGATCAGAGATATCTCGTAGTCATGGATTGAGCCCGCCCCGTTCATGGCGATGGCGGTGATGACGTCCGCCTCGATCAGGCTCTTAAGGACCGGCTGGAGGCCGCACTTGATCACATGTGCCCCCATGGCAACCACCACCGGCCTACCCTTCCGCCGGGCCGCAACCGCCGCCTCGATCACCCCCAGGAGCGCCTGGGAGCCGAGCTGGTCGGGAAACGCCGCCAGAAGGTCCGCTACCGTCATCCCGGAGCGGACCGGGCCGGACTTGTGCTCCGCCATGATCACCTTGTTTTTCCGCTCCGCCAGGGGATAGGTTTTCACCCCGGCCAGGTCAATCGGTTCATATTTCATCGTAAAATTCCTTTTTCCTCGCAATGCCTCAGCACAGGACCTTTTCAACGGCGTTCAACACCGCTTCCGGGGTAATGCTCCGGCGACACGCCTCATCTTTGTCGCACTCCGTGCGGAAACAGGCCGCGCAGTGGAGCGGCGACTGAACAATCGCGTGGCTCTTCCCCCGCGGGCCGCTCCGTTTCCCGTCGGACGAGCGGTACAGGGAGACCGTCGGAGTACCCACTGCAGCGGCAATATGGACCGGCCCCGTATCCCCGCCAATGACGAGATCGACCTTCTTCAAGAGCGCCGCGAATCCCTTCAGCGATTGGCGGTCGATGACCCGTGCGCCACTGCCAATGGCCGTTGCAATGGACCTGGCCGCAGTTTTCTCCGCTTCGTTCCCCCATGACAAGAGGATCGACGATCCCAGGTTATTATCAAGCAGTACCCTCCCCAACGCCACCCAGCCCTCTTCGAACCAGAATTTGGTCGACCAGGTGGTCCCGCAATGGAACAGGAACACGAGTCCGTCGTCAAGGGTCGAAAGCAGCGCATCCGCGGCAGCATCGTCGGCAGGGGAGGTGGCGATGTCGGTCGCGAGCTCCATCACATTGAAATCCCTGCCAAAGGAGACGCTGACCAAGCGGAGGTACTGGTCGGTCACGTGATAATCCTGGCGTCGGACAGGTACCTGCCGTGTCGTAAAGAGGAGGTTGACTGACTCCTGGAGCACCTCTCGGTCAAAACCGATCCTGTCGGCCGCGCCGGAAAGCCAGCAGACGAGACCGCTCTTCAGGTTCCCCTGGATATCGAACACCAGGTCATAGTCCCTTTCCCGCAACGCCCGCTTCAAGGCGCCTATCTCCCTTATCGTAGCGCCGGAAAGCGGGGCCTTCCGCCATATCTTTGTCCTCACCCGGTGGATGCGGCTGACCAGCGGATTCCCCTCCAGGACATCCAGGAACGGCTCCTCCACCACCCAGTCAATCTCGATGCCGGGAGAGACTTGCGTGAGGTAGTCGAGCACAGGCAGGGCGTGAATGATGTCGCCCAGGGCACTCATTTTCACGATCAGGACCCTCACCTCAGCCCCTCCTCGCATTCAGCATTTCGACTACAACGGCAAACACCTCATCCACGGTGATCCTCTCCATGCATGCCAGATACTGCGGATTTTTGCAAGTTTTGGCGTTGCAGGGGACGCAATCCAGCTCCGGATGACGGATAACGCGATGCCCCTCCCCCACCGGGCCGGTCCTGGCAGGCTCGATGGCGCCGAAAAGCGCCACCACCGGAGTCTTCACCGCCGTGGCCATATGCAGGGGGCCGGTGTCGCCGCTGACCAGCAAGTCGCACCTTTCCAGGACCGCCCCCAGTTGCAGGAAAGAGGTTTTGCCCACCACGTCCAGGGGGGGATGGGACATCCGCGAACGTATCGCCTCCGCCAAGTCAAGCTCCCCCCCCCCGCCAACAATGACTATCCGAGCATCCAGTTCCCGCGCCAGGAGGTCGCCCAAAGCCGCGAACCGTTCAGGACTCCAGCATTTGATCCGGAAGCTCGCGCCGGGATTGAGGGCGATCACCTTTTTCCCCTCGAACCCGTTCGCCTGGAACAGTTCACCGGCAAACCGCGCCGCCTCCTCCCCCGAATGAAACTCCAGGTCGAGGTCCGCTCCGGGGCCGATCCCCAACGGCGCAAGGGTTTCCAAATGGTTGACCACGGCGTGAATGGTCCTCTCCTTGGCCTTGTGGTAGACCAGGGTCCGACAGGGGAATGCCGCGCTGGCGAGGAACCAAGCCTTGAGGTTGCTGCGCTGGAAGTTAATTACCAGGTCGTAACGGCCAGCACGCAAACGACGCCAGAGATTGAGAAGTGCCGAGAGCGAGCGGTGCTCCCCTCTCCTGTCGAAAACGATCGTCTCGTAGACATGGGGATTATACCTGAACAGGTCGGCGGAAGCGACATTGCCTACCAGCACGGAGATACGCGCCTCCGGCAGCTTCTTCCTGAGTGCCCTGAACACCGGGGTCATCTGCAGCAGATCGCCCATGGCGCCCGGCTTGATTATGAGGATATTCTTGAAACTGTTCATAGAGAAGGGCCCGCCTTCTCTATGAGAGCTGTAACGAATGTGATATAATGTTTTCCATAATTCGCGAGAATTCTTCCCTGGAGAATTTTTTCAAGGCATATTCCTGGTTATGAGCGATCATCTGCTTAATTTCATGCTCCGGTTTGTCGACAACGGACAGAACGGCCTCTTCAATCTCTTCAAGGGTACATTTCTTCAACAAGTACCCCATCTCCTGCGTCAGGTCAATGCCTGAATTTTTGCTCAAAATGGGAATCATACCATATTGCATGCAGGTTATGGCAGACGTCGATATCCCTTCACTGCATGATGGACTCACAAAACCAATCACATGTTTCGTAATTTCCTGAAATTTCCGACTCGAAGGATGCAAAAACCCGTGACTGATTATATTTGGGCACATGGTCAATTCATGTTTATATGCAGCGACGAAATCAGTTTCTTTGAGGTACGGTCCCACCACATGAAGTACAAGAGCGGGGTGGCGGGCAAAAACCTCCAGCACCAAATCGAGTCCTTTATGTACGGCGCCGGTACCATTGAACCAGATAAACTCTTTCCCGAGGTTGATCCGGCGGACATCCCTTATCCTGGAAAGATAGGAACCGGTTGGGACAACGCGATTCAATTTGTGCTGAACATTGCCCGGAAAGGTTGCTGCCGTCACCTCATTGCCTATCAAAGTAATAGCATCTGCCGCCTCCAGGTTATCGCAAAACAGTTCAATGTCCCCTTCCTTAATGGTTCTGCGCGGAGCAACTACGACACCTCGCCTCGCCATGAGGCTTTTGATTCTCTCCAATTCCGCCTTGTTGGAAAATGCCGGGTTGCTTCCGGTCACATGAAACAACTTATAGGCGCCAGTGTTTGCATACCTCTTGAGATTCAGGTGAATATCAAAGACAAGCTGGTAATCCCTGTTTGGAACGAATGTGCTGTCCGCCCATGAGATCGCATCGACAGCGTAGCCGTTCCGGGTGAATATCTCGACGATCTCACGGCTCTCCCATACGTTGGAATGGCGTAGCAATCGTTTATCATCCGTGTCGTACAGCAGGGCGTCAGGGATATAGCTGACCAGCTCGTGGCCTTTCGGCTTGATGCCGGCAGGAAAATAATCGATAACCCTGTCAAAGGGCGAACGCCTGAAACGGGTCTTGAATTTTCGGATCATCCTTTTCAGCATTCCGTACCGACTCCTGCGCAAGCCACTGGTTACCCCGCAAATTAAACCACTCGCCCATTCCAGTGTTTACTGACTCATGAGAGATATTGCCTTAATTTCGTCAATATCTGAGTAAGTCCTCGAGTTCATTTTGTTGACAACACGTTTATATATTCCTTTCGTGCAGTATTTAACGAGCAACCTGAAAAAGAACGGTGAAATGACTTTTTCTGTAAACAGATGAACATTTTTGTATGTGTATAGATTCAATCCAAATCTGCGAGCAATCTCATTCAGAGTGCGCACAGTGTAGAACGAAATATGCTGGCCATGGTCAAACATGTAGTACCACCATTCACCTGGTCCAGGAATCGGTTCAGGCAGAAGCTCTGTGCTGATAAGGAGATTACGGGAAATTTGCAATATCCTTTCGATCTCCTCAAGTGGAGAAACGAAGTGTTCGAAACTTTCGAAACAGGTCACCAATTCGATCCCTTGCATCGACTGTTCATAATTGAATCCCTGAGCAATCAGGTTTTGTGCATAGGGATCATACCAATAAAAATCAAACCCAATGTCTCTCATTAGACGAGTAAAAATGCCGTACCCGCCACCAAAATCGACAAACTTATTGCCAGGTTTAAACTGGTAAAAAAGTAAAGATGCCGTCTGCATGGACAGACGATAATTGCGCATCATTATGCCGGTATCATACGGAATTATCGGAATGGCATACGCCTCATCAAGCCAGGTTGGCTCCTCGGTCTGGAGAAATCCACAGTGTAAGCAACGATAGAATGGCGCATCAATCTTACCAAGGACTGTGGCGCTAAAAACGAATTCTGTTGAATGAGCGCAGATATTACATTTCATAATGGTCCAAGTCCTCTTAAGCTGTTTTCACTATGCTACACAAACGGTATAGCGCGAGGGTGCGGCATCAATAAAGGCATAAAGCTACATAAAATCGGCTTTAAGACTCCTCTTATAAGAGTCCCAACTCAGCTTCCACCATCATCCTGACCACATCAATCATTTTATTCTGAGCTTTCCAGCCCAATACTTGCAATGCCTTACTTGGATTACTCTTCCCTGAAAGGATTTCAGAAGGTCTTAACAGGGTTGAATCAGTTTCCACATAGTCTTGAGAGTCAAGGCCAACACAGCGAAAGGCTTCTACTACAAAATCCGATAAAGAGTTGGTCTCACCCGTTGCGATAACAAAATCAGAAGGCCTCTCCTGCTGCAACATAAGCCACATTGCCTCAACGTATTCGGGCGCCCAACCCCAATCACGAGCTATAGTGGTATTTCCTAATTGCAGTTTCTCACCCCTCCCCTGCGCAATCCTGCATGCCGCAGAGACTATTTTTTTTGTCACGAAACGTTCGGGGCGTAAAGGGGATTCGTGGTTGAACAGCAGTCCGGAACAGGCATACAGTCCGTAGGCTTCCCGGTAGTTAACAACCTCCCAAAAAGCAGCTGCTTTGGCAACGGCATAGGGATTTCTTGGAGAAAACGGCGTGGTTTCATCAGCGGCACAGCTACCAGTATCGCCAAAACATTCGCTCGAACCGGCGTTGTAGAACCTGATGGGCAGATCAAGAAAACGTAACACCTCCAAAATGTTCAGAGTACCGACTGTAATGCTCTCCAGCGTTTCGACAGGTTGCTGAAATGAGAGACCAACCGAGCTTTGCCCCGCAAGGTTGTAAAGCTCATCAGGCTTGACCTTATTGATAGTCTGGAGAACACTCCGAAAGTCGTTTAGCGCCATGGATTCAAACTGGACTGAAGCACGAATCCCGAGACTGGCCAGATTCCCGAACGAAGCCATCTGGGCATCACGGGCCGTTCCATACACCTCATATCCTTTTTCCAGGAGGAGTCTGGCCAGATACGTCCCATCCTGTCCTGATATGCCACAGATCAATGCGCGAAGAGTCATGGAAAGCTCCTCCTATCGAGACACTCCTGGAGTGCAGAGCCCTCGATAAATATGTATGGTGTCTTCGATAGTCCGCGCCCAGGAAAAGTCCGCAGCTCGCCTCAGACCTTTTTCCCGTAGAGCACTAAGGAGTTCCTGATTGTTCCATGCGGTCCAGATCGAAACAGCAATCTCCTCCGGTGATTCTGGATTAAACATAAGCCCTGCATCACCAACAACTTCAGGAATTGAGGTGCGATCTGAGCAAACAACTGGGCAACCGCTGGCCATCGCTTCAACCAGAGGGATGCCAAACCCTTCATGCAGCGACGGAAAGACCAAGAGGCGGGCCAGGTTATAGAGATAAGGAATATCATCATAAGGGAGGTACCCTAGAATACGGACCTGATCGGTCAGACCAAGCTCAGCAATGCTACGTCTGACCGTCTCGTGATGATGCGAAGCGATGCCGGTCAGCACCAGTTCACCACTGAAGTTGTGGCGCTCAACTATTATTTTGAGGGCCTCCAAGAGCATTGCATGATTTTTGTGAGGCCAAGTGGCAGCCGGATAAAAGAGGAAGGGACGGATAAGGCCATACCTCTTGCGAACAGCAGCAAGTTCACGCTGATCTGAGCGGATGCAGTATGACGGATTACTGGCCAGATGCACCACATGGATCCTGCCTGGCTCCACCCCGTACAGCTCCACCAGGCAGTCTTTGGTGAACCGTGAGATGGCAATGATACGCGTTGCAATATGCGCGGCCTGCTGGAATTTCCTTCGCCGTCTCTGAAGCTCGCGCTCCGAAAAGAACTCCGGAAAGTATTCATGCTGGAGATCCAGAAACGTAACGACTTGGGGTGAACGGAAGCGATACGACCTTACATTTGTGTACGGCGTATGCACCAGATCTACCCCTAGATTGTCTACCGCCATTTTCACGAGATCGATACCGACGCTCCGCAAGATGCCCCTGGCAAGTCGAGATAGCGATCCGCGGCGGGTAGTAAAGACAACCTGCCGGCAGGCAGGCGCCAACGCAGTAAAGTATTCGCTGGCGCGCTCACTGCATATTATAGTAAGCTCACAGTCGCTACCCGGAGAAGCGAGACCTCTAACAAGCTCCCTGACATAGGTCTCTACCCCCCCCATGCCACCAGGATTAAACTCCAGCATATTCAAGGCTATCCGCATACCTTCACCTAACGGTTTCATCTTCATTGTTCTTCCCCCGGAGCAGACGTCGTACAGCCTGAGCTACGTATCGTTTATATAACCACGACAGTCGCCTGTATCCGGCAAAAGCCCTACAACCCGCAGATATCTGGAATTGAAACTCTTCAGCACGCCAGAGCTGTTCATGCTGCCGGCTAAACCCCCCCTCGTAATAGTCTGCAATGACGGTGTTCACAAAGCGGGTCCGGGCCAGGCCGTGCCGCTTGGCCAGCTCGTAGGTCAGGACCCGGTCCGCAATGATGGTGTATCGCGTGTCATAGCGCCCTATCGCGTCCCGCCGGTAAAAGATCGCCTGGTGGCAGAGGGGTGTACCACGGACCAGCTTCCCCAGACTCTTCAGCGGTTTTCCCTTCACGTAGGAAAGGGTGCCGTCGGGGTGCAGCATGTTGGTCTTGCCATAAACCATGACGCAGTCCTGGGTGAACAGGCTTGCCAGCTCGCTCAGGTTCGCGACCAGCATGTCTCCGGCATTGAGAAAGAGGAGGTACCTCCCGCTGCTGCAGGCAATCCCCTTATTCATAGCGTCGTAGATGCCGTTGTCCGGCTCGCTGACCCAGTAATCCACGGCGTTTTCATAACTCTTGATCACATCCAGCGTACTGTCGGTCGAGCCACCGTCTATGATGATGTATTCCAGATCGTCGTACTGCTGGCGGATAACGCTCTCGATGGTCTGCCGTAAGCATTCAGCACCGTTGTAGACAACCGTGATTATTGTTATGAGGGGGGCTTTAAGTCGAGCATGCACGATTTTCCCGGGCAGTCGTCCCTCTTCTTCCTTCAGTGGGTTCTGCACCGGCAGGGAAATCACTTCCTCATTATCATTATCAGTCATTTTTTAAACCATCTGTTAAAAAATCTGTTAAGGCGGGTCAAAAAATTCTTTTTAAATTTTGTCTCAAAAAAATCATGATCATAAAGTCGATTAGGCATGACAAGTTGCGGATGTTTCAAATCACCAACATTCATCCCGAAAACTGGGAAATTGTGATTGGAAGACACTTTTGCCGAATGAGCTCCTTGAATACCTATGTTAGAGATAAGATTCACTCTTGGGACAATGCATAAGCCATTATTGAAGAGACAGGAATAAAACCATTGGGTGTCCCACGTATTTATTTTATTAAGGTAAGCTGCGTCAAACATTTTTGAAACATACTTACACATGTAATCCTGTGAATATAGTGATTTCAGTTGATGCTGGTCCCGTAACTGATTCCACCCGCTCATGGTAGGGTCGTATTTACTCCAAGATCTCCTCCATGCAGCCCACCCCCAAATAGTAAAGTAGCGCGAAAAACAATAACTTTCTTCTATGGCCAGTTTATCAAGCAAATAGTTGGTCCCCGTTATCATCATTACCCGCTGGTCGTGACGATAGCGATCAAGCATTTCTTCACAAAATCTGAAGAAATCCGGGTGCGGCAGACAGTCATCTTCAAGAATGATTACCTCTTCAACCTGATCAAAAACCCAGTCCAGGCCAGTGGTAATTCGCTCCTTGCACCCGAGGTTGAAATCCGACATGCAGGTCA
>Ga0137385_10003404_pt1 | contig 13816 bp, 13 predicted proteins | sample SagtaG_FD_104921 | JGI IMG/M metagenome (GOLD analysis project Ga0137385, IMG submission 104921) | Vadose zone soil microbial communities from Sagehorn Ranch, Mendocino, California, USA - Sage2_R_80_16 metaG | ecosystem: Environmental > Terrestrial > Soil > Vadose zone | place: USA: California...
AAGAATATCGCCATGCCTATCGAGCTGGCCATTCCAAAGGTGCATCGTTTTTTGCTTGCGGAGGGCGTGCGCGACGAAGTTGTGCTGATGGCGGGCGGCGGTATCCGCACGGCTGACGACATCGCCAAAGCGATTGCCCTGGGCGCGGATGGTTGCATTCTCGGTACTGCTGAACTGGTCGCTCTAGGCTGCACGCGCTGCAGCAACTGCGAGCGAGGTCGGGGCTGCCCGTTTGGCTTGACCACGACCGATCCCCAGCTCTCGCAACTGGTCGATTCCGATTGGGGAGCCGAGCGCCTGTGCCGCTTCTATACCTCCTTGCAGCGGCAGTTACGTACCATTCTGCGGCACTTAGGGCTGCGAAACGTGCTTGAGCTTCGGGGCCGCATGGATGTGCTGAGTTATTCAAGAGGAGATGGTCAAAATGGATCGCGAGCAACTCATTGAGGCCTTGATTACTTCCCGGCGCTCTGTTCACAAAAGCCCGCTTCCCCGCTACGATAACGAAGCGGAGGGCGGCTGTGGAGTCATCGGTATGGCTGCAAGCACACCTGTTCGTGGCAGCCACCTACTTCAGGCGCTGCAACAGATGCGCAATCGAGGGAACGGCAAGGGAGGTGGTATTGCCGCAGTTGGCCTGGATCCTGAGTTCTTTGGATGCCAGCGCGCCACGCTTGCCAACGATTACCTGCTGGCTGTCGCCTACCTGGATAGCTCGGTGCGCCCGCAAGTAGAAGCAACCTGTATCGAGCCGACCTTCATCGTCGATATGACATTCCAGGTACCCACCCTGCCAGACTTTCGCTCGATTCCCGGCCTGGAGGTGCAGCCACCGGGTGTGTGGTGCTATTTCGTGCATGTACGCCCAGATGCGCTGGTGCAGTTCCGGCAGCAGTACGACATCGCCAACAGCGATGACACGGCCATTGAAGACGAGATCGTCTATCAAAATACCTACCGCCTGAATAGCGCATTTTATGCAGCGACCGGTGAGAAGCGCGCGTTCGTGCTGTCACACGGGAAAAACGTGCTCGTCCTCAAGATGGTTGGCTATGGCGATGATGTCGTGCGCTATTACGGGCTGGAAAACCTGCGTGCCCATGTCTGGATCGGGCACCATCGCTATCCGACGAAAGGTAAGGTGTGGCATCCCGGTGGCGCTCACCCGTTCATCGGCATGCACGAGGCCCTGGTGCACAACGGAGACTTCGCCAATTATGCCTCCATCTGCTCCTATCTTGCCCAGCGCAACATCCAACCGCTGTTCCTGACAGATACCGAGGTGGCCGTCCTGATGTTCGACCTGCTGCATCGCGTCTATGGCTACCCGCTTGAATACGTCATCGAGGCGATGGCACCAACCACCGAGCGCGATTTTACGCTGCTAGCACCGGCAAAGCAGCGCCTGTATTCCATGCTCCAGACCGTCCACCTGAGTAGTTCACCCGATGGCCCATGGTTCTTCCTCATCGCCCAGTCGGATGTCCGTAAGCGCGCCCACCGCCTGGTTGGTATCACCGATACCTCCATGCTCCGCCCCCAGGTCTTCGCCTTGCAGCGCGGCGTAGCCACCATTGGCTTCGCGGCCTCCGAAAAACAGGCTATAGACGCAGTCCTGGAAAGCCTGTCACAGGAAGATACGCGCTTCTGGTCGCGCGCCGACCTCTACTGGAACGCGCGCGGAGGCAGCCATACCGATGGCGGCGCTTTCATCTTTACCGTGCATGGCGACGAAACCGGCAATACTGTCTTGCAGTGCGTAGACAAATTCGGGCGAGTCATTGAGCCTGATCCGACCCGCCACCCGTTGAATATTCATTCCACCGATGGTCACTCACCTATTCGACAGAAAGCGAACTTGCAGTTGCTCCTCCAGCAAGAACTGACGGCGAAGGAATTGTTCGAGCAAATTTGCCAGCGTATGCCAGCGTGGGACTACGACGGCGTGCAGGCTTTCCTGGATGTGCTAGAACAGATGGCTAGGAGCGATGAAGAGCGAGAGCGCGCCATCGAGACCCTGACGCTGTTGATCGACCGTCGTTATTCTATTGGAACAATGAAGAGAAGTTGCCTGCTTGCCATGTTTGACGGCAGCTTTGCCCGGCTAGTGGAGCGTATCCGCGACGCTCGCTCACCGGGATTCGCCTGCATCGGTTACGGCGACCAGCTTCCAGCTTGCCAGAGAGAGGATGTCACGCTGCTCATTGACGCCCGCGCCTATCCAATCGAGGGGAATGACTCGCTGGCGCGCGCCATAGTAACACTCTACCAGCGCGGCTTTCGCCGGTTCATCGTCGCCAACACACGTGGCCACCGCTTCATTGGTTGTGGTATGGGAGTGCTGTCGGATAGCTTGCGCATCGATGTATACGGGTCGCCCGGAGACTACCTGGCCTCAGGCATTGATGGTGCCGAAGTGATCGTTCACGGCAGTGCGCAGGATCAGCTTGCCCAGATCATGAAGGGAGGCAAACTGGTCGTCTATGGAGACGTTGGGCAAACATTCATGTATGGCGCGAAAGGGGGCGACGTCTTCATTCAGGGCAATGCTGCCGGGCGGCCATTAATCAACGCGGTGGGGAAACCGCGCGTCGTCATTAACGGAACCTGCCTGGACTACCTGGCCGAGTCGTTTATGGCCGGCGACCCGCTGCATGACGGGGGCTTCGTCATCGTGAATGGCGTATCCTTCGACGAGGATGGTAGACTGCGGGATATGGATACCCCCTATCCCGGCGGTAATCTCTTCTCGCTCGCCTCAGGCGGGGCCATCTACATTCGCGATCCACACCACCGGGTGGCCGACGACCAGCTTAACGGCGGCAAGTTTACCCCGCTTACCGTCGATGACTGGACGCTTATCCTGCCCTACCTCGAGCAGAACGAGTCCATCTTTGGCATCTCTTTAGTCCGCTTGCTCACGGTAGATGGCTCCTCTCACCCTCCAGCGCGAGTCTATCGCAAAATTCAACCTGCTGGCCACAAGGCCCTGATGCCGGAGGAGGCCTGGGTGAGACAGGAGGCCTGATGGTGAACTCATCACCGCAGTGCCTTGAGCATGGGAACAAGCTTGTACTTACGCCCATGTTGACTCAGTAGCTCATCCAGGTATGTTTGCCACTCCTCTTTATGCTCCAGCATGTGATAAGCCTTGCGGGCTTTCGCGAGCCAATTGGCTGCTGAACTGTATAATTCTGCTTTGCCCCTATCCAGGATATACTCCGCTTGCTTGCGGCAGGCCTGGATGACCCAATCGAGCTGGGATGGTGATTGTAGAGCGGCATCTACCACCTGCTCTACCAGAGTGTGGCTAGCGTAGGGGTCCAGCACTGTGATTGCATCATCGATCAATCCTTCGTGTAAGAACACATCTATTTGCCCTTTGGGATAGGATGATTTCGTCTGGCGAGCATAATCCAGGAGCCCCGTTCGCCGCTCAGGCCATTGCTCCCCAGCGATCTCGGCCATCCGCTGGTAATTCTCCAGGTTGATCTCGTCGCGAAAGGCGACTTCAGCAGCAGGAAGCGCGCGTGTCTTCTCTCCCATCGACCACGCCTGATCGCGCAGCCACTTTGCCAGTGATGCCTTGCGCCCCTCAAGACTCAGCCCATGTTCAGCAATCTGCAAGCTTTGCTCGTACTCGCCATGCTCATACAAGGCCTTTGCCAGGGCCAATGCTTCCTCAGGTGTTGCCAGGTATTGCCGCCCGTACGAGACAGCTTCTTCGACTCGCCCCAGGCGCACCAGCATGGTGACATATTCCTGGGTATGTCCCTCCGCCTCAGCCAGGTACAGGTACTCCTGGAAGCGCCCGCGCCGCTCCAAGATGTGCAGCCGGGCCTTGGTAAGGTCATCTGCGTAATAGGGAGGCTCTCCGTCCCAGGCCCCTTGCTCGGTTATAGTCCCTTGCAAGACCCGCTTGAGTGGAGGATGATCCCAGCCGTCGAGTGCCGCCGTTTGCGGCGCATCAAATGCTTCATCGACGCCATAGTCATCGAGTTCTGCTTGCCAGGCGGCGAACTGATCGGCCCATTGCTCTCGCTCCTCGTGGGTCAAGTCCGCACTCAAGATCGCTTCCGTCCAGGCGGTTCCGAGATCACTGAAAAAACCGCTGGCCTCGCCATCCGAGTCGTCAAGGTTCTCCCACTCGCTCATATATTCTTCTGTGATGGCTTCAAGGATAGTGAGCGCCTGCTGACCATCATCCGCTTTGATCAACGCCCAGGCTTGCTCGACGAGTTGTCCTATCTCGTTAACCACTGCCCCAATATGCCAGTACGCTTCGGAAGAACGCATACGGTCCAGGCTGTGAATGCTGGATCGCACCTGGCGGCGTACCGCCTTCGTATCTACGGTAATAGGTGGCTTTGGAGTGGCCTGCTGCGGAGGAGTTGTTGGCTGAGATGAAGAGGTTTGCAGCAGTATAGCCTGTCTCTCGATGGTCGCGATGACGGCAGGCTCTTGCTCTGCCAACTTCAGCAGAAGCGATTGCAACTGATCACGATTCAAGCCTGACAGTAGGTTCTTAAGGGGAGAACGGTCCTCATTCATGTGCGATCAACCCTTTTTCATCCTTTCTTGTAGACACTCTTTCACTTGCTTTGCTCTATCCTACCATAGATGGCTAGACCTGGCAGCCGCACGCCGCTTTCACGTGGGAAACCACGTCTCTTGTTTTCACGCATAAAAGATTGGAGTACATGATGAGTACCACCCATTGATGAACGATAATAGAAACATTCAACGAGCCGATCCAGCAACAGGGTCTCGGCGCCCCCTTCCAGCAGACGCAGGCGAAACTCGGACAACAGGGAGAAGTCAAAGCCCGCATCGGTCAGTTCTAACCCCAAGCTGTATTTCCAATCAATGCGCTCCCGCACCGCATCGGCGGCTTGTCGGTCGGTCAGTCCCTCCACATATTGCAGCACGGTCACGATCGCCAGTCGCCAACGTGCATAGACCGGCTGCCCTTCAACGGGATACAGCGCCGCAAATTGCTCATCCTGATACAATTCTGCCAAGGTATCTCGCAAACGCATCGCCAAGGTCCCTTTCGGGCATGCTGCACGGGCGATACGAACGGTTTCCTCTGGAATGCTTCCTATTGCTTGAGGATACATCGACATCGATTTGCTCCTTCCTGATGCTCTCTTTGCCAACTTTTTCCTGGTATTGTACCATTCCAGTCTTGCTCGCATTCGCCAACAGTAATTCATGCGCCTGTGGCGCACCAGAGTCTATGGAAATAGCGGCATTTAGAGCATGACATAACATATAAGGCTATTTCCAGGGGAGGGGTACCGAATCAGCATAAAGAAAGAGGGCAGTCAGGCCTTGCGCGACTGTCTGCCGGAGAATCTCTTCAAGCTCTGTGTGGCGACTGCCATCAAGACTGCCACACGGCTGGTGTTCCTGGACCAGCAGTTGCATCTGAAATTCGCCAAGCCACTGCCACACCCGCCGATCCCCGGTGAGGAGGGCTTCGGGGTCAACAGACTCACGTTGCGCGAAATTCTGCTTGCCGGCCTGGAGGACATTGTGCATTTTGGCAAGACCTGCGAACGGTTTGACCAGGTGGAGGGCGGCCTGGTCAGGGCATCCTTCGCCGATGGAACTTCTGCTACCGGCGATCTGCTGGTGGGCGCCGACGGAACCCTTTCCGTGATCCGCCCGCTCGTCGCGCCGGATGCCAGGATCGACACGCTCCACCACGCCGTCTACGGCAAGACGCCTATCCGGTCCGACAGGCTGGACTGGGTTCCTGAAATCCTTGTCGACAGTTTCAACCGTATAGCCAGCCCTGAGGGTACTGGAATGAGCGTGGCGACATGCAGGCAGGTGGCATCGGCTGCGACTGCCACCGCGAAGTTCGCCCCGACGCTGCACCTCACGGACATGCCGGGGTACTTCTCGTGGACCCTCTCGCTCAGCGAAGCATGGCGGGACGCGGATGGGCCAACGCTGCACCAGCATGCGCGCAGCCTGGTAAAGGAATGGCACCCCGCGCTGCGCCGGCTCATCGACGAGGCCGACATTCCGGCAACCTTTCCCGTCCCTATCAGCTCTGCGCGGCCCATCAAACAGTGGCACACGCCGAACGTGACGCTTCTGGGCGATGCCATCCACACCATGTCTCCCGGTCGTGGCGAGGGTGCCAACGTTGCCCTGCAAGACGCACAACTGCTCTGCCGCACCCTGGTGAAGGTGGCGGCAAACGGGGCCTCGCTTGCTCAAGCAAAAGCGCGGTACGAACGAGAGATGCTGCGCTACGGGTTCGAAGCTGTCTCCGCTGCTCGGAACAAGCCATACCTCTCCAGCGCGAGCCAGGAAGAGCCTTAACCGAACCAAAGTGGGACCTTCAGAGGGCCCCGTCTCTCTCGGTATGCCCGCCCTTTCAGAAAATGCCGAATGGGACATGCCTTTCGAGAGACCTTAAGCAACGCAAGCCCACTCAGTTAGATTAATGGGTAGTAGTAAAATCTGTTGAGATCGAAGATCAAGAAAAATCACAGGAAGGGGTACAGACATGAGTACATTGACCATTACTCGCATTGCATACTCCAGTGTGCTCATCGACTTCGACGGCCACCGGGTGTTGACTGATCCCTGGCTTTCGGAGAGAGATGGCTACTATCACGGCGAACCCTACGGCATCACCCTGGAGACTCTGCCTCGACTGGATGGAGTCGCCGTCAGTCATGATCACTACGACCACTACGATATGGAAGCCTTCCAGGCGTACCCTGACAAACAGGTGCCCATCGCCGTCATACGTGGAGCCGAAGAGACAGCGCGTCAGGTAGGCTTTAGCAACGTGATCGGCATGGATGCCTGGGAAACCACGACCTTTGGCCCCATCACCGTTACCGCCGCACCAGGCAAGCACAGCGTCCCGGAGATCACCTATCTGTTGCAAACCGGTGGCCTGACGGTCTACTTTGGAGGCGATACCTTGCTCATCCCAGAACTGAGCGAGATCCCCCGGCGTTTTCCACAGGTCGATGTGGCATTGCCATCAATGGCTTACAGATCCGACCTATGAATAACATGCAGGTGGTGATGAACCCCCAGGATGCTGCAGAGTTCTGTCGTATCAGCCAGCCCCGCTACGCTGTGCCCATCCACTATACCTTTACGGCAGGACCGATCCAGGATGTAGAGTTGCTGAAGTATGCCGGTACGCCCCAGGCGCTGCTGCGGGAGTTCGAGCTCGCAGTGGCCCAGCGTGCTCCCGACACAACGGTACGCGTCCTGGCTCCTGGCGAGCCGTTCCAGGTCACAACTGACGGAGTTGGTGAGGGCAAGGAATGAGTTGCGGGGCGTGCCCAAACCTCAAGCAGGAGGATTAACCATACTCCTGCATTTCGTGCAATACAGGTAAACCTAAAAGCCCTGGAAGAACCGACCCTCTCCTTGTCTCATTTTGCTTCCTGTCGTACGATAGCACTGAAGGTAGGGGGTGAGATGACGTAGAGAAACATCTAACGTGTTCTCTCATCTGAGGTGTTTCGCTGTACGACAACGCGGACAGAGGTATACTGGGCGTTTAAGAGGATAAAAGAGGTGCACTATGATCGGTGGACGCTTTGGCGTCGTCTCCACACGGGGACTCACCCGGCGCCTGCGCAGGATTGCAGCAGTGACGAAGCGCTTTGCGGCCGGTCAGTACGACCAACGCCTTGAAGCTGTGGCAGCAGACGAGATAGGGCAGATCGAAGCGCATTTGAACCAGGTGGCAGAGCAACACGTTGAGCTTCTGGCGCGAGAAAAGCTGCTGGTCGAACAGAACGCGCGCCTGGAGGAGCAGGCGCGTCTCTCGCGGGATCTGCAAGAGAGCGTCAAGCGGCAAATCTTTGAGCGGAAGGCGCGGGAGAAAATCCTGGTCGAGCAGAACGCGCGCCTGGAGGAGCGGGCTCGTCTCTCACGGGACCTGCACGATAGTGTGAAACAGCAAGTCTTTGCGCTGGCGGTGCAGATCGAGTTGGCCCGCTCGCTGCTCGACCAGGATCGCGCGGCAGCGAGGGAGCACCTGGATGAAGCCGATGAGCTGAGTTACCGGGTCCAACAGGAATTAAGCGCGCTGATCGACGCGCTGCGCCCAGCGGACCTGCAAGCGAAAGGGTTGACGGCAGCTCTACGTGACTATGTGACGAACTGGAGCCGCCAATGCAGGATCGCGGCTGATCTCTCTCTCCCGGAAACCTGTCTGATGCCATCAGCGATTGAGGAGGCGCTGTGGCGTGTGACCCAGGAAGCCCTCTCCAATGTGGCGCGGCACAGCCAGGGGAGCCTCGTGCAACTCCACCTGAAGTGGACAGAGCAACACATCAGCCTATCTGTCTCTGATAATGGCTGCGGATTCGAGGTGAACGCACATGAGCACAACGGGCTTGGATTGCGTTCGATCCGTGAGCGCATCGAACAGGTTGGGGGAACGATCCTGATCCAAAGCACCAAAGGCGCGGGCACACACATCGTCGTGCACTGTCCCCTTCCCCACACAACGAGTGACGCGCCACCAGAAAACGAGGTGACTGTATGAGCGAGCCCATTACCGTTCTCATCGTTGACGATCACGCCGTCGTCCGGCAAGGCGTTCGGACGCTGCTGGACATGCATCCCGACCTGCAGGTGGTTGGAGAAGCCGAAAGCGCAGAGGCCGCGCTTCCCCTTGTAGAGGAACTGGTACCGGACGTGGTGCTGCTGGATCTGGTATTGCCGGGCATGAACGGCGTGGAAGCGACCCGCCAGATGAAGAAAATCAGCCCGCGAACCCAGATCGTGGTCCTTACTTCCTTCGCTGAAGATGAGCACATTCCGCCTTTGCAGAACTGACCCCACGAGAATTGGAGGTACTCCAGTTACTCGCTGATGGACAGACGAACGCCAGCATTGCAGCCCAACTGGTGCTGAGTGAAAAAACCGTGCGTGGCTATATCAGCAATATTTTGAGCAAGTTGCACCTGGAAGACCGGACCCAGGTTGCCGTCTTTGCCTGGCAGCAAGGGCTTATGGAGCGAGGCTAAGCGGTGTGGTACATGCCATCGATTTCCTGCACATTTTCCAGGAAAACCCCTTGACAAATTATCTGATAGATGCTATCATTCTGATAAGTGATAAATATATAATCAAAGAAAGGATTTTGCGATGGGCATCAAGCAGCGACGAGAACGAGAACGACAGGAGATACGGCAAAGCATTCTCTCGGCTGCACGACAGATTGCCATTGAGGAGGGCTGGCAAGCCGTCACCACTCGCAAAATCGCTGATCGCATTGAATACAGCCAACCTACCATCTACGAGTACTTTGACAACAAGGAGGCCATTCTCATGGCCTTAGTCTATCAGGGATTTGAAAGCGTCCTGCTGGCTATGCAAACGGCCAAAGCCCAACACGAGCAGCCGGAGGACCAGTTGCTCGCCATGACACGGGCCTATTGGGCTTTTGCCTTTCGCTGTCCCGAACTCTATCAAGTCATGTACGGGTTCGGAGGGGTCAGCTTTACGCATGCCGAGACGCCTGCGGAAGCACGAGCCACCTTTGCTTTGTTGCGAGACGCGCTCCTCTGCTGGATGCAGCGTGAGCAGGTGGACCTCGAAGAGCCGAATGCTGCTATTGACGCCCTCTGGGGAGCCGTACACGGATTGATTACCTTGACGATGGCCGGACGCATCGCCGGAGGGGAGCAGCGAGCGAGGCGCATTGTGGAGCAAACGGTAATCGACCTGTTGCATGGGTGGCAGGCAGATCCGTAATTTCTTTTTTTTGTCATATTCTGATCTAAGATCGGCTTTTGATCTTTAGCAAGGTCTTTGGTTACTCGCCAAGGGGAAAGGAGAACGTTCATGAGTCCTCTCGCTTCTACGCTGTTTTATGTTGGCGCTGCTTTGATGTTGCTGGATGCCATTGCGTATTCCCTGGGGGCGATCCGCCCTATCCGCGCAGGGGTGAAAGCACCCAACGCCTATTGGGATCGACGCTTACTGCTCAATTTGCTACTGGCCAATATGGGACTCTACTTTACTGCTCTATTTACTTTTATCGGAGCATTCCTGGCCAGGAATATGCCTCAAGCGGCGCAACTGGTACTGTTGCTCAGTATTGTGGTTTGTCTTTATAGTGGCGTGAGTGTAACGCTACTGACCCCCAAAGATTGGCTGCATACGCTCCCTCGAGTACTGGCGGCGGTACTTATTGGGATCGGATTGCTCATCCGCTAGACGCGCAGGTGAGGCGGAGGAACAGGTCCGATGCTTCGATTTCTCCCTCCGTTTCACGCACACGGGTGTCTGCGGGCATCTCTTCCCGCTTGTATCCCATCACCCTGAAAGGAGTAAGCTCTGATGAATAGACAACAGCCCATTCGGCCTCATACCATCGCCATCGCGGGCGCCAATGGCATGGTCGGACGCCATCTGGTGGAGGCCCTGCTCGCCCGTGGTGACCGGGTCATCGTCCTGGTGCGTTCCCCTGCGTCGCATCCCTTCTCACCCTCGGTCGACGTTCGTCAATGGCAGGGCAGTGATCCGTTTGCTCCAGTCGATGAGGCGGATGCGGTGGTCAACCTGGTGGGTGATCCTATTTTTGCGAAACGCTGGACCCAGACCCGCAAGCAGGAACTCATCCAGACGCGGCGGCTTGCGACCCGCTCGCTGGTGGAAGGCATCCGCAAGGCGGGGGGACAGGGACGCACCTTGATTTCTTCCACGGCTATCGAGTATGCCGGCCATACCGGGGATCAGCAGGTCGATGAGCGTGCTGCTCCGGGGAAAGGATTTCTGGCAGACCTCTCGCAGCTGTGGGAGGCTGAAGCGCAGCGCGTAAGCGAAACCGGTGCGCGCCTGGTGCTCTTGCGCCAGAGCCTGGTGCTCGGACGCGAAGGCGGAGTGTTGGCCGGACTCTTGCCCTTGTATCGCCGTGGCTTTGGCGGCACCCTTGATCCCGGAGGACAATGGTTCTCCTGGATTCACGTCAACGATGCTGCACGCCTGATCCTGCATGCTTTCGATCATGAAACCATTACAGGTCCCTTGATCAGCGCCAGTCCCCACCCCGTCACCAGTCGCGAGTTCGCCAGGATCTTCGCACGCGCCGTTCACCGCCCCAGGCTGTTTCCTCTGCCCAGGACGGTCATGTCACTGCTGTGGGGAGAACGCGCGGCCCTGTTTCTCGATAGCCATCGGATGGTGCCGCACGTGGCCCTCTCCACCGGATTTCAGTTTCGCTTTCCTACGCTGGAGGTGGCGCTCTCTGACCTGCTTGGAAAGAGTCCGCTACCTCTTGCGCAGCTCATGAACCAGGAAAGGGAGCCTAATCCTCTCTAACCTCACCAAGGAGGCAAGACTCCCTTCTTCTGAGCATGGGAGACGAGCGCCTAATAGCTTATATGCTTTCCGCTTCATCATCGGCATTGGCAAAGTTTTTGAACGACAAAGGAGAACACGCATGTCTACGCTTACCATTACGCGCATTGCCCATTCCAGTGTGCTCATCGACTTCGACGGCTACCGGGTGTTAACCGATCCCTGGTTTTCAGAGAGATTTGGCTACTACCACGGCGAACCCTATGGCATCACCTTGGAGGTTCTGCCTCGACTCAGTGGGGTCGTAGTCAGCCATGACCACTATGATCACTACGATATGAAAGCTTTCCAGGCGTATCCTGACAAGCAAGTGCCTATCGCGGTCAAAGGTGGCACCGAACAGAAGGCGCGCCGAGTGGGCTTTGCCAACGTGATTGACATGGAGGCCTGGGAGACCACCACCTTTGGCCCCATCACCGTCACAGCTGCACCGGGCAAGCACGGAGTTCCGGAAATCACGTATCTGCTGCAAGCCGGGGGCCTCTCTGTCTACTTTGGCGGCGACACCTTGCTCATCCCAGAACTGAGGGAGATCCCCCAGCGTTTTGGACGGGTTGATGTCGCGCTGCTCGCTATCAATGGGTTACAGATCCGTTTTCTGGGCAACCGGCGGGATGTGATGAACCCACAGGATGCAGCGGAGTTCTGCCGCATCAGCCGACCTCGCTACGCGGTGCCGATCCACTATACCTTTACCAGAAGACCAATCATGGATACCCTGGCGTTGAAGTATGCTGGCACACCCCAGGCGCTCCTACGGGAGTTCGAGCTCGCAGTCGACAAGCTGGCTCCTGAAACGACCGTGCGTATTCTGGCGCCTGGTGAGCCGCTCCAAGTGACCACCGATGGAGATGGTGGTGGTCAAGGGGAAACCAGGGGAGAGCTTTGAGGAAGAGAGGGAGTAGGATGAGTACGAAGAAAGGGAAAGATCGATGTCATCAGAAGAGAACAAACGCTTGATACGCCACTTCTTCGAAGGCGTAAACGCACGGGATATGACAGCGTTCGAGCTATTCGCCCCCGATGCTATCCACCATAATCCCTTTCCGGGAACCCCTCCTGGGCGCGAGGGCAATAAACAAGGAATGCTGCTCCTGTTCGCAGCCTTCCCGGATTGGCAGACGACAATTGAAGATCTCATTGCCGAAGGAGACAAGGTGGTGGTCCGAATGATGCAGCGTGGCACCCATCAGGGAACCTTCTTTGGCCTTGCTGCCACGGGCAAGCAGGTATCGGTTGCGGGAATCGCTATCTTTCGCCTGCGCAATGGCAAGATTGTAGAGGAATGGCTCATCACTGATCAACTTAATGCCATACAACACATCGGCGGGAGAGAAGGATGGAGACAGACTCTCTAAAGTGCTTAGCGTAAGGGACTCTCTCTTCCTCTGGCAATTTCCTGCGTCTCTTCTTCGAGCATCACCCTCAGCAGCAGGCTTCCCCAGGTGCGGTAGGGACGCCAGGCTTCGGCGATCTGCCTGGCCTCCTGGGTTGTCGGGAGATGATCCAGACCGTAGGCCAATGCGATGGCGCGACCCAGTCGCGGGTCGTGCGTGGGCAGAGCATCCGGCTCTCCTGCTCCACGCAGGAGAATGAGCTGAGCGGAAAAGTCACCGATGCCAGGCAGGGTCTTCAAGTGCTCAAGCGCTTGTTCTGGCGAAAGCCCGCGCAGGAAGGTCGCCTCGAGCTTCCCCTCAAGCGTTGCCTGTGCGAGCTGATGCAGATACTCGACCTTGTGCCCAAACACGCCGGGAAAGGTCTCAAGCTGCATCAAGCGGGATGGTCCGGGGAAAGCATGTTCCTTCCTCTCGTGGATCTCCACCGCTGGTCCCAGTTCCTCAGCCAGGCGTGCCTTGATCCGAGCGGCTTGCGTGATACGGATGCGGTGGCTGATGAGTGCCCAGGCTGCCGCCTCATACGGAGAGAAGAAGCAGACCGGTCGCAATCCCGGGTAGCGTGCCTGAAGCCGCCCCATCACGAGATCACGCTTGCCCACGCGAGGCCAATCGAGGCCATCGATGTCGAGGGAAAGGATGCGGGTAACCTGAGAGCGCACCACCGTCGGGTCCGCCTCGCCAACTACCTCTCCGACAAGGGTGCTCTCTTGAGCACGTAAGCACACGCCAGCAATCTGCTCACTGCCATCAGCGACGAAGGCGAAATGGAGATGACCTGCCATCTCGCCGCCAGCATAAGCCGCAGGAGCGAATCCCTCAAGGAAAGCGGCACTTGCCATCAGGGAGTAAGGACCAAGCGGCTGCAAAACAAACTGGCTCATGGAGCACCATGAACCGTGATGGTGTACCCATCGGGATCAACAAACGAGAAGGTGCGACCAAAAGGGCCATCAAAAAGCCGTTGGGCGATGGGAACGCCATGAGCTTCAAGCGAGGCACATAACTCATCGGCATGATCACACTGAAGCCACAAGGCCACACCCCATCCCAGGCGT
>Ga0137385_10003407_pt1 | contig 13812 bp, 10 predicted proteins | sample SagtaG_FD_104921 | JGI IMG/M metagenome (GOLD analysis project Ga0137385, IMG submission 104921) | Vadose zone soil microbial communities from Sagehorn Ranch, Mendocino, California, USA - Sage2_R_80_16 metaG | ecosystem: Environmental > Terrestrial > Soil > Vadose zone | place: USA: California...
GCTATTGGAACAGCACGGCCGGCCCTACCGGGTAACCGGCCGACGAGGTTCCCGGGTGAGCCGTCCGCCGGTGCGAGCCTCCGGGCCGGGTCAGTGCGGCGGCTCGACGGGCAGCCGGAGGGTGAAGACAGACCCTTGGCCGGGCGTACTGGTCGCCGACACCGTACCGCCGTGGGCCTCGGCGAGCTTGCGGACGATCGCCAGGCCCAGCCCGCTTCCCCCGGTCTGCCTGCTTCGCGACTTCTCCGCCCGCCAGAACCGCTCGAAGACGCGGGGCAGGTCCTCCTCGGCGATCCCGGTACCGGTATCGGCGACCGCGATGACGACGTGGCCGCCGTTCGAGTCCGCGCCGATCGTCACGGTGCCTCCGGGCGGCGTGTGCCGTACCGCGTTCGTGACCAGGTTGCCCACGGCCTGGCGGAGGCGGACCGGGTCAGCGACCAGCCGGGGGTCCGCCCGCACGGTGACGGCCAGGGTGACGCCCGCGCGGTCCGCCTGCGGCCGGCTGGCGCCGGCGACCTGGGTGAGCAGGTCGGCGACGTCGACCGGCTGCCGGTGCAGCCTCAGCTCACCGGCGTCCGCGGCCGCCAGATCCTGCAGGTCGTCGATGACGTGCTGGAGCAGCAGCGCCTCCTCCAGCAGCGAGGACATCAGCTCCCGGTCCGGGGTCACGACGCCGTCCTCGGCCGCCTCCAGCCAGCCGCGGATGTTGCTGACCGGCGTACGCATCTCGTGCGCCACGTCGCTGACCATCGCCCGGCGCAGCTCCTCCAGCCGCTCGCGCCGTACCGACATGTCGTTGAACATCGCGGCGAGCCGGCCGATCTCGTCGTGCCCGGTGACCTTCACGCGGGCCGAACCGTCGCCGTCCCGCATCCGCCGGGCCGCGCCGATCAGCGCGTGCAGCGGCCGGACCAGCCGGATGCCGGACATGACCGTGACGCCCAGGGTGACCAGCAGGACGAGTCCGGTGACCCCGCCGATGCGGCCCCAACTGGCCGGCGAGAGGTCGAAGCCGACCGAGGCCCGGTTGCCCGGGATGGTGACGAAGAGCAGCGCGGCCTGCGCGACGTACGGGGCGAGTTGCTCGCGCCGGCTGCCGCCGATGCAGGCGCTGATCGCCTGGCTGTCCTGCAGGCTCGACCGCTCGTCGGTCGGTTTCGACCGCTTCCAGGTCCGGTCCAGGTTGAGTTGCACCGCGGGCAGCTGATGGCGGGCAAGGCAGGTGTTCACGAGCATGTTGAGCTGGGCCAGCGCCCTGCCTTCGGTGAGGGTGGGGTCGTCGAGGCGCGGCGGAGCGGCCTGGGGCTGCGGCCCGCTCCTCGCCGGTGCGGGGGCCGGGTTGGCGGCGCTGCCGGTGCAGCTGCGTAGGGCGGGGTCGACGCCGGGCGCCTCGATGCGCGGCCGCCCGTTGGGCTCGTCGACGATGTCGGCGTCGATGCGCAGCCGGCCGTGCAGGCACGCGACCATCTGGGTCGCGATGGTGTACAGCACCGCGCGCTCGTTCGCGGGCAGCAAGAACGGTCCGACCGCCCGGGGGTCGATACGGTCGGTCGCGGCGGCCGGCGCCAGCCCGACGTCCACCGCGAGCGGATCGACGGTCGCCGACGCGCTCGCGGGCAGCGGATCCGTCCCCGGCGCCGAGTCGGCGATCGGCGTACGGTTCTGGTCGGTCAGGGCGATGCGGCGCCCGGTCTCGCGCGCCAGGCTCCCTACGGTGGCGGCGGCGCCGGTCCAGTTCTGGTGGGTCGCGGCGTAGCCGAGCAGGGCGTCGTAGATCTTGGCGTCGTCGGCGAGCGCCTGGCCCTGCTCCTGCCGGATCGCCCCGGTGGCGGTACGGGCCGCGAGCCAGGCGGTTGCCGCGATCGAGCAGACGGAGACCACGAACGACAGCGCCAGCAGCCGCAGCAGCAGGCTCCGGCGCAGCGGTACCTCACGGCGCACGACGGGTACCGTCCCTGTCGTCGGCGAGTTTGTAGCCGACGCCGTACACGGTGACCAGTCGGGTGGGCTTGCGGGGATCCGGCTCGATCTTCTTGCGCAGGTTCATGATGTGTACGTCGACGGTGCGCTTGGTGACGTACCGGTCGAACCCGTGCAGGTGCTCCAGCAACTGCTCCCGGGTGAAGACCCGGCCCGGCTCGGCAGCCATGGACTGGAGCAGCTGGAACTCGCCGGGGGTGCAGTCGACGGGCCGGCCGTCACTGCTGATCTCGTGCCGGACCGGGTCCACCCTGATCGTGCCGACCCGCAGCACCGGGTCCGGCCGCGACCGGGGCCGCTGGCGGCGCAGCAGCGTACGGACCCGGGCCATCAGCTCGCGCGGGCTGTAGGGCTTGGTCATGTAGTCGTCGGCCCCGAGGTCGAGGCCGAGCAGCAGGTCGTCCTCTGTCGACCGGGCGGTCAGCATCAGCACCGGGAGGTCGGACTCCCGCCGCAGGATGCGGCATACGTCCAAGCCGTCCACCTTGGGCATCAACACGTCCAGGACGAGCAGTTCCGGCGGTTGCCGGCGGATCTCGTCGAGCGCGGCTCGCCCGTCGTGCACCACGACCACCGAGTGACCCTCGCGCTCCAGGTAGCGGCGCGCCAACTCGGCCTGCTTGCGGTCGTCCTCGGCGACCATGACGTGTGCGCACATGGCACGGAGTCTAGGTCGCTGCCGGCCCGGCGGGCTCCCGATGAGGGTACGGTCGGCGCCGGACCATGAGAGGACTACGGGACGCTGACCGGTTCCTCATAACCGCCGGCCAGCCTCGTGCGCATGTCGAACCTCATTCGCCGGCTCGCGGGCCGGCCGGCCCGGATCACCGCACTGTGTACCGCCGCGCTGCTTTCCGCCGCCACGCTCACCGCGTGCGGCGGCGGCAACGGCGCCGGCGCCTCGGGTAGCAAACAGGGCGATATCGCCACGCTGTCCAGCAGCGCCCCCGCGGAACCGACGACAGCGGCCGACGCGGGCCGGCCCCAGATGCGCCTGGACATGACCGACGACGAGAAGAACCAGATGTGGGAGACGTACAGGATCTGCCTGAAGGACCACGGGGTGAAGGTCAACCAGGGCAGCAGGCCCGGCCCGGTCGGCACGGGCAAGGGGCTGGATCTCGACGACAGCGGGGAGCCGAAGGCGGCGTACACCGCGTGCGCCAACAAGCTGCCGCTCCTGCCGCCGGAGCTGGATCCGGCGAAGAATCCCGACTACCCGCAGCAGTGGAACGAGAACGTCAAATGCCTGCGCGCCCGGGGACTGAAGGTACACGTGACCGAACCGGGCGAGTGGACGTGGGACGACGACTCCCCGGTGCCGGACCCGGCCATGGAAAAGAAGGCCGAGCACGAGTGCGAGCTGGAGGTCTTTGGTGGCAAGAAGAAGTAGCGCGGTGGTGTTCGCGGTGACCGTGCTCGTGGTCGGCGCGGCGGTCGCGCTGGCCGTTCGCGGCCACTCCAGGCACCCCCCGGCGGCCACCGCGCCACCGGTACAGACCGCGAAGGTGACCCGTACCGATCTCTCCGACAGCCAGGCGCTGGACGGGATGCTCGGCTTCGGTCCCGAGCGGACGGTCAAGGGTACGGGCACCGGCATCGTCACCCAGTTGCCCGCCGTGGGCGCCACGGCGGCCCGGGGCAAGCCGCTCTACTGGGTGGACGACCGGCCCGTACCGGTCTTCTTCGGGGGTACGCCGCTCTTCCGCGCGCTCGAGAAGGCTGGTATCCGGGGCAGCGACGTGAAGCTCGTGGCGGACAACCTCGAGGCGCTCGGCTACCGTACCGGCGCCCAGCCGTCCCCGACCAGCGGCGGCGCGAAGCTGGGCGGGCCACCGCAGGCGACCCTCACCCCCACCGTCGTCGCCGCGCTGAAGAAGTGGCAGGGCGACGCCGGGCTGGACCCGACAGGCACGCTCGGCCCCGGGCAGGTCGCCGTGCTGCCCGGGGCGCTGCGGGTCAGCGCGGTGAAGGCGCGCCCCGGTGACGAGGTCGCCGGGGAACTGCTCGCGCTCACCAGCATCACCAAGTTGATCACCGCATCGGTGGAGGCCACCCAACTGGCCACGCTTTCGGTGGGGCTGGCCGTGACGGTGACGCTGCCCAGCGCCAAGGAGATTCCGGCGCAGGTCACGGCGATCAGCCAGACCGTCCAGAGCGGGGCACCGGGCGCTCCCGGCCAGACCGGACCACCCAAGGTGGACGTCATCGTCACCCCGTCGACCGCGGAGGACGTGGCGAACCTGGATGCCGCACCGGTCCAGGTGCACTGCGCCACCGCAACCCACAAGGGCGTCCTCGCCGTACCGGTCGGTGCGCTGGTGGCGCTGCGGGAGGGTGGCTACGCCCTCCAGCGCCGGGACGGCACGCTGATCGCCGTCGAGACCGGGCTGTTCGCCAAGGGCCTGGTGGAGGTCAGCGGGGCCGGAGTCACCGAGGGCCTCGACGTGGTGACGACATCGTGACCGCCACGCCGGAGCCGGTACTCGTCGTCGACCGGGCGAGCAAGGTGTATCAGGGCGGGGTCACCGCGCTGGACGGGGTCAGCCTGACGGTCGGCGAAGGCGAGTTGCTCGCCATCCTCGGCCCGTCCGGATCGGGCAAGTCGACCCTGCTGCACATCATGGGCACGCTCGACCTGCCGACCAGCGGCACGGTACGGATCGGGGGCCAGGATGTCGCCGCGCTCTCTGACCGGCGGCTGTCCGCGCTGCGGGGCCGCTGGCTCGGCTTCGTCTTCCAGCAGTTCCACCTCACCGACGGGCTCAGCGCCACCGAGAACGTGGCCACCGGACTGCTCTACGCCGGCGTACCCCGGCGCAGGCGGCGCCCGCTGGCGCTCGAAGCCCTGGCCCGGGTGGGCCTGGCACATCGGGTGAACCACCTGCCGCACCAGCTCTCCGGCGGCGAACGGCAGCGCGTGGCCATCGCCCGCGCGCTGGTCAACGAGCCCTCGCTGGTCCTCGCGGACGAGCCGACCGGCGCCCTGGACAGCGCCAACGGCGAAGCCGTCCTGGCGCTGCTCGTCAGGCTGAACAGCGAGGGAACCACCATCGCGGTGATCACGCACGACCAGGACGTCGCGGCGCTGATGCCCCGCCAGGTGGAGATCCGCGACGGCCGGATCGTGGTCGACACGCACGCGGGGAGCGCCAATTGATCGAGGTCACCGCCGCGCCGGCCGGCGCGGCCGACGTCCGGGCCGGCAGCCGACCGGTCCGGCTGGCGCCGGCCGACGTGCTGCGCCTGGGCCTGCTGGGCATCCACACCCGGAAGGTACGGGCGGCGCTGTCCGCCCTCGGCATCGCGATCGGCATCGCCACGATGATCGTCGTGACCGGCATCCCGGCGTCCAGCCAGCAGGCCCTGATGAACCAGCTCGCCGCGCTGGGCACCAACATGCTGCGCGCCCAGCCCGTACCGGACCGGAATCCGCCGGTGCTGCTGCCGGAGGAGGCGGTGGGCATGGCGAGCCGGATCGGGCCGGTCACCCGGGCGAGCGCGGTCGCCAACACACACGCCGTGGTACGGCGCTCCGACCTGGTGGACCCGAACGACAGCTCGGGGCTCAGCGTACTGGCGAGCCGCGCGGACCTGCTCGACGCGATCAACGGGAAGGTGCGCTCCGGCCGGTTCCTCGGCCCCGCGACGGAGAAGTTCCCCACCACCGTGCTCGGGTACGTCGCCGCGAGCCGGCTCGGGATCAGCGACCTGACACCGGGCCGGCCGGCGCCACTGGTACGCATCGGCAGCCGGTGGTTCACCGTGATCGGCATCCTCGACCCGATGCCGCTGACTCCCGAGATCGAACGCTCGGTACTCGTCGGCTGGGACGCGGCGCGCACCGTACTGGGCTTCGACGGCCATCCCACCGTGATCTACGTACAGGCCAGGGAGAACGCCATCGAGGACGTACGCGCGGTGCTGCCCGCAACCGTCTACCCGCAACTGCCGGGGCTGGTCCAGGTCAGCCGGCCGTCCGACGCCCTCGCCGCCAAGCGCGCCACCGCGAGCACGTTCTCCGCCCTCTTCCTCGGACTGGCCGGCGTCGCCCTGCTCGTCGGCGGCATCGGCGTGGCCAACACCATGTTCATCTCGGTGCTGGAGCGGCGCCGCGAGATCGGCCTGCGGCGGGCCCTCGGGGCAAATCGCGGCCAGATCCGCGGTCAGTTCCTCACCGAGTCCGTGGTGCTGTCGGCCCTCGGTGGCGCCGCGGGCACCGTGCTCGGCGTCCTGGCGACCGTCGGGTACGCCGGCTACCACGGCTGGCCGCCGGTCATCCCGGCGGCCGCCGTGGCCGGGGGCATCGGGGGCGCCATGCTGGTCGGGGTGGTGGCCGGCGTCCACCCCTCGATCCGGGCCGCCCGCCTCACCCCGACCGAGGCCCTGGCCGCACCGTAGCCTCCGCTCCGCCTCAGGTGAGGGCCTCGCGGTTGCGCCGTAGGAAGGCTTGCTCGGACGCGTTCCGGGTGCGGGCGAGGGCGGCGTCGTAGGCCCGCGCGGCCTCGGCGGTGCGGCCCAGGCGGCGCAGCAGGTCGGCGCGGATGGCGTGGAAGAGGTGGTAAGCCGTCGAGGTCGAGGCGGTCGACGAGGACGAGCGCGGCGTCCGGGCCGTCGACCTCGGCCACCGCGACCGCGCGGTGCAGGGCCACGACCGGGCTCGGCGTGAGCGCGACGACGAGCTGAGTACCGACCATCCGCTGCGACAGCTGCTCGGACTGGCCTGGCGGGTGGGCGGGTACGCCGGCTGCGCCTGGCCCGGCTCAGCGTGGCCGGTGGTGCGCCATGGGGCTCAGGCCGGCGACAGCGACAGCATCCTCCAATATGGACCGATTGCTGCCTGGGAGGCCTCGGCGGCCGGAGCGCACCGGGAAGCGGCGGCCCATCTGCGGTTGGTGCTCGACCAGCACCCGATCCTCGAACCACGAGCCGAGGCGGAGCTGTGGGAGGGCTTCGCGATCGAGAACTTTCCATCGACATCCCGGCCCCCGACGCGCTGGCGGCCCAGCGGCGGGCGGTCGAGCTGCGGCGCGGCGATGACCCGCGCGCCTGTGGGGCCTCCCTGCGCTGGCTCTCGGGCCACGGTCAGCGCCTGCGTGCGGCCGCTGAAAGGAGTCTGTACCGCCCCGCGCCGGCTAGCATCGGCCACCTCGCCAAGCGCGCGCGGGGCGTAGACGAGCGGTCAATCGAGCCGACAAACGGGCGCCGGCGCGGGCCGAGAGGCGTTCCACCACTCAACGCATCGGCTCCACAATCACCTCGACCGAACCGTGGAACGCGGATCACGCGACCTCGGATAGGCCGACTGGCCGATACTCCGGGCCACCCAAGGACGAGGCCAACCGCCGGCGTCCGCGCTGATCGCTTCTGGCAAACCTGATCGTCCCTCGCTGGGCCTGCTCCATTGGGACGACCCCGAAGCTGCCGTGGCCGCCCGGGACCAGTCGCTGTTCTCCGGGGGGCCGCTGCAACGCAACCCCGGCGACCCGCCGCGGACCCGACCAGCGGGCCGCGGCAGACACGTCAGAGCGGGCTGATCACTATCTTGTCGATAGCCGGCGCATGGCCCTTGGGATTGCTGAAGGTGATGCTGTTGATTCCCTTGTCCAGGACCACGTGGACGATCTGCGACGAGCAGCAGGTGGTGTTGCCTGCAACGGTCACGGAGACCGAGCCGAACCCCGAGGCGGTAATGATCACCGAACGGGTCGGTTCGTTGGTCGGGAGCACATAGTAGAAGGTCAGCGCGTACATGCCGGTGCCCGGCACCATCACGTCGTTGACGCGCAGCGCACCCTCTCCGACACCGGTACCCCAGTTGCCGAGTGTCTGTACGATCACGCCGTCGGAGGCTCCGGGGTATGTCCTGGCGACCGCCGAGCCGAAGAGCGTGTTGGCCGGCGCGTCGGCCTCGTAGGTCATGGGTGGCCCGGTCGCGGCGCTCTGCCCCGCACCCGCCCCGCCCGCGCCGGGCTGCCCGCCATGGCGCTCCGGCAAGGCGGAGACTACGAGGAGTAACGCAGCCGAAACCACCAGCGCCGCGATCAGGGCAAGGACGCGCCCGTGCCGCGCCGCTCGTCGGTAACCGCGGTAACCCCCTACCGCCATCGTCCAGCTCATACGCGTGCGGCCCGAAGTCCAGCAGCCAGCCGGCCGAACCGTCGGATGCGGTCTGGCGGTCTCTGCCGAAACGCGGCGGCGCGGCGGCGCGAGAGCGATGCGCCGGGTGCTCAGCCGTGATCTCGTCCGTGGCCGCCCGGTCGGCGTGCCGGCCGGACACGGGTACCCACGGACCGACCCGCAGTCGATCGGCGTCCTCCATCCTGTCATGGATATCACCAACCATCGATATCGGGAAGTGCTGGAGCGTCGACGCGCAAGAAAAATTTTCCTCGGAGCTGCTCCAGGCTCAGGTCCGCGCCTGACCAGGCCGCCAGCCAGCGGGGCCCACGCGTGGGATGGGCGGGCCCCGCTGGGGTTGGGGGGGTTCTAGAAGTGGCTGGATCGTGATGGTTGAGGATCGTTGGGGCTACCGCTGGGGGGGTTGCCGCCGCCGGGTGCGCCGGCTGCCTGGTTGGTGAAGGTGGCGTCGACGGTGATCCCGTTGTTCAGCTTGAGGTGGACCGGGTTGGCCATGTTGAGGAGCTTGCCGCAGTTGAGTGTGGTGAACGACCGGCTCAGCCGTTGGGCCAGGAATGTGAATAGGTTGTTGGCCGCGGCGGCGTCCGGGGAGCGCATCTGTTGGGTGAGGTTGCGGTCGAGTTGCAGGCGCTGCGGCGCGGTGCCGACAAGATTGGCGCAGTAGGTGCGGGCGGCGGTCCTGAGCGCGGCCAACGCGGGCAGGTTGACTCCGGCGCGGTACAGGTTCGTCTTGGTCAGGCTCATCTGTGCGCCGTTGAGCACCATCGGGTCGTTGGGCGGGACCAGGGCGACCGGCGCCTGCTGGTTCGCCGCCTGCAACTCGTTGAGGGCGAGCGAGGTCGCCGGCGTCGACCCGTCGGCCAGGTTCGGTGCGGTGAACGGCGTACAGCCGAGCGCGGGGTCGACGAAGTTGTCCAGTAGCCGGTTGTCGCTGGCGTTGACGAGCATCTGGTTGGCGCCCAGCGCCCGGTTGGCGGCGGTGTCCTGCGCGGTGGCTCCGTTGCCGATGGCCAGGTAGGTGGATGTGACGTTGTCGCTTTGGTCCATGTCGACGAGGCTGAAGTCGCGGGTGGTGGGGCAGGGCTTGCCGTCGCGGCCCATCTGCAGCGGCGGTACGGTCAGCTTTGCGGCGGTGATGGCCGCGTTCGCGGTGTTGAAGAACGCCGGCGCGTTGCAGTACGCGAACTGGCCGAAGGGTGAGTTCGGGGTGCCGTTGACGCAGTGGCCGGCGGCTAGGCTGTTGTTGTTGCCGCGCAGGGTCAGGGTGGTGCCGTTGAACCCGAACCAGATGCCGACCACCGCGCCGGCCGGCAGCATCGGGGTGACCGGGGCCGCGGCCGGCGCCTTCCCGTTGTCGACCACGAGTGGGTTGTATACGGCCAGCATCCCGGTCGCCGGGTCGACGATCGTGGCCTGGACGAAGGCGGATTGGGCGGCGTTGGCCTCATTGCAGGGCCCCTGGGCGGGGTTGGTCGCGGCCAGCCGGTACGCCGTGGCGAGGCCGGCGGCGCTGAGCGGGTTCGGCGGTACGACCAGGGTGCAGTTGGGGTTGACCGTGGCGGCCACGGCGGGCGGGGGTGCGGCGGGGTTACCGGCGGGCACCTTTGTGGGCGTGGTCGCGGCCCACACCTGGCTGGCCGTGGCCAGCGCCAGCGGTACCGCGAGTGCGAACATGATGAGGATCGGTCGACGCTGGGACACGTAAGGGCTCCCTTACTGAATCGGGTTGAGCTACCTGTTGGTCTGTTCCTGCGGCGGTGCCGGGCACGGCCTGGACCGCGCGGTTTCCGCAAAAGCCGCCGGGAGGTGGTGGAGTGACGACCGCCCGGGCTGGAGGTTGGGCCGACACGCCACCGGTCCCCGCTGGTAGTCAGGACCTCAGCCGGGCCACGAAGCCGTTGGTGTTGCCCTTCGCGTCGACGAAGAACCCGACGATCTGGTTGCGGTTGTCGATGCCGTTGACGAGGGTTCCGCCGCTGCCGTTCGGGTTGTCGACCTGGGTGAGGTTCCAGTTGCGCCAGACGAACCCGTGCATCTTGCCGTGGGCGTCGACGAAGGAGCCCACCACCTGGTCCTTGTTGTTGAGGCCCAACGCCTGCGTGTTGGTCTTCCCACCGAGGTTGATGCTGATGAAACTGTGCCGGGTGAGCACGAAGGCCGAGGTCTTCTTGCCGAGCGTGTAGAACCCGCTCACGTCGCCTCTGTCGTTGATTCCGCTGGCCACCACGCTGTCGGCCTTCACCGGCACGCGAACGGGAACGAAGCTACGCTTCTGGATCCAGTAGAGGTACCCGTGCGACGCGCCGGCCGCGTCGTTGTAGAAGCCGGCCGCGACGCCGTTGTTGTTGACTCCGAGGAGCTGGTTGACCGCGGGCTTCGCCGTGGTGGCCGGGTTGGCGACGGCGAGGAACGCACCGCGCCAGCGCACGAAGCCCAGGTTCGCCTTCGTGGCGTTGACGAAGAACCCGACCGTGGTACCGGCGTTGTTGATGCCGATGACCTGAGTCTGTACCGAACCGGGGAAGTTCTGGTTGGTGAAGTCGTCCCTGTCGTAGTCGGGCCCGACCAGGTAACCCTTGTTGGGGTGCTTGTCGTCGGCGCCGCTTCCGAAGTAGCCGGCGGCGGTGCCGCGGTCGTTGATGCCCAGCAGCTGGTTGAACGTAGGGTCGGCCGGGTCGTCCACGGTGAGGAAGCTGATCGCCGGCATCCTTCGGTGCGGGTTGTAGCTGGGATCCACCATCCGGTACGCGTTGTTGAACGCGACGCCCCCGTTTCCCTCGGCGGCTGCCTTGTTTCCCTCGGCGGTTGCCTTGCCGCCGGGGTTGGCTGACCGGTGCGGTGGCCGCTGGACGGTACCGGCGTAGGCGGTGACCGCGGTCATCGTCACGGCGCCGGTCACGAGGAGCCCTACCGTCAGGCGGAGTGGGCGCCTCCACAGTGGACGCCGGTTCCGGACGTGTGGCGAGGCGTTTTCCATGGAATTTCCTCCATGAGCGAGGCGCGGCCGGCGACAACACGTTCCGGCCTTCGACTGATCTGGCCTGTCGCCTATCCAGTACGCCGTGGCGCCCCGGTTGGTTACGCGGCCGGCAGCGGCCGGCGGTGCGCGGGCGGTGCGCGGGCGGTCAGCTGCCCAGGTTCACCGCGACCCGCAGGCCGGCCACTGCCGGTTGACCGTGGACGTCACGCAGCCCGGTGTCCACCCGGACCGCCACCGAGGTGGTGGTGGCCGAGGCGGGCCTCAGTGTCACCGTCCTGGTCGCGGCGTCATAGCTGGCCGTGGCGGGAACCGTGCGGGCGTCCGCGGTGCTCAGGCCGACCGCGGCGGGTACCGAGTCGGGGTCCAGATCGCTGTCGAAGGTCAGCACGACGGCTGCGGGCGACGTGTCGGTGTCCAGACGCAGAACCTGCGGCGCGTTCGGCGCGGGGTGCACGTCCTCCACGCTGGCCGCCTGCACAACGAGGGTGCCGTCGGGTCGCGGCCCGAGAGTCAGCGTCTGCTCGGCCTGTTGCGCGACCGGCCTGCCGGGCCTGGCGTCGATGCTCAGCCGGACCCGGGCGGTGGCCGTTCCACCGGCCGCCGGGAGCACCCACAGCACCGCGGCCCGGGTTATCCCCGGCAGGGTGGGTAGGGCCGCGTCCGGCGCGGCCAGCGCCCGCTGCGCGCCCGGGTCGGCGCCGATCTGCGCGTTGGTGAACGCCATGGCCAGCCCCTCCAGCCCCGCCCGCCGGTCGGTGGCCGGTTCCGGCACCGTTACGGTGTCGATGTGGGCGCTGCCGGCGCCGCCGGTGCGGACGGTGAACATCCGTCCCGAGGCAGCCCAGTTCGGCGACTGGCCGACGGCATCGCTGGACGCCGCGACGGTACGCCCGTCCGGCATCGTGGACAGCCGCAGTTCGGCGTGGTGGTTGGCCGCCGTCACGGAATAGACGAAGTGGTACCCGTCCGGGGACAACGCGAGATCGCTGAGCTGGTCGCCGGGCTGCACCGGCAGCTTCACCGTCAGTACCGGACCGCCCCCGCTGGCCGCGACAGCCAGCCGCGGGGTACCGGCTGAGCTGTCGAACCACGCCACGGTTGCCCCATCGGCGCTGAAGGAAGGACTGCCGGTACCGGCCGGCAACGCGTGCGCCGCGTCGTCCCCCAGGTCGATGATCTTAGCGGCGCCGCCCGACGCCGGGCGCAGGTAGGCGTAGCGGCCACCGGGAGCGACCGCGACGCCGTCCCGGGCCGCGTCGACGGCGGCCTCGGACAGGGTCCGGACCCGACCCTCCCGGTTGACCGCCTCCAGCCGGCCGGCGCCGACGAAGCTCACCTCGGCGTCGTTGATCCAGCCCAGCGGCGAGCCCTGGTCGACCTCCACCGCGACGCTGGACGACGGTGACCCGACGCCGTCGGCGAACACGACCCGGGTACCGGTGGCGGTGCGGTTAAGGAACGCCACCGACCGGCCGGAGCGGGACACGCAGATCGCGTCGGTGGCCGTCGACAACGGGGTCGCCCTACCGTCTTCGATGCGCACCAGTCCCTGGTGGTTGCCGGTGCCCGGCCCGGCCTGCGCGGCGGTGACCAGCAGCGTACCGTCCTGCACGACCACCGCTTCGGATCCGTCGTCGGCACCGGCCACCCGCTTGCGCACCAGCGGCAGCGCCACGCCGGTGCCGGCGTTGCCGCCGGCTCCCCGGCCGGCCACCGGGGCGGTGCCGAACAGCACGTGCAGGTCGGCGGCCAGCGGCGCACCCCCGGCGGTACGGGCGATCGCATGGTCAACGGTCAGCACATAGGCGGAGTTCGGTGCCAATCCGTACAGCGGCGTCACCGTCAACGTCTCACCCTCCCACCCGGACCGCACCTGGGCCGCGGGCGACAGCCGCAACGCGGATGCGGTGGCCGGGTGATCCAGCGGTTGGCTAAACGTCAGCCGCAGCACCGCGGTCGGCTCGCCGGACACCACCCCGTCGACGTTGCTCAGCACCGATACCCGCACCGGCCGGGGATGACCGGCCAGGACCACACCGGCCACGATGACAGCGGCAGCCGCGACGGCCATCCTCACCACCGCTCGCCAGCGGCGCGCCCCGGCCGGCCGCGCCGGCGCGGTGGGGCGACCGGCCGGCGCGGTGGGGCGACCGGCCGGCGCGGTGGGGCGACCGGCCGGTGCGCTCTGTCTCGCGCCGGGTACCGCACGGCCCGGTCGCCGGGCGCTGGCCGGCGCACTGCCAACGGGTCGGGTGCCAGCCGCGATCTGCGCCTGCCGGGCGGCGACGACCTCGCGCCGGAGCCGGTCACGAAACGCCGGCCGCATCTGGCCTGAGCCCAGCACCCGGCGGACGCGATCGGCGGTCGGCCCTAGCGTCTGGTCCATGCCGTCCTGTTCCGGAACGAAGTCAGCGCCGTCGTGGCCAGTCATGACCGATCCTCCGCCACGTGGGTGGCCGCTAGTTGGCTGCGTACCGCGGCCAGGCCGCGGTTCAGCAGGAGTTTGACCGCGCCCTCGGTGCGGCCCATGTGGTTGGCGATGTCGGCGATCGGTAGATCACGACCGTACCGGAGGGTGACCGCGGTCCGTTGGGACTGGGTGAGGTGGTCGACCGCGTACCAGACCCGCGCCGCCTCGACCCGGGTGATGGCCAGTTCCTCCACCGGTGCGCCCAGGTCAGCGGCATCGGCCGTGGCATCCAGGCTCA
>Ga0137385_10003420_pt1 | contig 13784 bp, 12 predicted proteins | sample SagtaG_FD_104921 | JGI IMG/M metagenome (GOLD analysis project Ga0137385, IMG submission 104921) | Vadose zone soil microbial communities from Sagehorn Ranch, Mendocino, California, USA - Sage2_R_80_16 metaG | ecosystem: Environmental > Terrestrial > Soil > Vadose zone | place: USA: California...
CCCGGTGATCGGCGTGTGGCACTGCGGTGGCGCCCGGCTGGCCGAGGGTGTCGAGTCGCTGGACGGCGTCGGCCAGGTGTTCGCCGCGATGATCCACGCGTCCGGGCGGGTGCCGCAGCTCTCCGTCGTGGTCGGCCCCGCGGCCGGCGGTGCCGCCTACGGGCCTGCGCTGACCGACGTGGTGATCATGTCCCCGGCGGGCCGGGTCTTCGTCACCGGGCCGGACGTGGTCCGCTCGGTGACCGGCGAGCGGATCGACCAGGAGGGCCTCGGCGGGGCCGAGGCGCACGGCCGGAAGTCCGGCGTGGTGCACATCCTGGCCGACTCGGAAGCGGACGCGTATGCGCGGGCCCGGCGGATTTCGGGCCTGCTGGCCTCGCCCGGCGTGTTCGACCTGTCGTCGGTTGTCGAGCCGAAGGACCTGCGCGCGCTACTGCCCGAGCAAGCCAAGCGGGCCTACGACGTGAAACCGTTGGTACACGCCGTGTTGGACGGCCCAGCCCCGCCGACTGTTGGTGCCAAGACTGCCGGCGGCACCGGTTTCGAGGAGTTCCAGGCGCGTTGGGCGCCCAACATCGTGGTCGGTCTCGGTCGGCTCGCCGGCCGGGCGGTCGGCGTGATCGCGAACAACCCGTTGCGCAAGGGCGGTTGCCTCGACTCGCTGTCCGCCGAGAAGGCGGCCCGTTTCGTGCGGCTGTGCGACTCGTTCGGCGTGCCGCTGGTGGTGCTGGTCGACGTGCCCGGCTACCTGCCCGGTGTCGGCCAGGAGTGGGACGGCGTGGTGCGGCGCGGCGCGAAACTGCTGCACGCGTTCGGCGAGGCGGTCGTCCCCAGGGTCACGCTGGTCACCCGGAAGTCCTACGGCGGCGCGTACATCGCGATGAACTCCCGTTCGCTGGGCGCCACCGTGGTCTTCGCGTGGCCGGAAGCCGAAGTCGCGGTGATGGGCGCGAAGGCGGCGGTCGGCATCCTGCACCGCAAGAAGCTGGCGGCCGCACCCGACGGCGAGCGCGACGCCCTGCACGACCGGCTCGCCGCCGAACACGAACGCATCGCGGGCGGTGTCAGCAGGGCGCTGGCGATCGGCGTGGTCGACGAGGTGATCGAGCCACGCGAGACCCGGCTACGCCTGGCACGCGCCCTGGCCGGCGCCCCCGCCGGCCGCGGCCACCACGGCAACATCCCGCTGTAGGCGTCGGGTCCGCGGGCACAGCCGTCGGGTCCGCCGGTCGCGGCACAGCCGTCGGGCTCGCCGGTCGCGGGCACAGCGGTTCGTCGCGAGGGGCCCTCCTTATCTGTTTCGCTTAACGAACGGGACCGGGTGATTCGTTTCCGAGTTCGCCGATGATCACCCGATCTAGTGATCATCGGCACTCAGCAGGCCTGCCGCTGCGGTGTGAGGCCGGTGGTGCCGGTGTCGATCTCCCACTGCTTGCGGTTGCCGTCCCAGGTCAGCGGCAGCACGACCTGCCAGTGAATGCACGCGTGCGGGAACTGGGTGGGCGCGTCCGCCAGCGCCTGCATGCTGGTGAAGCCGACCAGGGCCCGCAATCCGTTCTGCGGCGCCGGATCCACCCGGTACACGAAGATCGAACTGTCGTGGGTGCTCTGGTATGCCTTGAGAAAGACATCCCTGGGGTTCTCGCCCGCGAACGTCGGCGTGACGACCGACAGCCACTCGTCGTACTTCTTGTCGTTGATGGCGTTGTAGTACGTCTGGATGACGTTCAGGAGCTGACCGTGTTGCGGAAACGCGGCGAAGTCGGACGCGAACGCGACCGTGGTTGGCCCCGGTGCCGCCGATCCGGGCACCGACGCCTGGCTCGGCGGCGCCACCGCCGGGCCGGGGCCGGTCGCCGCCGGCTGGTTGTAGAGGCTGTGTGCCGCGAGCGCGGCAACCGCGACGACGACACCGACCAACCCGAGCACAGGCGCGATCCACCACGTGCTGGCACGGCGCGGATCGGTCGACACACAACGAGCCTGCCACAAGCAGCCGACCCACTTACACGGTCCTGCCGCCCGCGGTGTCTTCCGCCCCGGAGCAAAGCGAATGCGAGCTCCGGGGCGGAAGACATCGCGTAAAGGGCGGCAGGACCCGCCCGCGCCAGCGCGCCATGTCTCAGCCCACTCGGTGCAGCCAGGTCACCGGAGCGCCGTCGCCCGCCCTGCGGAACGGTTCCAGGGCGTCGTCCCACGGGCGGCCGAGCAGCTTGTCCACCTGGTGGGCGAACGACTCACCGCCACGGGCGTTCGCGGCGAGCGTGCGCAGTTGGTCCTCGCCGACCATGATGTCGCCGTTGGCACCGATCCTGGTGTGCCACAGGCCTAGTCCGGGCGCGAAACAGAAGCGCTCGCCGTCGACCCCTGGGCTCGGGTCCTCAGTGACCTCGAACCGCAGCATCGGCCATGCGCGCAGCGCGGTGACCAATGTGCTCGCGGTGCCCACCTCCGAGCCCCACGAACACTCCGCCCGCAGTTGACCCGGCGCGGCTGGCTGCGCCGTCCACTGCAGAGCAACCCGGACCCCGAGGGTTCCGGCGATCGCCCACTCGACGTGCGGACAGACCGCAGACGGCGACGAGTGGACGTACAGCACGCCACTGGTGCTCACTGCTGACCTCCGCTACTCACGAGGGACGTCTTCCCCTACGCCCTCGGCAACGGACTGCCGGCCAGCTTGGCGATCACCATGGCTGTTGCTGCGCCATTCTGCCCCTACTCCGACCGCTACCGCCACCGGAAGCGGAAAGATGGTTGACCGGGTTCGCACCAGCGGCAACGCTCGTCACGGAGGGTAACCGGCACCGGTCGCCCGATCGTCGCCGTATCAGCGCTACGGTGGTCCCACCGAGCGTGATTGGTCGGTGACGAGGCTTCGGAGGTGTGCCGTGCGGCTGGTCCGGCTCGGGGCCGAGACCTCGCTGGTGGGCGCCGACGTGCGGGCCGCGCTCGCGTCCTGGGGCACCGCCGACACCGTACTGGGCGGCATCGCCCTGTTGGGTGTCACCCCGCTGGGTTGTCCCGGTCCGGTCGAGGCGGTCATCCTGGTGCCGAGGGGCATCGTGATCGTGGTCGGCGTCGACCTGCCCGACCCCGCGGTACGCCTGGACGCCCCGCTGGACGCGCCGTGGAAGGCGGACGGCTGGCCGCTGGTGCGGCCCGACGGCGCGGTGAACCCGGCCGGCGAGGCACTGGCCGCGGCGCGGGCCGTGACCACGGTGTTGCAGGCCCGCCGGCTGGACCCGGTGCCGGTGAGCACGATCGTGGCGGTCGGCCCGTACGTCGGCCAGGTCGTGCAGTCGACTGTGGACCTGCACCACGGCGTCCGCGTGCTGCACCCCGGTCCGAGGTCGATGCTCACCGCGATGCGGGAACTGGCCGTCGCGGACCGGCCGTGCTCGGTGGAACAGGCACGGCGGGTGCTGGCCGAATTGATCGGCGACCGGGCACCGATGCTGATCGGCGAGGTCGCCGCGGAAGGTTTCGTGGACGCGGTCACGCCGGACCTGGCCACCGCGAGCACCACCGTGATCCCCCGGATCACCGACCAGACCACCATGCCGGGCACCAAATCCGGCAGGAAGAAGTGGCTGCGCCCGGGCCGGTGGCCGCCGCTGGCCGCGCTGGGACTGCTGGTGGTGCTGCTGATCGCCGGTGTCGCGGTCGCCATGGGCACCACCGAGGCCGGCCGGGTCTCGCCGGTCGCGGTGAACGCGCCTGCCATGACGCCGTCGGTGTCGGCGGACGGCGTGTCGTTCGGCCCGAAGGGTTCCGCGGAGGCCACCGACTGCGCCGGCCACGCGTACGGCGACGTCCAGGTCTGGCTCGCCCAGCACCCGTGCGTCAACCTGGTCCGCTCCGCCTACCAGACCACGGCGAACGGCCAGCGGGCCGCGGTGGCGATCGCCGTGGTGACCTTCCACGACCAAGCTGGCGCGAAGGCGTTCGCCGACGTGGCGAACACCACAGGCACCGGCGGCATCACCGACCTGGTCAAGGACGGGTCGAGCTGGCCGGACGGCCCGAAGTCGTTCGACGGCGCGGCTTACACAGTCGTGGTGCGCGACACCTCGGTCCGGCTGACCGAAGTGGTGTGGATCGACCAAAAGTCCACGCCGGCCGACCCGGGCCTGCGCAAGCTCGCGGCCGCGGCGGCCGACCTGCCCGGCAGCCCGTAGCTGACTACATCAGCGCCCGAATCACGGTGTAGCCCAGCAGCGCGGCACCCAGTCCGGCCACGATGCTGACCAATGCGTTGGTCACCGCGTAGAAGTAGGCGCGTTCCTGGGCCAGCCGCACGGTCTCGTAGCTGAACGTGCTGTACGTGGTCAGCGCGCCGCAGAAACCCGTGCCCAGCAACACGAACAGCGGACCGGTCCCGCCGGCGCCGAGCCCGCCGATGATCAGGCAGCCGACCGTGTTCACGGTGAAGGTCCCCCACGGGAACAGCGAGTCGTGCCGCGACTGCACCAGCCGGTCGGTGAGGTACCGCAGCGGCGCGCCGACCATCGCGCCGAGCACCACGAGCAGCGCCGTCATCGCAGCACCCACAACCGCCGCGCCGCCACCATGCCGATGATCACCGCGAGCAACGCGGACACGAGCGTGCCGGCCAGGTAGCCGAACGCGACCGGCACCGAGCCGGGCCGCAGCAGGCCCCGCACCTCGTTGGCATACGTGGAGAACGTGGTGAACCCGCCGAGCACCCCGACACCGAGGAACGGCCGCAGCAACGGGCGTCCGGTGAACACGTCGGTCACCAACACCATCAGCACACCGATCAGCAGGCAGCCGACGACGTTGATGGCGAACGTGCCCCACGGAAACCCACCGGGCACGGTCGGCAGCCACAGTCCGATGCCGTACCGGGCCAGCGCACCCAGCGCACCGCCGATGGCGATCACGCCCAGCGTCCGCGGGTGCAGTTCGCGGCGGTGCGCCGGGACGTGCAGATCTACGTCGGAATCCACCGCTTCCTGCGACATACGGCCACTCCCACATCGGATGTGTGCAACTCAACCGAGTAGGGACCGTTGGCGGCGCGACACCGCGGTTCGCGGCGGGCCCCACCGCCGTCGCACCAGGATATCGGCCGCCACCCGATACTGTGGCAACGGCCCTACCGGGCACCAGACCAAGGAGGACGGGCACGTGGGTGAGATACGCCGGATCGGTGTTGTCGGCTCCGGGCTGATGGGCTCGGGCATCGCTGAGGTGTGCGCGCGGGCCGGGCTGGACGTCCTGGTCAACGAGATCAACGCGGACGCGGTCGAGTCCGGCCGGGACCGGATCACCACCTCACTGGCGCGTGGCGTGCGGTCGGGCAAGCTGTCCGATGCCGACCGGGACGCCGCGCTGGACCGGATCGTCTTCACCACCGATCTCGGCGACTTCGCCGACCGGGAACTGGTGGTGGAGGCCGTCGCGGAGCACGAGCCGACCAAGGTCGAGGTCTTCACCACGCTGGACAAGGTGGTGACCGGTCAGGACGCCATCTTCGCCTCCAACACGTCGTCGATCCCGATCATGAAGCTGGCCATGGCGACGCAACGACCGGAACAGGTCGTCGGCATCCACTTCTTCAACCCGGTGCCGGTGCTGAAGCTGGTCGAGCTGATCCCGTCGCTGCTGACCGGCGAGCAGACCAAGGCCAGGGCCGAGGACTTCGCCACCACCGTGCTCGGCAAGACCGTGGTGCGGTCGCAGGACCGGGCCGGGTTCGTGGTGAACGCGCTGCTGATCCCGTACCTGCTGTCCGCGATCCGGATGTTCGAGTCCGGGTTCGCGTCCGCTGAGGACATCGACAACGGCATGGTGCTGGGCTGCGCGCACCCGATGGGCCCGCTGCGCCTGACCGACCTGATCGGCCTTGACACCACGAAGGCCGTGGCCGAGTCGATGTACGCGGAGTTCAAGGAGCCGCTGTTCTCCGCGCCACCGCTGCTGCTGCGCATGGTGGACGCGGGACTGCTCGGCAAGAAGACCGGCCGCGGGTTCTACGACTACACCCACTAGCCCATGGCTGGTCCGTTCCTGACCGGTGACCTGGACGTGCTGGATGTCCTGGTACGCAGGCGCGACGCAGGCAGCAGACCTGGCCGGCGCACCGACGACCTGCGGACGGCACTGGTCGTCGAAGGCGGTGGCATGCGCGGCGCCTACACCGGCGGCATGGTGCGCGGTCTGGAGGAACTGGGCCTGCGGGACAGCTTCGACGAGATCTTCGGCACATCCTCCGGGGCGTACGTGGCCGCCGCGTTCGCCACCGGACAGGGCATCGGCGCGGCCACGATCTACGCCGACGACCTGTCCGGCACCCGGTTCATCGACTACCGCAGGCCACTGGCGGGCCGCGGCCCGTTGATGCACTTCGACTACTTGATCGACATCGTGCTGGCCACCAGCAAGCCACTGGACTTCGCCGCGCTCGCCGTGTCCGACGTGCCGGTACGCCCGATCGCCACGCTGGCCGCGACGCTGCGCCCGCACGCTCTCGACGACCTGGTCACCCCGGATCTGTGGCGTACGGCACTGCGCGCGACCGCCCGCATCCCGGTGCTGGCCGGGCCGCCGGTGCGATTACACGACCAGGCGTGGATCGACGGCTCGGTGACCGAGCCGGTCGCCTTACGGCGCGCGGTGGACGGTGGCGCGACCCACGTGCTGGCCCTGCTGTCCCGTACCCGCGACGAGCACGTCAACCCGGCCACGGTGACCGGACGGATGCTGAACGCGCTGGTCGACCGGGCCAACCCCGGCCTCGGCAGCGCCCTGCGCAGGCGGCCGTCCCTGCACGCCGAGACGGTCGCCGTGTTCGAGGACACAACGCATCCGCTGCGTCGCCGGGCCCGGCTGTTGGCCGTCCGGCCGCTTGTCTCGGACCGAATCAGCGGCCTCACGAGTGACCCCGACCGGCTGCGCCGCGGCGCAGACACGGGCACGGCGGCCATCCACGCCGCGTTCGCCGGCCGTTGACACGTGCCCGCTGTTTCCACCTGCGTCGATTCCGCATGGCCGATCTCGACGTAGCTGGAGGTCACGGTAAACTGGAGTCAGTCGGTACGAGGTAGGCGGGGACACTTTGTAGTGCCGTGCTGCGGCTCGGCTGATTGTTCTCGTATCCTGCCTCTGCGCAGGCCGAACGCGCTCCGCTCCGGGGTATGCGTCATGCTGCGACCGACACCATTTGGGACGCAAGGGGAACCGTGGCTAGCAAGACCGTGGTCGAGTTGTTCGACGATCTGGACGGGGGTCGTGCGGACGAGACGGTGAGATTCGCGCTCGACGGTGTGGAGTACGAGATCGACCTGTCCGCCAAGCATGCCGCCGAGTTGCGTGACATGTTGGCTGTCTACATCGGTCACGCACACCGACCGGCCAGCCGGGTCCGCCGTGCCGTCGCCGAGGAGAGCCGTGCCCGCAACGGCCGCAACGGCAAGGCGGCGGTGACCAGCAGCGCCAACCTGACGGCCGAGATCCGCAGGTTGGCCAGCGAATCCGCGCAGAAGGTGAGTCAGGCGTCCCGTGTCATCGTCGTCACCGAGGACGACGACGATCACGACGACACCGACATCGCACCGGTGCTCCCGGTGGAGACCGTGGCCGGCCAGACCACCGTCGGACCGGTACCCGCGTTGATCATCCCGTTCATGGAAGCCGGACTGTAAGTCCGGTCAGCAGGCCGGCAGGCGCCGCACCGACGGCGTCGCCGACCGGCCGAGCCGCTCGATCGCGTCGAGCGCGTACGGCTCGGGTTTCCCCCACCGTAACCGGGTCGGCACGCCCAACGCAGCTCGTCGGAACGTGCGCAACATCAACGTGGCCACCGGATCCGGGTAACCCGCCCGACCGTGCAGCCGCTGCGCCCAGCCGGGGAGCACCGAGTACGCCAGATGTCCGATCAACGTGGTGTACGCGGGCCGGCCCGGCAGCAGCGCCACCGGCACCGGCGGCCGGTGCAGGAACCGGTAGATGATGTCCGACTCGTCCGTACGGGCGAGTTCCGGTCGTATGTCGGCAAAGTACCGGGTCATCGCGGCCCGCGAGCCGGGCACCTCGTCGGCGCGCAGGCCGACCAGGGTGGCGGTCTGCCGCTGTTCGTCGAGGTAGCGGTCGGCCTGTGCGTCGGTCAGCGGGAAACCGGCCCGGCGCAACACGGTCAGGAACGACCACGTCTCCGCACAGTGCACCCACCGCAACAGTTCCGGCTCGTCGATGCGGAACCGGGCGCCGGTGCGCGGGTCGGTGCCACGCAGGGTCCGATGGATCCGGCGCACGCCGGCCGCCGCATCGGACACGTCCGGCCGTGGGCCGTACGTGCTCAGGCCCACGAAGTTGGCCGTGCGCACCAGGCGGCCGAACGGGTCGTCCTGAAAGTTCGAGTTCTGCACCACACCGGCCACGGCCAACGGATGCAACGCCTGCAGGTACAAGCTGCTGATCCCGGCCAGCCACATCGCCGGGTCCGCGTGTAGCTGCCACGTCACGGAATCCGGTCCAACCATGCCGGGATCGGGCGAATTGGTCATCTGGCCTCCCAGCCCACCATGCCTGACCGGCAGCGGAAGCACCAGATCCTTATTTGGCCAACGCGTCGATCAGCAGCATGTTGTTCTCCTGCACCACCCGCAGCTCCTCGTGCGTGGTATGGGTGGCCGTGCTCGCCCCGGTACCGGTCGTGTAGGTGACGTCGATCGGCACGTTCACCGAGCCGTCGGTGTTGGTCGTGACCCCGGTCGCGTGCGCGGAACTGAGCTGGGAGAACTGGCCCCAGTACTGCTGGAAGCCGTTCAGCCCGCCGAACGCGGCCTGCGCGCCCGGTGTCAGCTTCGCCCAGCGACCCGCCGTGTCGGCGAGCCGGCCGAAGTAGTCGACCACCAGCTGCCCGGCCGGGCTGTAGTTGATCGTGCCGCTGGTCGGCGCGCCGCCCACCGCGGGTGGCGTGCTCACCAGGCTGGTGCCGCCGGTCTGCGTCGTCGGCCGGGACGTGGCGCTATTGGTCGCCGTGCCGTTCGTGCCGCCGGCATGATGCGTCGGTGCGCCGCCGGAGTTCAGCAGCAGCGCCAGTCCGACCGCGACCAGCACGATCACCGCGGCGCCTGCCGCGATGAACACCAGCCTGCGGTCGACCGGCTTGCGGTCAACCGGTGTCGACGCCGTCGTGGGCCGGTAGGCGGCCGGGCGGTCGCCGAGCACGAGCGGTGGCTGGGGCACCGGGGCCTGCTCGGTCCGGGCGGCCGGTTCGGGGTCTGGTGGGCGCAGGTCGGGCAGGGTCGGCTGGGTGCTGCCGACCGTGGCCAGCGGCCGTGGCGTCCGGGCCGTGGCGAGTGCGGCGAGCATGCGGCTGGCCTGGCTCATCGTCGGGCGCTCGTCGGGGTCGGTGCGCAACAGGTGCATCAGCAACGCGGTCAGCACACCGGCCTGACGGGGCGGCTGCACCTTGCCCTCGGCGACCAGCCGGAGCAGCGCGAGCTGGTTCTGCCGCTCCGGGAACGGCGGCCCACCCTCCACCGCGTCGTACAGCGACGCGCCGAAGGAGAACACGTCCGACGCGGACGTCGGCTCCTGTCCCCTGGCCACCTCGGGCGCCAGGTAGGCGGGCGTGCCGGCGAACATGCCGGTCTGGGTGACCGTGACGTCACCGGCAGCACGGGCGATGCCGAAATCCGTGATCTTGGCAACACCCGCGTCGTTGATCAGGATGTTGGCCGGCTTGACGTCCCGGTGCACGATGCCCGACGCGTGCGCGGCGGCCAGCGCGGACGCGATCTGGCTGCCCACCGCGGCCACGTCGGCCGCGGCCATACTGCCGCGCTCGGCCAGGATCGCGGCCATGCTCTTGGAGGCCATGTACTCCATCACCAGGCACGGGTCGCCGTCCTGCTCGGCCACGTCGAACACGACGATCGCGTTGGGATGGTGCAGCCGGGCGGCGATCCTGGCCTCGCGCAGCGCCCGCCGCCGGGCGTCCTCCTTCTGCTCGTCGGTGAGGCCGGTCTGGGTGAGCAGTTGCTTGACCGCGACCACCCGCTCAAGGCGCTCGTCGCGCGCCCGCCACACAACACCCATCGACCCGCTGCCGATGCGCTCCAACAACCGGTAGTGCCCGGCGATCAGCTGACCCTCGTCGATGACCGATTGCTCCCTGTTTGAACCAATCGCGTGCGCGTGGCGGTGTGCGGGTGGGGACGGGTTCACCCTATCGAACCGCCCGGACACGTCCGTGGCCGACGGCGGGCCACCTGACAAGACAATTCCCCTAACTGGTCTATACCTTTCCCAGGTAGGACAGGGTAGACCGAATAGGGGACGACCAGCAGCGATCCTGGAGGGCGGCCATGCGCATGGCACTATCGGGACAACGACTGCGCCGAGTGACCGTCGTGGTCGCCGCGCTGCTCACGATCGGCTCGGCCAGCGCGGCCTCCGGCATGAGCGCATCGGCCGCATCGGCCCCGCCATCCATGGCCAACCGCGTGGTGCCCGAGCCGGCCGTCGTGCAGCCGTCCAGTGCGCAGTACCGGATCACGGCCGGTACCACGATCAACGTCCAGTCCGGCTCGGCGGAGACGACCGCCATCGCCACCGGGCTGGCCAGCCTGCTGCGCCCGTCCACCGGGTTCGCGCTGCCGGTGGTCAACTCCTCGCTCCAGCTGCACCGGCGGACGACGCACGGAATCACCCTGATGCTGTCCGGCTCCAGCAACCTGGGTCCCGAGGGCTACCAGCTCGACGTGACCAACAGCGCGGTGGTCATCGTCGCCGCACAGAACGCCGGCCTGTTCTACGGCGTGCAGACCCTGCGCCAGCTGCTGCCCGCCGCGGCCGACGCACGGACCCGCCAGTCCGTCCAGTGGATCGTGCCCGGCGGCCACATCTCGGATCAGCCGAGGTTCCCGTACCGGGGCGCGATGCTGGACGTGTCGCGGCACTTCTTCGGCGTGCCCGTGGTCGAGCGGTTGATCGACGAGATCTCGCTCTACAAGGTCAACACCCTGCACCTGCACCTGTCGGATGACCAGGGCTGGCGGATCGCCATCGCGAGCTGGCCGAACCTGACGATCCACGGTGGCAGCACCGAGGTCGGCGGCGACGCGGGCGGCTTCTTCACGCAGGCCCAGTACATGCAGATCGTGGCCTACGCCAAGGCGCACTACGTGACGATCGTGCCGGAGATCGACGGTCCAGGGCACACCAACGCGGCGCTGTCGTCGTACGCGCAGCTCAACTGCAACAACGTCGCGCCCCCGCTGTACACCGGCACGGACGTCGGCTTCAGCTCGCTGTGCGTGAGCAAGTCGGTCACGTACCAGTTCGAACAGGACGTACTCACCGAACTGGCCAACATCACCCCCGGCCCATACCTGCACATCGGCGGCGACGAGGCCCAGTCCACCAGCCTGGCCGACTACACGACGTTCGAGAGCAAGGAACTGCCCATCGTCGCCGCCGTCGGCAAGACGCCCATCGGCTGGCACGACGTCACAAAGATCAACCCGCCGACGTCGTTCATCGCCCAGTTCTGGGGCACCACGACAACGGACACCGCCACAGCGGCCGCCGCGGCCAGGGGCAACAAGGTCATCATGTCACCGGCGAACAAGGCATACCTGGACATGATGTACACACCGGCAACGAAGCTGGGCCAGAACTGGGCGGCGTACATCGAGGTCAAGGACGCCTACAGCTGGGATCCCGGCAACTACCTGACCGGCGTGACCGGCTCGTCGGTGCTGGGCGTGGAAGGCCCGATCTGGTCGGAAACCCTGCTCAACATGGCCAACATCGAGTTCATGGCGTTCCCGCGGCTGCCCGCGCTGGCCGAACTGGGCTGGTCCCCCGAATCCACCCACAACTGGGCATCGTTCCAGGCACGCCTTGGCGCACAGGGCCCAAGGTGGACCGTGGAAGGCGTCAACTTCTACGCTTCCCCCCAGATCCCCTGGGCCCCCGGCACCAAGGGCGGCGTCGACTAGCTCGCGACTCAGCCGCTTAACCCCGCCACCCCACCCCTGTCAAGTCGCCCATCCACAACCAAACAGCCTATCCACAGATTTCCACCAACTCCCCCATTCGGGGCTTGACAAGCATAGGGTTGAAAAGGGCCGTAGCCCCCAGGGTTGGGCGGGGGTCTGCGCCGGGCCGGAATTTGGCTGAGTGGCGAAATTTGTCCGTACCGCGCGGCGGCTTCCACTACGCGCCGGCCTTCGGCGAGGGCTAAGTTTGGTGCTGTCTCAACTGGTACCGCGTTCACCCGGGAGGCCACCATGGCGGACAGGACGAAATACCTGCTGGACGAATCCGACCTCCCGACCCAGTGGTACAACGTGATTCCGGACCTACCCGCGCCGCCGCCCCCGCCGCTGCATCCCGGCACCGGCCAGCCGGTCGGCCCCGACGACCTGGCGCCGCTGTTCCCGCAGGCGCTGATCCTCCAGGAGGTCACCGGCGACCGGTACGTCGACATTCCCGGCGAGGTGCTCGACGTCTACCGGTTGTGGCGCCCGTCGCCCCTGTTCCGGGCTCGCAGGCTCGAGCGGGCGCTGGACACCCCAGCCCGGATCTACTACAAGTACGAAGGCGTCAGCCCGGTCGGTTCGCACAAGCCGAACACGGCTGTACCGCAGGCGTTCTACAACGCGGCGGAAGGCGTCACGAAACTCACCACGGAAACCGGCGCCGGCCAGTGGGGCAGCGCACTCGCGTTCGCCAGCGCCACATTCGGCCTCGAATGCGAAGTGTGGCAGGTACGCGCCTCGTACGATCAAAAGCCGTACCGCAGGCTGATGATGGAAACGTACGGCGCCACGGTACACCCCAGCCCGTCCGACCTGACCGAATCCGGCCGCGCCATACTGGCCGCACACCCGGATTCCCCCGGCAGCCTAGGCATCGCGATCAGCGAGGCGGTCGAAATGGCCGCCGCCGACCCGAACACCCGATACGCCCTGGGCAGCGTGCTCAACCACGTCCTACTGCACCAGACCATCATCGGCGAAGAAGCGTTGCGGCAGATGGAAATGGCAGGCGACCAGCCGGACCTGATCGTAGGTTGCACCGGCGGCGGCTCGAACTTCGCCGGCCTCACTTTCCCGTTCCTACGCGAAAAACTGGCCGGCAAGATGTCCCCCGTGATCCGCGCGGTCGAACCGGCCGCCTGCCCGTCGCTGACCAGGGGCGTCTACGCATACGATTTCGGCGACACAGCCGGCTTGACCCCACTGCTGAAGATGCACACCCTGGGCCACAACTTCATCCCCGACCCAATCCACGCAGGTGGCCTGCGCTACCACGGCATGTCCCCCTTGTTGTCGCACATCTACGACCAAGGCTTGATAGAAGCAATAGCCGTCCCCCAACAGGAATGCTTCGCAGCCGGCGTCCGCTTCGCCAGGACAGAAGGAATCATCCCCGCCCCAGAACCAACCCACGCCCTGGCAGCCTGCCTACGAGAAGCGTTGCACTGCAAGGAAACCGGCGAAGAAAAGGTAATACTGACAGCCCTGTGCGGCCACGCCCACCTGGACCTACCCGCATATGGCCAATACCTGAACGGCGAAATAATCGACCACGAACTAGCAGCAGAAGACCTGGACCGAGCCCTGGCGGAACTCCCTGTACCAGCAAGCTAACGACGAACAGAACCCGCCTTGGAGTTTTGCTCACGTAGCAACGGCAGGACTCAGTGACAGGATCGTTCGGCACGGTCGATGAGTTCTCCGCCAACCGGTGCCCGGTGATCCGATATCAGTCGCATACAGGTCATCCCATCGCTGGCCGTC
>Ga0137385_10003421_pt1 | contig 13784 bp, 7 predicted proteins | sample SagtaG_FD_104921 | JGI IMG/M metagenome (GOLD analysis project Ga0137385, IMG submission 104921) | Vadose zone soil microbial communities from Sagehorn Ranch, Mendocino, California, USA - Sage2_R_80_16 metaG | ecosystem: Environmental > Terrestrial > Soil > Vadose zone | place: USA: California...
CAACACAGATGGGCAGCCGATCAAATCGCCCCTGATGAAAAGAGTCATCGGAATTGATTTGGACAAGCTTCGCGCCTGCAAACGAGTAGTTGGCGTCGCTGGCGGAATGCAGAAGATGCAGGCAATTCTTGCGGCTTTGCGGGGTGGATTGATCGATGTGTTGATCACCGACCAACGGACAGCCGAAGCGCTTTCGAAAGCTCAACGTTGAAGTAGACCACGACCACCGGAAAACCCGATGTTCTCGCGTTTCACAAAATGGTGTTGGGAGCAGATTCATGTAGAAAGGAAAACCCCAGAGGATGAACTCGGGGTCCCACTAGACAGTCATCCAGCCGCTTCGCCCATATCGATATCCACCCTTCGGTGAGCGTGATTTGCTCACCCGTTCCTGCGATGATGTAGAGTCCCTTGTCATCTACAAACCGCCTCTTCTCAAAAGCTACTTCCACCAACTCATTGTGTGGAGTAGTCGTGCCAGTCTCACCACCGTGTTACGGAATTCCACCGTGTTGATTGATATCGATAATGGTTTTCAGACACCAGCGTTCTAATCTGAGCATGTCAATTTCATAGCGCTTGATCGACCAGTGCCGACTTGGGATTTTGCTCCTGACCATGAAAAGCTCGCTGCGGCGAGCGGCCCCGGCAGTTTTGATGACAGTCGCATGTTGGATAGTCATATCGTAGCGCCCCCAATTTCTCGCGTTCGTGCTGAATGTGCACGCCCGCACAATGAAACCTTCAGAACTGGGGAGACCGACCTACAAATGTCAGTCAAGCATTAAGAGGAAAGTTTATTTCGATTAATCATCTCTATCATCAACCCGCGCGGCTGGTCCTGATGACTTCCACGCTGAACGTTCCGTCGTGCCAGGTGTAGCAACAGGAATGAGTTGGCAAAACGTACGTTCTCATCCTGCTGGATGAACCCAATTGTACGCGCGTTATTTAATCCTGGGCCAATGAAAAGCCCCAGATGGCGTGGCGATTGCGGCCAGGCTGACGAGGTGTCGATCGGCCATCGCGACCTGCAGGTCAAAGCTGCGGGCGCAGGGTCACGGCTCTGGAACTTGGAAATCCGCGCGGTTGTCGAAACGATGGACTCGTTGTCGGCGGACGTGCCGGGTGCGATCAATTACGTACGGCGGCGTCCGTATCCTCAGCCATTCGTGTCAATGTGCGTAGGAATTCCGGCGATTGACCGACGAACGGGCCGGTGAGTCCAGCGAAAGTTTTGCAGTGGTGTTGAGAAGCAGGTTCCACATCTGAGGCTTCGTCTACCTTTACACATCAAGTTTTTGGCCTGCGCAGGGAATAAAAGAAAGCTTGCGCAGTTTGCATCAGTACATCGGCACAAGGGCTGGTGAAATGAGCACAAGGAGCTATGGTGAAAGACGCCGCTGGGAAGTGGAAAGATTCGACGGGCAAGATTATGGAAACAAGGCAAGAGCCGGTCAGTTCCGACGGAGTGGATCGTCGCGGCTTTAATTGTATCGATGCACCAGCATAAGATCTCGGTCCTGATCTTTCAGCGATCGGTGGACATCGGCCGAGGGTTTTCTCAATCCGCGGTCCTGGACCGTGGAACCTCCTTTGGAATCGAAGCCTGGCAATCTCAGCAACTCAGGTTTGTATTAGTGAGCGATGCCGATTCTGCCGGCATCGACAATCTCGCGAGGCTGCTGAAGCAAGTGAATGAGTGAGAGCTGCGCATATCGCGCTTGGGCCGCGAAATCGTGTGCTTGTCGTTTTGATAGCATTTGGTTTCCGGCGAGGATCGGTTTCGTATAGGAGGGGGTAGAACCGTTCAGCTCACTTTCATGGGTCGACCAGAAGTTCAGCTGTCACGCTTGTACCCGCCGGCAATCTACACGGCGGGCATTGGCTCTCAATCAGCGCCATGGGCAAACGAATAGGACAGGTTGACAAAGAAGTTCCTTCCCGGTTCAGGCAAACGGATGCCATTTGAGTAAGGGTTACGCGCATACGAGAGGAACTCTGAGTATTGTCGAGACAGTGCGTTGTTCAGTCCCATTTCGAGATTGATTCTCCGCGTGTGATATCCGGTGCTCAGGTTGAAGATCGAGTATCCAGCGGTGCGCTGCTCGTTCTCATCTGCGTCGACTTTGTCTTGCTGGCCGGTTACGACACTCGAGACCTCTGAAAAGAAGTAGCGGTGTTCATAGCGAAGGTTTAGCGTGGCCTTAAGCGGAGGAACCTGAAACAGGTTGCTGCTACGGAGGTTGCTTTCCGGTTGCGGTACTTTCGTTCCGCGGACCAGAGCAAGACTGCCGTATGCCTGAATTCTCGCAGCCAAAGGCGCGCTCCCAGTTAGTTCACCACCCCATTGATGGGCTTGCACGTTTGCGTAGCTTTGCGCTTTCTTGGAAAAGACGCCTGTTACCGGGTGCAATCGATTTGCGCCATAAAGCGTGACGTAGTTGTTCAGGTCGCTAAAGAAGAAGAGCGGACTCAACGTGTAGCGATTCTTTTTGACAGTGAGGCCGAAGTCGTATTCGGTGTTGCGCGGATGCGTGAGAAGCGGGTTGCCTACCCACCCGGTTGACATGGCCGAATCACTATGGAAGAAACGTTCCTCGGGATCGGCGAAGCGAATGTTGCTTCCCACGCCTGCAAATAGTGTGGCCCACGATTTGCTCTCCCAAGTGAGTTTTACGTTTCCTGAAAAGCCTGAATCGTTAGCGGAAGTTTTGGAAGTGCCGTGATACGCCTGATAGAGAGCAGGGGATGCTTTGGATGCGTCGGTGTGGGAGTGGTCAAAGCGCCCTCCGGTAGTAAGTAGAAGACTGTGCCCGACTGCCTGGCGCCAAGCTACAAATCCACCACTAACCAATTCTGTGACACCGGGTAATGAGCTTGAATGGGTGGTCACGGGTTTGCCCATCATCACCATGGTCATGAAGCCGGTCGAGTTCCAGTATCGGCGGTAGGATTCGTAGCCGGCGGTGATTCCCTTCACCAGGTCGGTGTCGATTCGAATGCCGTCAGTGAAGGAGACGACTTGCGCACTCATCGAGACCGGCAGATTGCCTGAGCTGGACCGCAACCGGTTGTCCATCAAGTGATTTACTTTATCCGCGTAGGCCATGGCGTGAACTGCACTCAATATGCCGTGAGGCTTCAGGTAGTCGTATCTAGCGGTAAATCGATCGGCATAGTCAAAGATGCCGTCCATGGTCCTGTAGGGATACAGAACAATGTCACCCTGCTGACGTGAGTAAGCAATCTCTGCACGCTGGCGAGGATCGGGTTCGAAGGCGAACTTTGTCCAGCCGCTCTGAACGCGAAATGCCTGCAGATCCTGGCTGTTATTGCGATAGTTGGCGAGCTTGGTCACCATCTTCCCGTTGCCGTCGCGATACATCTCAGAGGTGCGAAAGGAGTATCCGCCGAGCAAGTGGAGAGCGCGACTGCCAACCTGAATTGTTTGCGATGGATTGTAGTAACCATACGAACCAGTGGAGAGATTGGACGTGAGCATCAACCCGCGCGCTTCAGGAGTCTTCGTGATTACCTTTACAAAGCCGCCGAGTGCCCCCTGGGTAGTTACGTCGAATGGTCCCTTCACAACGTCCACGTGACTTACTTCGGAAAGGTCCACATGAAAAGCTGCCGGGTCCATTTGCCCCGTGCAAGCGCCATAGAGCCGTGCACCGTCGAAAGTGGAGGCGAGATTGTCGTGAAACAGGCCGCGGATTGCAATATCACTTGCAATGCCAGCCTGCCTGACCTTCTGTACGCCTGCGATCTCTTGTGCCGCCTCGCCAACGTCACGCGCTGAACTCTCGCGGATCTCGCCAGCGTCTAGGCCATCGTTGACCGGGCTAGCCGTGACGTTGACTTCCTGTGCAACGGCGGCGATGCTGAGCGATATTGGCAGGTCGGAGATGACTCCCGGGAGCGTAGTTAAAGTGCGAACCTGTTCGGCAAAGCCGTTTTGCTGAACATGGATTTCAAACGTTTCGACGGGTAAGTCCGCGAGGGAAAAATGCCCGTTCCTGTCAGTGGTTGTATCCCACGAGGAGCCATTACTGATGGAGACAGCGGTAACTGCGGCTCCGCTGATGACCGCGCCTGAACCATCAGATAACATGCCTTGAACGCCGGACAGTTCTTTTCGGGCCTGGCCAGATATCTGGATGGCTCCCGTAAGAACGAAAATCAGAGTAACAGCTATAACTAATCCAAATTGCCGCATAGTAGCGCCTTCCTTTCACGGCTCTTTACTCCGAGACATGGAAATTACGCAACCCTCAGCGAGAAACAATTGCTGAAAGGGTGGCGGGTGTCTTAAGCAATGAGTGAGGAAAGAGGAGGGCCGCGCTTTTGATGGCTGCGAAGGAGGGCGAGTCGGTATAGGGCTTCAGTCTGGGGGACGCACGCGGGATGACGGCGAACTTCAGCGTAGAACTCGTCTCGTGCGTCATGGCGGAAGGTAGGCGAATGGACCACGCTGGCGCTGGACGGAGAACAAGGGCACTTCTCCGTAATGGAGGTGATTCCTGGCTGATCAGGATTGCCACCGCGCATCATGCGCATCATGCAGTGATGCTTTCCGGCCCTGCGGCAACATGCGGGCAGGCTCGCGTCCGCATCGGGAGCGAGGAACGGCGACATCAGCGCAAAGCCGAAGAGCATCATCAGCGAGAGTGCGATCATGCGCCGCATGCGAATGCGCAAAGTGTATCTCAATGCCGCTTTCGCGCCACGTGACTCGGATCACAAGAATTTGGCGACTTCGCGAGAGGTGTTGACTAGTTCGAACCCCGCCTGTGTCTGACCAGCCGCCAATGCCGACGATGAAATTGTCAGGGGAACACCGAAATGATAATTACGGAACCGCAGCGAGCTCGGGGTTCACCGGGCCCGCTGAAAGCGCAGTTGCTGACGTGATCGCTCGCATCAGCTTGCGCAGCGGTTTTGACGGCATGCTGTGAGACTACTTACTTTGGAGCACCAGGACTGTTGCGATTGGGTCAGGGGCATGGCTCGGGAGCGCTATGTCGATGCCCGTGGCTGTCTTTGTGACCTTGAGTGGCTTCCTTGACTTATCTGCGAGAAGGTAGGCGCTGCTGATTTCGCGCGGACTCTTATCGAGATGGAAACTACCGGCAGGCCAGGTGAAGAGTTCGATGTAGATGCGATCGGCGGTGGTTGTGGAGCGCCAGTTCCATGTTGGTACGAACTTGGGTTTGCCTTGCTTGTCCTTTTCGGTGGCGCTGAAGCTGCCTGCCTCACTTCCGAAGAGAGTCGGTCGGGTACCGTAGATTGCTTCGCCATTAACGTCGAGCCACTTGCCGACTTGGTGAAGGCGCTCGACCTCGGCAGGAGGCACGGCGCCGGTAGAGTCAGGCCCGATGTTGAGGAGATAGTTGCCGCCTTTGCTTGCGATGTCGATGAGATTTCGCAATAAAGTTTCGGTGGATTTGAAGTTTGTGTCGTATGACTTGAAACCCCAGGTATCGTTCATTGTCATGCACGCTTCCCAGTCGCGGCCGGGATATCCCTTTGCGGGGATAAATTGTTCGGGGGTTTCAGTGTCGCCTTTGTAGCCGCCGCCGAGCCGGTTGTTCCAAATCAGATTCGGGTGTTCATTGAGTAGTGCTACGATCTCGCCGGCGAGTGCGGGCGTCATGTCGTTGGTTGGAGTATCGAACCAGATCACGACAGGGAAGTCACCGTAGTTGGTCAGCAGTTCCTTCATCTGCGGAATTGCCTTTGTGTGCAGGTAGGTGGCGAAGTCGCCGTCCTGCGCGGAGTCCCAGTGATGGTTCGGCGAGTTGTGTGTGCCTGTCTTGTAGGCCGCACCGCCGGGAGCAGTCCAGTCCTGATCTTGTGAGTAATAGAAGCCGAGCTTGACTCCCTGCTTCCGGCACTCTTCTGCAAGTTCGCGGATTGGGTCGCGGTGAAAAGGCGTGGCGGCAACGATGTTGAATGGATCGGCTTTGGAGTCGAACATCGCAAAGCCGTCATGGTGCTTGGATGTGATGACGATGTACTTCATGCCGGCAGACTTTGCAAGGGCTACGATATCGTGCGCGTTGAAGGCGGTCGGGTTGAACTTGGCGGCAAGCGCCTTGTAGTCCGCAACAGGAATTGACGCGTTGTTCATGATCCATTCACCAATACCGGGGATCTGCTTGCCGTTCCAGGTACCGGCTGGGATGGAGTAGAGGCCCCAGTGGATGAACATGCCAAATCGAGCTTCGCGCCACCATGCCATGCGTGCGTCGCGTTGAGCCGGCGTCTCTGTATCCTGAATCGCCGCTACGGGATGATTGGTGTCAACTTTGATGTGCTCGCCCTCGACCTGGGCGCGGCTCGGCAGAACGTTTGACGAAAGTAGTATCGCAGCGACGGCAGCAGCGAAGCGATGAATCTTCATGTAGTCTCCTCAGGAAAATGCGTTGGCGCCAGAGTTGAAGATCGGAAATCTGTTGTTCATTGGCGAAGTTCGTTAGCACAGTAAAAAACGAGGGTTCAGGTCTGTGGCAGGTAAAGTCCTTGTGTTCTGGAAACGATTTTTGCCAGGAAATGCGCGCTGAAGATCTCTTTGGATGTGCGCAACCTGACATCGTACTTTACCCTCCACGGATTATTGGCGAAAAGGTGAATTGGGCCGCACGATGCGGATGAAGTGGTCTGTAAATGTTGCGTGTACTGCAGGAATCTCTACCTTTGGCATGTGACATGAGGTGCAGTCTTTTGTTGCCACCTTGCAGGCCGGGGCGGATTCCTGGGAGGTCGCAGAGCCAGAAGCAGCGTGACATTGCAGGCAGGCAGAGTCGTAAGCATTTGCGCTGCGCTCGAGTGGCTTGTGGGGGTCATGGCAAGCGATGCAAGTGATGCGCGGGTCGCCTTGCACACCCCAGCACAGGCTGCGTTCGAGCCGGTAGGGCTGAAAACGCACGCTGGCCACCCCGAGGTCCGACTGCATATAGATTGCGACGTCGAATGGGGTGCGATGGCACGCCCCGCAAAAATCAACCGAGTCGACGGGCGACATTCCCTTCGGGTTCAGGATGTTGGTTGAATCCTGTTTGCCTTGTGCACCTTTCATCGTGGCGACATGCTTCAGGCCGGGTCCGTGACATGCTTCGCAGGTTACGCCGAGGGTCGCATGCTGAGGGTCGAATATGCCGTCGACTGTTGAGGCGGTCGAGTGGCAACCGAAGCAGCGTCGCATGGTCTCGTCGTCGACGACATCGCCTACGGCTCCTTCCGCGGAGGCTGGCGCCTCTGATGAGTGGCCGGGAGTGATGCCGAGGCCCGACAATGTGGTGAAGTAGCTCAATCGACTCTCAAGATATTTGCGATCTCGTACCGAGACATAGGTCTGCGACACTTCACCGACACCGAATGCCCAGCCAACGGGCAGCGATGTCGTATCGGTGCTGCTCTTCACCGATTGAAGCGTCTCGCCTGCACGACGGGACAAGAGGTAAGTGTATTTCTCGTCGGAGAAGGGAAGCTCGGGATGCTTCTTCAGTATCTGCGAATCGGCGGGCAGACTGGCTGCGTTGCGCATTGGCGTCGTTTCCTGCGAGTTGACAATCTGCCTGTGGCAATCGGCGCATGCAGCAGTGCCAGCGTATTCAGAATGCTTCGAGGTACCCTTCGTTGGCCACCATCCGGCATCGAGCCAATGCTCGGGCGTGCCTCTTGAAAGCTTGGTATGCGACTGAGTTTGACTGAAAGCGAAGCTGGCGACGAAGGTGCTCATGAGCAACAGGCGTAAAACACATCTCCCTTTACACAGCGGCAGCTCGGGCCCCTGAGCCGATTGTCTCTCGCGGACAAGACCGGAATGTTTAGGAGATGCTTTATGCACTTAGATTCACGGGGTGCCCGGGTGTGACGTTGTTACAGAGTCAAATGGCCGCCTGCTCTTGCGAGAAGGCAGCCATTTGAGATGAGGTTTGGATTGTCTCGAGATCAGAAGAGAACCTTGGCTCCCATCTGAAGAACACGCGAGGAGTTGCTGGTGCCGTTGATGGTCCCAAAGGACGATCCGCTGTTCAGATCAGAATTCGGCGTGCCAAATATTACGTTGTTGAAGAGGTTGAATCCTTCGGCGCGGAATTCGAAACGTCGCTCACCCCAGAACGGAAACTGTCGGAAGACCGATCCATCCAGATTCCAGTAAGGAGAGGATCGGAGCGAATTTCGCCCTGCGGTTCCGAAGGTATATTGAGGTGGGGCGGCGTATGCCGACGTGTCGAATCCCTTGTCTGGCTTGGCCGTGATTTTTTTAGGCTTGCCCACGAGGTTAGCGTGCTCATACCCAGCCCAACCGACATTCCCCGTATTGGCGATGTCGCTGCTGATTGTGGGTGTGAAGGGAAAACCGGAATGGGCAGAGAAGATATTGTTGATCTGCCAATTTCCAAGCACGTAGTCCGCGAATTTATTTCCCGTGGAGAAGCGCCTTCCGCGACCGATCGGCACTTCAACGAGTGTGTTGACTGCGAGAACATGCTTGAGGTCAGTGCCTGCAACCGAGTAGCTGCCAAATGCGCTGGGATGGTAGGGATCGGTTGGAACCCCACCTTCAGCACCAAACCAGCCGTCGCCTCCCTGGTTCAAGTTCTTAGACCACGTGTAAGCCACTTGGTAGGCCAAACCATTGGAGTAGCGTTTGTCCAACTGGAACTGGAACGCGTTGTAGTTGGAAGCGCCGGTGCTGCGGTCGTAGAAGGTGGGGGTGATGTAGGGATAGGGGGAGCGAGGGCCGACGTCGCCGGGTCCGGGCGTGATGGCCGTGTTGTAATAGCCGCCGATGTTGACGCGGTGATTGCCGGCTCCGACGTAATTCATGGTGATGGCCGTGGATGAGTTGAGCTGGCGCTCAACGCCGAAGTTCCACTGCTCAGAGTAGGGATTTTTCTTGTGAGGATCGTAGAACCACTGCACCTGGTTGAAGGGCGTGGGAGCAGGGAACTGGCCGCTTCCGTTACCGAAAGGGTTTTGCGCGGTGACGGTTGGCGTGGGGGCAGTGGTGGTCGGACTATTTACGTTATTGCTGATGAGCTGACCGATATCGGGCCAGGAGCCCTCGATGTTTTGAGCCGTCTGGCTCGCGGCCGCCCAGTTGTCGTACACGATGCCATAAGCGCCACGCACAACGGTCTTCTGGTCGATGCGGTATGCAAAGCCAATGCGAGGTCCCCAGTTGGTTGGTACGTTATGCGCGATCTTGCCGCGCGGGTCGACGACAACGTGGGCGGGAAGGGTTCCATCGCCTGGAATGCACGGCGCAAATCCACGAACGGAGCAGGGCGGTGGGACTTTCTGCAGCACGTACGTGCCATTGCTGAAATCCATATCGCCAGTTTCAATGCCGCCATTCTTGCCGATGGTCTTGGTTGTTCCATACGGAGGAATGAATGTGTAGTCGTAGCGAAGGCCAAAGTTCAGCGTAAGTTTTTGCGTGGCCTTGTAGGAATCCTGGGCGTAGAAACTCATGACTCCGCCCGGGCGGGTTTCTTCGTCGACATTCCTGCGATTGGCCCCGTTGGGGACGTTCAGCAGAAATGATGCGACAGGATCGCCTGTGGTCTGGGTAGTGCCCGTCTGTGCCGGCCCTCCGCAGACCGTGCTGCCCACCAGCACGGATCCCGGACAAGCGGTTTCCTGAGCTGAGAATGTCAGATTGGTGTAGGCAATCGGACTACTGAAAATGTTGCTGATGAATCCGCCCCCGAACTGCATCACGTGATTGCCCATAGTCTTGGTTAGCTGAGCGGTGTACTGATTGCTGTCGGTTGCCTTGGGTGTGTTCTCGATGATCTCGCCGCCGTCGCTGTAGTTGCTGATGCCAGGATTTGGAAGCAAACTCTTGCCCGGCGCCGCGGCGAAACTTGCAACGAAGTCAGGCGCGAATCCGACGGTGTTGAAGATGTCCGCTGTCGATTTCGAAAACAGGGTCGATGAGTTGTCCTGCACGGTAGTTCTTGCGAACTGGGCCTGGAGAGCCAAGCTTGGAGTGAAGACATGCACGTAGCTTCCACCCCAGTTGCGTGCGGGTGTTACGTGGTTGTCGTGAAGGCCCGGGAGACCGCCGGAAGAGACCTCTCCACTGTTAATGAAGCTGTACCTGAACCACCCGGAATTCTTCTGTCCGAAGGTTTGATCGACACGGACGGTGAACTCATTCTGCGTTTGCGTGAGGGGAGTGGTGTCGATGGCATTGTCGCCGTTCGAGTCAAAGACCGGGCCTGCTGCCGGGAAAACGAATTGGGCGTAGGCCACCATCGCAGGATTTGGTGTGATCTGGTTGTTCGGATAAGGGTCGCGAGTGTAGCTGCCGGGATTGGCGGGATCAGGTCGCGTGGTGAACGGGTTGTAAATCTGTGGAGCCCCGCTCTCATCGCCGGCAAGTTGTGCCGCAGTCGGTACTTTGAGCAAGTTGTTGGTGGTCTGCGAATAGCGGAAACCCTGGTATGAGCCGAAGAAGAAAGTCTTGTTGTGGCCGTTGTACAGTTTGGGAATCACGAGGGGTCCGCCGACCGAGCCACCGAACTGGTTCTGGTGGTAGGCCGCTTTTTTTGCGGTTTTGGGAAGGAAGTAGGTACGAGCATCAAACGCGTCGTTGCGGATGTACTCCCAGGCTGACCCGTGAATGTTATTTGTGCCCGACTTGGTGACGACGTTGACCACACCGCCGAGCACAGAGCCGAATTCAGCACCATCGGTGTGCGAGACCACTTTGAATTCCTGAATAGCGTCGATGATGGGCGGTACGGCGTAAGTGCTCAGGAGGCTGCCGTAGTTATCCAAGCCGTCGGTCAGGAAGAAATTGCTTCGGTTGGTGCCGCCGTTGATGGCTGGGAACGTAAACGATGAGCCCTGCGCAACCGGGGCCGAAAATCCGCCGTTGCGGCCGCCCATCGAGTTCTGCCCCGTGCTGACAGGGGAAACTCCGGGAGTGAGCGACAGCAGTTGGGTGAAGTTGCGCCCGTTGAGAGGGAGGTCTTCCACCTGTTTTTCAGCGATCACGGTGCCGAGATCCGCATTTGAGACTTCCAATTGCGCCGACTCCGCCTCGACGTTCACAACCTGGCTCGATGAGCCGATCTGGAGCGTGAAGTCGAACGTGGCGATCTGACTCACTGCCAGAGTGAATGGTTGGATTCTCTGTGGATTGAAGCCGGATGCCTTGGCCTCGATCGTGTATCTTCCCGGGGTCACACTGGTAAACGTGTATGCCCCCGAGTCGTTGGTTGGCACGGTGTGATCGACTGAGGTGTCGACGTTACGCAGCATTACCTCTGCTCCGCGCACGACCGCGCCGCTGGGATCTCTTACGACCCCATTGACGGAAGCTGCGGACAATTGGCCTGACGCATTCTTGCCTGAAATGGCAAGTAGCAGCGTCAGGAATGCCGCCACGCAAAGCGCTGCGCTGCGACCTCGGAACGCGTCCGTTAGACGGTGCATAGAACCTCCTGATTTAAGCCTTGTCTTACTTGGAATCGTTCTCTCGGCTCGAGAACCGCGGTCTAATTTTTTGGGGAACCGCTTTTTTTGACTCGGGGAAATGCTGTCTTCGATTCAAGTATCGGCAACTTGTACGTTTCAGTTACCGTTACCCTAAATGGCGCTGAAGTGCTCTTTTTTGGCTTGCATGAGACAGCGAAGAACGTATATAAAACTCTCGGTTAACTTGTCAAGAAATATTTGGAAGTGTTGATTTTACAAGTGCCTGAGCGGCAGAGCGGACCGAGGTCGATGACCGATTTCATTGAGCAGGAGAATTTCGAGTCCGACCCTGTTTGTGACGCAAAGGGCTCGCTGAGCAGCGCTCTGGTTGGTTCGACAGGCAGCGGTTGGATTGTCGGAATTGTAATGGCGCTCGCGCTGCGCGGAGGAGTTGCCGGCCAGCTACCCGTTTCGCGACCGCCAGTCCAGGCTGCGCGTACGCAGGTCGAAGCACAGGGCGTCAATCAGCCCCCGGGCGGGTCGAAATCGGACGGCTATGTTGGGTCCCAGTCCTGTTCACTATGCCACTCAGATGTGTACAAGAAGTTCTTGCAGACCAGTATGGGCCGCTCCATGTCGGAGATATCTCCCGCAACGTTGAGAGCCCTGTCTCTACCCGCGGCCATCGACGATCCAAAGATTGACCGGCACTTTGAGGTATTCAAACGCGATGGAAAACTCTACGAGTCGGAATCGCAGGCCGGGGCGAACGGCAAGGAAATTTTTAACGATACCCATGAGATCTCCTGGATCATCGGAGCTGGGACGAACGGTCTCGGCACGGTGATCCGGCAGAAGGACTATCTTTTCCAGGGGCCACTTTCCTTTTATTCGCGGACCAGCAGTTGGGGGCTTTCTCCGGGTTATGAGTTCGGTGACTACGGATTCAATCGACCGATTCTGGCTGGTTGCATTGGCTGCCACGCGGGCCGGCCGCGGCCCGTGCCCGCGACCAACGGCCGTTACGAGGATCAGGCGTTTTCGCAACTCGCGATTGGTTGTGAAAACTGCCATGGGCCGGGGAGCGAACATCTTGCTTTGATGAAGGAGGGCAAGCGTATTCCCAAGTCGGGGCATCTTGCGATCGTGAATCCCGCGAGCCTGACACCGGCCCTTGCGAATGATATATGCATGTCGTGCCATCAGATGGGAGATTTGCGTGTCTTCAAAGAAGGCAAGAGTTATTCCGATTTCAGGCCGGGCAAACCACTGAACGAGACACTGGCGATCTTGCTGGTGCCACCGAAGCGCGAGTCGCCGCCCGACGTGGATCATCTGGAGCACTACTACTCGATGACGCTCAGCAAGTGCTATCGAGCGAGCGAGGGGCGATTGACATGCATCAACTGTCATGATCCTCATATCGAACCCTCGCGCGAAGAGGCACCGGCCTACTTTGCGAAGAAGTGCATGACATGCCACAACGAGAAGAGCTGCACGGCGCCGATGGAGGTTCGTCAAAAACAGAACCCCCCAGATAATTGCGTCGAATGTCATATGCCGAAGCGTGATGTGCAGACCATTCAGCATGCCAGCATCACAAACCATCGCATCCTTGCGCGTCCTGGCGAGGCGTTTCCTGAAGCAGCTTTCAATCAGACCACGAAGACGCTTCCGGATTTGATTCAGCTTGATCCGATTCCGGGAAAGAGGGAAGTGGCGCCGCCGCTCGTGACTCTCCTTCAGGCCTATGGGGAACTGCTTGATACAAAGCCAGAGTATGCGGAGCGCTACTCTGCTGTGCTGAGCCAACTGGAGCATACAGAGCTGAAGAGCGCCCTGGTGCAGTCGGCGCTGGGCCGGCGGGACCTTAGAAGCGGCAAGTATGAGGAGGCCATTGCTCACCTGCAGAGAGCGGTTGCGATTGGCCCATCACAAGCTGTAACCTATGCAGACCTTGGCGAAGCCTGCATCAAGCTTGGACGGCCTGCTGAGGCACTTGCTTATCAGCAAAAGGCGGTCTCTCTCGATCCATTCAACCCTCAACTACAGAAATCCGAGATTGTGTCCTACATCAACCTGAAACAGTATGCCGATGCAAAAGCAGCACTGGAACGCTACCTGAAAGTGTTTCCCCAGGATTCGTTCATGCGCCAGATGCTTGAGCGGGCCACGTCGGGAGCGGGCGTTAAGTGAAGAGCAGGCTCACGAAAAGGATGCTGCTCCAGCGGATTGTAGCGGCGGTGCTGTGGGAGTTCGTGTTTGCTGTATTCATTGCGCTAGCCGCCGAAACTCCGCATAGGGCACAGATTCGATTTGAAGATCGCCAGGTGCAGAGC
>Ga0137385_10003425_pt1 | contig 13774 bp, 4 predicted proteins | sample SagtaG_FD_104921 | JGI IMG/M metagenome (GOLD analysis project Ga0137385, IMG submission 104921) | Vadose zone soil microbial communities from Sagehorn Ranch, Mendocino, California, USA - Sage2_R_80_16 metaG | ecosystem: Environmental > Terrestrial > Soil > Vadose zone | place: USA: California...
ATATGTGCTGTAAACGACCATAACAGTAAGATCAGTAGGATGCGGTCGGCACGCCTGTCGAACTGCTGGTTATTTCCGCCTTCACATCTGCCCCGGCTAGCGCCTCCTACGATTGGATGAAATTCCGAGTCATATGGTCTCCGATTTATCCGACTTGAGTGACCCTCTCACCCCCCGATGAGGCGCAGAGGATTACATATTTCTGCTGAGTATCTGTACATGTACTACAAATGTATTTCTCTGTAATCGCGTTTTTTTGGCGAGTATCTCTAATTCAACCATTGGGGCCTACTATTCGCTTTGAGGTGCATACGCTAGAAACATTCAAGGCCGATACCACCATCTGTTCTATCGATTGCGTGCTTGATGGGGACTTCAGAAGTTATGATTAGTAGCCATAGTGCGGCACTGCCTCCACGCTATGATGAAACTATTATCTCCCGAGACAAAAGCGCCAATGCCCACCTCAGGGCCACCTGTCCTATTCTCGCCAAACTTTGAATATTTCGTAGCATGGAGTAATCGTCAACCCCAGAGATGGAGATGACGAGTGAGTACGATTCCATTCGACGCATCGATAGTATTGTATGGCAAGTTGGTGAGGTTTCACGGCCACTGGGGAAGTGGGGACGGCCCGGACGGGTCACAGACTCGGAGAGGAGGGGGTGAGGGGAGGTAATCGTCATCCTGGACATCAATGGTTGTTGTCTACCTCGAATTTCCGGAGCTGCAGTCCGACATCTGAAAATCATGATATGGGGAAAACCAGGCAAGTGAAGGAACATGAGTGAACTGACCCATCCTCATCTAACTTGAAGGTCCTGAGCGACGGGTGCATTAGAAATGGTCCCGCTCCTCCACAAAATACTGACAACACGCAAGCTATTTGGCTTGAGTGTCCGCTCAGTGGAGGTGCGCTACGAATGATTTCCGACCGCAAAAAGAGCCGGCAGTGGAGCAGAGAGAAGGTTGGGAGGAGTTCTCAGTTCTTTTGAGGTATTTACGCACCGATAGTGATGGGGTCGCAAAGACAAGTCTCCCTAACCTCGAGCAGCCATCAGGAGATTCATCTGAGTCCTGACGACAACGTAGCCATAAGTTAGCGACGCGCCGGTGATGACACGATAATGGGGGTATATCCCCTTACCTACCTGCCGGTTGGGTCTGTGGGAGGTAGGGGGCTCGCTTAGGTCTTGCGCCACCGCGTGTGCGTGGCCATAATGAATTGGCCGGAAATGTTATGGGGGTCACCCGGACGAAAGACAGGAGGCAGGCTTCGGGGCATTGAAGTAGTCGAGGATATGTGAACGCGATCTTCGCACTTGCCAGGTGATAGATATTCTGGTGGGGGGGTTCTGTACCCAATAGCGGGATCGTAAAAATCCTGAGCGGAGGAGGCATCGAGTAGAATCTTTGGAAGGGGTTAGAGGGGCCTTGTGTCGGAGCGGCCACCGAAAAACTCCACATGCACTGCAGTCCCTGGTGTGTGGGCTGTTGCCCACGTGTCCAACTTCAGGATTGCGGGCCTGAAAATTTAAATAAAATTGAAATTGGCTCCCCCCATTGGAGTTCATTCCACGCGTGTGAAGCTGATGCAGGGTTCTCCCGCACATGTTCCGGAGCCATGAAAGAATACGACTGTTGCCTCATTGAGCCATTAAGTTAGGAGCCACGTCCCCACTTTGATGCTCCGCAGAGGATCAAGTGAGTATTTGGAAGAAGGTTTGATTGATATGGGTGATGCAGAGGAGAACTCAGGCTATTGTATCCGATGTGCACGCGTCTGTAAAGTCGCGTTTCCTGTCAAAGCGTGCCGAGCGCCTTCGTGATCGAGCCATATGTTCCAGTGAAAGACACTAAGTTTTCGATAGAAAGACTGAGCGAAAAGAGACAGCAGAGTGGTCCTACGATATACGCTTTATTAATTGCGAGTAGAAAGCACGTCACGTCCGAGTCTAAAGACGTGAATTATTGGTGGGACTGTCTCAGCAAGTAGAATTTGTGTTGTGTGCGTACGGCAGGCCTACTGTAATTCAGGGATAACAAACACTTACTGATTGTCGTCATGGCCAAGATTGGGTTATCCGACCACTGCGGTGTTTGAGACTGAAATCCAATATGGAATCGGAGCCGAGTTTGAGGTGTGCTGCAAGATAGCGAAGGAACGCTCGAGTCAAGTGACTGCTGCTGGAATCTCTAGTCCCTTAATACTTGAGATACAGGTTCCAATAGCGTGACGTCAGGAGGTTCACATGAACTTTTCTTCGTCAAGGCATTTATCCTATTGCGCAAGAGGTCACATAAGAGCCATCACTTCTCAATGTCAAGACTAGGAGAGTTGTGGGGCCGCAAAGTCGGGTACGGCATCGTTACGGTGAGGAGCGCCTGAGAGGAATAACTAGGCTGAGGCGTTCCTGCGGGGAAGAAAGTATACTCTAGCCGGAGCGTTTCAGGTTTCAGGACCTGCACAAGGAGCCAATGTCTATTTCGGCTAGTATGAAGCGAGTCTACGATGGGTGAGGTGTGCCGTTGAAAGGACCTGAAGGGACGGGTCAGCAATCGGCCCAAGTGTTAGTGGTGGTCACGGTAACGCGGTCTCAGGCTAGCCGTGTGAATCTCGAATCGAAGCCATTTTCCAATTTCTTGTCCAATTTCATATCCAGTTCCCTTGACTTGAGTGAGTAGAGACGAGTCCGCTTCCCCATAAAGTCCCTGTCGGGGCGATGCGCTAAGCGAGCAACCGTACGTGCAATCTGCCCCTAAAGCTAGTCGGGTAAACACGCAGTGCAATGTCCCCTTTTGGAGCGATCCCGGGCGCTAGTTCACGGTCCAACTGAGTCATCCTGGATGTATCCTCGGAGTATTCGTAGACATCCCCGCTGGGTGCAAGTATTGTGTCCCTTCCGGGGTTTCAGCATGCTCAGCCACGTAATAGGGCACGGAAGGCCAGCACAGTGTGCAGTACAATCGAGTACTAGATGGTGAATTGCTGTTCGTGCTCATCTGCCATCTTGCTTCTGCGTCGTCAAACTTGAAGCTTGAAGCACAGGACAGCCAGAGCGCATATCGGCTGGAAAAATACCTCAAGACGACACTCTACAGAAAAAGCAAGAAATTGGCTTTGTCTCTTGGTCTGTCTCGGCGGCAGATTGTGCAAGGCCGCATTTCCATACAAGGGTTGTCAAAGTACTGTATCATTTCGAGATGGGACAAGCAAGGACAGGGTGCCAATAGCAGCGACCTCAGTGCTGATCTCTATTATCCCATCTGCGCGAGGGGCAACGTGTGTGAGTCAAAATCAGGCGTAGCAGGAGAAACAATAAACCTACGGCTAGATTTGGTAGATTACTGGTCAACAACAGTCAACAGCTGCTCAAGCAGCTGCTAGTAAGGACAACGAAGTGTACCGGCGCGTCCAGCACACTCGCCTTGCACCCCCACCTGACCACATTGCACTTGCCTCGCCAGGGGCGTGGTGGTGCAACGTGCAGGGCACCCAGGCACGTTGGGAGCGCGCACTGCCGCGTAGTTGAGGCCTGATTTCCACTTCTACGTATTGTCGGGAAATGCACGCCGATAGGTTCGGTTACACACGGTGACGGTGTCCCTTGAGAGGACCAGTGACCCAAAAACGTAAAACAAGCTCACACGAAATGCGAAAAAAAAACATTTTCGACGAATCAGAACACTTCTATCTTGAATATTACATCCACTAGTAGGGAGACTGGCGCGTAAAGCAAGGCGTTAAGATTACAGTCGGTGACTCAGATTCTACCAGGGTAAATTGCTTCTGAGGACGAGCTTATCCTTATCCTGGATACTTCAATACTTCTGATAACAAAGAAGCACAAATCAATTGAGACGTAACGCCACCGACGGTTACCCCGGGCCTTCATGCAAAAAAGAATAGTTGCGGCAAAAGCTTGATTGACGTGACCGGCGATCCACGCCACGTGGTCGAAAACGATAACGGTCGCCTTGATGGTCGCTGTGCCTTTCTCAACTTGAAACTCTAGTCGTACCCTTAAACAAACAAGTCACGACGACATGCCAAGCACGACACGTGAACGGTATCCACGTCTTTTCCCAGCAAGGACGATGCATCGAACTTGGCATCGAATCAAAGAAAAAAAACTGCAGGCCGAAGAGACGCTTGGTTGTCAATACGCCAACACTGATGACGGGTCCCAACTGCGTAGCTCGACGCGCCTTTGAGGTTGCCCTCTCCAGCATCTTTATAGAAAGAATGAAAGAAGCCCCACGAACTTTGAACCGATGACTTGACTGATGGAAAAAAAGAAAAGATCGGATACTACAACCATATCAGACATAAAATATTTCGTTGTGAGTACTGTATTTTAATATTCAACGAGGAAGGACAATCGGAGCCCCGGGTCTTTCCATCGTGTGAAAATAGTTTAGGTTCTAACCTACGAGGAATTTTTTCATGACTGGAAAAGACCATTCCTGGTCACAGTGATGGCTTTGGCAATTAGCATGGCATGAATTACGTATTTTCCTATTTCATATTTACGCACTTGTTTACCCACACCATGATCCCTGTTCCTGCTTCCTTGGTGTCCAAACTTCACTGTCCTAGACCTTGTCGTTTGCCACGGCGCTGTCTCGCTGTAGGTGTATTCGTAATGGGGATTCCAGCACTTCCTTCCCGACATCACCGCGCAATCACTATTCTGACCCTGTTCTGGCCCCTACGATGGTGTCCTTTCAAAAGAAAATCCAGCGATACAGACACTACTATCGTTTCTTCTGTACAACGATAGATACGACATTCAAGCTAGTTGTGTCCTTTATGTTCACTGGTCTCCGTCTGCCGTGCATAGGAAGTTGATTCGTCCCTGAGCGATGATTCACGCCCGCTCTTAATTTCAGGGCCTGACTCCCAAGGGATGTTGCTGAGGCGTTCTCTGACGTACAATCTGCATGTTATCATCTAACATTTGTAGGTCATACTCCCTTGTCGTCCCACTCACTTGACTCGCATCTCGCTTTCGAAGCTAAGGACAGAGGGGTAGGGTTTATGCGGACTTGAGTCATTTTCTTCCCACCTGCCTATGCAGGTTTTCATCCTCTGTGAGTCCACCCGCGGACTCGGAGGGATGCTTGTTTCGCAGCATTTTCGCAGCATTATGTGATACAGTGGTGGGCTCTTGGGGCTACCCCCAACAGCCTGGGTTTGGTCTCGAAGACGACTTTTTTTTCCCCCAACAAGCCAGTTACTGTAGATGGTTTCGGCGGCCGTGCGGTAGCATTTCCTCCACAATTTCCGCTGCTAAGTGGCTCCTTGTAGTGTTTTCCCACACTTGATAGAGCCAGAGCTACAAATTTCCTGAGATTTTCAATTGTTGCCGTGCAAGAATGGGCGATAGCTGTAGGTGAGTGGATTTCCGCTGTATGTCTCCTGATGCTGTTTGCTGGGAAGCCCCGTCGCTTGAGTGCTGGAGGCTCCGCAGCACAAGCTCGTAAAATCCCACTTCTATAGCTAGATCGCATCAGGAACACAGAATGAGTCCCGACTTTCCCGTTCTAGAGTGCGTGTCTTTCAAAGTTATCGAGTCGCTACACCTACGGTGTTCTTTGTCGATGACATACAGTAAGGTTGAAACGTCTGTGATCGGATCGGTCGTCTCTGATGCCTTATCATGCCACTACAGTATCCAAGATGGGACTGCAAAGCGGACATGAGAAGCGGTGCTAATGGCCGTCTTCCCATTCCGGCGCTGGTCGACGCATCAGATCGAACACCTACTGGATGGGAGTAGCAACGGTCGGAAGGCAATGGAAAATCCCCAAGGTGTCTCGGGCGACATGAGGCGCCCACAGTCATGGAGACCCTTAGGCAATACTAGTATAGGCCACGCATTACACATTGCATGTCCTCAAAAACTCCGCTCATCACATGCCATGAACCCGGAGTCGCGCAAACGACGAGATCATCAGCATTAATGTGACATTCGATCGCCGGAAAGCAGGCGGAGCGCGCGACGGACACAAACTGCAATCAGGGGACTCTAGAACTCCGCGGAGTAGGACATTATACCTTGACATCCTCCGTGTACACTTGTTGATGTCGTCTCCTGTCGTTCCGGACACCGTCTTCCTGTCGAACGTTCCAAATGTGACCGGCGACTTTACGTCGCGGACTCTTGTGACTATATTCCCTTCCACCGGCCGCTCCTGTCAGCAAGAGCTGCCCAGTGGGCGACACGTCAACGGATCTGCCGCACTCAACGTACCCACGTAGTATAGAATCGGCCTGATCGGTTTCGAGCCAATATCTGTGGGTGTTATGCGGCGCGGAAGCCAAATGGCTGATTCAGAGGGCCATCGGCTTGAGAAACGACCTCCTAGGTTTTGCTCGTCACACACGTGGGATCTCTACCTCCCTGTGCATTTGAACAAGAAGTCTGAGCACCCTTCAACCGCACGCGTTGTCGTACGGACGCCATTTCCAAAATCGTGAGGTATGCCCATGCGCAGAAGTAATACCGGCGGGCGGCTGAGGCACTTCGACTGCAAGAAAACTATGACGCGGAATCCTTTTACTGGTAGCGGTCTCATTGTTTTGAGCTAAAACAATGCGGACGCTCCCAAAGGGGGACCACGGTCTGAGATGCTGCGACCCGATGTCCCGCATCGCACCTCAGGCCGCTTTTCAAATTGCTGCACCTCAGAGCAGAATCCGGGGCAAGAAAAACGACTACGCACTATGGGTTTGAATTATCCCTTCGTCCTGGGTGGAAGTTCAACCATCATTTGACTCCCATGAACAATAGACCTCGGTGTGGGTCCGAAATCGTGCACCCGCGCTCTCAAACCGGGATGGCTTGAGTTTTTCTGAGCGATCGATGGACTTGCGATGTTCGGGATGTTGAATCAACGACTTCAGGCTGGTCCGGCTTTTCAAATTGCAATCGCAGCACTTCAAAGTTACGTCCTTAGCAAGAAAATGGTGTTATTATGGCAAACGCACCCGTGGACTTCTATCACAGAAAAGCTTGTCCAGTCCAGCAGGAGCGTTCGGCGTTGAGTTCGTGCATACCCTTCAGACCGTGCTGATTGGCGCGCTGACCTTCTATGAAGACCGCACGTGCACAGAGCAACCTAACTTATGTGAGGACGAACAAACGAAAAACTCAGCAACCAAAAGAGTCTCTGGGGGAACGGGAACAGACGCCGCGACCATTCCTTGCCAGTGACTATGAATGTCACATGCGCGATGTGTGATAATTTTGATCACACAAAGCACGGCGCTCCAAGTAGGTTTACGAGGAAGATGCAGGAAATTCGGATTGACTAAACCCTCTTTTCATATCACGTAGGAGCGCAGATAGAACTTTCCCAACTAAGTAGCGGAGCGCTCAACAAAAACGTGTTATCTTCTTTCTTTTTCTTTTTCGTTGTTCCAAGGCGACCATGACAGAGGGGTCTGGATTGCGTTAGGCTTGTTAGAAGTCCCTTCCCAAGAACTATTCCAGTAGGCTCAGCTCGGGTGTTGTTGTATTGGTCGGGCCCGCATAGTTTCCGTCGTTCAATAGATAAGAACAAGGTGTCAATTGCAGCAACGTCACGGCTAAATGGTCTGGCCGCTACTGTGAGCTACTGACCTTTCGCAGAGCACATATGGGACGCCCGGCCGCGTAGAGAGGGACAGGACAAGGACCCCCCACCTTGTCACGATGCATAGCGTGATTGGGAGACCGCCGTTAATAGAACTTCAGCATCGAGAAGTGTCCAGAAAACACGACAAGATACACCCAATGAAAATAAAACTATATTCCTGCTGGCCACGCAGGGGTATTGAGTAGTCTATGATAGGATGACATCTGCTGTGTAGTCATAATCTATCAGGGTTCCCGAAAACGGAAGCTGAACGACGCACTAGTGACCCATTTTTATCTGCGAGCGAAGGGAATCTGAAATCCCGAAAGGAGTTGTCTCGCACGCTCCTGCGCCCCGCCCCCCTTCGCGTTTGTAATGAAGTGTATATGCATCCCATAGGTCTTCGGATACGCGTCCAGGTTGACCTCGATCTGGGGGAAGAACCCCATTGCCTCGGGCGGGAGCCCGAAGGACACGACACCTGCCACGCCGGCTGGTGTCTGCAAACTTGCCGAAGCTGGCGGGAGCAGCAAGCCGGGAAACTCGCGGAGGCGGGGTAGCACGAACTCGGTGAGCGTGCCGAGGAACTCGTACATCTTCGTGCCCCGCAGGTCGACTTTGGCACCGAGGGGGAGACCTGGGCGCACCCAGCCGCCAACAGACTTGATGCCGCGCACGACCTGCACACCCGTGCTGCCGCGACGCCCGCCGCCTTGCTCCGTCTCTCCGGACAGCGCGCGCAGCGCCATGAGGGGCCCGAGCAAGTTCTGCCGGCTGACGAGCGCATCCTTGGCCATGGTGTGCAGCTGTATGCGCTCGAGGCGGACAACGTTCTCCGCGGTCGTCGGAGGGGCGAGCTTCCGGCCGAGCTGAGAGCCACCGACAGGAGGGTTGTGGCGCAGTTTAACGTAGGGATCCTCGGAGTCGTACATGAGGCGAATGTTGCGTGGTGGAGGGCGTGGGCCGCTCTCATGTTTGTAGGTCATGTATAGGAGGTCGTCGGCGAGAGTGTTGTGATAGTGCTCGCCGAGACGCGAGAGGTGAGTGTCGCGCACGACAATGCCGACGTGGGGGATTGGGAGGCCGCGTTCGTCATGGACGAGCTTGCGAAATTTTCGAATGGGTCGCAAGCTTCTGCCTGCAGTAACAGCAGCGCGTACTGCACCTGCGCTCATCTAATAAAAAAATGAGCGAGACACGTTGTAAGTGGTTGGGGGTGAAAGGAAACGATGACCAAATAAGGATATCGAAGCACGTGGCAATCGTCAAGTGGGACAAGTGTGGGACACCGTGCGTTTTCCGTTCGCTGCGTTCCGTACAACTCCTCTCCTCTCCCGTCTTTCCCTACTCCCATACCTCACAGACATATCATTATTATGAGCTTCCAGGATATCGAATCGGGTTCGAGCCAACCTCTTAACTCGTCGTCGCGAGACACACCGCAGTCGCGAGAGGAGGCGTCATTCATCAGCTTACAGTCATCCCTCTCGCTCCAAGTCTTCAAGATCAACGCGAACGTGCAAGGCATCCTCAAGCTCGTCGATCAGCTAGGCACTCCCCGAGATTCGTCCTCGTTACGCAAGAGTCTGTGCGCATCCCCCCTTCGTTAATCACAAACTTAGGTGGAGTTCTGACGACTTTCTCAAGACACGATCTCACGGAGGCGACACGTGCTATGACAAAGCGAGGGTCGGACGATTTGAAGAAGTTATCTGCGCTGCAAGTGACGCTGGTGCGCCTAGTTCTCGAACGCCGTGTGTGAATTCGAAGTTGATAGTAACCCAGCCGAGTAAGAAAACGCAGATGCAGAAGACTGCACATGATTTCCAGCTATCATTCGTCGCGTTTCAGCGCGCACAACGAGTAAGCGCTGAGAAACAGCGTACCGTTGTCAAGAGCGTAAAGTTGGCCGTGGAAGAGGATCCTGAAACGTGAGTGAGTCAGCTGAGCTCCCCACCCGGGTTCTGATCAATCACCTCCTCGATAGGCTAAGTCAGCACGCGGAAGCTGCGCCTGAGCAGTTGCAGGCACAAGTTATGCAGTCGCAACTCTCGCCACATGAACTCGCATATCAAGAGTCTCTCATCCAAGAACGCGAGGCCGAGATCAGAGATATAGAGACTGGGATTCATGAACTCTCAGAGATATTCCGCGACATCGGTACGCTCGTACATGAGCAAGGCGGAATGCTTGGTTAGTCCTTTTGGCAACTTGTTTACGTAGTGGCACGGTCGGCGCTGATGTATGTCAGATAACATTGAGTCAAACGTTTACTCAATAGCCGTGGACACTGGTGGAGCCGCCGAGGAGCTCTCGACAGCGTCAGAATATCAGCGGAAGGCCGGGCGCCGGGCGGCGTGCCTTGGCCTTATCCTTATAGTTGTGGTCGCTGTAGTGTTGCTTGCTGTATGTCCCTCGTTTCCTCGTAAGCTAGTCCCGAACTGACAGGTTGTCAAGGTCCTGTCATAAGAAGTGGCGGTGGCTGTGTTACGGACTACTTCATTATGGTAATCTAATAGTATTTGTGTAACTTGGCACTTCTTTATTATACCTGCAGACGCCAAGCTTACTTTTGCTACGCAGTCGCTGCGCAAAGTTGGCAACCGGAACCTGGGTGTATGTAAGATGGGGCGCCACTCCAGACTGCGTGCTATAAGTTACAACATCGTCTGATACTTCATTGTGGTAATCTAATAGTATTTGTGTGACTTGGCACTCCTGCAGATGCCAAGTTTACCTTCGTTGCGCAAAGTTGGGACCCGGAACCTGGGTGTATGTAAGATGGGGTGCCACAGTGATGCCACTCTAGACCGGGTGCTATAATCCTAATAGGATATGGCATCGTCTGATCAACGTTGTGGTCCCATCATCGGCGCGACATACACTCCTAACTTATCACCACCGATACAAATCACGCGTATAGTGGCACGTCTGGTACTAGGAATAAATGAATAGTGACCGGCGTTGTATTACTGTGGGATTACCAGGACATGTGCGCCGGGCAAATGCCAACACGACTAACGATGCTAGCAATGAACTTCCTCATCGACATCCCGAAGGAGGACTCGGGGCAGGGGAGAGCTTACGGTCGTGGGGGCCTGTCTTGGCAGGCTAAAAAGTTCACACAGTCTGAGTCAGATGCCCCTCATGTCCTCGAGCCCGTGGAACGTTGTAATCAAAAGATGGAGTTTACTCGACAGGGTTGTGTCACGGTGTGTTAGGAAGGAGAAGGTCATGGATCCGGGCCTTTGGCGGATCAACACCAGGCAAGTTGCTGGCTGACTCTACATAAGCCTGCCCTACAACATATGGGAGCACCAATCCCGCTCCTCTCTAGCTCCCTCATCCACGCTCCCAAAGCGCTTGAGCCGCGTGGATTACCCGCACCAAGGACTTCGAATCTACACCATGCTGATATTCAGAGATGCGGTGGCCGATGCCAATGAAGATTATAGTAACTCGTGAGCATTCACGTGATCCAAATGCTTCCGGGGTTAGCGAACTGATTTCCAATTGACCAGCGTGCTGACCAAGGTCCGTCTGCGCTTGCGTGAAAGATCACTAGCTAGCCATAGTACCTAATTATTTAACATAGCGTGTTGGGCTGGTGAGCTTCACGATACTTGTGTGGGACCATATCATTACACTCGATCAGGAGGTGACGTCGCGCTGTGTATTATCGTTGCTTCCGAATCGTGACTGATCAGGGCATCATTGTATAGGTTGAGCTTATCTGGAAGGGCTCAAAGGGTCTTCGTGAGTGTTCTCGCCTGTGGCACATTTTGGATAACCGAACAAGACTGCACCTAGTTGTTTATCTCTTTTTCCTGGTCTGTGCCTCGATCGATGTATCTTTGCGTTGGCCGACCCTGACTCGCGTGGCCATTCCGAAAATACAAACAGAATCGCTACCTTATTCCCTTGAGCTTCCTCGTTTCTCTTTGGGCGTACTTTCGCCCCTCGTGGACCCCGCGAGTGAGTTTCTCGCGTTCTTGAGTTTTAGAAACAAGGGATTGATACCTTTATTCAGTCGTGAGTGGGGATAAATCATGTCTCACTGCGCACCTTTTATCGGGTTTATAATTTAGGTGTGGTCACTTCGTAAGGATGGAGGGTGCCATGACCATGATTGGGATCTCGGTAGTAGCATTGATGATGTTCTTACGGTGAGTATTCGATAAAGCGTCTCTAGATTTATTCTGGAGACCCCCCGCGGCAATCTGTGGGTATATGACACTGTTTACCTTAGGATACGTGCATTGTATCGACGAGAATTGGCAGTCCAAGCCATCGTTATTGTCATCTTCCTTACTTTCGTTGGGGTCAATTCCTGGCTGCTTACTCGCGGGATTCGTACGCCTGCTTCCGTCGACGCGTCCTCTCTTCTGCTGATCTTGGTTTAGCCGTGCTTCATCCGACTCCGGGGTATCGTCTCGCAAATTGTAAGTCGTTATGTCATACTACCCTGCGTAGCACTTAAACAGCGTATGACAACAGCCTGTACTATGATTTTCGACCCACATGTGTAAGTCGGCCCACCTTGCTTGTTGTGTAAGTTATGTCCGACATGACTCGACCCAGCGGTCCAATCTCGTCATCGACTGCCTTTCTTCCCCTCCTGTACGACACAGTTGTCATTGCCCTCACCCTTTTTCGGACAGCTCCAGCTCTATACTCCAAAACTGCTAGTCAGATGGTCCGCGTCTTACTACGGGAAGGCTTGCTTTATTATAGGTGCGACAGGCACTCAGCATTTGCTCACCCTAGTCTCAACTTCGACGCAGTGTTATCTGCAGTATCACCCTCACCTTAACAGTCATGCTCGTATCAGCCGATCAATCGGTCCGAAACATCACCGCTCAGTATGATCCTTTTCCTGCTGCCCCCTCCTATCATCTAACCAGTGGCGTTGTGCCTTGCGCCCCACTACCAGAGTCGAATTATGGTACGCCAGATCCCCATCCCCATCCCCCGGTCCATCAACCAGCGCTGTCTATCCATTTAGCTTATTTCTATGCCCCACAGCCTCACAGTTGCGATGATGTCACGCATTACCCTCCACCCTAAGCGTTTTGCCCATGGCAGCACCACCATCCACTCGGATATGGCACATCGGCACGTCCCTCGACGTCTTCCCCCCTTTGCTACGCGCCCCCACGTCCCCCCGCGGCGCGTACGTGGAACGCCCAGCCTGGAGACCCCACCGCGTGTCGCATTCCCGCCCAGGTGGTTCACTTCCGCGCGCACGCCGCCCGGCACGGTTCCCGAAGGCGAATCCTTCGCGCTGGAGTCGTTCTCGGCCGCACCACCCCCAGAGCCGTCGTCCGGGAGAGGGACGTCCGTCACGGACGACCCCGCGCCGCCAGTAACCATCGACCTGGACCTGATGTACTCAGTGGGCACCGTGGGCGACGAAGAGCTCGCAGGCAGCCGCGGTAGCGTGTAGGTTGGAGGGCCATGGGTATGTGCGGCCTGCAGGACTGCGCGATGGGCACGTCTATCGCTCGCCTGAATTTGTCGGAGGGGCAAGTGTGTGGCGGGTCCTCGGCCATATAACCAATTCTATCTTTCATCTACTTCTATCATAAGTCGGGAGGAAATCGATATTTGTCTCTAAGTGCGCTGTCACGATTAATCATGTATGTATATAGTACTTTACTAGGTTGAGCAGAACGTGATTTGGGTTGAAAAGTCTACTGTATTTCCTGCCTACACTACCAACTCGATTGGGTCTTGATATGATAGCCGATGGTGAGCAACAAGGAGATATGGATATGCTTTTTAAAAAATAAAAAGAAACCCAAGCTCGATGCTATCGTACGCGGAGGTGGCCTTGATTCCCCTGGACGATGGGAACCATATCGTGATAAAAATCGCCCGGGCATTGCATGGTCCTGTCCATTACGATGATGGCGCGGCACCGTGACATCAACGGAAGCTCTTGCGGAAGCTATGAGTCTTTTTTAAAAAACAATTCAGCACCTGATTTCTGCAACATGTATTAAGACAAAGGAGCAACAGGAAGACGACCCGCATTTATAGCAAGATTTAGAGTGTATTTAGAGTTGGTCAGAGGCCAACCCGGGCGCGGTGTGCGAGACAGATTGAATCAATTTTTCTGTGGGAAAACCCAATTGGGAAAACGCCTTAC
>Ga0137385_10003435_pt1 | contig 13742 bp, 11 predicted proteins | sample SagtaG_FD_104921 | JGI IMG/M metagenome (GOLD analysis project Ga0137385, IMG submission 104921) | Vadose zone soil microbial communities from Sagehorn Ranch, Mendocino, California, USA - Sage2_R_80_16 metaG | ecosystem: Environmental > Terrestrial > Soil > Vadose zone | place: USA: California...
GGCCACCGCGTTCGGCTCGGCGCTGCCCTTCCCGATCCCGTCCCTGCCCTCGATTCCCGGCCTGCCGAGTCTCGGCGCGCTGCCGACGCCGGGCGCGTACGTGATCACCGACCGGCCGGTGGCATCCGGCTCGGCCGCGTCCACCGCGGCCGACAAGCTGGCCATCGGCGTGGCCGAACATCTGGCCAGCACGTTCGCCGAGGCCGAAGGGTTGGCCGTTGGCAATCCGGCGATCCAGGCCGGCGCGCAGGTCGCGATCGCCGGCGTGCCCAACGTGTTCGCCGGCACGTGGACCGTGACCAACGCACAGCATGTCTTCGACGAGACCCACGACGGCTACAGCACCCGGTTCTGGGTCAGCGGCCGCGCCGACCGCACCCTTGCGGGCCTGACCGGCAGCGGGCCGGCAGCGGGGCAGCCGTACCGGATTCCGGGCCTGGTCTGTGGTGTGGTGACCAACAACAACGACCCCAACACGTCCGGCCGGGTGAAGGTCGCGCTGCCGTGGCTGTCGCCGCTGTACGAGTCGGACTGGGTCCGCGTCGTGCAGGCCGGCAGCGGCAAGTCCAGTGGCTCGCTGTTCATCCCGGAGACCGGTGACGAGGTGATGGTCGGCTTCGAGTTCGGCGACCCGCGCCGGCCCTACGTCCTGGGCGGCCTGCGCAACGGCAACACGTCGTTCGACCTGGGTGGCTCCGCCGTGCAGGCCAGCGGCATGGCCGGCACGGTGGTGCGGCGCGGGATCGTCGCGCCCACCGGCACGGCACTGCTGTTCCAGGACGAGTTGGCGCCGCCACCGCCGATGCCCGGTGGCATCCCGACCACGTCGTCGGTCCAGTTGGGCACGGCGGACGGTGCGCTGGCGCTGACCATCGACCAGGTCGGCTCCACGGTCACGCTGAGCTGCAATCCCGCGGCCGGGCCGGGAAAGTCGCCGATCGGCACGCTGAAGATCGAGTGTGGCCAGGCCGGCACGGTGGAGATCAAGGCAGGCACCGGCGGCTCGATGACCATCGACGGCGGCGCCAGTCTCAAGCTCACCGCGCAGGCGTCCATCGACATCGAGAGCCAGGGCGTGGTGAGCGTCAAGGGCATGCCGATCAAGCTCAACTAGCGGAACGGAACGAGCATGGCGCAGGACTTCGTCGGGGCCGGGTGGTCCTTCCCGTTGGGGGTCGACTCCACCGGTGGCATCGCGCTGGCCCGTGGCGACCAGGAACTGGTGCAGGCCATGCAACTGATCCTGATGACCTACCCCGGCGAGCGGCCGATGCGCCCGCAGTTCGGCTCCCGGTTGCGCGACTATGTCTTCCGCAACACCACACCGCAGACCGCGGGCGAACTGGCCCAGGAGGTGCGCAACGCGTTGCTGCGCTGGGAACCACGCGTGGACATCGAACGGGTCGACGTCACCCCCGACGCGAGCGAGCGCGGCATGCTCTACATCGACATCGCTTATACGGCAAAAGGCACCAACGACCGGCGCAACCTGGTCTTCCCGTTCTACACGATTCCGGAAGACGGGAGCGATTACTGATGAGCCTGCCAGCGCCGAACCTGGACGACCGCAGGTTCCAGGATCTGGTCGACGACGCGAAGCGCCTCGTGCAGCGTCGTTGTCCGGAGTGGACGGACCACAACGTGTCCGACCCCGGTGTCACGCTGATCGAGACGTTCGCGTTCATGACGGACCAGTTGCTGTATCGCCTGAACCGGGTGCCGGACCGGATGTATGTGAAGTTCCTGGAACTCATCGGCGTCCGGCTGCTGCCACCGCATCCGGCGGCGGCGCCGGTCACGTTCTGGTTGTCCGCGCCCGCCGCCGTGCCGATGAACGTGCTGGTCGGCACGTCGGTGGCCACCGTGCGGACCGAGTCAGAGGAATCAGTCGTGTTCACCACGGTGGACACGCTGCCGATCATTCCGTGTTCATTGGCCGCCGTGCGGACCAGGGCCGTCGACGACGAGGGCTCGACCGACCGGACCGAGCAGATCGCGTTCGGCACCGCGTTCCCCGCGTTCGGTGCCGTGCCACAGGGTGGCGACGCGCTCTATCTGGGCCTGTCCGATCCGGTCCCGCGCTGCGCGGTGCGGGTCGAGTTCCGTGGCGAGGTCGAGGGCATCGGCGTCGACCCGCGCGACCCGCCGCTGGTGTGGGAGGCGTGGCACGGCGAAGGCTGGACCACGTGCGAGACCAGCGGCGACTCGACCGGCGGCCTGAACCGTCCCGGCTCGATCACCGTGCACGTCCCGCCCGCGCACGCGGCGAGCGTCCTGGACGGCGTCCGTGCCGGCTGGGTTCGGGCTCGGCTGCGCACACCCGAGCCGGACGAGCCGTTCTACTCGGCTCCGCCGATCGTGCACGGCCTGTCCGCGTGCACCGTCGGCGGCACGATCGACGCGGTCCATGCCGAGGTCATTCGCGACGAGGTGATCGGCGCGTCCGAAGGTGTCCCCGGCCAGATCTTCACCCTGGCCCGTGGGCCGATCCTTGGTGGGGCCGGCGCTCCCGTGCTGGCGACCAGTTCGGAAGACGGGTGGGTGGAGTGGACCGAGGTGGACCACTTCGCCGCGTCGGGGTCTCTCGACCGGCATTTCATCGTGGAGCCGGCCACCGGCACGATCCGGCTCGGACCGGCTGTGCGTGAGCCTGATGGTTCGCTGCGCCAGCACGGCGCGATCCCGCCGAACGGCTCGGTCCTGCGCATGGTCCGTTACACGATCGGTGGTGGCGTTCGTGGCAATGTCGCTACCGGCGCGATTCGGACGTTGAAATCGTCCATTCCGTTCGTTGCCGGGGTGGAGAATCGGCATCGGGCGCGTAACGGGGTGGATGGGGAAACGTTGGCGCAGGCCAAGGATCGCGCGCCCATTCTGTTGCGGTCCCGCTCCCGCGCGGTCACCGCCGAGGACTACGAGGCCATCACCAAGGAACGCGCGCCCGAGTTGGCTCGGGTCAAGTGCGTGACGGCCGGGGACGACGGCGTGGACGCCGGTTCGGTCCGGGTTCTCGTTGTGCCTGCTGCGAAACCCGTTGGTGGGCGGTTGCAATTGGGTGATCTGGTGCCGAATGCGGACACGTTGGGCCGGATCGCTGAGCGGCTGGAAGAGGTTCGGCTGATCGGTACCCGGGTGCTGGTCGAACCGCCGACCTACCGGGGTGTCACCGTGGTGGCTCGGCTGGTTGCGCGGCCTCGGGTCAGTACCAGTCGGATTCAGGCTGAGGCCTTGAACGCGTTGTACGACCTGCTTGATCCGTTGCGTGGTGGGCCGGACGGTACCGGCTGGCCGTTCGGGCGGGCCGTGCACAGCGGTGAGGTTTTCGCGGCGCTACAGGGCGTGCGCGGGGTTGATGTCGTCGAGGACGTGCGGTTGTTCGGCGCCAATCCGGTGACCGGCGAACGTGGTCCGGAGACCACGCGGCTGGAGTTGCCGACGCACAGTCTTGTTTTCTCGTACGGCCACCAGGTTCGGGTGGAGGAACGATGAGGGGCACCGTTGTCGGGCCGACGCCGTATCCGATCGGGACCATGCTGCCGGCGGTCTATCAAGAGGACCCGTTCGCCATGGGGTTCACGGCCGGTTTGGACGATGTGCTGGCCGCGGTGATCGGGACCATCGACTGCATTGACTGGTACGTCGACCCGTTGATCACGCCGTTCGATTTCCTGGAATGGCTGGGCGGTTGGGTGGGCGCGCTGATGGATGAGAACGCGCCGGAGGACCGGTTGCGTGCGTTGGTGGCCGGTTCGGTCGACCTGCATCGGCGGCGCGGCACGGTCGGCGGGCTGCGGGCGCACCTGGAGTTGTTGACCGGTGGTCGGGTGGAGATCGTGGACAGCGGTGGCACGGCGTGGTCGACCACGCCGGGTGCTTCGGTGCCCGGCGCCGCCTCGCCGCGGCTCGCGGTCCGGGTCATCGCGTCCGATCCGGCCGTGACCGTTGGTCTGGTTGATACCGCGGTTCAGCAGAGCAAGCCGGCGCATGTCCGGCATCGAGTTGAGGTGATGGGGCAGTGATCATCTGTCGTAGCTGCGGCACCAACAATCGCGATGGTGACGCGTTCTGCGGTTCCTGCGGCGGTTTCCTGGAATGGACCGGGGAACGGATCGCGCCCAAGCCCGCGCCCGAGGTGGTGGCCGTTCCTGAGGAACATGTGGCCGCGCCTCGGCGCGGGTTCCTGGATCGGGTGCAGTCGTTGCTGTATCTGGACGTGCCGACTCAGGTGCCGGTGGCGCGCAACGGTCCTGGCGCGCCTGGTGCTCGGCCCGGCGCACCGCCACCACCTCGACCGGCGCCGCCAGCACCGCCTCGGCCACCCGGTTCGGCGCCTCCCCCGCCACCGCGTCCGCCCGTCGGGCCGCCTTCCGGACCACCGCCACGACCTGGCCCACCGCCGAGTCCACCGACCGGGTTGACGCGTCCTCCTGCCGGGCCGCCGCCACCGCCAGCAGGCCCGCCATCCGGGATGCCCCCTGCGCCACCCGTGCCGCCGGTGAACCTGCCGCCGCCACCGCCAAGCCCGCCGGTCGGGTCGGCGCTGCCCCCGCCCCCGCCGAGTCCGCCGCCGACCCTGTCGCCGGTTTCCCATTCGGCCGCCGCATTGGTCGCGCCGATGACGGCCGCGTGGCCCACGTCGGCGCCACCGGCGCAGCCGGCTGTCGTGTCGCCGACCGAGCAGGCGCCGAAGCAGCGGTCGTTCCACGGCACCCTGCCGCCGTCGCGCAAGCTGCGCCCCGGCGACAAGATCTGCGGTGACTGCGGCGAGGGCAACAACGCGAACCGCCGCTTCTGCAGTCGGTGCGGCGCGTCCCTCGACGAGGCCGCGCTCGTGCGCACCAGATGGTGGCGGAAACTGTTGCCACGCCGCAGGAATCGGGTGCTCGAGGCCGGTATGCGCCCAGGCCGCCGAGGCGCCCGCGGCGGCCGACGCGGTGGTGTCGGCAGGGTCATCGGGACGATCATCCGCACGTTGATGAAGGTCGTCGGCCTGGTGGTGCTGATCGGCGGCATCGTCTACGCCACCTACGCACCGTTCCGCACGTGGACCAACACGCAGGTGAACACGATCGAGCAGAAGGCACTCGGCAAGGTCCACCCCCAGTTCGCCCAGATCCACGCCTTCGCCACCACAGCGTCATCAGCGGCGGCCGGCCATCCCGGCACGGCCGTCGACGACGGTTTCACCAACACGTATTGGCAGGCGGCCGACAACGTGGCGACTCAGCAGCCGCTGCTGACGCTCTCATTCGACCACCCGGTGACCATCAACCGCCTGATCGTCCGCCTGGGTTCCAGCGACAACTTCCAGTCCGTCGATCGCCCGGAGATCCTGCACGTGGTCTACAGCACCGGCCAGGTCGAGGACATCACCACAAAGGACACACCAGATCCGCAGACATTGACGGTCAACCACGGCGCCAACGTCACCCACATGACCCTCCAGGTCACCGGACTGTTCCGCTCGGCAGGCGCGACCCAGATGGCCATCACCGAAATCGAGTTCTACGGCAAGGAGTGACCGGCGGTCGGGTCCGGGCGGTGTCTTCAGGTGAACTGTTCGCTCATTCGCCAGGAGACACGCCCGGTCTCCTGCTCGAACATGACCAATTCACGACCTGGATATGTGTTCGGCAGGTCGTGATCGCTCAGTGGCGGTCCACGAACTTCGGTGGTTGTTCGGTGCCGGGAGTGATCAGGAAAGGTGTTGACGCGCCGACTGTTGCCGCGGTGGCCAGGATTTCGTAGCCGCCGGCCGGTGTGTGCGGCATCAGGACCATGATCCGGTCGGTGAACGCGCCGATGCCGTTCGTGGTCGCGGTCGTGACGCCGGGCACCGCGCTCAGGTTCGTCGTCGGTGCGGTGCCGACCGGTACCAGGGCGAACGTCACCGTCGTGTTGGACGGAAAGCCGGTGCCGGTCACCGAAGTCGTCCGGCCGGCGGGTGCCAGCGGCGGGTTGGCGATCAGCGTCGCGGTGAACGGCGGCGGCGTCGGCAGGGCGACGCCGGTGCTGGTCAGGCTGACCAGCAGGTGGTCGGCATAGATCGGGAACCCGTCGCCTTGGGCGCAGACCAACTCCTGGCCCGGTGGCACCGCAGGCGGCGGGAGCGGTACCTGGCTGCCGCCGCCTGCGGGCGTGCCGCGGTTGAAGTCCTGCGGATAGCAGTAGGTGATGTCCAGGAACGCCGGTCGTTTCCCGGTGGCGGCCGGGGTGGCCGTCTCGCCCAACTGGCAGGTCGGGTTGAAGGGCTCCTTGGTGAGCCGCGTGCCGGTGCAGGCATCCGTCGCGGTGTGATAGTCGGCTGCGTTGCCCGACGCCGTCGGGGAATCCACGGTGGACACACTCATGATCATGGTCTCGCTGAAGTTCTCCGCTGCGATCGCGGTGACCTGCTGTGCCAGGCTGGTCGTGGCGACGGTCAGGTTGCCGAAGTCGATCGACTCCGGGCTCACGGTCGGTCCGCCCAGTCCTTGGTCGGAGGCATCCAGCGTGGCCTGGACGGTGCCGTCCGTCGCGGTGATCACCACCGCGCCGCGCAGTGGCTTGCCGATACTGGTGAACCGCAGCGAGATGACGCAGTAGCCCACCAGCGGTCGCAGCGTCGCGCCGGTGCAGTCCTCGTCGCCGGGGATGACCTGCCACGGGCTGACGGCGACGCCGCTAGCTGTCGTCGTGGCGCCGGTGATCGAGACCGGCCCGGCACTGGGGTTGACGACGGTGACGGTGGCCACCTCGCTGCTCGTGGCCCGGAAGTCGAACTGGGCGACGAAGGTGGTCTGCAGGACCGAGAACGCTCCAGCGGTGAGCCGGCTCGTGCCGGGCCACGAACTCAACGCGGCCGAGCCGAGCAACGCCACGACCATCCCAAGCGCGGCTAACGTGACTGGGCCGAGTCTGAAACGGTGGGGACCCACTTGATGCCTTCCGGGTTGTGCTGGATCAGTGTCGGTCGACGAACTTCGGCGGCTGCTCGGACCCCGGCGCCACCAGGAAACCGACCGACGCCGACACCGGGGTCCGGCCGAACAGGGCTGTCGCCAGGATCTCGTACGTGCCAGCGGGGGTGTGCGGCATGATCACCATGATCTGGTTGGCGAAGTCGCCGTTGCCGTCGGTGGTCGCGGTCGCGAATCCGGGCACGGTGCTCAGGTTGATCGTGGGGTCCGTGTTCGGCGGCACCAGGGCGTAGGTGACCTGGGTGTTGGGCGGGAAACCGGTACCGGAGATCGCGGTGGTGCGGCCGGCGGGCGCCAGCGGCGGGACGGCCAGCACCTTGGGCGTGAACGTGGGCGGCGTCGTCGGCGGCACGGTCGTGGTGGTGGTTGGCGGAGGTGTGGTTGTCGTTGTGGTTGGCGGGGCAGTGGTGGTGGCCATCTGGCCGGCGCCGGTCAGGCTGACCAGCTGGTGGAACGCCGGAACGTGGTTGCCCGTCGGACAGAAGACGTTGTTGTCCAACGGCGGCTGGGTGGTCGACGACGGCGCACTGGAGGACGACGGCGCTGCGGAGTCGGCGACGTCACCGGGCTGGAAGACGCTGCCGATGCCGATCTCGCTGTTGTCGGAACAGTAGGCGACGGATAGGAAGGCCGGCCGGTCGCCGGCGGCACCGGGGGTGTCCGTGATAGTGATCGGGCAGGAGAGCACCGGGCCTGCAGGCGGCTGGGCGAGGAACAGCCCGCCGCCCGATGGCGTGGGTGCCAGGTCGGCGCCGGTGCAGCCGTCCGCGGTGATCTGGTGGTCGGCCTTGGCGCCCGGTGTCGGTACAGTGTCCACAACGGACACTCCGACTACCTGGTAGCCGTTCCCGGACGGCGCGGCGCCGATGTTGACCGTGTGCGGGGGACTCGTCGTGCCGACCGGTCGAGTGCCGAACGGGACGATGTACGGGTCGGCGAGGATCGAGTCGAGGTGGCCCTCGCCCAGGGTGCCGGTCGTGCCGCTGGTCGTCGATCCGTCGTGCGCCGTGACCACCAGGAAGCCGTCGAACTGCTGGCCAGGATTGGTGTACCGCACCGAAACCGCGCAGTAGCCGTTCGGCGGAATGGTCGCGCCCGTGCAGTTTTCGCCGGGGAACACCACCAGCGGGACCGTGGGTGGCGCCGCGCTGCTGGACGGATCGGTGCTGCCGACGACCGCGTCGCCGGTGGGCGTCGTTCGCAGCGTGAAGCTGATGTGGTCGACCTGGACGTCGGTCGTGCCTTGGTTGATCACGGTCGCGGTGCTCACCTGGGTGGCGGGCAACGTCGGATCGGAGTCGAACACAGTGGTCGTGTCGACGGACAGCGATGCCGCCTCCGCGCCCGCATGCACCCGCCCGAACGAGTACGACAGCAGAACGAGCGCACTCGCGCCGAGCAGCGCCGCCACCATCGCCACGGCGGCCAGCACAACCTGACCACGGTGGCGCCGGGGCCGGACAACGTGGTCCACTGGGCTGGTCGGCACGGGTAGTCCTCACGTTGGGAACGGCGTACAGCACGCCAGGTTCGACGCTATGCGACGTGATCGATCCGCGGCACGGCCCGCGCACCGTCCGGCGGGGCGCCCGCCGCCGCACGATCGGGCAGTCACGGCCGACCTCTTCCCAACCCTGTCGCCGGTATACCGAAAACAAGGTCGCCAGGACACTTCCGCCATGGGTCTTTCCGCAACACTGAACAGTCCGCTGCTGACGGCCACGCCCGGCGACAGCGCGTCGTGCGACATCCTGGTGCGCAACACCGGGCAGGTCGTCGACCAGTACGCCCTGGGCCTGCTCGGTGACGTCCAGCAGTGGGCGACCGTCGAGCCCCCGGTGCTGAACCTGTATCCCGGTGAGGCCGGCACCGCGCGGATCACCTTCTCCCCGCCGAAGTCGTCGAAGGTGTACGCCGGGATCGTGCCGTGGGGTCTGCGGGTCGCGTCGCGTGAGGACCCGCACGGATCCAGGGTGGAGGAAGGCCAGGTCGAGGTCCTGCCGTTCGAGGACGTCCGCGCCGAGCTGGTGCCGCACGTGTCCTCCGGCCGGCGGTCGGCCCGGTTCGATATCGCCGTGGACAACAATGGCAACCACCCGGTGGACGTGGAGCTGTTCGCGGAGGACGTGGCCGACCAGTTGCGGTTCCGGCTGACCAGGAACCTCGCCACGGTCGCGCCGGGCACGACCACGCTGGTCAAGTTCCAGGCGTTGCCGCGCAAGGGTTTCCTGCGTGGCCAGGACAAGAGCCTGCCCTTCGTGCTGGTGGTCGCGCCGCACCAGGGCGAGCCGGTCAACGCGGACGGCGCCATGGTGCAGCGGCCGCTGCTGCCGCGCTGGCTGCTGCCCGCGCTGATCGCGCTGCTGGCCCTGATCCTGATCGCGGCCGTGTTGTGGTTCACGTTGCTGAAGCCGGTGATCGCGTCCACCGCGAAGGCCGAGGCCGACAAGCAGAATCAGCAGTTGGCCGCCGCGGTGCAGCAGTTGCGCCAGCAGGCCGCCACGAACGGCGGTGGCGGCGGCGGTGCCAAGAGCGGCGCGGCCGCGGGTGGCGCGGGAACCGCCGCCCCGGCGGTGCCGGCCGCGCCTGCTCTGCCACCGCCGGCGCCCACCGCGTGGCGGATGCAGACCAACGCGCCCGCGAACCAGGCGGTCGGCACGTTCACGGTGACCAACCTGGCCGCGAGCCTGGCCGGCCAGCCGATGGGTATCGAGGACATCATCCTGCAGAACCCCAACGGCGACACCGGCGTCCTGCAGATCCGCAAGAAGAACGGCTCGACGGACACGGTCCTGCTCGCCGTCGGCCTTGAGAACTTCCGCGACCTGGACTACCACCTGCTCCAGTCCTGGCAGATGACCAAGGACGATCACCTGGAGATCGCGGTCAGCTGCCAGAACGGCACCGGCAAGCCGAACACCGGCGCCTGCTCATCGGCCGTGTCGTTCTCCGGGCTGGTCGGATAGACCCCCACACAGAGTGGCGGTGAGTGCGAGTGCACTCACCGCCACGGTGCTTCTTTGCTAAATAAGGCCTTCACGGATCGCGTAGGCGACGGCGTGGGACCGGTTGCGTAGCTGGAAACGGTTGGTGACGTCGTGCAGGATGGTCTTGACGGTGCGCTGCGAGTAGCACATCCGCTCCGCGATCTCCCTGGTCTCGAAGCCCTGCGAGACCAGGCGCAACACCTGCTTCTCCCGCTCGGACATGCCGAACACGTCCAAACCCTTGGGCTCCAACACATGCCGCTGCAACCGGGACACCTGGGTGAGCAGCCGGCCGAGCAGGTCCGGCGGCAGCGCCGCCTCCCCGGTGGACGCCCTGCGGACCAGTTCCACCAGTCCTTCCGGCGACGCCTCGGCACGGCGGGTGACCGCCCGGACACCCAACTCGACGGCGGCCAGCAGGTCGTTGTCGTCGATTTCGCTCAGCACCAACACGATCCGGCTCAGGCCCTGGGCCTTGACCGTGCGCAGCAGGTCCCTGCCGTTGATGTCGAGCCGGTCGGTGATCACGATCACGACCGTGTCCTCGTCCTCGGTCCCCCGCTCGACGAGCCGGATCTCCGGTCTGCCACGCAGCGCGGCAGCCGTGCCGGCCTGCGTCAGCGGATCGGTGGTCCGGAACGTGACCTTGATCCGTTCGGTCATGGTCTGGTACACGATGGTCCCCCTAGTAGATAACACACGTAGGCCCCAGCCTGGGCGTCGAACACACGTCGTACCGCCTGGCAGCAATCTTGTTCTGTCGCCATCCCGGTGTCATGGGACCGGGTGTCCTGTTTCTGCCCGGGTCCTCTCGGGACAATTAGTTGTCAGATCGTGTCGTTCCGCCGAACCCGGCCTGCTGGCGCGCTCCGGCGAAGATCGTTTGGCACACTTGTCTCAGTTGTGAGACAGTTGTGCCATGTCGGTGATGGCGGCTCTCGGCAAGTTGGCCGATCTTGCCGAGGCGCAGGGTGGGTTGGTGACGACGCGTCAGGCGCAGGCGCGAGGTGTGGCGCGGCGGGATCTGTCCCGACTGGTTGTCGGGGGTGGGTTGGAGCGGGCCGCATACGGGGTCTACCGGGTGGCTGGGGCGCCCCGAGACCGACTGGTCGAGTTGCGGGCGGCATGGCTGCAACTGGCGCCGGGACTGGGGGTGGACCAACGGCTGGCAGAGCATGGCGTGGTGTCGCACGCCAGTGCCGCGATCGTCTATCAGGTGGGGTTACTGGAGCCATTCCGGTACGAGTTCACCGTTCCGCCACCTCGTCGGGTACGCAGCCGACGGCACGACGTGGCGATCCACCAGGCACCGCTGGACGCCGAGGATGTGGCGTGGGTGGCCGAGATGCTGGTGACCGGGCCGCTGCGCATGGTCGCCGATCTCGCGGCGCAGCGCTTCGATGGTGAGCACTTGGCCGGCGTGGTTATCGATGTGCTGGCCAAGGGCTTGGCCGATCAGCAGGGGATCGAGTCGGTGCTGGCGCCGCATGCGGCCGGATACGGGTTGCCCGTCGGCGATGGCCGGGGTCTGTTCGTCGAGCTGTTCGACCGGTCCGGGAGGGAGTCATGACGAGCCGGGAGCCTGCGGGTGGGATGTTTCCGTACTCGACCGCTCAAGAGCGCCACGGTCAACGTCCCAGCACCCGTTTTCGAGACCTCGTCGACATCGTGTTGATCGCCCGCAGTCAGCTGGTCGACGCGTCGGCATTGTCTGTGGCGTTGGCATCCGAGTGCTGCCGTCGAGAACTGGCATTGCCCGACCGGTTCGATGTTCCTGATCGTCCATTGTGGGAAGTCGGTTATCTTACGGCGGCAAGGGATGTGCCGGGCGTCGCCGAACGCACCCTGGCCGCTGCGGTCGCCACGGCCCAACGGCTGTTTGATCCCGTTCTCGACGGGAGTGCGCGCGGACGCTGGGATCCGCACAGTCTGCGCTGGGTCTCGTGCGACGGCCGGTGAGACCTAGTCACCAGATCGTGTCGTTCCACCGAACCCGGCCTGCTGGGCGCGCATGATGGCCTGCGCGCGGTCGGCAACGTGCAGCTTCGCGAAGATGTTGGACACGTGGTTGCGTACCGTCTTGGGACTGATCACCAGTGCTCTGGCGATGCCGGGATTGGTCTGTCCGCGAGCTATCAACTCCAGTATCTCCCGTTCCCGCGCGGTCAGTTCGGGGAACGCGTCCGGTTTGCCGCCGTGGTGTGGCTGTCCCAGGAACTGCATGACGCGCTGGGCGATGGACGGCCCGAAGATGGCCTCGCCGAGGCCGACGCCGCGGATGGCCCTGATGATGTCGTCCTGGGCCGCGCCCTTGAGCAGGTAGCCGCGGGCGCCGGCGCGCATCGCGGCGAAGATCGACTCGTCGTCCTGGAACATCGTCAGCACCAGCACGGCGATGGTCGGGTCGATCTGGGCGATTCGCCTGGTGGCCTCGATTCCGTTGAGGCCGGGCAGGTTCAGGTCCATCACCACGATCGACGGGCGCAGCGACACCGCCTGGGTGACCGCTTCGTAACCGGTGGACGCCTCGCCGATCGGCTGCATGTCGGGTTGCGACTCCAGCATGGTCCGCAGTCCGAACCGGAACAGTGGATGGTCGTCGACGATCAGGATCGTGAACTTGTCCGGGGTCACCCCGACGCCCTCCTCGTGCCCACGGGCAACACCGCCCGCACCAGCGTGCCGCGTGGCCTGCGGGGTTCGATCGTGCATGTGCCACCCACTTCCGCGGCGCGCTCCCGCATCGATGCCAAACCGACGCCGTATCGTGGCTTGCGGGGCAGCCCCGATCCGTCGTCGAGCACTTCCAGTTCCAGGCCGCCGTCGGTCTTGCCGCTGTCGATCCTGATCCGGACGGCACACCGGTCGGTGCGCCCGTGCCGGGCCACGTTGGTCAGGGCCTCGCAGATGATCCGGTACGCCGCGACCTCCACCGCCGCCGGCAGGGTCGGCAGGTGGTCGGGCATGTCCAGCACCACGGTCAGCGGCGTGGTCGGCTCGTCGCCGTTCTCGCCGCGCGACAGCGTGGCCGCGTACTCCCGGACCGCGGTGGTCAGGCCGAGCTGGTCGAGCACTGGAGGTCTGAGGTTGTAGGCGACGCGGCGGATCTCCGCGATCGACCCGGTCAGCTCGGTGCTCAGCCGGGACAGCAGCCGGCCGGCGCCGTCCGGGTCGCTGGTCAATGCCGACCGGGCGGCCTGCAGACCGAGGCTGACCGCGGCGAGCTGCGAGCCGACGCCGTCGTGCAGGTCGCGCAGCAGCCTGCGGCGCTCCTCCTCGCGGGCCCTGATCAGCTCGCGGCCCTTGTGTTGCAGGTCGTTCGTGAGCCGCACGGCCTCGGTGACCGCGCCGGCGTGCCCGGCGATGTCGGCCAGCAGTTGCCGGTCCCGGCCGGTGAAGTCGTCCCGGTTCGAGCGGGCCGCGGCGACGAGGAAGCCGACGCGCTCGTTCTGGTACGTGATCGGCAGCCGCAGCAGCGAGCCGGTTGGCGTGCCGAAACTGGCCGCGGTCTCGGTCGCGTCGCCGCGCACCAGTTCGATGGCCACGTGCGGCAGCCGCAGCGCGATGCCGATCGCCTCCACGATGCCGGGCAGCATCGCGGCCGGGGTCGGCGTCGTGTGCAACTGGGTGGCCAGCACCGACATCACCCGGTACGGGTCCACGACGTTGCCGAAGAACCGCAGGTTGATCCACCGTTCCGCCCGCGCCCGGATCGGATGCACCAGCAACGCCACCAGCGTGACGGCCGTGACCTGCGTCCAGAAACCGCTGTTCATCGGCCGGAAGATCGTGATCA
>Ga0137385_10003436_pt1 | contig 13740 bp, 8 predicted proteins | sample SagtaG_FD_104921 | JGI IMG/M metagenome (GOLD analysis project Ga0137385, IMG submission 104921) | Vadose zone soil microbial communities from Sagehorn Ranch, Mendocino, California, USA - Sage2_R_80_16 metaG | ecosystem: Environmental > Terrestrial > Soil > Vadose zone | place: USA: California...
ACCCATGCGATCAATGACCGAGTTGCTGCTTTCAGACTTGTGCAGAACTCGCTCGGCAGCGAAGTCGCGCGCACAACCCTCAGCCTGCTTCCGGGCGAGCCAGTGGACAAATCGGGTGGCACAGCCAGCCTCGAGTCCGACGTCATGATTTCGATGATACGAGACTTGGCAAACGATCCGTTTACGAAAGAGGGGCTCGACCGCCGACGGGAGATGCTTGCAAGTGTAAGCGCACGGCTTCTCGTCGCCGGGTCGAACCTCGACTTGATTACCCTCCCCGTCCGCGATTCACGCGGGCTGACTCGTTGCGACTTCGCCCTCCGTTTCCGCAATCCCTCCGACCTCACGGTCTCCGAGCGAGGCGACGGGAAGTATTACTATTCCGTTGAAGCGCGGGTCCGCGTCTTCAATAGCAACAACAAACTGATCTTCACGCAGCAGAATACGGCCACCGATACGATGGACAAGCGTCGCCTAGCCGAAATCAAGGACAAAGCCCTTGGCTACGAAGGCTCGTTGCCGCTTCCACCAGGCAAATACCGCCTCGATTTTCTGCTGACCGACTGGATCAAGAAGACTGGCTATCAGGTCGAAAAGGAAGTGGAGATTCCGGCGATACCAAATGACGGCCTGGTCGTGGCGGGAGTTTTGCCCTTTGCCGATGTTGAGGTCGTGGATCCGGCAAAGGCGGATCTCACGCCGTTCACATTGGCGGGCGTCCGGTTCACTCCACTATCAGAATCGTCCCTGGTTCTTTCGCCCTATCAGTCTTTGCAGTTCGCCTACCAGATCTGGACGGCGCCGAAGGATCCGCGGGCCTATGTAGGCCAGAAGTTGGTTGTCAACTATGCCTTGGGGCGGCCAGCGGCTCCTGGCAGCGCCACGGTGACGAAGGACCAGGTCAGCAAAGAACAATTTGATGCGACCGGCTCGCTTGTCAACGGAAAGAAGCTCTCCCTGAGCGAGCAGCCGAACGGAAATTATCTCCTGACGGTAACGGTTGAGCAGTCGAATAACTCCAAGCAGGCGTTCAACACGTTCCGATTCTCAGTCCTGTCGAGCGCTCCGACTCCAGCTTTCTGGGACATCGTGGATCCCTCGATTCTTGATGACGCGAGAAAAGGCATTCTCGATGCGGAGCGGGGTCTATGCTATCTGGCGCTGGGAGAGAACGACGAAGCCCGCGGTTGGTTCCGCCGAGCACTTAAACTCAACCATGGAAACGAGACAGCCCGCGCGCGCCTCGTTGATGCCTACTTCACATTGAAAGACTACGTTGCCGTCGTCAGCCTTTTCAATGACGCCGGCATCACCGAGGACACCGACGCCGGAACAATCCTCCGGATCGCTGAAAGCTTGACAAAGGGCGGTGATCCAAAGCGCGCCGTTACTCTGCTTGAAGAGGCACTAGTCTCTCATCCTAAGAACGGTCCCCTGTATCTGGTTCTGTCGGAATACTACCAGCAACTTGGGGATTCCAAAAAGGCCGCTGAATTGGCCCTCAAGGCCAGAACTCTGGTTGAGCCGTAGGCTATCCCAGTCTGCGTAATTTGACAAGAACGGCTGTGAAATCTGAGGCGGCCTTGTGAGATCTCAGCCGGAATCCACTCCGAAAAACCGGCATGAGTCGCTTGAAACTAGGCCTAGGTTTGCCAGGAACAGGTGACAAGCTCAAACGAGGGTTGGCAATTCCATTTTTTGTATGGGCTTCTATAAGAATCGGAATCTACGGAAGTCCTTCGAGAATTCCACACCCCAACCTAAACATAAGTTCATCAATTCAAATAGGTTATTAACAGGCGGGAGCCGCGAACCTTTGGCAGCCCGATTGCTGGCCGGTCTTAAGAGTGGTTTGTCTCCCCAAGGTGCAGGCTTGGGCAGACACTTCACAGAGGAACAAGGGGAGCTTTCAAATCGCTTGAAAACCCGAAAGGAGCACTTGCATGGAAAGGACGTCGTGGCTATGCCTATTGATCGTTGCCCTTTGCGTTGCGTGCTCGCTGCCTGTGGCTGCCCAGGATACAAGTACTCGCGGGAACCTGAGCGGCGTTGTTTATGACGCGTCGAAGGCTGTGGTGCCAGCAGCCCAGGTGACGATCACCGGGCCGATCGGGAGTCTGACCCAAAACACCACCGAACAGGGAAGTTTCCTGTTCTCAACGTTGATTCCGGGCTCTTACACAGTAAAGGTGCAGAAGCAGGGATTCAAGGCCTCGGAAGTGAGGGGTGTCGAGGTTCTGATCAACAAGACCACAAGCATTGAAGTAGACCTCGTCACCGGTGACCTTACACAGGTTGTTGAGGTGAGCGCCGCAAAGTTGACCGTGGACACTTCCTCCTCTTCAGTCAACGCGGACTTCGCCGACACCTTCTACCAGAACATTCCGGTGCAGCGAAACATATCGGGCCTCTTTTACCTCAGCCCTGGCGCTGTTTCGGGGATCGGCACGGGCAGTGCCAACCCCGCGATTTCAGGCTCAAGCGGTTTGGAAAATCTTTACGTAGCCGATGGCGTCTCCATCAACGACCCTGCCTTCGGCGGTCTGGGAGTGTGGTCCCGTGCGTACGGCGCGCTCGGTTCGGGTATTAACCTTTCCTTTGTAAAAGAAGTTCAGGTAAAGTCCGGTGGCTTTGAGGCGCAATACGGCCATGCGAGCGGCGGGATCGTGCAAATTGTGACCAAATCGGGTGGCACCGAAACGCATGGACAGATCGGCGCCTACTTCCATCCGCGCGCTTGGCAAACGACGCCCCTTAGTGCGGACGACTTCAATCCGGTGAACAGGGTCGGCCGTCATTTGAGCGACGCCACCTACGAAGCTGACTTCGAATTGGGCGGCTACGTGCCTGGTCTGAAGAACCATCTCTTCTACTTTGGTACCTTCAACCCGAGCTTTGCCCACGACTACGAAGCTCCGGTGGTGGGCACCGGGCTCTCTAGCTTCCTTAAAGGTCAGGCGAACCGGCGGACGAACTCCTATGATTATGCGGGCAAGCTGACGTTCAAGCTGAACGACAAGCATGTTATAGAATCGTCTGCATTCGGCGACCCCAATTGGACCAACCATGTGCCGTGGAGAACCCTGAACACGGACAATATTACGTCGTTCTCGAAGTGGAACTACGGCACCCGAAACTGGGCGACACGCTACAACGGCACGCTGAGCTCGACTTGGCTGGGGGATGCCGGGTTCACCTGGGCTTGGAACCACTTCACGGAGACAGCGCAGGACATCTACCAGATCGTTGACACGACTCAAACCGCAGGTCTGACAGGACAGCGCGGCTCATTTACCGCTCAGGGTCTGGGCTTTAACGAGCCTTACGACTCCAACAGCAAGGGCATTTTCGGCGATACCTCGAAGACCTTCCATTTCCTCGGCAGTCAGCACACGATCGCCTGGGGGTATAACTGGCAGAACCAGAGCTACGACGACATCACCGTTAACACCGGGCCGAGATTCCCCATTCCCGCCACGAATGCCGATGGCAATTCCTATGGCCTGCCGACAAGCTTCCCCGTTGCGGGACAGTTGACCGACGCGTCATTCCAACTAGAACTTGCATCGGATGTGGTGCCCGCAGGCTCACCAGACTGCACGCTCTGCCCGTTCATGAATATCCCGGGCTTTTCTGATCCGCAGCGCGTTGTGCTGGTACAGACGCGCGGGCGTTTTGACAGTCGCGTCACAAAGAGCAGGGGCAAGTACCACGCAGCCTACATCGGCGACTCCTGGCAAATGGGGACACACGTCACGTTCAACGCCGGCGTGCGCTGGGAGCAGCAGCGCTTGACTGGTGTCTTGACACACCTCCTTCTGAATGACATGTGGTCGCCACGCTTCGGCCTGATTGTCGATCCGAAGGGAGACCGGAAGTCGAAAATCTACGCCAACTTTGGCCGCTATCAATTCATCGTGCCGCTGGATGCGGCGATACGCTCGATGAGCTCGGAGGAGGACTTCATCTTCAATAATTGGGCTCCCGAGTCCACAACGAGTGGCTGCACACCTGGTTTTTCGCCTTGTGTCACGCTGAATTCGAACAGCACAGTCAATTTCGTTGGCGATGCCGCCCACAATTTGAGCCAGGCGAACGGCGGTGTTCCCGAATCCCCCTTTGTCCTCGTCAATGGCGCTGGGGCCTTCGTGCCTGGCCTGCGCTCCGAATACACGGATGAATTTGTTGTTGGAGCTGAACATGAGTTCCGCGGTGGCATCGTAGCCAGCGTGCGGTACATTGACCGCCGGATGAAACGCGTCATCGAGGACGAGGGCGGGATTTCCGTCGAGCAGTTCAACGCTCTTGCCTTTAACGGCGGTAGCCTCAACTACTTCATCGGCAACCCCAACGGAACGCAAGACATCTTCGTCAATCCGAATGAAATCGTGTTCCCGGCGGGTGCACCACTCCCGACAGCTTGTATTGACGCCAACGGCCACGCGACACCTTTCGTCACACCGGCCCCGGTGCAGGACACCTTCGGGAACATTCTTGGGAACGCCTGCTTTCCGTCGGTCAACATGAATCCCTGGACGGATTCCGCCGGTAACATTCTGCCGGGTGCTCTGTTTGGGGGTGAATTCCAGCCCGATGGCAAGCCGGACACCTACAAAGATCCGAAGCGGGAATACCAGGCGGTCGAATTCGAAGTGAACAAGTCGTTCAGCCACAACTGGGCGCTCGTGGCGAACTGGCGGATTGCCCGCCTCCGAGGCAACTACGAAGGTGCGTTTCGGAATGACAACGGGCAGGCCGACCCCGGCATCAGCTCGCTGTTCGACTTGACGGAGGGCAAGTTCGGACTCCTCGGCCAACAGCAGGGAATCGGACCTCTGAACACGGACCGTCGGCACGTCGTGAACGTTTATGCCAGCTATGTGCTCGACCGGGGCCGGATGAAGGGCCTGGTGCTGGGCTCGGGGGTGAGGATCCAGTCTGGCATCCCGTGGACCACTCTGGCGGCGCAACAGGCCTATCAGAACCCGGGCGAGGTGCCTCTCTTCGGCCGTGGTGATCTCGGGCGTTCTCCGATGACCGGCACCGTGGACGCACATATCGAGTATCCCTGGAGGATTACCGAGAAAAACCAACTGAAATTCGGGTTTGACGCTTTCAATATTGCAAACACGAAGCGGACAATCCAGATCAACCAGAACGTGGATTTGGGCTTTGGAGTTAACAATGTGGACTTCCAGAAGCCTGGAAGTGGTACGACCTACGGCTTCGTCCATCCGGATGCCGGCTTTGTTAGTCCATTTACGGCTCGCGCCTCCGTCCGCTTCGTGTTCTAGCGGCCCGATACAGGCCATTAGCTGAGGAGGGTGCGAAAATGCACCCTCCCCTTCTTTTTTCGCTTCGTGCTTCTTCTAAGTGTCATGTTTAGCTGCTCTTTTGTGTATGACATTTAGTATCGAGAGAATCGAGAGAGCGGACCACTACCCCGAAGAAACGCCATCTGCAATGTAAGAAATTCCGCCGTCCGAGCGGGTTTCTGACCTCCACACCAAGGCTAATATACACATTCTGTTGGAGTTATTACTTTATCGAGGGACGGCAAGCGCGGTGCATTCTCCCTGTTAGGTGGAATTGTGTAATTAGGTGACGTTGTGAGGAATTCGTGCGAATTTGCTGACAACGGTAACGGTTCTAGATCGCGTCTAAATGATTTGCGGAGGGACTCCGAGCAATGCGTCTCCATAAGGGGGCCAGATATTTTCTTGTCGCTCTAGCTTTGTTCTTGGCAGAGACCGCTGCGGCACAGGCTCCCGCGGGCACTGCGACGCCGCGGAAGGGAGAACAGCAGGAGCACGGCGTGACGCTGTCTGAAAGTTTTGAGGGCAGCTCAAACGCGGACGGCCAAGCCATGGACCTGACCTCCGCGGCGGGATACGTTTTCAACAAGCATTTCAGTTGGGACTTGGGCATTCCCATCTTTTTCACGCGCGGCACCACTTCCACGGGCACCCAGGTCAGCAACATCGGTCTGGGCGACATCTTCACGAATTTCCGGCTGACGTTCAAGAATCCCGCTGTGAACTACGTCACCACGCTGACCGGGGCCGCGCCGAGCGGCGATACCAAGAAAGGGCTCAGCACGGGCCGGGCGACGTTCGATTGGGGCAATAACTTTTCCCGGGAATTCGACAGGTGGACTCCTTTCGCCAATCTTGGCGTGGGCAACTCCCTTTACAACACGCGTTTCTTTGAGCGGCCTTTTGTGACCCTCGGCACAGTGGCGCACTTCGAAGCGGGAACGGAGTATGATCTGGGCCACTCGGTAAGCGTAAGGGCCTCGGCGTACGATGTCGCGCCCTGGGGCCAGCAGAAGGTTTTCAGCCGGCTTGTGACGACGACTTCCGGCGGCGCAGGCGGGACCGTGAAACATGGGCGCGTGTTTGAGAACGCCGTCGAAACCACGGGAGGCGCCAGCCTGGTCCGCGACAATGGTTTCAGCGCGGCGCTGGATGTGAACCCGATCCGCGCCCTCGATTTCGAATTGGGTTACAGCCGCAGCGTGCATTTTCAATTGAATACGATTTCTTTTGGAGTCGGAGTGAATCTCAGCTCTGTGCTCCACAAAGCGAGGCAGTAAAAGAATTTGTGTGGCCTTTACAGGAAAACGTCAGGAGGATAAGAACATGATAAAGCGTTCCATCGTAACGGTACTTTCGCTGGTTGTGATCCTGTGGCTCGCCGGCGCATCGGCGTGGGCGCAGGGTCGCAGCGGCAGCCACCCCGGAGGCACGGGCGGCACTGGTACGCCGCGCGGCTCCTCGGGGAACTCCGCCACGAACAACTCTTCCACGCATGGCAGCAATAGCTCCAGCAACAGCTTGCCGGGCGAGGTGCTCTCGCGTAACTCAAGTCTCAGTGGAGCGCTGACGAATGCCCTCTCAAAGAGCGGCATATCGTTGCCAAGCGGTATGACGCTTGCTCAGACTTGCGCAAGCGCACCCTTCAAGACCTTGGGCCGGTGCATTGCGGCTCTTCACATCAACCACAAATTCCCTGCCTGCAGCCTCATGGCTCTTTCGTCCTCGAACCTCGGCCAGGCCATTAAGGTATGCAACCCGAACGTGCCCGCCAAGGCGGAAGCAAGGACAGCAACGAAGCAGGCGAACGCAGACATCAGGGATTCCGAGTCGGAGTCCGGATCTAGCGGTAAGAGTTAATAAGAGCGCCCCTGCGTGCGCTCTTATCGGCAACTTTAATGGTGATGAGGAGCCCCACTCTTGGGGCTCCTTATCCCATTCCCCCAACTAGGTCCTGCTTACAGCAACTGCGAGGTAGTCCGTCTCCAGCAGTTATTTCAAATGCTTGGCAAGAAGCCCGCGGCGTTCGGGCGACTGGATGTCTCGGGAGTGTCAGACACGGGCGCGGGAGATATGTGCAGTGCCTGGCCTACGGGGGGAGGCCCATGCGGCGCAGTAGATCTTGGAAGCGCGGGTCGTGACGTAGGGGCTCGAACCGCCGGGCCGGCACTTTGAGATACGTAAGTTCAGGGTCATGCTCCTCATAAGCCTTTTCCAGCCAGGCGAAAGCCTTGTCCAACTCACCCAAGGCTCCATAGAGAATCGCGATTGAACCGGATGGCACAAGCCCCTGCTCGTGTAGTTTCTTCAGTTTGGCGAGTATCTTACGCGCCTCCTCTCGCTTGCCCACTGCGGCATAGGCGAAACCAAGGTCCAGCATGCGGTCCGTATCGCCGGTTCCGGAGAGTTGGAGCGCCTGTTGAAACTCTTGAATGGCTTGCTCGTTCTTTCCCATATTCAGGTAGGCCCAGCCAAGGGTCTGGTGGGCTGGGGCAAAATGGGGATCCATTTCCAAAGTCTTCTGCAATTGCTCCAGCGCCTCGTGGACGCGACCCGCTACGAGCAACCTGCCCGCCAGGGCATTGTTGACCGGCAAGGACAGCGGATCGAGGTCCCGGGCGCGCTTGGCTTCGGCAATCCCCTCCTCAAATCGCCCTACATACATCAGATAACCCGCATACCAGTTGTGACCCGCCGCGTAACCTGGATTGAGCTCGAGGGCGCGTTTGTATTCTCGCTCCGCAGTCGGCCAATCCCATTCATGAGTCTCGGCGATGAATGCGAGAGATGCGTGAGGTTCGGCGAGAGTGTCATCCAATGCGATGGCTTTCAGCGCTGCTGCCTTCGCTCGCGACAGGGCGTCTTTCGACGGAAAGCGGCCGCGAAACCCAAGCAGCGCGTACGTGTCAGCCAAGCCGCTATACGCCAAGGCGTAGCTCGGGTCTCTGGAGGTTGCCTGTTGGAAATACGCGATGCTTTTGTTCAGCGCGTCCGCCGTTCGCTGGTTGAAGTAGTACCGGCCCTTCAAGTAGTCCTCGTAAGCTTCGGGGTCCACGGCTCGCGTAGGTGCCAGATCTACTCGCTCCTGGCGCGTGAAGCTGATCTTGGCTCGCTCGGCGATGCTCCGGGCGACTTCCTCCTGTAAGACAAGAATGCTTCGATATTCTCGCTCGTATTCTTCCGACCAAATGTGCTCGTCGGTTGCGCCGCGAATCAACTGGGCGTGGACGCGAATCCGACTTCCCTCTCGTATTACCGACCCTTCGAGGATGGCATCCACTCGGAGCGTTTTGGCAATCTCTGGCACCGAGAGCTGTGTGTCCTTGAAGCGCATCACCGACGTGCGGGAAATGACGCGCAGATCGTGGATCCCGGAGAGGCGTCCGATGAGAGCCTCGGTCATCCCGTCAGCAAGGTATTCCTGTGTTGAATCGCCCGAGAGGTTTTTCAGCGGCAATACTGCAAGGGAACTGATTTTGGCTTGCCTCGAATTCCCTGCGCGGCTCCGGATCAGGACGTAAGTGACAGAAAGCAAGGCGAGTGCCGCCATCCCAGCCAGAACAAGCCGAAGACGCGCCCGCGGGGTCCCTTTTGTTCCGTGGCCACATTCCGCATCCACCGGTGTTTCCGCTTTGTCTCCTTCCTCTTCTTCCTCCAAACGCAGTTTGCGGCTTTGCAACCAAGCATCGAGCTCGGAACTGAACGCGTAGACAGAGCCGCGCTTGTCGTGGACGTGGCGATGAACGGGCATGCCCTCACGCTTTTCCCAGCGTTGAACCGTGCTGACGTCCCGTTTTACGTGAGTGGCAATTTCCTTCCAAGAATCGAGGGGGGCTTCAGCGGACCGGTCGGACGGTCCTGGAGATGAGACTGGCGAGGAGTCCTTCATATATACCACTCTTTTTCGCCGTGGCTGATAAGTGCTGACGTGGGATAAATTCTATGCCAATGGGCGCCAACAGCGCAAATTGCGCCGCATTACGTGGCAACCATAGCTGTGACGTCTCTTGCAGCTTGCTCCCGCGCGTGGCCGAGGGGATTCTTGCGGACATGCCAAGGAAGGGGCGCTGACCTTCGAGGGTCCGTTTGCCACCGAGTTGGCATTAGGAGGAACGTATGTCCGGAATTCACATGTCGAAAAATATGAAGCTCGTTCACATCGCAGCAATTGTGGGGGTCGGCGCATTCATTTGTGCGACAGCCTTCGTCATCAAAGCAACGCCCCCTTCGGGGATCTCGTTCAGCCTGGTTGGACGCGCGACGGTGCCGGAGTTCAGCGTGAAACGAAAGGACAAGGCCCTCGATTTTACAATTAGGCTGGATGCCGACCAACCCATCGATGTGGCGACTCAGATCGTCACTTTCCAGCCGGGTGGGTTCAGCGGGTGGCACACGCATCCGGGCCCGGTGTTTTTCACCGTGCGGACAGGAACGCTGACCGTCTACGAGGGTGATGATCCGACGTGCACGCCGCATGTCTTTACCGCCGGAACCGGGGCTGCTGAAGCCGCGACGAACAACCACATTCACATGGTGAGGAACGAGACCGGTAGCGTCGCGGAAGCGGTCGTGACGTATATGGTCCCAGTGGGTGCGAACCCTCTTCGCACGGACCTTCCAAACCCGGGAAACTGTCCCTTCTGAGCCCCAACCCGAGATGCCTCCACGCGGGCCCGTTCGTAACGCGCGGATTCGCACGAGGGCGTGTGTGATGGGTTAGTCACCGCGCCCCGGGCGGGCACGGGGCGGATTGACCAAGAGGTCCCGACTCGCCGCTGCGCGCGGTCTAGGCCAAAGTTGAACGAGTGACGGTGCGGGCCTCGCGAATGCCAACGACCGTGAATTGCTCCAGGTGCATCCTCGGGGCTGCACGAAGTAGAAATGATTAATCCTGCGCGTTTTAGTTACTGGCGGCCTCCCTGGGACGATTTTCGCAACTGACTCATCCCAAAGGTGCAGGATAGACGGTCGCGGGCGGGGGCCTCTGGCTACCGATTGCGGGTGGATCACGGGCTACTCGGAAACTGACCTTGCCATTTTTCCCCTGTCGTTGACACATGGGCGCCGCAAGATCGTATTGGTTTGCCACACGCCCAGCTGGGCGTGACCCGCTTCCGCGTGACCTTCACTCAGCCCGGGGTTTACCAGTACAAATATGTGCTGCACGACGAATTGGGAATGGTCGGCCAAATCATCGTTCTGCCGTAGCCGAGAACCGTAGAGACGGGGCTTGCCCCGTCTCTACAAGCACTGCAAAAAAGAGAAAAAAATTTATGACCCTGGTGATCCCCTTTGCTCGCCTATCATTGTCACCGCGGGCCAGGGGTTGCTCGACGCCGGCGAGCTCACTTTCCCCGTTCGTATAGCCTGCCCGTCACTTCCTTGACCGGCCTCGAAGGCTCGACTACACTAACTTTTTTGACTCGGGGCGCGGACGCGGCCTGAGGGGGAGCTCTCGTTGCCGAAACGCACCTTTCAACCCAAAGTGCGCCGCCGTCACAAGACCCACGGGTTCCGCGCGCGCATGAAGAGCAAGGGCGGACGCAAAGTGCTGGCGGCGCGCCGCAAGAAGGGACGTCATCGCCTCACGCCAATCTAGTTCCGCGCGGGTCCCGCCCGGGGGCGCGGGAACCTCGCATCGCTTTCCTCGCGCGGTGCGGCTGTTACGGCGCGCGGAGTTCGAAGCGGTATATCGCGCCGGGCGGCGGCGCGCGAGCGCGCAATTTGCGGCCTTCGCCCGGGCCAACGGCCTCGGGCACAGCCGCCTGGGAATCAGCGTGAAAAAGGCTGTGGGCGGCGCGGTGGTCCGCAATCGCATCAAGCGGCGCATCCGCGAAATCCTGCGGCAGAATTTTTCGGAGATACCTTCGGGATGGGACATCGTCATTCACCCGCGGAGTTCGGTGGCCGGCGCGGAGTTTTCCGCGCTGACGGCCGAGCTGTTGCGCTTACTCCAGACGACAGCAAAGGCGTAGCGCCGGGCCGCCCCGGGTTTTCCGGGAGGGCGCCGCGCCGGCATGGTGTGGGCATCCACGCGGCATTGCTCGCGCTTCGTTTCTACCAGGCGTTTCTTTCGCCGCTGATGATTGGCTCTTGCCGTTTCTATCCTTCCTGCTCGCGGTACGCGTATGAAGCGATCGAGCTCCACGGCGTCGCGCAGGGCGCGTGGCTGGCGCTGAGGCGCCTTCTCCGCTGCCATCCGTTTGCGCGCGGCGGCTTCGACCCGGTGCCTGCCGAAAAAGGGACTCGCGCGTGAGCGATCCGCAAAACAAAGAGTTTTCGCCGCAGTGGCGGATGCTCCTCGCCTCGGTGCTGGCGATCGTTGCCATCATGGTTTGGAGCAAGTTTTTTGGGCCAAAGCTTCCGCCGCCCGGGCAAAATCCTCCCGGCGCGACCGCGCCGGAGACGCCGGGCGGCGCCACAAGTCTTCCTCCGGCGGCGGGGCCGGAAAAAGCGACGGGACCACGTGCGGGGCGGGCCAGCGCACCTGCGGCGCAGGCCAGCGCGCCAAAGGCCGCCACGGACGAGGGCAGTATTGTGGTCGAGAATGATCTCTATCGCGTGGAGTTTTCGAACCGGGGCGCGGTGGTGAAAAGCTGGAAGCTCAAGAAGTATCAGGACGACAACAAACCGCCGCGCACGCTCGACCTGGTTCACCCCGACGCCGCGCAGCAGCTTGGCGGCTGGCCGTTTTCGCTGGTTCTCGACGACGCCACGCAGGAAGCGGCGGCCAATTCGGCCCTCTATGTTGCGTCCTCGGCGGGGGAAACTTTGCGGGCCCCTGCCGATCTGCGCTACCAGTGGAGCGACGGCCACATCGAAGTCACTAAGGAATTTCACTTCGACCACAGCTACGTCGTCCACGTGGACACTACGGTTCTCCATGATGGCAGGCCGGTCGTGGCGGGCGTAGCGTGGCGCGGCGGGTTCGGAGACACCACGGTGATCAATCCCGCGCCGTTCGACCGCGTGATGGTGTTCAAGAGCGCGGCGGGGAAGCTCGACCTCGCTGCGCACAAGAATCTCGGCGCGCCAAGCACGTTACCCACTGGCGCGTGGCCCGGCCCCTACGATTACGCCGGCATTGAAGACACCTATTTCGCCGCGGTTTTTCTCCCCGAACCGGAGGGCGGGACCTCGCGCGGGGTCACGCTGCGCTCCTGGCTGCTGCAATATAAATACCTCAAGGACGCCCAGGCCGTGCAGGAGCCCGTTTCGGAAATGGCCGCAGGCCCCTCCGCTCCCGGCCCGCTTGATTTTCGCGTGTATGTCGGGCCGAAGGATTACGACGACTTGAAGCGCATGACGCCGCCGCTCAACGCCCTGGTGCAATTCGGCTGGTTCGAGTTCGTCTCCGCTCCGCTTTTTTATTTGTTGAAGTGGGAGCACAAGTACGTTGCCAACTACGGCTGGGCAATTATCTTGATGACCTTTGCCATCAACATGGTGATGTACCCGCTCAAAGTGATCAGCTGGCGCACCATGCAGAAAATGCAGAAGGTCGCGCCGGAAATCCGCCAGATCAACGACCGTTACAAGAAATATTCCTTCCGCGACACCGAGAAGCAGCAGCAGAAACAGCAGGAGGTCATGGCGGTCTATCACCGCGAGGGCATCAATCCGTTTGGCGGCGCCAGTTGCCTGCTCAGCCTGGTGCAGCTCCCCATTTGGTTCGGCCTGAACCGCATGCTGGGCGCCACCATCGAGCTGCGCCACCAGCCGTGGATTCTGTGGATCCGCGATCTCTCCGCGCGCGATCCCCTCTATGTCCTTCCCGTGCTGGCGGCCGTTTCGATGTACGTGACGCAGAAGATGACTCCGGTTGCCGCCACCGATCCTTCCCAGCAGCAAATGATGAAATACATGCCCCTCATGTTCAGCGGAATGTTCATAATCTATCCCTGGTCCAGCGGGCTGATGCTTTACATCGTGACGAGCACCATCGTAGCCATCGGCCAGCAATGGTTTCTGAACAAGACGCATCCCGCGCCGGCGCCTGCGAAGATTGTGCGCGGGAAAAAGAAGTGATGCGTCGCGACGTGCAAACTACGAGTCCCCAATCACGCTGAGACATGGCCAAGCCCTTCATCGTTGACGGCAAGACCGACCGCGAAGCGGTCGCCGCGGAACTGAAACGATTCGTCGGCGAAGTGCTGAAGCACGCGCGGCTGGATCTTTCCTTTGCCGTGCGGATGGAGCCGGAGGCGGCGCCGGCCACGGGGAGCGCGCGGCTGGAAGAGCCGGAGATTGTGGTGGATTTTCAGGGGCGCGACCAGGACCTGCTGCTCGAGCGCAGCGCCGAGCTGCTCAAAGCCCTGGAGTACTTGGCGCTGCGCGTCCTGCGTTTCGAGCCGCAGTTTCACGAGCGCCTGCGCTTCGATTGCGGGGATTACCGCGCCGTGCGCCTCGAGGAATTGAAGCTCGC
>Ga0137385_10003448_pt1 | contig 13717 bp, 17 predicted proteins | sample SagtaG_FD_104921 | JGI IMG/M metagenome (GOLD analysis project Ga0137385, IMG submission 104921) | Vadose zone soil microbial communities from Sagehorn Ranch, Mendocino, California, USA - Sage2_R_80_16 metaG | ecosystem: Environmental > Terrestrial > Soil > Vadose zone | place: USA: California...
CTGCATCACCTGTTCCTGGTAGATCAGGACGCCGTAAGTTTCCTTGGCGATCGGTTCGAGCAGCGGATGCTCATACTCGATCGTCACCTCGCCATGACGGCGTTTGATGAAGTCGGGGATGAGATCCATAGGGCCGGGGCGATAGAGCGCGACGAGCGCGGTGATGTGTTCGATGGAACTGATTTGAAACTTGCGGCAAAGGTCGCGCATTCCCCCGGATTCCAATTGGAAAATGCCGACGGTGTTGCCCTTGTTGAGCAGGTCGTAAGTCGGGGCGTCGTCGAGCGGGAGATCGTCGATGGGAACGTTGAGGCCCTGAGTTTGGCGGATCATCTCGCAAGTGTTGCGGATGACCGAGAGGGTTTTGAGGCCAAGGAAATCCATTTTCAACAGGCCGAGATCGCCGACCGGATCCATGGCGTATTGGGTCACGAGCGCGCCCTCGTCGTCCTGCTTGAGGGGGAGCAAATTGACCAGCGGCTGGTCGCCGATGACCACGCCCGCCGCATGCACGGAGGCGTTGCGGACGAGGTCTTCGAGGATGAACGCGGTGTCAACCAGCTCGCGGGTGACTTCCTCGGTCTCGCAGGCCCGCTTGAATTCCGGGGATTGCTTTAACGCCTTGTCCAGCGACATTTTCAGTTCGTTGGGGATCATCTTGGCGAGGCGGTCGCACTCGCCGTAGCTCAGGCCCATAACGCGGCCGACATCGCGCACGACCGACTTGGCGCCCATCGTGCCGAAGGTGATGATTTGGGCGACCGACTCACGGCCGTATTTTTCCCGCACGTACTCGATGACGTCGGCCCGGCGATCGTCGGCGAAGTCGATGTCGATGTCCGGGGGATTGACGCGCTCGGGGTTGAGAAAGCGCTCGAAGAGCAAGCCGTAGCGGATCGGATCGAGGTTGGAGATTTCGAGCAGATAGGTGACGAGCGAGCCGGCGGCCGATCCTCTGGCAACGCACGAAATCCCCTTGCTGCGTCCGTAGCGGATGAAGTCGCCCACGATCAGAAAGTAGCTGATGAAGCCGGTCTGCTCGATGGTCGCCAGTTCGGTGCGCAGACGGTCGAGGACGACTTTGACCGCCGCGGCGACAGCCGGATCGCGGTGGTCGTGCGCGGGGGACCGCGACGGGCCGGTTGGCGCCGTGGCCGGCTGATAAGTGGGCAAACGGCTGGGGTCATCGATGCCCTCAACGATGAAGTCCTGGTTTTCGGCGCGGGCGCGGAGGGTGTAGCGACGATGGAGGCCTTCGGCGAGCAAGTGGCGCAGGTAACTTTCGCGGGTGAAATGCTCCGGCGGATGGAAGACCGGATAGTGGAGTTTGCCGAATTGGATTTCGAGGTTGCACTTCTCGGCGACTTCGAGCGTGTTCCTGACCGCTTCGGGTGTTTCGGCGAAAAGCGCCTTCATCTCGTCGGCGGAGCGGAGAAAAAACTGTTCCGGCGCGTATTTCATCCGCTTGGGATCGTTGAGCGTTGTCTGCGTGCCAATGCAGATCAGGCAATCGTGCGCGTGGGAGTGACTCTTTTCGAGGTAGTGGACGTCGTTGGTGGCGACGAGTCCCAGGCCAAATTCCTTGGCCCACGGAATCAGGCGCTGGTTCACTTTGGCCTGCTCGGGGAGGCCGTGGTTTTGGAGTTCGAGGTAAAAATTTTCCGCGCCGAGCGTCTGCTTGAACCAGTCGATGGTGTCGCGGGCCTTGCGCAGATCGTCTTTCTGAATCAAGTCCGGGATTTCGCTGGCCAGGCAGCCGGAGAGCGCGATCAGGCCGCCGCCGTGCGCCGCCAGGATTTCCTTGTCGATGCGCGGCTTGTAATAATAGCCCTCGCGGTACGCGGCGGTGGCCAGTTGGATGAGATTTTTGTAGCCGGTTTCGTCCCGGGCCAGCAGGATCAGGTGGTGATAAACATCGCGGCTGCCGCTCGTCGTTTTTTTCTCGAGCCGGCTCCCCGGAGCGACGTACACTTCGCAGCCGATGATCGGCTTGATGCCGGCGTGGTGCGCCGCCTGATAGAAGTCGATCGCGCCGTAGAGCACGCCATGGTCGGTGAGCGCCAGCGCGGGGAATTTCAGCGCCTGCGCCTTCTCCATGAGGCGGTCGAGACGACACGCCCCGTCGAGCAGCGAGTACTCGGAATGCAAATGGAGATGGACAAAATCCGCATGTGACATCACAGGTAAATCTAAGTCTCCACCAAGGGGACGCGCAAGCTCGGAAGGTCGGGAGGGTGCGCGAGATAAAAGTGGGTTTTGAGGATTTGCTTTGTTCTTTGCCCGAGGATTGCAGCTTCGCCACCGCCATGTGCAAAGCCTTTGGCGACAACTCGGGTCTGGCGTCCCGAAGGAGGGTGTTTTCCCTTCCCCCCCTTTTTATGGACACAATTAGACTTTGCGTCGGGCCGCGCAGGCAGTTTTAATTTTCGCGCGTTGCATGCAAGAGGAAATCTCCAGTTTGGTCAGACTTTCCCGGAAAATCGGGCGTGAGGACCGCCAGCTCGCAATCCTCGGCGAAGGGAACGTTTCGATCAAACTCAGCGCCGAGCAGTTCGCCGTGAAGGCCAGCGGCTGTTCGCTGGCCACTTTGACCGAGGCCGAGGTCACCGTCTGCGACTCGGCGAAAGGGCTCGCCATCCTTGAGCAAAAGCCCCTGAGCGATGGGGCGAGGGTGAGCCTTGCTCAAGGGTGCCGATCAACGCCTCAGTAAAAGATGCGCACTCACTACCTGGGTTGTGATTTGGGGGCCGAAAGCGGGCGGTTGATCCTGGGCATGCTGGAGGACCGCCGGCTCACGCTGGAGGAACTGCATCGTTTCCCCAACCGGCCGGTCGAGGCGGAAGGCTCGTTGCACTGGGACATCCTGGCGCTGTTTGAGGAATTGAAGGCTGGCATGAAAAAAGCCGCGCAACGGAGCCTCTCGATCCACAGCATCAGCACTGATTCCTGGGGCGTCGATTACCTGCTTTTCGACGCGCAGGGCGCGCTGCTCTCGCCGACGTTCCATTACCGGGACGAGCGGACGGCGCGGGGCGTGGCGCGCGCCAAAGCGCGGGTGGATTGGAAAACCATTTTCGCCGAAACGGGTGTTCAATTCATGCCGCTCAACACGATTTATCAACTGGCCGCGGAAGCGCCGGCGCGCCTGAAGCAAGCGCATCGACTGCTGCTCGTCGGCGATGGTTTCAACTTCCTGCTGTCGGGCTTGGCGCGGGCGGAGGAGTCGATGGCCAGCACCAGCCAGTTATACAATCCGCGCACGAAGTCGTGGTCGCGGCCGCTGCTCGAGGCGCTGGACCTTCCCGCCGGCCTGTTTCCGCCGATTGTTCGGTCCGGGACGCGCCTGGGGCCGTTACGGCCGGAATTGGCGCGCGAAACCGGCTTGAAGGGCCTGGAAGTGATCGCCACCTGCTCGCACGACACCGGCGCGGCTGTGGCGGCGGTGCCTGGTTCGGGGGAAGGCTGGGCCTACCTCAGCTCCGGGACCTGGTCGTTGATGGGCGTGGAATTGCCGGCGCCGATTATCACCGACCCGTGCCGCGAACTGAATTTCACCAACGAGATCGGCTACGGCGGCTCCGTGCGACTGCTCAAAAACATCGTTGGGCTGTGGATCGTGCAGGAGTGCCGCGGCCAATGGGCGAAGCAGGGAAGCGACCATGACTACGCGACGTTGACACAAATGGCCGCCGCGGCGCCGCCGTTTGTTTCGCTCATTGACCCGGCCGATCCGCGTTTCCTGAGTCCCGGCGATATGCCCGCGCGGATCGGCGCTTACTGCCGGAAAACCGGGCAGCCTTCGCCGTCGAGTCCGGGCGCGGTGATTCGTTGCGCGTTGGAAAGCCTGGCGCTGCTGTATCGCCGGACCGGCTTGCGGATCGAGCAATTGACCGGCCGGAAGATCGAGCGGCTGCACATCGTCGGCGGCGGCAGCCGGAACGCGCTGTTGAATCAATTCACCGCGAACGCGCTGCAAATTCCCGTGCTCGCCGGCCCTGTGGAAGCGACCGCGACGGGGAACATCTTGGTCCAGGCCATCGCCTCTGGCCGCCTGGCCTCGCTGGCGGAAGCCCGCAACGTGGTGCGCGCTTCCACTGAGATTACCCAAGTGGATCCGCGCGACGCGCCGGAGTGGGAAGTCGCGAATCGGAGATGGGAGAAATTGATCGATCGTTGATCCAAGGCCGGAAACGGCGCGCAACGATTGGTCAGGGGAGCGTTATGCCGTTGGCTAAGGGTTCGGGCGGCCCAAGGCCCGTTCGCTCAGTCTCCCGGAGCCGTTTCGACAGAAATGTCCGCTCCGACTTGAGTTCCGCCAGTTCGAGGGACTTTCGGAAGTAATCAGCGGCCGCCTGATGATGGTTTAATTGCGCTTCGAACTCGCCCAGCGCGGCGTAAAGCAGATAGTAGGACTGGATGCCTTCCCGCTTCTGAACGGCAGCCAGCGCCTCAAGGCCCGCTTTTGGCCCCGAAACGTGGGCGAGCGCCACCGCGCGATTGAGAGCGACGACCGGCGAATCGTCGAATTCAATCAATCGATCGTAGAGCGATTGGATCTGCCGCCAGTCTGTGCTGTCGCAATCCTTCGCGGCGCAGTGGCAAGCGGCGATGCCGGCCTGAAGATGATACGCGGTGATTTCCGCACCGGCGGCCGATTGCGCCAGATGAAACATGCCGCGCGCAATCATCGGTGGGTCCCAGCGGGTCCGGTCCTGCTCTTTGAGGCGCAGAAGGTTGCCCTCCGCATCCACGCGCGTCGGCAACCGCGCGCCGTTCAACAGCATCAGCGCCAGCAGCGCGTGGGTTTTGGGCCGATTGCCCGCCGGATGTTGAGACAGCAAATCGACCAGCCGGATCGCCTCATGACAGAGTTCCTCCCGCACCAGTTTCTCGCCGGTCGAAGCCTTGTAGCCTTCGTTGAAAAGCAGGTAAAGCGTTTGCAAAACCCCGTCTAACCGTCGCGACAGTTCCTCGCCCGCGGGGATGTCGAAAGGAACGCGCGCTTCGCGGATTTTTTGTTTGGCGCGCGTCAATCGTTTGGCAATCACCGCCTCGCCGGTCAGAAATGCCCGGGCGATTTCCGCGGTGCTGAAGCCGCAAAGAGTCTTGAGGGCGAGCGCGACTTGCGCTTCGGGCGCAACGAGCGGATGGCAGCAGGCGAACATCATACGCAGGCGGTCATCCTTGAGTTCCTGGTCAAGGAAAACCGCCTCGTTGGGAGCCGGATTTTGTTGCTCCATCAAATGAACGATTTCAATTTCCTTGTTGCGGAAAACCCGGTCGCGCCGGACCACGTCCAGCGCCAGGTTGCGGGACACCTGCAGGATCCACGCGGAAGGGTTTTTCGGAATTCCGTAATACGGCCAGGTTTGCAACGCCCGGGCCAGCGCTTCCTGGACTACGTCTTCGGCCAGGTTGAGATGCTCGATCCCGAAGATTCTCGTCAACGTGGAAACCATCTTTCCCGCCTCATGCCGGAAAAGATGCTCCACCACCTGGGACACTTCTCCAGGTGGTGGTGCTGTGCTGTTGATCTCGGAGGGACTCACTCGCCGCTGTGCCAAGCGCGATTCGGCAGGTCAGGCGTTCGCGAGTTGTTCCTCCGGCATGATCTGGCGCGCGCGCGCGGCCATCGGGCATTCTTCGGCGACAGGCCGGACTTCGATCTGCGTCCCGTATTCCAGGCTGGGAGCGCTTTTGGCGACGGCGATCGCCTCGTCGAGGCTGTTGGCCGCCAGCAGGAAGTAGCCGCCGATGGCTTCCTTGGATTCGGCAAACGGCCCATCGGCCACGACGCGGCCCTGCTTTCCGGAAACGATTTTGCCCTCGCGGACGAGCGGCTGCGCCGCTTTGAGCTTGCCCTCTGCGGTCAATCGCTCGAACCAGTCTTTGAACTGGCTCATGGCCTGCTGGAGTTCTTCCGGCGAGAGGCGGTTGTACCAGGCATCGCCTCGAAACAGCAGGAGGTATTCATTTTGCTTTTGTGCGTTCATGGTTTTCTTTCGGTTGATGGTTAATTGTTTCGTTCGGTCAATGATACGACGAATGAGCCGGTGGCTTCAGGACATCTATAAGAACCACGATTAGTGCGATAGCGAGGAGGATTTTTATGATCATAGGTTTTCTCTGTTGACGTGATTAGTCATTCTTGGCGGGATTAGCCGCCGGCTATGGCTCCCACGATGAGGAACGGCTCCGCGCCGCTGACAACCTCGTCGGGCAAGTTTGTCTCCGGCGGTTCAAGGGACAGGTCTTCTTTGCAGGCGAAGAACCTGACGAACGGCCTTCGTCGCAGCGTGCCGTGGTCGCGGATCGTCCCGCGCAGCACCGGATAGTGCGCTTCGATGGCGTCGAGCACCGAGCCAATCGTGGCCGGACTTCCGACCTCGAGCTGCACTTCGCTTTCCACGCGCGCCAGCGTTCGCAAATGAAACGGAAGCACCACGCGAATCATGGCAAAGATTGGACCTCGACCGACAGGACCGCCGGGAGGTCGCGCACGATGGGATTCCATGCGTCGCCGCCGTTGGCGGAGGCATAGACCTGTCCCCCGGTGGTGCCGAAATAAACGCCGCACGGTTCGAGCGAGTCAACGGCCATCGCGTCGCGCAGCACGTTCACGTAACAATCCTTCTGCGGCAGACCTTTCGTGAGCGCCTCCCATTCGTTTCCGCCGGTGCGGCTGCGATACACGCGCAACTTGCCGTCCGGCGGAAAATGCTCGGAGTCGCTCTTGATGGGGACGACGTAGATGGTTTCTGGTTCGTGCGCGTGAACGTCAATCGGGAAGCCGAAGTCGGACGGTAGATTGCCGCTGACCTCTTGCCACGAGTCGCCGGCGTTGTCGGTGCGCAACACATCCCAGTGCTTCTGCATAAACAAGACGCCCGGGCGCGACGGGTGCATCGCGATGCGATGAACGCAATGCCCGACTTCCGCCTCCGGATCGGGCAGCTCGTATTGGGACTTCAGGCCGCGGTTCACAGGCTTCCATGTTTTGCCGCCGTCGTCGGTTCGGAAGACACCTGCGGCCGAGATGGCAATGTAAATCCGATTCGCGTTCTTCGGATCGAGAATGATCGTGTGCACGGCCATACCGCCCGCGCCCGGCTGCCAAAGATGCCCCTTGGCGTTGCGCAGCCCGGGAAGTTCCTTCCACGTTTTGCCGCCGTCCGTTGTCTTGAAAATCGCCGCGTCTTCCGCCCCGGCGTAAACGGTGTTTGGGTCGGTAAGCGAGGGTTCGAGATGCCAGATGCGCTTGAACTCCCAAGGATGCTGCGTGCCGTCATACCACTTGTGAGTGCCCACCTCGCCCTCATACACAAACTTGTTGCTCTCGCCTTTGGGCATTTCGCCGGGAGTTGGTGTCGGTTCGCCGCCGGGCGTCTCCCAAGTCTTGCCGCCGTCATCCGAGCGCTGGATAACTTGCCCAAACCAGCCGCTTGTCTGCGACGCGTAAATGCGGTTCGGCTCGGCCGGCGAGCCTTTGAGGTGATACATCTCCCAGCCCGCGAAGTGCGGTCCGCTGACTTCCCACTGCTTGCGCTTTCCATCCGATGTCAGGATGAACGCGCCCTTCTTTGTGCCGACCAGCAGTCGTATTTTGCTCATGGCTCTCTCCTATACCGATTTGTGTTTGGTGGGATTGCTCAGTTTGCCCTTGGCCGCATACGCTTGCTTCAGACCTTTAATTTCCATTCCTTTCACACTTTCACCAAGTAAGCGGCAAGTTGATCAAAGGTTCCGGTCCAGCCCTGCTTCATTCCTTCATGCGCGGCGTCAAAGGTTTTGCGTTCCTCCTCCGTCGCGTTGATCGGCACCCACCGCACCGTGGCCGTCGTCCCGCCTTCCTGTTCGGCCAGGGTAAAAGTCGAAAGCATTTCCAGCGGCCAGGTTGGGCTCATCGGATGCCGGGTGAGGCCCCCCGCCTCATCCGAAAAGGAATTGACCAGGACGATTCGCTCCGGCGCGACGATTTCACGATAGACAAACTTGCCCCACATTTCGTGGCCGTCCGGGGATCGCAGGCAGTAGTGAAAGATTCCGCCCGGCCGAAAATCCATTTTGGCAACGGGCATCTTGAAGCCTTTCGGCCCAAACCATTGCATCAGGCGATCCCGCTCCGTCCACGCCTTCCACAGGCGCTCGCGTGGCGCATCGAAAGCCCGCGAGATGACGAACGGCCGATCGAATTGAGCGACGCTGGATTTATTCCTGATCATAGTTTTAATCTTTTACTTCCCTCCCGCCGGTGGCTGATCGTTCCTTGCTGGGTTGCTTTTGGATTGTCGGATGCTACGCCGCCTCACATCGGAAAGGAATGAGCGCGCGCAGCCGTGGGTCGCGCAAGAAAAGCCCTCCCCAAACCAGCACGCCGGCAACCACTGGCCCATAAAAAGGCTCGCCCACGCGCACGAGGGTAGCGGTTGCCCCGCCCAGATAACCGGTCAGTAGAATCGCGCCGAGCATGGCGGTGCGCGGAACCACATAGACGACCGCACAGACCAGTTCGAGGCCGGCGATGGGGAGAATGAGGCTCTCGGGATAGCCAAGCCGCACGAATCCCTCCAGCACCGAAGCGGGCTTGATCATTTTCATGACGGCGCTGAAGACCAGCAGCAGCGCGGGCAGGGCGCTCACGATCCGTCCGGCCCAGAGCATCTTCGTCGAGACCGGAGCGGGTTGACTTGCCGATTCCATGAATCGCTCCTCCTTAAGCTTTCCAATCGAAAAAATCAACCGATGCGTGAAACGTACTTCGCAAGGCGCTCCAGGCTCTGCGTCCAGCCCGCTTCCATCCCGTTCAACATTTGCCGCGCGATGGGCGCCAGACCGACGGCGCCGGCTTCCACGGTGAGTTGGGTGCAGCCGCCGTTCTTTGCAAAGGCCACGGTCGTGAGCGATTCGAGCAGGGGATTGCCTTGCGTGTCCCGCGCTACCGCCGTGAAGACAAGCCGCTCAGGCTCCGTGACCTGACAGAAGACGCCCGTCATCGGATGCTCGGCGCCGTCAGGACCGCGCATCACGATGCGCAGAGAGCCACCTGGCCGCGCGTCCATTTCACAGACCGGGTTGGTGAATCCTTTCGGTCCCCACCACTTTGCCATCTGCTGTGGATCGATCCACGCCTTGAACACGAGTTCGCGCGGCACATCCAGCCTGCGCGTGAGGACAAGCTCGCGTGTTTCCACGTCCGGGGCGTTGGTTGCTGTGGTCATGGCTCCGGTCTTTCGCTTGGGTTGGTGTTCTGGTTTGGCGACGTGGCAAGGCGCGATGGGAACCTCACGCGGTGGCCTGCGCAAGTTGTGCTTCGGCCAGAGCTTCGCCAGTGAGCGGACATTGTTCCGCGATGGGCCTGACTTCCACGACCGCGCCATGAGCCAGACCCGGGCACTCTTTGGCGATGGCCACCGCCTCGTCGAGGCTCTTCACTTGCAGCAGGAAGTAGCCGCCAATCGCCTCCTTGGATTCTGCAAACGGGCCGTCCGCCACCACTCGCCCATTTTTTCCGGAAACGATCTTACCCTCGCGTCCCAGTGGGTTTCCGGCAGTGGCCTTGCCCTGCTCGGTCAGCCGGTTGAACCAGGCCATCCACTGGGCCGCGACCTGTTGCATTTGTTCCGGCGAGAGGCCTTTGTGCCAGTCGGTGCCGCGGAAGATCAGCATGTATTGGTTTTGTGCTTCTGTGCTCATAATTATCTTTCTGTGGTTGATCGTTTTCGTTCGGTCAATGATGCGACGAATGAACCGGCGTCGTCAGGACATTTATTTTGCGTTTTCGTTCCGTTCCCAGAGGGCGAACGTGTTGTTCTCCGTGTCCTGGCAGACGGCGAAGTAGCCCATCTGTGGCACGGCTGTCTTGGGCGCGCAAACTCTGCCGCCGAGCTGCTCGACCTTCGCCGCGGATTTGGCCACCGACTCCACGTTGACGTAGCTCGTGATGGCCTGTCGCGGCTGCTTGCGCGCCATTAACCCGCCATCGGGCGTGTCCTCGCCGCCGCCGGTGTCGATGTGCCAGTAATCCGTCATGCCGGGAAACTTCTCGATTTTCCAGCCGAACAACGCGCCATAAAACTTCCTGGCGCGATCGACGTTGTCCGCCGCGATTTCAAACCAGACGATGCTCGACGCGGTTTTGTTTTTCTTTGCCGGACGGGCTTTGGTTTTTGTTTGTGCGCTCATAGTGGTCCTTCTTTTGATAAACGGTCGTGTTGTATCGTTCAATGATATGACGAAGGAGCGCGAGCATTCAGGACAGCTTGCGATAATTTTCGACGCGCTTGAGCGCGCCCGCTTTGCAATTCGCGAGCAGACCGTCCTGCTTGAGGAAGTCATCGAACTCCGACCCGATGTGGCGCGCGTTCATCGAGTGACCGCGGCGTGCGCCGCCACCAGCATCTCCTCGTGCATAGAGGTGGGGCAAAGGTCCACTCCGCCGGGCCATTCGACGCAGCCGAAGTCCGGATTCACACGAACGGCGTTGAACACCGACGGGTCGTGGAGTTTTCGGAAAACGCCGCCGCGACGTTCAGGTTCAACCGAATAAATGCCTTCCACGCCGTCGTTGAACCGGATTTTGAGCCGATCGCCTTCAAGCGGCACTGCTTCTCTACTTTTTTTCTTCCGGCTTTTTCTCTTCCTCTTTTTTGGCGACCGGACCAGGCTCCCAGCCTCGGGAAACAAGCAAGTGGGGCAGCGCTTTCTGGAGGTTCGTGGCTCCCTCGGCGGTGGCCTTGCTTTGCCAGAGGTAAAGGCTTTGAAGATTGGTCAAGCCTTTCAAGTGTTCGAGACCAGCATCACCGACAGCGGTGCCGTAAAGATTCAAATAGGTCAGGTTGATCAACCCTTTCAAATGCGCCAATCCGGCATCGGTCACCGGCGTGTTTTCTAGGTGCAGGGTCAAGAGGTTGGTCAGGCCTTTGAGGTTCGCCAGGCCTGCGTCGGTGATCTTCGTCCCGGCGAGGTTGAGGCTGGCGAGGGTGGCCACGTCCTTCAAGAGGATCAGCGTGGCATCGGTCACGTTCGATCCGTGCAGCCCAAGATTGGCGTCGCGCCAATTCATGTTCATCGCCACGAGGTTGATGGGCGTGCCCAGGGCCTCGAGCTTTTTGAGGGCCGCAATCTCGGCCGCGCTGGGCTTGATCTCAACGAGCCGCGCAAAAGGGTCCGGCGATCCGGTCGCCGCCTTCACCACGGCGTCCTCCGGCCAAACCGCGCCCTGGTTGATCCAATCGCGAAACAGGTCCGTCTGGGCCTTGGTGAGCAGGTCGCCCTTGTTGGGCATGACATCGTCGGAGCCGGCGGACAACGTGATCCGGCGATAGAGATCACTCTTGTCCGCCTTTCCCGGAATAAGGACCGGGCCGTCTTCGCCGCCCTTGAACGCAGCCTCTTTGGAATCGAGGCGGAGCTTGCCCTTCTGCTTTTTAGGCCCATGACATTCGACGCAGGATTGCTCGAGGATCGGCCGAATCTCTTTTGCAAAATCGACCTTCGCTTCCGTTTGGGCCGGCAGCGCCGCCGCCCACATAACCACGCTCAGACTCAGACTCAACTTTTTCATAGCCTTTTTGCTCGCCGGAGGCCCGGTTCCATTCGGAGCGGCGTGTCCACTCCACTAAAGGAGGCCGTCGCCGGTGCCGATTCCGATGCCATCGCCCCAGTCTCTAACCAAATCCCTCCGGCAGACAACTGAATTCTCAACGTTCCTTTTCGTGAAGCCGAACCGCGTCGCGTCCGGCTTGACCGCCATGGCCACGAAAGTAAAGTCGTGCCATGAAAGCTGACTCAAATTCCTCCAACTCACTCGTTCCGCACCGACGGCTTACGTCTCTCAGACGGTTCGCCGCTCCAATTGTCCTGGCCCTCTGCGCCGCCAGCTTGGGCGGGCGCGCCCAGGCCGGGTCCGCACCCGTGCAATTGGTTCGCACTCCGAACGGGGGCATTCAACCGCAGGCCGTCGTTGACGACCAAGGCATCCTTCACTTGATCTACTTCAAAGGCAAGGCGGGCGCGGGCGACATTTTTTATTTGCGCCAGAAGCCGGGAGAAGAGGCTTTCTCCAGACCGATTCAGGTCAACTCACAACCGGGCAGCGCGATCGCGGTCGGAACCATCCGCGGCGCAAACCTGGCCGTGGGCCGGAAGGGGCGCGCGCACGTGGCGTGGAACGGAAGCCGGGAGGCCGAGAAGGGAACGCACCGGGGCGCGCCGATGCTCTACGCGCGCTTGAACGAAGGCGGCACGGCCTTCGAGCCGGAGCGCGACGTGATGAGTGAGACCGCCTTTCTCGACGGCGGCGGTTCGGTCGCGGCCGATAACGAGGGCAACGTGTATGTGATGTGGCACGCTTTCCCTCCGGGCAATTCCGAAGGCGAAGCCAGCCGCGCCGTGTTCGTCGCGCGCTCGTCGGATGACGGCAAGACCTTCACGCGCGAGCAGCCGGCGAATCCGAAGCCCACCGGCGCCTGCGGCTGCTGCGGGATGCGCGCGTTCGCGGATCGCCGCGGAAACGTTTTCGCCCTGTACCGGGCGGCGTCGGAACAGGTAAATCGCGACGAAATCCTGCTCGTCTCGCGCAATCGCGGCGCCAGCTTCGACATCGCCAGCGCGCACCCGTGGAATATTGCCACCTGTCCGATGAGCAGCGCGTTTCTCTCCGACACGCCAACCGGCGCGCTCGCCGCCTGGGAAACCGACGGACAGATTTATTTCGCGGCGGTCGAAGCCAAGACGCTCAAGGTTTCCCCGCCCGTCTCCCCGCCCGGCCGCGGGAAACGCAAGCATCCGGTGGCCGTCGCCAACGGCCGGGGCGAAGTGCTGGTGGCGTGGGCCGAAGGCACCGGCTGGGAAACAGGCGGCGCGGTCGCGTGGCAGTTGTTCGACGCAAGCGGAAAATCGACGGAGGAAAAAGGGCGCGCCGACGGGGTGCCTGTCTGGGGTCTGGTCGCCGCGGTTGCGAAGGCGGATGGAAGCTTCACGATTTTTTATTGAAGCAAACGCCGGCGTAAGCGCGACGGCGCTCTCGCGACCGGCAAGGCCATTTTTCCTTCCTTATTGGCCGCGATTATGCTCGGATGACGAGGGGCAAGTTCCGCTTCCTGGCGGCGCTGAGACTGCTTTTGGGCGAAAGTGGCGCCAACATTTTTTGAACCTTTTTCCCGAATAGGCATCAAAGTCAACGAGCTGGTCTGTGCAAGGCCAACTGGAAGCTGATGGATTAACAACCGTGGAAAACAACAGAAAGGGATGAAGATGAAGAAGATAGCCATGGTCAGCACGCTCCTCTGCGCGCTGGCGTTTGTGGCCGGCCCAAGCGTGGCGCGGGCGATCGATGACAAGAAACCGTGCTGCGAAGCCACTGTGGAAGCTGGCAAGAAGTGCGAACACAAATGCTGCCAGAAAGCGGCTGAGGACGGCAAAGTCTGCGAGAAGTGCCATCCGAAGAAGAGCGAGAGTAAGTAGTCCATTCGAGCAGTGATCTGCGGCGGCCGATTCCTGGCGAATCGGCCGCTTTCCTTTTGGGGCCACACCCAGCAGACTCCGTGGCGGCGCGCGCAGGGAGAGCGCCGTTGGCTTCCGTTTCCCGGGTAACGGGAGTGATTAAACGTGGGTGCGCAGAGCGAGGCTGCCGGCTAAAGCCGGCGTTCCATTGCGGCCGGAACGCCGGCTTTAGCCGGCAGCTTCACACCCACTTCCAATCACACCCCAATTCTGC
>Ga0137385_10003449_pt1 | contig 13717 bp, 8 predicted proteins | sample SagtaG_FD_104921 | JGI IMG/M metagenome (GOLD analysis project Ga0137385, IMG submission 104921) | Vadose zone soil microbial communities from Sagehorn Ranch, Mendocino, California, USA - Sage2_R_80_16 metaG | ecosystem: Environmental > Terrestrial > Soil > Vadose zone | place: USA: California...
ACTGGCCCGCCTACCACCGCGACGCGGCCCGGATGGGCACCGCGCCATCCCGGCCGGCCGCCGGCCCCATGACCATCGCCTGGCGGCGCCACCTCGACGGGGCTGTCTACGGCCAGCCGCTCGCCGTCGGGAACCTGGTCATCGCCGCCACCGAAGGCGACACGGTGTACGGGCTGGACCGCAGCAGCGGCCAGGTCCGCTGGCAGGCCCACCTTGGCACCCCGGTCCCGCTCGCCAGCCTGCCCTGCGGCAACATCGACCCGCTGGGCATCACCGGCACCCCCGTCTACGTCCCCGCGACCGGCCTGGTCTACGCGGTCGCCGAGACCACCGGCTTCCACCACGTCCTGGCGGGCATCGATGTCAGCACCGGCCGGGTGAGGTTCCGGCGCGACATCCCCACCCCCGACGGGCATCCCGCTTTTGACCAGCAGCGTGCGGCGCTGACGGTGGACCGGGGGCGTGTGTACGTTGCGTTTGGGGGGCTCTTGGGGGACTGCGGCCCGTACCGGGGCTCGATCGTGGGCATCGGCGTCTCCGGGCACGGGCCGCTGGTCTCCTACACCGTGCCCACCGCCCGGCAAGCCGGGATCTGGGCGCCGGGCGGCCCGGTGATCGCGCCCGGCGGCTCCATTTATGTCAGCACCGGCAACGGCGCCGCCACCAGCCCGCCGTTCGACGGCAGCGACTCGGTCACGGCGCTCACGCCCCGCCTGCGCCGGGCCGGCATCTTCGCCCCGGCCACCTGGGCCGCCGACAACGCGGGCGATCTTGATCTCGGCTCCGCCTCGCCCGCCTGGCTGGCCGGGGGGAAAATCCTGGCTGTCGGGAAGCGCGGAACCGCCTACCTCCTCAACGCAAGGCACCTCGCTGGTGTCGCCGCGCCGCTTGCGCAGGCAGCGGTGTGCAGTGCCTTCGGCGGGATGGCCGTGCGCGGCACGGTCGCCTACGTGCCGTGCATCTCCGGCGGGATGGCGGCGGTGGACACCGCGGGCGGGCGGATCCGGGTGCTGTGGCGCGGGCCGGCCGGCGCGCAGGGGTCGCCGGTGGCCGGCGGTGGCGCGGTCTGGGTGACCGACTGGGACTCCGGGGTGCTGTACCAGCTCGATCCGGCCACCGGGCGAGTCACGCACCAAATCAGTCTCGCGGCCCCACTGCCGCACTTCGCCTCGCCGTCGCTGTCGGGCCGGCTGGCGCTGGTTGGCACCATCAGCGGCGTGGTGGCGGTCAGCGGAGCGTGAGGATGGCGGACTGGCCGGGAGGCCCGCCGCGTCGGCGCGCGTGCGGCGGGCCCCAGTGCCGCAATGTAAGCGGGACCCGCCGCGTGGCCAGCGTCAGGGAACCTCGTCCGGCGTCACTGTCCACGGGTACCGCTTCGCGAAGCTCGCGATCGAGTTCTGGTTGATCGCCGCCCAGAGCCGCCCGCAGATCTTGGTCCGCAGCAACTCCTGCCCCCCGACCATGTGGGCCGGCGCCGTCACGAACGTCGAGGAACGGCTGGTCAGACCGCCGAGGGCCTTCGTCAGCGACACGATCTGGGATGTGGTGAAGTCGCTGTCCACGGTTAGCGCCCTGCTGATCGCATGCACCACGTGGAACGTCCTTGCCGGGCTGGTGAGCAGGTCCTCGCGGGAGATTTTCTGCAGGATCGCGCGGATGAGGCTCTGCTGGCGCAGCACACGGCCGTCCTCGGAAAGGGACGGCTGCCGCGCGTAGTAGATCGAGGTGAGGCCGTTCAGCTCATTCGTCCCAGCGTTGAATGTGTGCCCGAAGCTTGTGGTCGTCTCCGGCAGCCGGACAGTCACACCCCCGACTGTTGCGACGACCTCCCCCAATCCGTTAAGGCTGAGCCGGGCAAAGTGCCTGATCGGAACATGAGTCAGGCGCTCGACTGCGTCCACGAGCAGGTTGGGCCCACCGTGTTCGGCGGCGAACCATAGCTGTGTCTTACCCACGCCGGGGACAAAGACCATGGCTTGCGGCGGGATGGAGACGACACCGCCAGCCTTGTGGTTGGGGTTGATATGCAACAGCATGATGAGACCGCTGAACTCCGGTGGCGACGGCACGGGCGCGCTGGTTCCGGTGGGCCCGAACGACGAGCCTGTGATGAGGACGGTCTCACCGCGGCTGTGCGAGCCTGCTCCGGTTCGCGTTGCCGCCTCGAGGTGGCCGACGCGCACCCGCGGGATGCTGCTTGCGACGTGGTTGACAAGGGCGTAGGTTCCCACCGCCACCACGGCAACGAGAGCGAGCACCGAGGTGGCGGCGACAGCGGCAACGCGCCATCCGCGACGCTTTCGCCTTCCGGGACGTGGCTTGGGATCGGCGGAAAGACCGGGGTCAGTGGAGTGCTCCGGGCCGGCTGGGTCATTCCTGTTGGGCGTGTCGGACATTTTGTACCCCCCTTACCTGGACGGGCCGGATAGGCCACGACCTGGGCCGTCTGCCGCAGCGGGTATTGCCATCCGACCGGCCACGTGTACTTGTGTCCTTGCGTGTCATAGCAACTACGCAGGGTAATGTACCCCACGCGGCAACCCGAAAGCGCGGGGGACGGCGCAAAAAGCGCCGGAAGGGACCGGGGGCTTGTGAGCGAAGAAGCGCTGGGGGGCGGCGCGCTATGGCGGCCCTTCCACGCCATCGCCAGGCGGCGGTGGGTCCGGGTGAGCGCGGAGGCAGGTTTCGACAGCGCGGCGTGGCTCGGCGGGCTGCTGGTTGCGGCCCGCATGACCGGGGAACTCCCCCGCCCGGTGATCGCCGCGTTGGCGCTGTCGCTCGCCGGGCTGGCCGTGTGCGCGCTGGTCACCGCGTGCGGCCTGACCGCTGGCCTGTACCGGGGACGTTACCTGCGCGGGAGCCTGGACGAGGTGACCGGTGTGGTGGTTGCGGCGGCCGCGACGGCGGTCAGCCTGGCGGCCACGGCCACGATGGTGGTTCCCGGTCAGGGCACGCAGCCGGCGACGGTCATCGGCGGGGGGATCTTCGCCGTGCTAGCGATGCTCGGCGGCCGGTACGTGGCGTTCGCGGCCCGGCTGCGGTCCCGGCCAGCGGCCCCATCCGCTGTGAAGATCATTGTGTTCGGGGCAGGGGACGCGGGCGCGCAGCTGATCCGGCGGCTGGCCAGCCAGCCCGGCGCCGCCTACCGGCCAGTCGCCATCCTCGACGACGATCCGGAGAAGCGGCGGCTGCGGATCCATGGTGTGCCGGTACTGGGCGACCGCGCCCAGATGGCCGAGGTCGCCGCCCGGACCGGCGCGCGGGTGCTGGTGATCGCGCTCGCCGGGGCGAGCGGCCCAGTGATACGCGGCCTCGCCGCCACCGCGGAGCGTTCCGGGCTCGTCCCGAAAGTGATCCCGTCGGTCAAGGAACTGCTCACCGGCGGGGCGCGGATCGAAGGGGTGCGCGATCCGCGTATCACCGATCTGCTCGGGCGCCAGCCGGTGCGAACCAACGTCGCAGCCGTCCGCACGCACATCGCGGGCAAGCGCGTCCTGGTGACGGGCGCGGGTGGCTCCATCGGCTCGGAACTCTGCCGCCAGCTGCACCGGTTCGCCCCGGCGGAACTGATCATGCTGGACCGCGACGAGTCCGCGCTGCACTCCGTCCAGCTAGCGCTGCACGGGCGCGCGCTGCTCGACTCCGACGAGGTGGTGCTGGCTGACATCAGGGATGCCGGGCGCGTGCGGCAGGTCTTCGAGCGGTTCCGGCCGCAGATCGTGTTCCACGCCGCCGCGCTCAAGCACCTGCCCATCCTCGAGCGTTCCCCGGCGGAGGCGCTGAAGAGCAACGTCTGGGGCACGCTGGCGGTGCTGGAGGCGGCGATGGCCTGCGATGTGGATTCGTTTGTGAACATCTCGACCGACAAGGCCGCGAACCCGGTGAGCGTTCTTGGCTACTCCAAGCGGATCGCAGAACGGCTCACCGCGCATATGTCAGGCCACGCCGACGGGATTTACCTGAGCGTGCGGTTCGGCAACGTCCTTGGCAGCCGCGGGTCGGTCCTCACCACGCTGTCCGCGCAGGTCGCGGCGGGCGGGCCGGTCACGGTGACCCACCCGGAGGTCAGCAGGTACTTCATGACCGCCGACGAGGCGGTCCAGCTGGTCCTGCAGGCGGCCGTCACCGGCCACGACGGCGAGGTCCTAGTGCTTGACATGGGCGAGCCGGCCCGGATCGCCGACATCGCGTCCAGGCTGATCGCGGGCACGGACCGCGCGATCGACGTGGTTTTCACCGGGCTGCGGCCCGGCGAGAAACTCACCGAGGATCTGCTCGGGCACGGCGAGGTGGACCACCGGCCTCATCACCCGCTCATACGCCAGGTGCTGGTACCGCCGCTCGCGCCCAGCCAGGTCGCGGTCCTTGACCCGGACACCGGCGCCGGCGAACTGCGCGCGGCCCTGGCCGACTGCGCGGGCAGCCCGTACCCAGCCGGGTGCGCGGGCAGCCCGTACCCAGCCGGGTGCGCCACGGGCCCGGGCCCGGCGGGTGACAGCCCATCCCTGCCCGGTCCCGAGACGGGCAAGGGAGACGGCGCCACCGCGGTCAGCGCGGCAGGTCAGGTTGGCGCGCTGCCGCGCGGTTAACTGGCCGCCGCATGACTCCAGCAGAGCTCGGCCAGCCGGCGCACGAGCCCGTCCAGGAGGGCAGCGGCATTGGCGTAGCCCTCCGGCGGCCCCCCGGCCGGGTCAGCCACATCATCCTCGGGGGAGTCGCCGAGCAAATCGCGCCGTTCCCTGTCCGCGTGGGCGCGTGACAGCCACCCGGCGAGCGGCTCGCCGTGCGGCCGGGGCCCGATCCGCTCGCCCCGCCGGATGAGCTCCTTCAAGGTGAACGCCCGCGGCCAGACCTCCGGCGCGGTGACGACGGCGTGCCGGACACCGTCACGGGTCATGCCGAGTATGAGTTCAGCCGCGGCGAGTTCGGCCGCGGCGACCGCATGGCTTCGGTGCGACGCCGTATCGAGCCCGTAGGTGGCCATGACCGAGACGACCTCCGGCAGTGGCGGATCTCCATCACGCAGCACCCCGGCCGACCGCACTGGCACTCGGACCCCCAACGCTGCCAGCCGGCGAGCGAGCAGCGCGGCGGCCATCGGCGACCGGCAGACGTTCGCGGCGCAGAGCACCAGCACACCGGCCTTACCGTCCATGCTGCCCGGCATCGGTATCAACATCCCCATTCCGGTTATTTCAGCTTGTCAATGTGCCTGTCACGGGAAACAGGCGCCGTCCCGCGCCCGGGGCGGCGTGCGGGCCATCAGGGACCAACTCGCCGACTGGGCTGGATGCCATTATCACTCTCAGTATGCTTATCTATACTCACCGTGCGCAGCACACGCCAGCCGTCGGCAGCGCCTTCCGGGGATTTCTGCGAAGTTCCCGGGCGGCCGGAGCCGTTTGCGAATCAGGGGAAATCACATGACGACCGAGCCCGGTGCCGAGCCCACCTTCCACGCCTATCTGGTGGTGCTTCGGCGTCGCAAGTGGTGGGTAATCACGACGTCAGTGCTCTGCCTGGCCGCCAGCCTGGCTTTCTCGCTCACCGCGCACAAGCGTTACTCGGCCACGGCACAGGTGCTGGTCCAGCCGTCCGCCAGCGCGACAGCGCTTGGCACGGTGCAGCAGCCGGTCACTCAGACCGACGTCGAGACCGAGCTGCAGCTCGTGTCCAGCGCCCCGGTCCAGCAGGGGGTACGCCACCGCCTGGGAAGCGCACCGGCGATAACCGCCTCGGAAGTTGGCCAGACCAACATGATCGCCATCACGGCCACCGGTGACACACCGTGGCTGGCCGCAACCATCGCCAACACTTACGCCAGGCAGTTCGTGAGCTACCGCGAGACCGTCGCAAGCCGGAACCTGACCGCGGCCGAAGCACAGCTGCGGTCGCAGGTCTCTTCGCTCGCGCGCGAGGCCAGGTCGCTCCAGGCCACGGCCAAGTCGTCCCCGGAGGCGGCCGCTCTGCTCAACCAGGAAGCGGTCCTGAAAGAACAGCTCGCGCAGATGCAGGTCAGCGGGGCGGTGGACACCGGAGGCGTGGCACTGGTCACCCCAGCGACGGCCCCAGCGTCACCAAGTTCACCCAAGCCGGCGCAGAACGCCGCCCTCGGGCTGGCCGCCGGGCTGGCGCTCGGTCTTGGCGCCGCCTTCCTGCGCGACAGCCTCGATGACAGGCTGGCGTCCAAGGAAGCCGCCGAGGACGCCGCGGGCGCGCCGGTGCTGACCATGGTCCCCATGGTGACCGCATGGCGCCGGCGCACAAAGCCTCTGGTGGTGTCGGTCACCGAGCCGACCTCCCCGGCGGCCGAGTCCTACCGGTCGCTGCGGACCTCACTCCAGTTTGCCAGGCAGGAGCGGCAGCTCCGCAGCCTGGTGGTGACGAGCCCGGCAGCCAGCGAAGGCAAGACCGCGACCCTGGCCAATCTCGGGGTCGTGTTCGCTCAGGCTGGGGAGCAGGTACTGCTGGTCTCCTGCGACCTGCGCCGGCCCCGGCTTGGGCAGTTCTTCGGGCTGAGCGAGCAGTCCGGCCTCACCAGCGTGCTGCTCGGTCAGCGGTCGCTGGAAGAGGTCGTGCAGCCCGTGCCGGGCCATGACCGGCTGTGGGTGCTGCCAGCCGGGCAGGTTCCGCCGAACCCGGCTGAGCTGCTCAACGGGGCCCGTGCCCAGGAGATCTTCGCAAGCCTGCGCGAAAGGTTCGATTTCATGCTCATCGACAGCCCGCCGGTGCTGCCCGTCACCGACGCGGTGGTGCTGTCCAAGCACGCCGATGCGGCGCTGCTGGTGCTGGCAGCGGGCCAGACCAGGCGGGCCGACCTGCGGCGGACCGCGGAGAAGCTGGACCAGGTCCGCGTCGCGGTCCTGGGCACGGTGCTCAACCAGGTGACCAGGCAGAGTGGTTATGCCTACGGTTATGGATACGGGTACGGCTACGGCTACGAACCCTATGTGACTGAGCCGGAGGCCACGCACCGGGCATCGCGTGGGAACGGCAAGGCCGCCGTGTCTGACCCCAGCAGCCGTTGAACGATCAGCGCACATGCCACGAGTGGTGGCTGGCCAGCCGCCGGATCTCCATATATCGAGCCCGGCTGGCAGGAGGGCACCACCCTTCAGCAACTTATGGTGAGCACATGATTACTTATCGTTGCCGAGGGCGGTACTATCCACTCTGTGTCGGGGGACGGTACAACTCTGCTCGCAGCGGTGACGTGTGGCGCGGTCGTTGTCGTGGCTGAGCCGGTGACCATTCCGCTGCTGCGCCGGGCAGCAGTCATTGACGTGCCGGGCCGCCGGTCCTCGCACACCGTCCCGACCCCGCGCGGAGGAGGCGCCCCCGTCGCGGCCGGGCTCCTCGCGGCCGCCGCGCTGATCCACACCGCCACCGCCGCGGCATTCGGGCTCGCGGTCGCGGTCTTCGCCATCGTCGGCCTCACCGAGGACCTGCGGGGCCTGTCGGTGGGCCGGCGGCTGGCGCTGCAGGCAGCGGGGGCCACGCTGGTGGCGACCGTGCTGGTCAGCGGGCTCGCCCTGCCACTGGCCGCGCTCGCCGCGTCCATGGCCGGTGTCGCGGTCTGGCTCATGGGATACGCGAACGCGTTCAACTTCATGGACGGCGTCAACGGCATCTCCGGGGCACACGCCCTGATCGGCGGCGTGGCCTGCGCGTACCTGGGATGGTGGAGCCGGGACGCGTTCCTGGTCCCCGCCGGCGCGGCGGTTGCCGCCAGCGCCCTCGCCTTCCTGCCGTGGAACGCGGGGCGGGCACGGGTCTTCCTCGGCGACGTCGGCAGCTACGGGCTGGGCGCGGCGTTGTCAGTGCTGGCCGCGTACGCAGTCATCCGGGGAATTCCGGTGGAGGCCGCGCTCGGGCCGCTGGCCCTCTATGTCGCCGACACGGCATGGACTCTGCAGCGGCGCATACGCGCCGGCGAGCGCTTCCTTGAGCCACACCACAGCCACACCTACCAGCGGTGGTGCGAGGCCGGCTGGTCCCACCAGCGGGTGACGGTGGTGGCCGCAGCGGTGACGGCGGTGCTCAGCCTGCTCGGAGCGGCGAGCCTGGCCGGCCCCCCCGCGCTGCGGGTGCTCGCCGACGCGGTGGGGGCCGGGGTGCTGATCACCTACCTTCGCTCACCGGCCTTGCTCATGCGCCGTGCGGCCGCGGGAGCCCGCTGACCATGCGCATCCTCATCGTGACCCACTACTTCCCGCCCGAGGCCGGTGCCCCGCAGGCGCGCCTGTCCGCGCTCGCCGCCGCCTGGGCAGCGGGCGGCGACACGGTGACGGTGCTTACCGGCATGCCGAACCACCCGACCGGGGTGGTGCCGCCGGAGTACCGGGGCGCCATCCGGCGGCGCGAGCGGCGGGATGGCTACCGGGTCGTCCGCACCTGGCTGTATGCCACACCGAACGAAGGCATGGCCCGCAAGACCCTCAGCCACCTGAGTTTCATGCTCAGCAGCGTGCTGCTGGGAGGACGCTGCTGCGGGCCGGCGGACACGGTAGTGGTCTCGTCCCCGACATTCTTCGCCATCGGCGCGGCGTGGCTGCTCGCGAGGCTCAAGCGCGCCCGGTTCGTCGTTGAGGTACGCGATCTGTGGCCCGCGATCTTTACCGAGCTCGGGGTGCTGACCAGCAGGCCGCTGATCCGCCTGCTGGAACGGGCCGAGCTCGCCGCTTACGCCGCCGCTGACACGGTGGTGGTGGTGAGCGACGGGTTCCGGGCCAACCTGATCCGCCGCGGAGTGCCCGCAGGCAAGGTGCACACGATCCGCAACGGGGCGTGGGCCAGCCGGCTCAGCCATGACACTCCGGCCGACCCGCGGATCCGTGCCCGCCTCGGCGCGCGCCCAGACGACTGCCTCGTCCTGTACGCCGGCACGCACGGGATCTCGCAAGGGCTTCCGTCGGTGGCCGACGCGGCCGCCACCCTGGTAGGTGAGCGCATTCGGTTCGCGTTCGTGGGTGAGGGCGCGGACAAGCCGCGGCTGCGCCGCCGGGTGCGAGAACTGGGGCTGGACAATGTCACCCTGCGCGCGGGTGTGCCGCCCGGGCAGGTCCCAGCCCTGCTGGCGGCGGCCGACATCTGCCTGGTCTCGCTGCGCGACGTGCCGCTGTTTTCGGCGTTCATCCCGTCGAAGACCTTCGAGTACCTCGCGGCCGGGAAAGCCGTCGTGGCAGCGGTTACCGGGGAGGCCGCGCAGATACTGCGCGAGGCGGGCTCGTGCGTCGTCCCGCCGGAGGACAGCGCCGCGCTCGCCAGCGCGATCGGCGCGCTCGCGGCCAGCCCGCGGCAGCGGGCGGCGATGGGACGGCGGGGACGCTGCTACGTCGAGCACTACTTCGACCGTGCCACGCTCGCACGGCAGTACCGCAAGCTCCTTGATGTTCCCAGGGGGAAGCTCCTCGACAGTCCCAGGCGGAAGCTCCTCGACAGTCCCAGGCGGAAGCTCCTCGACGTTCCCAGGCGGCGGCGATGAGGCTGCTGGTCACCGGCGGCAGCGGCTTCCTCGGCTGGCACGTGCTCCGCGAGGCGGCCCGGCGCGGCCATGAGACCGTGGCGCTGGCACGCAGCCCAGCGGCGGCCCGGGTGGTGGCCGCCTGCGGCGCCCGGCCGCTCCCCGGCGATCTCGATCACGCCAGAGGGCTGGACGAGGCGTTCACCACGGGCCGCTGCGACACCCTGCTGAGCCTCACGTCACTAGCCCTCGGGCACGGCCCGGCGATCGTCGCCGCGGCGGAGGACGCGGGCATCCGGCGCGCTGTCTTCGTCTCCACCACGGCCGTCACAACGGCCCTGTGCCCCCCGACGAAGCAGGTCCGGCTCGCCGCGGAACGGCAGATCCGCGCGTCCGGGCTGGACTGGACGATCCTGCGGCCGACGATGATCTACGGTGCTCCCGGTGACCGTAATCTGTCCCGGCTGCTCACCCTGCTGAGCCGGGCCCGAGTCCTCCCCGTGCCGGGTGGCCAGTGCCTCCACCAGCCGGTGCACGTGGCCGATGTGGCCGGCGCGGTCCTGGCCGCGGCCGTGCGGCCCGCCGCCATCGGGTCCCGGTACGACGTGGCGGGGCCGGAGCCGCTGCCCTTCGCCGAACTGCTGCGGATCTCGGCCTGCACGGTCGGGAGCAGCACCCGGTTCGTGCCGGTGCCGCTAGCCCCCATGGTTACCCTGGCGCGCGGCTACGAGCGGCTGAGCCGGCGCCCCCGGATCCGGGCCGAGCAGGTGCGGCGCCTGGGCGAGGACAAGGCGTTCGCCATCGATGAGGCAGCGCGCGATCTCGGCTACGCCCCTCGTCCCTTCCCCGAAGGCATCCGTGACGAGGCCCGCGCGCTGGGGCTGACGGTATGACCGGCTCTGATCTCGCGCTCTTGGCCCGCACGGTCGTCCACCTGCGGCCCCAGCAGGGGGCGAGCCGGGTCCGGCTGCGCGCGCAGCGCAGTATGGCGCGGAGCTGGCCGGGGCTGGCACGCCGGGTGTTCACCGGCCCGGACCCGGCGGCGGCTGCCGGCTGGCCGCCTGTGTTCCTCCCGGTGGACGCGAGGGCGCCGGAACGCTGGCCTGGACTTGGTGAGCTGAAGTCAGGCACGATCCGGCTGCTCGGGACCGCCAGGGATCTCGGTGAGCCACCTGCCTGGGAGCATGCCGGCGCACCGCGGTTGTGGCGCTTCCACCTTCACTACTGGGACTGGGCGTGGGGGCTGGCCGCGGACCCCGACCGGGCGGCCGCCCGCGCGCTCTTCGCCCGGCTGTGGCGGTCGTGGCAGGCCGCGGCCGAGTTCGGCCACGGCGACGCGTGGCTGCCCTATCCGGCCGCGCTGCGGGCCTGGTCGTGGTGCGGGCTGCACGCCAGCTTGGTGGCCGGCGCTGATTTCGAGCCCTCTTTCGTGGCGGGCCTCGCGGCCCATGCCGGGTTCCTGCGGCGGCATCTTGAGTTCGACGTGGGTGGCAACCATCTCATCAAGGGCCTCAAGGCGCTGGCCGGGCTGGCCGTTTTCTTCGCCGATGAGCGGCTGCTGCGCCGGGCGCTGCACCGCCTGACACGGCAGCTGGCTCTCCAGGTGCTGCCCGATGGCGGGCACTACGAGCGGGCGCCCGCCTACCACTGCCAGGTGCTCGCCGATCTCATCGACGTCGCTGATCTGCTCCAGGCGGCCGGACTCGCGGCCGCCGGCGAGCTCACCACCGCCATCGCCCGCATGCGGGGCTGGCTTGGCGCCGTGCTCTCCCCAGACATGCGGGTGCCGCTGCTCAACGACGGCTACCCGGTCCCGCGGGAGCTGGTCAGCACCCTGCGGCCGGGCCCGGCACCCGCCTTCCCGCTGCTGGTCCTGCCTGACACCGGACTGGTCCGGGCGGTCGCCGGTGACTGGCATTTGCTCGCTGACGTCGGGGCACCGTGCCCGGCAGAGCTGCCGGCTCATGCGCATGCTGACACCCTCGGCTGCCTTGTGCACGTGGCTGGGAAGCCGCTGCTGATCGACACCGGCACCTCGACATATGACGCGGGCGCAGTGCGTGACTACGAGCGCTCGACCGCGGCCCACAACACCGCCGAGGTCGACGGTGCCAACTCCACCGAGGTGTGGGGTGCTTTCCGGGCTGCCCGGCGGGCCCGGGTGCGTGGCCTGACGGCCGGCGCCGACTCCTCCGGTGTGACCTGTAAGGCTGCGCACGATGGGTACCGCAGACTTCGCGGCCGCCCACTCCACCAGCGCCGCTGGTCGCTCACCACGGCCGGCCTGCGGGTGGATGATCTGGTTACCGGCCGAGGCCGGCACCAGGTCGTCGTCCGCTGGCATCTCGCGCCCGGGTCGGATGTGCGTATCACGGCGGAGGCGGCTCGTGTCGCAGCGCCAGCGGAAACCGCCCTCGTCACCACCCCAGCGGGAACCGCCCTCGTCACCACCCCAGCGGGAACCGCCCTCCGCGCCACCCCGGCGGGAACCGCCCTCGTCACCACCCCGGCGGGCACATTCGCGGTCGTCGTCGTCGCGTCCCGGCCGATGCTGCTGGCCACCGAGTCCAGGCCGGTCGCCGCCGGGTTTGGTGCCACCACCGAGGCGCCAGCGCTGGCCTGCCACATCGACGCCGGTCTTCCCGTTCAGGTCATCACCGTCTGGCGCCGGGCCCACGACGAGGCCGGTGTGGAGGTGGCGGCGTGAGGCAGATCGTGCAGCCGGTCGCTGGTGGGCCGCCCGAAGTTCTCGATGTGCCCCGCCCCTCCATCAGCCCGACCGAGGTCCTGGTGCGCACCATAGCGTCCGTGATCTCGCCCGGCACCGAGCGGGCAGTCACCTCGCTGGCCCAGTCGAGCCTGCTCGCCAAGGCGCGGGCCAGGCCAGACCTGGTCCACCAGGCTGTCCGCAAAGCGCGCGCGGAGGGTATCGCCGCCACCACGAAGACGATCAAGGACAGGCTCGGCGCAGATCTGCCACTCGGCTATTCCGCCGCCGGCGTGGTGGCTGAGGCCGGCGCGGGCGTCAGCGGCATCAGGGTCGGCCAGCTCGTGGCGACGGGAGGAGCGGGCAAAGCCAGTCACGCCGAGTTCCAGGCCGTGCCCGGCTTGCTCTGCGCGGCCATCCCCGCAGGGGTCCCGGCCGCCGACGCCGCCTTCGCCACCATCGGGTCCATCCCGCTGCACGCCCTGCGGCTGGCCAAAACCGGCCCGGGCGCGAAGGTCGTGGTGATCGGCCTCGGCCTGATCGGCCAGCTCGCGACCCGGCTGGCCCTGGCCGCCGGCTGTGACGTCGCCGGCATCGACCCGGCCCAGTACCCACGTGAGGTGGCGGCCCGCTCGGGCGTCCTCGCCCTGGATGACCTCGGTGAGGCCACCACCGATCAGGTGCATGCCTGGTCGCGAGGGCGTGGCGCGGACACGGTGCTGTTGTGCGCGGCCAGCCGGTCGTCCCTCCCCCTGTCACGGGCGCCGGCCTTGTGCCGCGACCGCGCCAGCATTGTCGTAGTGGGCGACGTCGGCATGCAGGTGCCGCGTGCCGCGTTCTACGAGCGGGAACTGTCACTGCTGTTCGCCCGTTCGTACGGCCCCGGCCGCTACGAGCCGTCGTACGAGACGTGGGGGGTGGACTACCCGGCGGGGCAGGTGCGCTGGACCGAGGGCCGGAACCAGGAGGCGGTCCTCGACCTGCTGGCCGCCGGCCGGCTGCGGGTGTCCGACCTGGTCACTCACACGTTCGGTATTGACGACGCGGCGGCGGCGTACCGGCTCCTCGAAGAGCGGGCGGCGCCCTGCCTGGCGATCCGCTTGGTCTACCCGTCGGCGCCTGCCTCCGATCCTCCCGTCCGGCTCCGCCCCCCGCCAGCGGATCGGTCAGCCCCGGGCATCGGCTGGGTCGGCGCGGGCGCCTTCTCCACGGGGACTCTTCTGCCGGCCTTTCGGCACGCGGGCTTCGACCGTTTCGTGGCCGTGGCCACTGCCAGTGGTCTTTCCGCCCGGCGCGCCGCGGAACGGCACGGGTTCGAGAAGGCGGTGTCGGGCCCTGACACGATCATCGGCGACCCCGACGTCGCGCTGGTCGTTATCGCCACTCCGCACGACATGCACGAGGAGCTCACACTCCGGGCTCTCGCCGCGGGACGGCACGTGTGGTGCGAGAAGCCCCTGGCGCTGACCTGCGACGGAATCGACCAGATCGAGAAAGCCTGGCGCGGGTCGGGCGGCCAGCTCACCCTCGGCTTCAACCGGCGCTGG
>Ga0137385_10003456_pt1 | contig 13691 bp, 23 predicted proteins | sample SagtaG_FD_104921 | JGI IMG/M metagenome (GOLD analysis project Ga0137385, IMG submission 104921) | Vadose zone soil microbial communities from Sagehorn Ranch, Mendocino, California, USA - Sage2_R_80_16 metaG | ecosystem: Environmental > Terrestrial > Soil > Vadose zone | place: USA: California...
AATTTCGAAAAAAAAAGGTAGGGCTCAAGTAAGGCTCGGCATTTCTGCCGATGGGAGTTCCCGAAACCCCGCCTACCCAAGCTATTTTCGGAAAGCGCTCCATCGATTTGAAAACGGCTGTAAAGCTAGTGCCTCAGAGTCAGGAACTACACGGTAAGCCAGCGCGCAAACCGTGGTTGTCCAGCCGGTTGGTCAACATGGGGAACAAAATCGACCCAGAGTAGTCCGTACTGATAGATGCGGAAAGAAGCAAGAGTGTTTCAGCAATCACATAGCAGCAGTAACAGAGAGAAATAGTCGCAGAGATACGCGGGGGACGAGTCGAGAAATCACGATGTACTGTAGTACCGGCAAATGTCGTGAGAAAAGGTTCAGCCACGGGTTGAAAGCCCGCCAAGGAGGATGCCGAGTTTGAGAGGACCGAGAGCAAGCTGTTTGGGTCTGGTTGCCGCAGTTCTTACTTCTATTCGACCCGCTTTACTCGCTACAATGACCGACTTCTGCCCCGTTTACGCTCCTTTCTTCGGCGCGATGGTGAGCTCTATCGTCGTCTTGACCAATGGTGATGATCTTGACTGTTGAAAATAGGGTTGTACCAGCGCCATCGTGTTTACATGTTCGTCTTTTCTGTCATCATTTCTTAAAATAGTTCTTTAACTTTCACTCTTAGGTATTGGAGCGAGGCAAGTCCTCATTCCTCACCTCCAGCACCTGCGCCTGCACCTGGCAGCACGTAGCTGATGTTCTCTACCCCAGTTATGGAACCGCAAAATCTGGTGTTGGCATCTCAGCCATGGCCGTTCTACGACCGGATCTCATGATGAAGAACGTCGTTCCTGTCGTCATGGCTGGTATCATCGCTGTAAGTTATTAGGAGCTTTCAGAACCAAGAGTAGGGATTCAACTGTGATATTCGAAGATCTATGGCCTCGTCGTCTCGGTCCTTATTTCCGGAAATCGTACGTATTTCTTGACAGCACGACGATCCATATTAGCGTGCTAAACTCGACCTTCAAGTCACCCCCCAAATGCCACTCTACACCGGCTTTGTCCAGCTTGGCGCCGGCCTTTCTGTAGGGCTTGCCGGCCTTGCTGCGGGCTTTGCAATTGGTATTGTAGGTGACGCAGGCGTTCGAGGCACTGCGCAGCAACCCAGGTTGTTCGTCGGGATGGTGTGTTATCCATTGACTAACCGCTTATGTACTTACCCAAACCAACTCGCTAGATCCTCATCCTCATTTTCGCCGAGGTCTTGGGCTTGTACGGTACGTTTAGTAGCACTACCAATTACATCTAGGTCTTCATAAACCTGTTGTTTTTAGGTCTCATTGTTGCCCTCATCATGAACACAGCAACAGCAGGAGTGACCGTTGGTTGTTTCCTCTCTCTCCTCGAGTCCTGTCTGATCTTCTCTCAGTGCCCATGATTTTTCCCGAACACATAAGTACCCCTCGACTGAACTTATGCAGCGATGTTGTAAGGATACGGTGCAGCCAACCCACGTTGATTACGTTGAGGTCAATGTGACCGGGTTTTTGTTCAGACGATCCTTCTCTTCACGAGCACAGCTGTCAGTTCTTAATACATGTTTTTTTTCTACGTATTTGCCATTTTCGAAGAGAAATCATGTACAGAAAGTTGTGTGTGTGTGGGTAATTCTGACGTGGCAAAATGAGGAAGGCGCATCAGATGTGTGAGCCGCCTAAGTTAGCCGTGGGTCTCGGACTCGGACTCAGCGTCTGCAACACTTGGATGTCTGGTGTTCCAAGTTGTGTCATTCCCCCGAGTGATGTTCAATAGTCGCCTGTCCTGGCTTCCAACTTCGCTCCTTTGTCTACTGTTTGTATCTCCCGTGCTTTCTGGTCGCCCTCCATCGACAACGCCCAACGACCCGTTCCATGCCATCGCCGCTCTTGCACCCAAACGACCAGAGGAGCCCATCTGCTGCCTCAAACCTCTCACACCACTGGAGCCAGTAGACGACGACCTCTTCCTTTCCTTTGAAGACTGGAAGGCAAAGCAGTTCAGCGAGAGCAACAACAGCCAAAAGGGCAACGCACCTCCCAACGACAGTGCGCCAAGCCGCGTGCCAGACGAGAGCACCGCGGAGCACCGCACCTCTGCCGTCATGGGCACCGCCTACACCCTGGACGCTTCTTCAGACTCTGCGCCTACCGCGCAGGGCCCCGACGCCCCGATGCCAGCGCCGCCGCCGCATTTCCGCGTGCCGCTCACGGATCGCTTCAACTACGCGTCGCTGGACTGCTCCGCGCGGGTGCACACGGCGCACCGCGGGGCCAAGTCGGCGTCGAGCATCCTGTCGTCGAAACGGGACCGCTACATGCTGTCGCCATGCGCGGCGGCGCCGCAGTTCGTCGTCGTCGAGCTGTGCGAGGATATCCGCATCGACACGGTGCAGCTCGCCAACTTTGAGTTCTTCAGTGGCGTGTTTAAGGAGTTTACGGTTAGCGTCGCCAAGACGTACGCTACTGACGCGGAGGGCTGGACGATCGTCGGTACGTATGTCGGGAAGAACGTGCGTGGGGTGCAGGTAAGCCCAGAGCCGCGTTGTGACGTGTCTTTGTCGCTGATATTCGCAGTCTTTCCACCCCCCAATGTATATTCGCGACTTCTATCGATACATTCGCATCGACTTTCACTCTCACTACTCCAATGAGTACTACTGCCCCATCTCCCTCCTTCGCGTCTATGGCCTCACGCATCTCGAGCAATGGAAGTGGGACATCTGGGAGGAAGAAAGCAGAAGCAAGGCCAGGCAGGACCAGAAGGCACCGAACACGCTAGCAGTCCATGCAGACGTCATCTCAGAGGCCGAGAAGCCCGCAGAGGTGCCTCGACCCGCAAAAGAAGAGCACGTTACCTCTCAGGTCACACCTTCCTCACCCACACCCTCAGCAGAGTCCAATCCCGACACGCAGGAACAACGGACGGAATCATCGCAGTCTCCTGAAAGCGTGGAAAGATCCTTCCGACATAGCACAGACATCGCTCGGTTGGAACCCTCGTCAAGCGCCCCGATCCCAACGGCCAGTTCCGATTCCCCGATTATTGCCACCTGTTCGCCGCCTGCTGCCTCTCCGTCTTTGAATTCTGGCCCAGACTCTGGAAACATCAATAACTCTACGCAACGATCTCACATACTATTAAGCAACGACACGTCCACAGCATTGTCATCTGTATCATTATCACCGTCTCGGCAAGCGAATGGCTCCGGAACTTCCGTCTCTGCATCTCGCTCGTCTTCCCCACCAACAATAGCGACAATTTCTTCCCCTTCCGTCGCACAGGCCTCTCCTTCACTCCCGCTCTCATCGTCACCCCTGAACGTGCATACTGGCGAGTCCATCTATCGCACAATCATGAACCGCCTCAACGCCCTAGAAACAAATACGACACTTTATGCACGCTACGTCGAGGAGCAGACAAGCGCCATGCGGGAGATGCTCCGGCGTCTGAGCGAAGACGTCGGTCGACTCGAAGGGATAGGTCGTGCGCAGGCCCAGCTGTACGAACGCTCTATCAACGATTTCGAAAGGCACCGTCGAGAAATAGACATCGAGCAACGTGCGCTCATCTCACAAGTCAATTATCTCGCAGAGGAGGTCAGTGTTTGATTGATCCCTTGCGGTGGAATAACAACTGACGAGTCGTCGCAGGTCGTCCTGGAGAAACGTCTCGGCATAGCGCAGCTGTGCCTTCTGCTCGCCGTGCTCGTCTTCCTCAGCGTCACCCGCGGCTCCCCCGGCGAATTCCACGTACCGCCCACCCGCGCGGACGCCATGCGTGAATGGGGCCGACGCAGTTTGGGCCTCAGCGGTGACTGGGTCTCCCGCCTACGCAGCGGGCCGCCCGCACTCCCGAACGGCGAGAACACACCGACGCCATATACCGCTACCGCCGTCCGGGCACCGCCCGCGACCGCGCCCGCCGCTGCCGCCAACAACAGCATCGCGACTCCGATGGCGTCCCGCCAGAGGCGCCCCCCGCTCTTCCTCACCCCAACACATCCACACACGCACCACCGCGCGCCCGTGCTCCGGAGCACCGGCATGGTGCGCTCACGCACCACACACGCGCGTTCCGGAGCCGCCTCGCCCGCGCCCATACCTGTATCCGCACCTGCACCCGTACCTGCGCCTGCGCCCTCACCGGTCCGGCGCTCGAGCTCGCACGGCAGCGGATCGCTCATCGGCCCCGTGCCGCGCTCCGCACGGCGCTGGGCGCGCTCTGCGCATCTGCACGAGGTGCGCCGCGTGCACACCCACAACAACGCCCCGGACGCGGACGTGTTCACCGCTTCTGCTTCCGCCGCGACGATGGCTGGGCAGGGCAGGGGCAAGGGCAAGAGCGCGCCTGTGACGGCGGTGGTGGGGGCATTCGTGAAGGAGGCGGGGGCGAATGGCAGGATGCCTGTGAGTGCCAGGACGGCTGTTGGGGGGTCGTTGCGCGTGCCGCAGGACGCCGCTGCGTGGACGTGGACACGGGACGCAGACGCGGGTGCGGGTATAGGTGCGGGTGCTGGTGCTGCCGAAACGTGGGTGGATACAGACACGGATGCGGAAGGCAGCGACGGAGGGCTGTGGGAAATTGACGTGGATTAATAGTCTCCAACGTCTTCGCTTCCCCTGCCCCGTGGGGACGTTTGACAGTTTGACTTTAGCGTTCCTCGCGGCTTCGGGACCTGATCCATACCATACTGAGTGAGTTTTGTCTTCTTGTTTTACTGCTTTCTTCTGACCTTCCCACGGGATACTCTTTTTTGACTATGTATGTTTATACTTTCGTGCTCATAGCCCACACATCATCTCATATGTAGTTTCTCCTCACAGAGTACTGTTTCTTTGTGTTTATTTTGGTTTTTTCTTATCTCTGGCCGACCACGGTCCACCGCAATGGATTCATACATCACATCATTCAACGAGTCATTTGTCAGTTCCGGAAAATTTCCACCCCCCCCGGGCATCGTCGTCTCCGAGAGACCTGTAGCGGTCGCTGGTGGCGTATCTGATGAGACCTACTATGGGGTGTGCTCCTCACCAGGCATTCGTGCCATTTCATTTCATCGGGGTGTTTGTTCATTAATCGTTCATTAATCTCGGTACTAACAAAGGAGAGAGAGGGGTTATAAAAGTGCCACTGGCAGCCAGACTCGATCAAGCCTTAATGCGCAGCGTGGCGTGAACCATTGACTGACGCTGACGTTGGCTCGGACACTATTGATCAGATCAGAGACTCGGACCCGCGGCTCACACATAATCTAAATTTACGCTCAACCCCTGTGGAGCCGCCCAGTATCAATTGCTCCCTTCGGGGATGCATACGAAAAAATTGGAACGATACAGAGAAGATTAGCATGGCCCCTGCACAAGGATGACACGCTGTTTCAGAGTGGTAAACCTACGGGTCTCAATATTTATTTTTATATCCTTATTTCATTTTTCTTCCAGTGACTCGGTTGGTGGGGATCAAGTCCCGGAGACAGCACAGACCAACTACGGTTATTTGAACGATGGCACTATTATTGTGATTGCGAGTGGTGTGTGAAGTAAGCCGATCCTTTTCCAGGTATGTTACTACGGTACTAGGAGACACAGGTTGTCACGGTGTTGTGGTGTTGTGTCTCGATGGATCGAGTGCCTCAATCCTCACACTGGCGGTAGACTGGAGCATAGGGAGATCCGCGGGCAGATATAGATCTATTATCCAAAACTGGCTGCCAGAGCAGGATTGCCAAACCGGTACAACGAAAGTATATGTAATTTACATACATGGGAATCTTGCAACCTCCGGGGCGCAGACAAATGAAGGAATCAATGGTATCAAGAATGGTGTTTTTTCAGAGTGCGAGTCCATTTTGGTTGGGTCTACAGAACAGAACAAGGACTGGGAACGAGGTTGTAATAAGATAGACCCAAGCAATCAAATGCGCCAGTACAGGCAGTCCAGTGCCCGACTGGGTTGGTGGGTAGGTGGGGGGGAAGTACATCGTAACAGTATGTAGATGAAATGCATGGATGGATGAAGAAGCTATGGAACAAAATTGAGACAATGCTAATGCGCGGGCGCGGGACTGGGCAAATTGGAGTGGGAGTGAGATGCAGGCACGGGTAGGCCAGACGAGCCGGAATAGGGGTTTGACGGGACGCGGAAAGAGCTGAGGTCGCGAGGCACCGCAGGGCTCAGGGGTGTCAGCACGGGCTGCCGGAACTCTGGCGCCGTGTACAGCGGGAGGATCGGCTGCGGACGCGACAGGGCACCCATCGAGGACGTGGTCGCCGTCCTGAGGCTCCGGAAGGCGGGCAGGAACGTCATGGAGAAGTAGCGTAGCATCATTTCGACGAGCGTGTATGCTTGGGGACAATACGGAAAGTCAGTCATCGGACGGATTCATTCGGGGTTGTCGATAAACCCAAACTCAGAGACACCTACGGGAAGGGAAGTAGAACGTCGAATCGGGGCTGGAGCTCCTCGATACCATCTTTACTCGCCAAGGCTTTGGTATGGTCCAATCGACGCGCCCAACGAGAACGATGATGGTCGCGACGATGACAACGATGACTGTGGGTTGGTAAGGGGGAAAGATAAGGGGCCGTGAAATAGCGAGGGAAAAGGGGATATCACCTACCGAAAACGACCACGAGGTAGAGGGCTGTTTGCCACGCGATGGTCTTGGCAGCTACGGTTGCTATAGTCGGACTAGCAGATGCCGCTTGCGAAGGTGTCAGCGAAAACGTCGGGGAGCCTAAGGTGGACGACATGGATCGAGGGGGAGGGGAGAAATAAGTAGGTGGAAAGGAGAGCTGAAGATGGAAGAAGGAACGATATCCAACGACGACTGAAGGACAAGGCCCGTCCAATAACTATGGACTAGCTTTTGTAGCACCACCATGGTATTGGCACAAAGAAATGTTGACACCGGTCGTGGGGCGATCTGCGGGGTGCCACATGTGGAGACAGTGGATGTATGTTGTGCACTGCAGGACTACACCTGGCGTCACTGCGGTGCAGTCACCATCGTCTATGACTCTTGCCGCGACAGCTCTGTGCCAAATCGCGGGTCAAGAGCTAGCCAAACGGACAAACACGTTGCGCACGACAGTCGGGATCGAACCTGCAATAATAAACAACGATCACGGCACCTGAAACCGAAATCCCGCGAGCCACGTACTGCAACTACCCAGCGTGCTTTCCTTAAGGTTGTGGGGCGTGTAGTAACATGAGGGACCCCGCATGCCACGATGAGATCAGTAGTGTCGAAGACGCCCAAGCCCGTGTGGAGCCAATGTGGTCGCGACTGGCTTTGAACTGGTAAGAGCACATGGACGTGCCCCGAGCACTGTGGTGTCCGTCGTTTCGACCCTGTTGCTGTTCAGTGTCGATCATAGTCAAGGCCTGAACCATGAGCTGGCCGGTGGCAAGAAGCGCATCCACGGAGATAGTTATCTGACCGTGGTCACAATGTCAGAAGCAAACACGGGCAACGGCTAAACATCCAAACACTGGAACGACGTCAGGAGCGAGAAGTGCCGCAATCGTGGTCGAGGAAGAAGCTGGACTACGAAACGCATAAAGGGGAACTTCGTCATTCGTAATGTCTGACGAACATGCGAGAGACTGTCAGAATCAATTTGGCACAAAAAAACGATCGCCGCCGGTATTAGTACACATCGCTGGCAACGCGGGAAGGAGGATGCGAGAGCCAGCGACGCGTGACCGGCAAAACCCGGTTACAAGGTTAAAGTACTAGTATGAGCTTCACAGCCCAACGCCTGGATAGGCTCTCAAATACCTGTACAGTAACATTCAGGGAGTCCGAGGGGAGTTAAAAATCGTGCCTGCTGGACGTCCCCTGGACCAGTTGAAGTTCGATGACTCGGTGAGCACGCGACACCAGTGAGCCAAGTCGCCGTGCATTTCAAATTATTCGGGTGCAATACGAACAACAAATGAACAACAAATATATATTTTTGGTGAGCACCATACCGTGACCTCAACCAACATCTTGACATTTAAAAAAACAATAAAGTCGGAGACTCGGAAGTGATATAGCGATACACGAGGACATGGCATGCACCCAACTCGTGACTGTCTTCTCTTCCACGCTGCACCGTCCTCCTCTTGGTTCCCCTTGTTTGTTCCGTCCGTTGTGCCAACAAGATTTAGTAGTACTCGCTGACCACTTTCTCAGCCAATCTAAAGACCTGTTCTGCTCTGGTGGTACAAGCGATGCTGGTGCCCGTCCCGTCTATACGATTACATCTAATAACCAGGCGCACGCCCTCGGGGGCACGCTTCTCATTTCGAGTCGGATCTCAAATCCACGACCCACTGGCAGGCGTTGCTGCGCATGCGCCCTTCTTTCCGGCGCCCGCCAGTCATGCGCAATCGATCTCCGGTCGCAGGGCAAACACTCTCCTACTCTCTATCGCAATCGCAAACGCCAAGCCTTGATCAGCAATGACCTGTGCAATCCTGTCACAGCAGTCGGTTATCGACAGACATTCCAGTGCAAACCGCTAAGCAACCTCGAAGACGACGTGACGTGCTCACCGGTTCTGGCGACTGCGCTGTCTCTATGCCTACAAACCCGTTATTAATGGGAACAATGCGGTAGAGGCACCAGAACCACAACCTCTGGATTAGGAGTCCCGCAAGCAGTGACTTTCTCGGCGCGAAGTACCAGCACAGCACTCTCGGGAATCATACAGTATCATTGAATCTATGTACGACTGCACACAACCCATGGAATCCACCAGACCACAGCGTTTCAAACTCGAGCCCGAGAGGGGAGGAAAACCCCCACTGCCGATCCTCAGTTCAGTGCCACTCCGGGCTTTCGATCTGCTGCTCGACCCCGTCGCCCCCTATCACTGCGACTTTCGCCCGGGCAGCCTCTACCTCCTCATGGACTCGCTCGATCGATTTGAAGTATTTGACCGTCTTTACGCGAAGTTCTAAACGCGGCGATCAGCGCGCCGGGCACGGACCACCCCTGCGTTACATACCAGCCGTCGCGTCCTCGTCCACGACAATCAGTGCCCAGGGGTGCGTCTGGAGCGCCGAGAGTGTCCACAGGTGATTGACGCCATGCTCGATGGCCATGCTGAGCGCGAGCGCCTTGCGCTGGCCGGTGACGATGACGACGACCTCGCGCGACTCGAGGACGGTCTTGACGCCTACGGTGAGCGCCATGCGCGGCACGGCGGCGATGTCGTTCGCGAAGAAGCGCGCGTTGGCGAGGATAGTGTCGTATGCGAGCGTCTTGATGCGCGTGCGCGACGCGAGCGACGACCCAGGCTCGTTGAATGCGATGTGCCCGTCCTCACCGATCCCACCCAGGAAGAGCTCGATCCCGCCAGCCGCGCGGATCTTCTCCTCGTATGCGTTGCATTCCCCGACCAGGTCCCGCGCGTTCCCGTCGAGGATGTTCACGTTTTGGGGGTCGATGTCCACTGCCGGGGTCAGTGAGGATTAGGACGTGTCCGTCAGCGCCGCGTGAGGGAGAGAGGGAGGAGGGGAACGGGCGCGCGCACCGTGCGAGAAGAATTCGCGGAACATGAACGTGTGGTATGATTCCGGGTGATCGCGCGGCAGCCCCACATACTCGTCCATATTGAACGTTACTACGTTCTTAAATCTGTCATTGCCGCCCGGCGTCAGGTACACGCACACGCACACACACAGTAACGACGCACGAGAGTTTGCCATCTTTGACGAGGCGGATGAGGTGCTTGTACGTCGGGATGGGCGACGAGCCCGTGGGAAGACCGAGGACGAACGGCTTGTCCGGCGTCGCCCGGAAGTCGTTGATCCTGGCGCGGACCGAGGGCGCGTGCGGACCGATTGCGATTGCGCGTGTCAGCGGCCGATTTGGCACCCCATCAGCTCCTAACCATGACACACACCGTTTTGCAATGTAGTCCCCAATGTACTCGCCCACTGCTGCGGGATCATCGCGAATAATAAGCCCTAGTCGTCGTTCCAGCTCCGTGTGCGTCGTACGGATGACGTGGGGTGCGACTCACGCATTTTTGGCGCGAAACTCTGAAGAAGAAAGTGTAGGGGAGGGAGAAGAGGAGATCTGGGATGTGGGGGCTTGTGGTTGGGTGCTCAGAGGTTTATGTGTGCTGGCAATACGGGAAAAAGGCAACGGCGTCGGCCAGTTGTAGCCCCGGAACCATATGGTCCATTGGCTAGATGTGGATTTATCCACCTCGGTACACCTGGATCACAGTGCCAGTAGCCACCTGATGAGCCCGGCACGGACTACCGGTAGGCACAGAATGGGAGCCTCAACGGACCGGAGAACGGAACCAGGTCACAAGTGTTTGGCATCTCGCACAGAGATTTCGCAGATATATAAAATTGAGCAGTACGATATTATAGTCTTCATACAGATTTCGTCTGGGGACATTGTTCTTTTTGAAAAAAAAAATTAGTCCGGCGACATCGTTCAGCTCAGTCTTGTCTTGTCGGGCTACGTGTCCACCTTTTCCATTACTACTCCTCGCTTCGCCCATATCTCCTCGATGCTCTTGTAGCCGCTGAGCCCAAGGGTAATCTCAGTCTCGGCAAGGAGCGCTCGGAGGACCTCCTCAACACCCTGCTCGCCGGCGATGGCAAGCCCATACATGCACGGGCGACCAACTGCAATCGAGAATCCGTCATTAATGCGTGGCCAATCACGGAAAAAAGATGTGCGCACCCAAGACGCCCTGTGCGCCCATCGCAATTGCCTTGATGACGTCGCTTCCCAGACGGATGCCCGAGTCGAACAGCACGGTGAACGTTCCTTCTTTCTGGGCGCTGAGCACCCTCGACGACGCTGTAATTTTCTCAAGAGCGGAGAATGACGAAATCGCGCCGTCAATCTGCCGTCCACCTGTCGCAAAACCCCCCCGCACCCAACAGCGTCAGCCCCTGCAGTCCATGCACGTGCACGCATGAAGCGGACCGTGATCCGGATCACGTTAACATACCGTGATTGGACACGACGACGCCATCCATTCGTGCGTCCATGGCCGCGTGCGCGTCGTCCACCGACTGGATGCCCTTGAGCACGATAGGACCATCCCAGTTATCGCGCAAGAACCCTAGCTCCTCCCACGTGCGGAATAAGCCCGAGCTGGTCTCCTGCAGCCACCCGTTGACGATCCTGAACTCCGCGACCGCCTGCTCGTCGCCCCCGGCAACGCGCTGGCGGAACGCGTCCAGGTCGAGTGGGAACGCGGGGCGCTCGTCGGGCCGCACCGCGGCGCCCATGTGCCGCATGAAGACGGGGTCGGACGTGCCGACCTGTATGCCGTCGCCAGCGGCGAAGGGGAGGTACGCGGTGTCGAGGTCGGCTGGTCGCCAGCCGACCACGAACGTATCCAGCGTGACGACAAGCGCGGTGAAGCCCGCCGCCTTGGCGCGGCCCAGGATCGAGAGCGTCACGTCATTGCTGCGTGGCCTACATAAACATTGTTAGCACACCACGGCCGCCCGCGAAGACGAACACGTACCAGTAAAGCTGGTACCACCGGTGCCCGTCGCCGTTGGCCTTGGCCACGGCTTCGATGGAGCGCGAGCTGGCGGTCGACATGACGAATGGCACCCCGACGCTTGCTGCAGCGCTCGCAGTTGCGAGCTCACCATCCTTGTGTAGGATGCCTTGTACCCCTACAGGAGCGACGAGCACCGGCGAGCGGAGCTTGACGCCAAAGAGGGTAGTCTAAGGACGCAACCGGGTCAGCTCGGGGCGCAGGGAGCAAATAGGCGCTGCCTACGTCAAGGTTGCGGTTTGTGGCGTTGCGCAGCAAACGAGGGATGATGCGCCATTGCTGAAGTGCGTCGAGGTTGTTCTGATACGTGTTTCTGGCCCCGGCACTGCCAAAGGTGTACAAGAAGGCAGCTGACGACCACAATACTCTCATTTAATGGGAAATACATCTGATTGGCGTGCAGTCAATCACCATGGTTGTCCTTCGTCACCTCACGTGCCTTCTCCTCGACGGCACGATAGTCATACGAACCGTCGACTGGACGCGTGCCCGTTACATAGATTTGCGAGATGTAGGAAGACCATGTCGTTTGCGGGGTAGATGAGTTGTCGTCGGCTATAGTCGGAGTAACGAGGAGCGTGTAGTAGGTGCCGAGTACCAGTAGGAACCGCACCGATGGGCGCATTAGGTCGTCGGATATCTGTTTAGTGAGAGTTTGGGTACAGTCCTAATTGCTAATTGGAGCAGGAAAGCGTAGATGGGTGTATTGAGATTTATGGACGGTTTACAGTAGAAAACGTCGAGGTGGACGTTGAGATTTTTGAGAGCCAAGTATTCACCTCTACTCATGTTCTTTTGCTCCCGCGTATAAGTAGTGTACTGATAAAGTACAGTAAGCAGTCGGAGCACATCAGTAAGTTTTTCAGCGTTTTTCCGGGAAACCCAAAACCCCCGAAACCCTAACGCGTCGCGTCCTTTGAACACGAACACCACTTCCATTGCAGAAATACAATCGAGCAGGACGTACAAATATGGTGTTATATAGTCTTACAGATTTCGTCGTTCGGCTCACAGTCTTGTCTTATCGGTCGACGTGTCCGCCTTTTCTAGTACTGCTCCCCGCTTCGCCCATATCTCCTCGATGCTCTTGTAGCCGCTGAGCCCGAGGGTAATCTCGGTCTCGGCGAGGAGCGCTCGGAGGACCTCCTCAACACCCTGCTCGCCGGCGACGGCAAGCCCATACATGAACGGGCGTCCAACTGCAATCGACATTAATGGGGGGTCGTGACCAATCAACGGAAAAACATGTGCGCACCCAAGACGCCCTGCGCGCCCATCGCAATTGCCTTGATTACGTCGCTTCCCTGACGGATGCCCGAGTCGAATAGCACGGTGAACTTTCCTTCTTTCTGGGCGCGAAGCACCCTCGACGACGCTGTGATCTTCTCTAGAGCGGAGAACGACGAAATTCCCCCGTCAACCTGCCGTCCACCTGCCCCAAGACCCCACGTCAGCGCTTGTTACGAAGAGTACCCGGACCGTGATCCGGATGACGTCAACGCACCGTGATTGGACACGACGATGCCGTCCATCCGGGCGTCCATGGCCGCGTGCGCGTCGTCCACCGACTGGACGCCCTTGAGCACGATGGGGCCATCCCAATTATCGCGCAGGAATTTGAGGTCCTCCCACGTGCGGAACAAGCCCGAGTTGGTCTCCTGCAGCCACTCAGCGCCGAGTTTGAGCGCCAAAGTCGCCTTCTCGTCCTCGGCGCCGGCGGCGACGCGTTGGCGGAACGCCTCCAGGTTGAGCGGGAACGCGGGGCGCTCGTCCGGCCGCACCGCAACGCCCATACGCTGCATGAAAACTGGGTCCGACGTGCCCACCTGCACCCCGACGCCAGCGGCGAATGGGAGGTACGTGGTGTCGAGGTCGTGTGGCCGCCAGCCGAGCAGGAAGGTGTCCAGCGTGACGACGAGCGCGGTGAAGCCCGCCGCCTTGGCGCGGCCCAGGACCGAGAGCGTCACGTCGTTGCTACGCGGCCTACAGTACATTATATTATTATAAACATTGTTAGCACCCCGCGAAGACGAACGCGTACCAGTATAGCTGGTACCACCGGTGCCCGTTGCCGTTGGCCTTGGCCACGGCTTCGATGGAGCGCGTGCTGGCAGTCGACATGATGAA
>Ga0137385_10003462_pt1 | contig 13682 bp, 20 predicted proteins | sample SagtaG_FD_104921 | JGI IMG/M metagenome (GOLD analysis project Ga0137385, IMG submission 104921) | Vadose zone soil microbial communities from Sagehorn Ranch, Mendocino, California, USA - Sage2_R_80_16 metaG | ecosystem: Environmental > Terrestrial > Soil > Vadose zone | place: USA: California...
GGGTTACCTTGCACTTTGATTGGGAACACTGGTTCTCGGATGGGGGGGCGAAGTCGTCATTTGGGGTAGGACACATTTGGATATTGAGTATCTAAATTGGGTACATTGTGTACCACGACTTTCGTTTACTTAGTCACGTGACTTACTTACATGATCCACTAATAAGACGACAACCTAAACTATACATCTGTGCACGTCATAAGTCATGTGATGTCACGTGACATGTTAGGGGGGGGGTTGAGCTGGGCCAGTTCTGAACCACTGCATTGTAATTCCGAAAGAAAAAAAGCGTAGCTGGTTGGGTGGGTTCCACTATGGACTTTACATTGGCGGAGAACTGGACGCACTCGCCACCTTTGTTTTTAAGGTGAGTAAACGAGAATGGGGAGCCAGGCGACGATGGACGCGCACTTCGTAGTGCGTGAAATTAAACGAAGCGCTTCGGATTGTCGTATTATATCGCCTTATCTTGTCAGTTGATCTGTGAGACATATCACGCCCCAATTACGTGAATATGCGCAGAAGGGAACGACCATAGTTAATCGACGCAAATCTCTCGCTATTCGTAGCGTGACTATCTACTGCTCCCTACGCAGTTGTGCGCCATATTCTGTCAACATCAGTGCAAATGCGGCTGTAGGGGGTTGACGCGGCCATAAGGCTACTGACGATGAACTGTTTCACGGATAACAATTAGTTGGCCGCAGAATGAATTTGTTTGTTTGATAGATATGCAGGGCCTTGTCGATAAACTGATACAGTATAGTCGGTCGATGATTGGTGGCAGGTAGTAACCACCGGGGGTTAACCTCGATGGGGAAAATAGGCGCTGCACAACTATTGCTTGGGGGTCAACGATCTGGTGCAGGTGACACTACTGGCGGCGTAGAGCTCACCGCAACTAGCGCAAGAAATCCAACCTCTTCTGGAGAATTTCGCATCAGGGCTCTCTATGGACCTTCCACATGAGGCGCAGCCCCCGACATCATCCAGGATCGCGACTTCTTAATAACTACGAAACCAAGGCTTACTTCGAGCGTGCACCGACGTGGGCTGCGTTGAGTCTCCTCCAGATCGTCCTGAGATCACTTACCCTCCTTGGAATTCTACCTATAGTTGCGCCAGAGCGGGTGGGCTTAAGAAGCAGGGCACGACAACTATCAAGTCTGCACCTGGATACGCAACCTTGTCGTACTTGGATGAGCCAAGCTCTTTAATACCTTCTTCGGCACCTTCAAGAGAGTGTGAGTAGCTTACGCCTTCAAAGACCCGCTCAGACGGCCGCAATCCACAAGGTCCGGAGCAACTTGACACAACAGCAAATATGGAGATGATCCCAACCCTCACGGACACGCCGCAGGTCGGGTTCAAGACCAGCCTTTGTGGCGCGACTTGCTCCGGCTCCTCGTGATACTGTATAGTCGTTTCGTTGTAGATAAGATGTAGCAAGTAGACCGACTCCAACTACGAGCATCTGCAGAAAAAAAATTGGTCACTGTCGTGGTTCAAAGCCATGGACATGCTGCATTGCGGCAAGCGCGGCCCGAAACCGACCCGACTGCAGCCGTGCGACTTAGGAGAAGCGCCCGGACTCAAATACATAACCCGCGCGCTTGCGGCAGTTTTAGGAGGGCTCAAAAACTGGTTCCACGTCCAGGAGCGTCAATGCATTTCATTTCTAGCCTTTACTCTTATCCCGGGCTCCGTTTTACTACAAGCGCCATTTCAACACTCACAGGGGTCTCTTCATTGCGCACCCCTTTCTACTCCGTTTTCGGCATCGCTCTTCATCGCCTTTCGTCCCAGAGACCCGCCGGTATCATTTTGACTCCTCATTTTGACTCCTATCCCCTTTTTATTGTATTTGAACCTGTTTTTGTTAAAACTTAGAAAATCTGTATAAATCGACTCCCATGTACCGCAGTAAACTGCATCTTGTTCTCGAAAACCCTCTGGTGTGTTCTGAATACTCCCTTCAGTCGCTTTATTTCTCGCTCACGCTCTACTTCTACGCAGCCCCCGACCCCGCACTACTTCGCCAACTGTACCAGCTACTTCAGACCCCTAATCACCTGACGGGCTCCTCCGCGCTAGCATCCCACTCCGTTCCACTGCAGCAATGATCGGGTCATCGTTCTTGTCAACGTACGTACACACTCTAACTATCAGTCAAGAAAGCAAGAAAGCACAAGCAAGCTAGCAGGTAAATCAGCGGACACATGATGGGAAAGGTGGGAGCAGGGAAAGAGAAACTATGGATACTAATAGTGGTGGCAGTTGTATAGCACGGACTCAAGAGGTCGTTTCGTGAACTTCAAGTAGGGTTCGGACATTGTCGTCAGAGGTCAATGTCCTAACCCTGCTTGAAGCCATGCACAACGCGCTTGATTTCGCGCACCGGGCTTAATGGATTTCAAAGTGTCTTCGTGGCACGAAGACGCTTTGAAATCCATTAAGCCCGACTCCAAGCAGTCACAAATTCTTACTCTCATGCTCCAGGATGTTTGTAGTCTTGGATGAACTTGTCTCTTTTTGTTGGGACTGTACTAAGGACTGTACTGTAATTCCGCAAGAAAAAAAGCGTACTAGCTGGTTGGGTTGGCTTCACGCATCAACTTTACATTGACGGAGCACCGAACACACTCCCCACCTTTTTTTTTTTGTTCAAGACGAGTAAACAATAACGAGGAGGTAGTCGACGATGGACGCGCACAATATAGTGCGTGAAAGTGAACGAAGCGCTTCGGATCTTAAGAGGTATGGGTCTGCCATTCGCGTTATCTTATCGGTTTATCTGTGAAACATATCACGTCCCAACTACGTGAATATGCGCAGAGAAGAACGATCAAAGTTATCCGACATGTATCTCCCGCTACTATTCGTGGCGTAACTATAGCTCCCTATGTAGTTGTGCGCCATGTTCTGTCAACAATTGTGCAATCTCGTCCCTTCCATTCGCCAAATGCCACTTGGAACGTGGTCCTTCCTCTCTTGTCCTCAGCGTCTGCATTCGCGCCATGGTCAAGCAACAGGCGCACGACCTCTGAGTTCCCCTCGACTGATGCCAGGTGCAACGGCGTCATGTCTTCCATATCCTTTGCGTCCACGTGCGCACCGTACTCCAGTAATAACCGCACAACGCCAGGATAGTCACCTTTGTCGAATGAGATCTTTGATGATTGATGCAATGGAACCCGGCCCACTGGTCCCGAGAATTTACGTCTGCATTGTGTTCGAGTAGCATCTGTGAAACGTCAGCGTATCCATACAGCGTGGCGTAATGCAGTGGGGTCCAAAGGTTATTTTGTCGGGAATCTACGTTAGCACCATGGTCAAGTAGGAACCGCACTATTTCAAGGTGTCCCTTTCTTGCCGCAAGTTGCAGCGGTGAACGCTCGTGCGGGCCTCTAACATCCACATAGCTACCGTGCTCGAGGAGGAGCTGCGCTACTTCGACGTGATTCTGGGCCGACGCTGCGTGTAGTGCAGCTCCGCGGCCACTACCAAGAGCATTGGCATGTTGTGGGTACTTGATGAGAAGGTGTTCTACCAGCTCACAGAATCCGCACAAGGCGGCATAGTGCAGCGAGGTCGCAATAGGCTTTATTAGGGGCATCTCGGGCGACTCCAAGAAATCGTCTTCTACATCGTACACCTGGATCCAAGCAGCAAGATGTGGTTTGCTTGCGTCAAAGAGCAGTTGCATCCCACCTTGTACTCGTGATAACACCTTGTTAACCCGGGCATGAGCCACCCAATGTTGAGCAGCGTATCCAGCCAGAGGAAAGCTAATCCAGTCACTACCCGCAGACTCAGATAAGGATGGTAAAGATAGCAGGTACCAAGACAAGCTCGTGTGAGGAGAGTATGGGCGAGCTCAAGTGAAATATGATGGTGGGCGACATCTCCACCCGAAGTAGAAAGGCGGTTCGAAGTTAGGAATTCTTTTACCGAAAAGTGGGAAAATTGCACGACTCTGGTACCACCGTCGCCAACGACAGCGATCAGACTCGTGCAAGTCGACAGCACAGCTTGTTCATGGTCTCCCCGCCGCCAATTCGCGTTCGCCTTCGGGATCCCTCCGTCGGCCGCATTAAAGTCATACGCAAGCAGTTCAGCGAGCTCCTCGACACGGAGCGGCCGAATGGCCACTGTGAGACACTGCAAGAGACGATTTGACCTCTTGATTTCCCTCAGTATGCGCTCGTACGTCTCGTCCAGTGATTCGGGCAACTCCTTGAGGATGCGCCGGACGCTCGCCGGGAGACAGTCTTGCAGCGCCTCCAGCTGGCAGAACACCCATCGAAACCTATTCGACAACATCAGTAGCTTATCGTCGCCGTAGAGGATATCATTACATTCCGTCGGCTCTCTCCGAGAGCGTCTCGACAACAAGATCTTTCTCATCCGCCCTCCACCTACTCATCGTATCCGAGTCCGAGTAAACAACAGATTTGATGTAATCGGCGATATCCTGTTTTTGCCCGATCTCGTCATGAAGGGACACTGAATGCGACGCCAACGGCCCAAGGGCAGCTTTGATGTTGATCTCGGGTCGACTGGTGATGCAAATATGGAGATTCGGTAGATGGAGGCCGAGTAATTCTTTCATCAGCCCAAGGACTTGTGCGCGGGCGGATGGGATCCCGGAGATATTGGGACATTCGTCGAGCGCATCGACGATGAGATAATTACGCAACAGATACTAATCCGGCCTCGCGCAAGACAAAGGCATCTTGGATGATTGAGGAGCTAGGCGAAAATGAGTTCCTTTAAGATTTAAAACTAGTTTTGGACCAACGAACCAAAGTATGCTCTTGCCAGCTCCCGCTACGAAAGGCCGGAACCATAAGGAAATGCCTATTTGTAGGAGTAAGAAAGAGCGTACGTTTCCCGTGGATCCACAATAGGGAACCGGTGGTCTTCCATTCCTTAATTTTACTTCCTTCAAGGAACCATCCTGCCATTCGCTTGTGAGACACCACATGCGATGTTGTGATTCGTGGACGGATCCGGTGGAGAGACCCATCTTCGGAGCTCCTGTCGCTGTCTACTGTCAATAGCTTGTGTGATTTTGTTCTCAACGTTATGCGCGATCTTCAGAAGTTGTGCAGCTGCCATCCGAGCCTCTTCCTGTGTCAATTTGTCAAGCCGCTTGAGCGCATCCTCGAGGTCGATCCTCCTGACCAGCTTCTTGAGATACTTCTCTGAGCAAAGATGAGAAAACAACCGGATATCTCTGAGTCTCTAGCCGGGATCTACGTACTTGTTCGCCCTTGTTTAATTTCCTTTGTCGAAATCGCAAGAATATCGAGGACTTCGACCATTATCTTCACGATTATGTCCGTCATTGCCGTTGTTGGAGGCACCTCGGTGTACGTCTCGAGTCGTTTGAAGAAGTATTCGACACGTTCAAAGACATCGACAAGCGCATCTTGGCTCTCTCTAACATCTCTGACCGCCTGAGATCCTAGGATATCAGAACGGCGCGCGATGGCGACTGTGTCAAGAAAGGTGCTCACTAAAAGGAGAACACCGGCACCAGCAAAAATTACTTTCGCAGGCGAGAACACCTGCAGGATAAGTATTAGAGCACGGATGTTACTCGGGCCTATTTATTGAGATGTGCCAGGCCGACACCCTCTCCAAGCGTCGCAGAAAAGGCGTAGAGGACGTTGACGGTCGGATCGAGCCACTTGGTCAACCTCTGATCGATACTCCGAGATTGTTCAAACTCCTGCACTTGGTCTCCTGCACTTGGTCTTGAAGCACGGCAAGAATGGCGGCAGGAGAGTCGCAGCTGTGCAATCGGGCGGCAAGTGGATGCGCGAGAAGGTCCCTTTTCGTCTGTTTCTCGTACGCCTTCAGGGAAGCGTGGAAGATGGATTGGAAATTGGGAAGGGAAGCAACAGTAGGGGGGGTTGACATAGGGCTAGTGACGATGAACTGTTTCAGGAGAAGAGGATGATGATTAGCAAACTGGAGAACGAAAATGTTCGTTCGGTAGATGTGCACTGGCTTGTCGACGAACCGATACAGTATAGTCGGTTGGGGATCGGTAGCAAGTAACCACCAGGCGTTAACGCGTTAACTGTGGAACCTCGATAGGAAAAATAGGCGCTGTACAGCCTGTCAGCGTATTGCTTGGGCGTCAACCCTACGTCAACAATCTGGTGCAGGCGACCATTGTAATTGCTGGCGGCGACTCAGAGCTCACCGCAACTAGCGCAAGAAATCCAACGCGTAGCAAGAAGTATATCGACCGCAACTACGAGAGCCCTCGGTGACACGCACATGCGCGCTTCACAGTCGCGTTTACAGTACAGATGATGATGCAACATTGACGTGTCACGCTTCACTCAAGATCAATTGTCTGCCGCTGGCAAGCAGGATCTTGGGCAGGGTTACCTGTCGTTCGTTTACGTATGACGGTATGCGCAGAAATGCCCCTATTTACTAGTAGATCCCAAAATCCGAATAATTCCGAGTGCCATCAGCGTCAATCGTGGTCTACTCGTTGAACATGGTGAACACCGAACTCGCTCCAAACTTTGAAAGGCCCGTCCTTGGGCCCGTCGTCATCTACGCATGAAATCACTTGACTTCGAATATTATCAAAAAGCACAACAGTCAGTCATCGCTGAGGAGCGGTACCTATAATTGGCGATATACGATTGGTGGGAATCGTGTACTTCATCGGCCGATACTGCCAGGCTTGTCCCACCCTTCCCTGGCCACGGTGACTTATCGGCCGATACCAAGATTGACTCAATTTGACTGACCTTCACCTATCAGTGATCTTCAGGACAACTTTCTCCCACAGGTGCCCATGCGCGTGCAAGTCCGGCAGTAGATTAGTGTTCCCATCGGACAATCGCTCCGGACCCCAACAAGCGCAAGTCGAATAGCAAGCGGCTCATCATGCGGAAGGTCATATGCTACTGCCCAGGGCCCGGGGCAGCTGAGCCGCATTGGCAGGTCGGCCAGGATTCCCAACCCTCTTTTTTCATTACAAAAGAAAGAAGATGAAAACCACATCCCTGATTTCCCACTCACAAGGCCTTGTCCCTTGATTGTCTGCTTTTTCATGTCTCGAGCATGCCCTCAAATGTCACAAGTACATGTTCCAGCTTCTGCGAGAGACGCGGAAAAAGCCGACGACTCAGCCGTCAAAGCTGCGAGTGAGAGCTTAGACATAGAGCATGTCTATGTCGATGACGATCCCAGGAAGTGGTCACATATGCGGAAGGTCAGTCGCGCTTTTGCAACGATTGATGTTGCAACCGGCTCAGTTACCTGCCACTGGCTTCGTCCCTCACTTGGTCTCTAGACGAGCATACTGTGCATGATCTTCTGCGCAACAATGGTCGCCGGCCTCGGCATGAGCATATTCAACCGTGAGTCTCTTTACCTTTCGACCGTTGTCACCGCATTGCTAAACATTTGTCTCTGGAAGCCGCGATAAAGCAGGTCGAGGCCGACTTGCGAACCACGAGTGGGAAAATCAGTCTGGTCCTCTCCATATTCATTGTGATTCAAGGCAGCGTGCCTCTCTTGTGGACCGCAATCAGCGAGATCAAAGGAAGGAAGGTTAGGATATACTTTATCAGACATCTGTTTGCTTACTGGGAAGCTTTCTGGACGTATTGTCTCTTCAAGCTCGTCTATGTCGTCTCTCTTGCGATTGGTATGGTGGGATATATAGTCGCTGCAAAGGCTAGGAGCATCGACGTCCTCATCGGAATGCGCGCCATCCAAGCTATAGGGTGAGCACTGGTGATATTTCCATCTAGTAAGCGGTCCGATGCCGAACCCCGCACTCTCGTAATAGCACCAGCTCCGTCATGGCCATTGGCGCGGCCACCCTCGCGGATATATACGAACCCTGTGAGCGCGGCACCAAGTTGGGCATCTTCTACGCTGCGCCCTTACTTGGCCCGGCCCTCGGTCCCATCCTCGGCGGACTATTAACGCAGGCATTTAGCTGGCGCGCCTCGTTCTGGCTATTGGCGGCGGGCCTCGGCGCTAACCTCGTGCTTCTTGTGTTCTTCTTCCGCGATACCTTCCGGAAAGAGCGCAGCCTTACGTATCAGCGTGTCCTGGCGAGTCGGAGGTGCGCGGCGTCCAAACGGTCTAGTGTCGTGTCGGATCCTGCGCACGAGTTGGATACCAAGTCAAAGGGAGAGGCAACAGTCACCGTGGGAGAGGTATCGGGGTCATCTGGGCCCGCGGACTCAGTCACGGTAGCGAGCCCACAAGCAGGGACAGAGATCGCTCTGTCGTTTAAGGACGTGAACCCGTTTCCGCCTCTGTTGCTCGTTTTGAAGCGCCGGAACAACGTCGCGACACTTTTTCCATCAGGCATGTAAAAAAACCTGTGAACTACCCTCCGACCGAACCCGCTCATCCGCGCTCTAGGTTTTTTTTTTGCTTTCTCATACAACATTACGTATACGTGCTCGCGGACGCTCGGCGATCACTATAATTACGACGCACTCAAGATTGGACTCGTCCTTCTCTCGTATGGAGCTGGTAGCGTGATTGGCAGCGTATTCGGCGGGCGCTGGTCTGACCGAGCGCTGCGTCGTCTGACCAGTGCGAATGGCGGACACCATTTGCCCGAGGTATGTCATCTATTGTTACCCTTGTTCAAGCTCTAATTCCTGACGCGCCTACTAGATGCGCTTGGAAAGCACCAAACCCGCAATGGTGTTCCTCCCACTCTCCGTCGTCGCGTATGCGTGGCTCGCACAAGAGCGCGTCCACGTCGCGTCCTTGTGCGTCGCACTATTCTTTGTAGGCTTCTTCTCCATGTGAATCCATCATTTCCTACATCTCCATTCTTTTTTTTTCCTGACCCACAAAACATTTTACAGATGGATCTATTCCAGCACACTCGCATACATCGTCGATGCCAACCCGGGCCGCTCCTCGGCGGCTGTCGCCACAAACAGCTGCTTCCGCGGCGTCGCGGCCTTCGCTTTCACAGAGGCCGCAGTCCCTCTTCAGAACTCGATGGGCGACGGGGGGCTCTACACGCTCTGGGCGGGGATCCTGGTCATGTGTGAGCTCATGCTTTTGCTGGTACGGCTGCGCGGGGGCGCGTGGCGGGAGGCCGCCGACGAACGCGAGAGGCCCCAGAACTAAAACTCTCTGTGTTCCGAGTCGGGACTGCTGACGCGAGCGTGCTACAAGGCAAGTGAAAGGTTGATCACCTAGGGAGAGACGGTCTTTGTGCCGGACACCGTACGGCTGGTACTCTGAGATTGTCCTGAGTGCCGGTTCATGTCATGGCGCATCACACGCATGCGGACCTGCTACAGACATCGATTGCTGCACTCGAGTGCGACGACGTTTTCAGGCGACAATCACCGAGCTTCCATCTTGTATTTTTGTTTTTTTTTACCTAGCCCGCGATGACGCAAAATATACTGTATCTCTTGACAAGACATTTAAAGAGGGTACATTATTTCTAGCGAACATGGGTTGTCCGTGAGCTCCGCGAACACGCAGCATTCAACCGGTCTAGTGAGTCACTAAAACCGTTACCAGCCACCATGATGGCGTACTAGATCACACACATTACTCAGCAACCTGCTCTTCGACGCGTCGGTCACCAGCGTTTGGACTACGCAATACCGTCCTGTAAATGCGGACACCAACCCAATAACTTGGCATCCACGATCAGAGGCGTAGAAACGGCCACCATCTTAGAGACTTAGGCGACCGCAAGGCTTATTTCGATGGCGATGACAAGCGTATGGTCACTCCTCACAGATAAATTCGCTACCCGTTGTCTGCCTAGGATTAATAAACGATTGTGTAGTGATGTTCGAGTAATACAACAGCCCTATCCCGCTCACAAAATATCTGTCACAATGTCACAAATTTCTCTACAGGATTCGTACGGTTATCTTCGACTGCAAGTTGATTCATTTCATTGCCCTTACCCTCTCGCGTCTCAAAGTGCCCGAGGCTCATGGCGCCTGGCACTGGAAGGGCGATATCCTGACTCTCGCGTGCCTCAAATTGGGAGAGATCCTCAGCCGAGTCGCCGCGTCTGCCAAGTTCGGAAAACAGGCTGGAGATACTGGGACTTGCGTCGGGGCTTTGAGACCCGTTCTCACGGGTGCCGAGTTCGCTACCATCGGGCCCATGGAACCCCTCATGACGCCTCGTAAGGCGATTCGAGGACGCACCAGGCACCTCAGTCTCCGCACGCGGCGGGAGTGAAGCAGACGCGAGGTCAACTGACGATGCCTGGGGGAGCGAAATCGAGTTCGGCCGTTTGCCAGCCTGAGTGTTGTCCGTTGCGATATCTGGCCCTCCAGCAAACTGGCCCTGGTGTGTGGACTTGTCGGATTGTTGCGGCGGACGCTGGCCACGATGATGCTCTTCAAACTCTTCACCAGACCGCCAGTAATCATATTCGTGAGGGCGAGGATAATGACCACGAGGTGGGCCAGAGAAGTCATCATCATGGAGACGACGATACTCGTCGCGGGGGTAGTCGTCATGGGGTGAGCGTCCATCGTCATAATGATGATAGCGAACATAACCGTCTTGATGCGGGCGAGGGTAGTCATCATAGGGGTAATCATCGTGATGCGGGCGAGGGTAATCGTCATGAGGATAGTGAGGTTCATGAGAAGGAGGGTAGTAATCGTGATACACGTGCTCTCTCTCATAATCAATGAACTCTTGATCGTGACCGTGAAACTCGTGGGGATATTCGTGTTCATGTTCGCGTTCGCGTTCGCGCTCGCGCTCGTGTTCGGGCATGGGATATGGGTACGGGTAGGGATACGGATAAGGAATGGGCGGACCAGGCGGGCCAGGTAAACCAGGGCCAGGGGGGCCAGCAGGACCCTGTGGCCCAGGAGGACCAGACATCGACTGCGGGGGAGGCTTTTCGGGAGGGCCAGGTGGGCCAGTCTTCCCATCGTGATCATGTCCAGGAGGAGGACCGGGAGGACCGGAGACTCCAGGAGGACCAGGAGGACCAGGAGGACCAGGAGGAGGACCCTCGGGGCCAGTTGGCTCGCCGACGCGCTTTCCAATGACTTGGGCGGCAGTACCAAGTGCAGAAACCGGGGGAGCACGTCCATATACACGCGCAAGACCATCCCTGGTGTTCGTGAAGTGGTGGTACCGGTTAGAGACGCCGAGGGGGGTACCATCCTCGATGACGGTGTCCGAAACACGCCGAGAGTCGAGGGGAGCGGCAGCGGCGAAGGCAGAGAAGTGCACGAAGGCGAACAAAAGAACGAAACGAGCGTTAACGGGCATGTCGTAGAATCTGTGGATATAAGAGTGTGGAAGGGAAAGGAAGAGAAAGTGTGCTAGGAAAGCGCACTGGGCTGGTGAAGGAAGGAGAGGAGAAAAGGGGGGGATTTATATACGCAGGGAGGAGGCGATTGGAACTCATAAATAAAGGATATCATTGCGGGCTGAATGACGTCAATGATCATCGTCGGTGGGTGAAACGATCACGTGATAGGTTGAACAGACGGGTTGGAATTCGCGTGTTTTGGTTCCTCGTTCTCGATAGCGATGGCTTCCGTTGGCTCTGTGACTCGTCAAATCGCTGCTCTTGAAATATCTGCAAAACAGAATGGTGCGACAAAGCCGACAAGACCTCTCAAGACGGCCGGTCAATCCAGTGTCTCTAAACTTCTCACCAAATTCGCTGCTCCTAACCCCTTCCCCGATCCTAAACTGAAACCTCCCGCAAAACTGAAGCCTGGCAATACCACCCAATCTACAACAAAGCAATCTGGCTCTACTTCTCAGAAAGCCGCGGCAACACAGAAACCTCTCACCGAAGCTGAGCTTGACATTGGCAAGTACGATGGAGGTTTCGAAATCGAGAACGAGAAGCGCGGCGAGGCCGTACAGGGAGAAGCGGCACGAGAGCTTGCTCTTGATTCTAGCGTCTCAAGGTATCGTGGCTAGATTGTTTCTCCTTTGTCATCGTCGCCAACTCGTCCATATCTATCCAGAACGCGCCCTACACGAGAATGGCACCTCACCGACTTCGATATCGGTCGCCCCCTAGGCAAGGGCAAATTTGGCAGGGTCTACATGGTCCGTACCAAGGTCGAGCCCAACTACATCCTCGCCCTCAAGTGTCTTTACAAGTCCGAGATCGTCCAAGCCCGAGTCGAGAAGCAGATCCGTCGCGAAATCGAGATCCAACAGAACCTCCGACATCCCAACGTCCTCCGCCTCTATGGCTACTTCCACGACGAGAAGCGCATCTTTCTCATGCTCGAGTTTGCCGGCAAGGGCGAGCTCTACAAGCAGCTCACAAAGTACGGCTCTTTCTCGGAGCGCCGCAGCGCCGTTTATGTCGACCAGATGGCCGACGCCCTCTCCTACCTCCACTCGAAGCACGTCATCCACAGGGACATCAAACCCGAGAACCTCCTCCTTGGCATCAATGGCGAGCTCAAGATCGGCGACTTTGGCTGGAGCGTGCACGCCCCGAGTAACCGGCGCACCACCCTCTGCGGCACCCTCGACTATCTCCCACCCGAGATGGTCGAGGGCCGCGAGCACAACGAGAAGGTTGACTACTGGGCCCTTGGCGTGCTCACGTACGAGTTCATCGTCGGCTCGCCCCCTTTTGAGGAGATGTCCGGGTACAACGGTCCGTCTTTATTTCTACCTTATCTCCTCATGGTCCTGGGCGCTCTAGTGCTGACGGGGGTCCCCCCGATTGCGCAGCTACGTACAAGCGAATAGCAAAGGTCGACCTGCGGATACCGCCGAAGGTCTCTGCGGAAGCACGGGACTTGATCGCGAGTGTGCGTTCCTGCCCTTTCCCTTTTCCTCTCCTTTTCTCTCCACTTTGTGAGTAGCAAGCGCTGATCATCTGACCTGCCCGCAGCTCTTACAATATGACCCCGAGAAGCGCTTGGCCCTCTCAGAGGTCCGCAAACATCCCTGGGTTGTGCGGTACCGTACGAAAACGCCGACTCCAGAAGTGGCAGCATGACATGCCAGGATAAGCAGCACCAAACACGCTGCGGGCGGGCGATCTGAGCCCGCGATGACCAGACATGGTAACATTCCTCCCGTCCCCTCCCTGGATGAATTCTTCGGCGGTTTCGGCGGTTGTAAGCATAGCTATCGCTTTGGACGTGACGTTATATGTAAAGGCTGTGGCGAGTCAAACTTGCACATATAAATATCGCCTTTTTTGTCGAGGCATCGATATTCATCCATTTACGTATGCCACGGAAATCGGGGGGTTTCCAGTAAGTTGGAATTTACCGATCGCGCGGTCGACCCATCTGATGGACCATACCATAACGAGTAACGGCATGCGGTAAGGAATGAACACAACAGAGCCAAATAACGATGTTTGTCTTTATTTGCACCCGAGATAAGGTACACAATCATACACACTGCCGTGAAGTTAGGCACCCATAGATCCGGTTCGGAGCACCACGGAGACGTCTCTAGGTGGCGGGAATCAGTCTGAGTTGGGCCAAGAGTTGGGTGATCAATGTGAATGATACTATTTTGTGATCGATACAATAGATGTGGGAGAAGAGCAAGAACACAGGGATATAGATGCGCACAGCGAGATATACAACAAAAAAAAGCGAAAGAACAAAAAAAAAAAAGAAAGAGAAAGAAAAAAGAAAAAAACCCGCAAACCGACAACAAGCACA
>Ga0137385_10003473_pt1 | contig 13663 bp, 14 predicted proteins | sample SagtaG_FD_104921 | JGI IMG/M metagenome (GOLD analysis project Ga0137385, IMG submission 104921) | Vadose zone soil microbial communities from Sagehorn Ranch, Mendocino, California, USA - Sage2_R_80_16 metaG | ecosystem: Environmental > Terrestrial > Soil > Vadose zone | place: USA: California...
CGGCTGGCCGGCAGCTTCCAGCGGTGGCGGTCGCGGCTCCTGGCTTGAGCCGTCACCCTGGGCCCCACACCCGCCTGACCACGCCACGATGCCGGGGTGACGGCTTCCGCCGGGCCAGTTTCCTGGCCGTCTTCCGGTCGAGGGCCTTCCGGGCTTGTGAGCAGTTCCGCAGAGCCGAGCCAGAGCGCTACCGCAGCCGACATCGCCACCCAGGCGGCCAGGCCGATCGGTATCCACCACCAGTCCACGTCCACCTCCCTGTCACCAGACGTCGCATCTCGGACACCACCCCGCTCTCCTGCCCATTGCTCCCCTAGTCATGCACTCCCGGGCAGGGATGCTGACCTGCTTCGCAGGCCGGTGACGAAGGCCAGCCCGTACAGGCCGCCGATGACGATCAGCAGCACGCGGTATCCGGTGACCAGGGACAGGTACTCAAGCGCGCCGCCGACCATCGCGCCCAGAAGGTTGACGGCAAAGGCCGTTCCCGAGTTGTGCACGTCGGCGAACCGCTGCGCGAAGACCAGGTTCGCGAGGAATACCGGTGCGAAGGCCAGGGCGCTGCCGGCCAGGAAACGCGGGACCACCGGCAGCGCCAGCAGCGATTCCTGGGGCACCAGCCAGGCTACGGCCAGCGACGCGATGAGGGTGCCGTACAGCACGGCCGGCCTGGGCAGCCGGACCCGCCTGGCGGTCTCGATGGCAAGGTACACCGCGACCAGAACCCCGGCGAAGACGAGGGAGTTCACGAACCACGTGGTGCCGAACAGCAAGGCGAACTGGATGATGTTCTTGGTTTCGAGCAGCAGGAAGGCGGCACCCATGAACGCCAGGTCGATATAGGACCGCATCCCGGTGAAGCGGCCGCCGACGAGCCGTATCAGCAGCAGCGACCCGAGCAGGATCGCTCCGAGCATCCGCAAGAAGTTGGTGGGGATGCTGGGGCTCTGCAGGTACGGGAACGGGTGGTCGTCGGTCGCAGGCGCGAGGCTGGGTCCCTGCCAGTAGGTGGTGCAGGCCGCTACCGGTCCGCCCGGGTGGACGGTGAGGACGGCAAGCCTCCTGCCGCCCGAGTGCCCGGGCTGAAGCTCGACGCAGGGCGTCTGGTGGTACACGTCCTCGAGCGTTGTCGCGTACCTGCTCAGCAGGAACGGCTGGTAGTAGTTGTACATCGCGAACGTGCCGCCCGGCGCGAGATGAGACTTGGCCGTGGCGAGTGACTGCTCGGTCAGCAGGTAGCTTTCCAGCCTGAGCGCGGACTGCCCGGCCAGTGCCGTCATCGAGTCGGGCAGCGCCAGCAAGATCAGGTTGTACCGCTGATGCGTGTCTTCCAGGTAGGCACGGCCGTCATCGACGTGCATGCTGACCCTGCTGCTGTCGTAGGGATGACTCGGATGCGCCTGGCCAACACGGAGCAGCAACAACGGATCGATCTCGACGGCATCGATGTGCCTGGCTCCTTCGGACAGAGCCACCGCGACATCGTTGCCGGTCCCTGCTCCGATGATCAGGACGTTTCCCAGGCTGGCGCGGGTGACGTGCCGGTACGGGTAGAAATAGGAGGGGTTCCCGCGACGCATCGCGTCGAGGGAGACGGCGTTCTGGTACGGAACGTTGTTCGCGCTCACCGCGATCGCGGGCTGCCCCCCGACGTGCTCGTTCCGGATGGTCAGCTTGTTGTAGGGCGACCACAGCTGCCCGGGCGCGAGCGATTCCAGCACAAGCAGCGCGACGACGCCCGCCACCGCGCCGACCTGCCACCACCGGGCCCGGGGCAACAGCAGCACCACCAGGCCGACACCGACGACCGCGCCCCAGGTGGCCGGCGGCTGATCGAGGAAGGACAGCACCGAGAACGCCGCGATCCCGGCGATGCTGCCCAGGATGTCCAGCCGGTAGGCGTTCAGCGGCTGGAACCTGACGAAGGCCCGCGCGACGGCCTGGCCAAACCCCGTCATCACGCCCACGACGAGCACGAACACGATGGTGAGGCTCAGCGGCTGGGGAAGCGCGTTCGTGTCGCTCCGGCCGAGGAACGGGTCCGGCCCGTTGAGCGTCGCCACCACGGGGAACGCGAGCACGAAGCCCACGAGGGCGAGCAGCGCCACCGGCGTCCAGCGCAGGTAATCGCGCTCCGCCCGGGCGTTGAGAAAGCCGATCCCGATCCCGAGGAAGCTGGCCAGCAGTACGAAGTTGGCGGCGTTGTTCACGAAGACGTTGTTCGCGCCGACCCACCGGATCAGCGCGAGTTCCACGAACAGCATGAGGAAACTGGCGAACGCGAGCCGGGCCGGGCGGGCGGGTTGACCCGCGGGTTCACCGTCGCCGCGAGCCTGGACGGCACCGTCGGCCTGGACCGCACCGTCGGCCTGGACGGCGGCAGTGGCTTCTTGGCCAGGAGGCTCTGCGGTATCCACCTGGCCCACCGTAACAACCGGCGCGACCCGCGAACGCAAACTGCCGGACTTCGCCATCGGCCGACCCGCACCCGCCGGGTCGTCGAGTCAGCTCCCTCGTCCGCCGACTGCCGCAACACCGTTAACGCCAGCCTCACGACTCTGGGTGCGGCCGGTCCTCGACCCCTGCTAGCTGCACAGATAAAGGGAGTAATGATGAGAAATGTCGGTATCCGATGTGAATATGTCGGTTACACTCGTTGCGGCCATAGGGGGGTTCATCTGGTCGTCGCTCTCTCCTCCTGAAGCGGGGGTCGGCGGTTGGACCCTGCCTGTGATCACTCAGTTGGATACATGCAGGTTCAAGCCCCCAGTACGCGCGCTTAGGAGTTTGGAGATGAGTTCCAGAGCGCCGGAGATGAGACTCAGATGAGCGTCATCGCCCTGTTTACCTGGATCGTCACCATCCTGGCTGGCCTCGTTCTCCTTATCATCTGGATCATCGAGTACGACGCCGAGTTCCAGACCGCGGCAGCGACTCGCCTGCCTGTACCGGTAATTTCCCTTCACGCCCTGCTCGGCCTGGGCGGACTGATGTTGTGGATCGGCTACCTTCTGCTCAACGAGAAGCGGCTGGCCTGGGCCACCGTCTGTACCCTAGGCGCCGTCGCCGTCCTCGGGCTGCTCATGGCGGCACGCTGGCTCGGCGTGTACCGGGCCGTCAGCAACCCCGGTCCGTCGCTGACCAGGAGCGCCATTGTCCCCCCGGAACGGAACTTCCCGCTGCCGGTCGTCATCCTCCACGGCCTGCTGGCTGTCACCACCCTCGTCCTGGTGCTGTTCACCGCGCTCGGCGTCGTCCGAAGGTGACCACCGATCTGTCAGAGGGCGGCGCAGGTGACGCCGCGGCCTCCGAGGCCGCCCGGCCGCGGCCAAGGTGACCTCGGAGGCTATACCGAGGCGAGATCACAGCCCGTTCAGATTGATGGTTGCCGCGATCCTGCGGTACCCGGCGTCGTTGGGGTGGAGGAAGTCTCCGGAGTTGTAGGCCGGGTTGAGTTCGGTCGGGTCGGCCGGGTCGGCGACCGCCTTGGCGAAGTCGGCCACGGCGGACCACCGGGCGGCCGGGTGAGCGGAGGCCCCGGCGATCGGATGCGGGGCAAGGGTAGCGGCCAGCGCCGCCGCGACCGCCGCGGCGCCAACTGCGGTGCTGCGGAATTTCACTTCGTTTCCTGAGGGGTGCTGAGGGTGGCGAAGAAGGAGCGGACCTCGCGGGCGACCTGGTCGACAATCCCGGGCTTGCCGCCGGGGTTGGTGGTACTGGGGTCGCTGGAGGCGCCGTGGTCGAGACCGGGGAACTCCACGCGCCGGCTATGCGGGAGCGTCCGGGCCAGCGCGTCGCGGGCGGGCTTGAGGAAGGGCAACGTGGCCTGGGCCACGCGGAAGCACAACCGGCTCTCGGTAAAACCGCTACTTGGGCTGACGATCACATTCTCTCGCGGTACAACCGCGGGACTGGGCCTGACTAACTCGGGCCTGGGCCCGGCCAAGATTATCGGCAGCCGGCTAACGTTCAACGGTAAGCAGCTCGGGGAGTTCAATAAGGCCAACGTCGATGAACTCCGGCGCGACCTGGATCCCCGGCCACATGCGGCCACTCTGGGCGGCCAGCCCTTCCTCCACACGGACTATCAGCAGTTCCTGCTCTGGGTCGATCCGTATGACCCGTCCGAACACGGAGAGTTTCGGCAGCTGATCGAAGAACAACTGCGACTGGAGATCCGGTACGAGTCCATTTATGGCGGAGAGAAATTCACAGTCGTCTACCCGCGGCGAGAGTGGATCTCATCACCGCCTGCCGGAGACGGCGAACCGTGACTGCACGACTCAGCCGCGGCATACCCGTGTCCTGAGGACGGGGGCTGGCTCGCCCGCCGGCCGCGTGGATGCCCGTGCCGGAGCCGGCCGGCCGGTAGAGTCCGGGGTGATCACGACTGCCCGATCGCCATCACAACATCGAAGGAGTTCTCCGCCGGATGACCGACCAGGGCCGGCCACGTCCCGCACGGCTGTCCGCCTACGCGATCGCGTCCTCGCACCTCGCGCTGGTGAGCGACCTGGCTCTGGAGCGCGTGGTGGACCAGGCGCCGCGGGTCAGGCCGGGCATGGGCGGCACGTCTACGGCCTTGGAAGTCGAGGGGGTGCGGGTCTTCGTCAAACAGGTCCCGGTAACCGGGCGGGAACTGCTCCCGGGCAACGTAAGGTCCACCGCGAACCTGTTCGGCTTGCCGGGGCTTCTACCAGTACGGCCTGGGATCGGCGGGGTTCGGGGCCTGGCGCGAGCTGGCCGCCCATATCATGACCACGAACTGGGTCCTGAGCGACGAGCACCGGGCCTTTGCGCTCCTCTACCACTGGCGCCTGCTTCCCGGCCCGGTTGGGACCGGGGGTGTCTTCGCGGAGTTCGGCGGCCTGGAGGAGGCGGTCGCGCACTGGGAGGGCTCAGCTGCCGTGCGGGGCCGCCTACAGGCCCTGCGCGACTCGCCCTCACGTCTGGTGCTGTTCCTCGAGCAAGTCCCGCAGACCCTGGCCGCCTGGCTGGCTGACCAGGACGTCTCCGCGTTCTCCCGGGTCGACGCACAGCTCGCGGATACCACCGCGTTCATGCGCGAGCGCGGGCTGGTGCACTTCGACGCGCATTTCCTTAACATCCTGACTGATGGCCACGGGCTGTACTTCTCCGACTTCGGCCTGGCGCTTAGCGACCAGTTCGACCTCTCCGACCAGGAGAGGGCCTTCCTGCGCGAGCACCGCTGCTACGACCGGGACTACACCGCAGCACACCTGATCAACCATCACGTGGCCGAGCGCGTGCGCGGCGAACGGAACCGCCGCCGGTTCGTGCGCGCCTGGGCCGCGGGCGACCGGCCCCGCGGCGTCCCCGCCAGCGCGGCCGCGATCCTGACCAGATACGCCGGCACCGCCGTCGTCTTCAACGACTTCCATCAGAGCCTGATGGAACACAGCAAGCAGACGCCTTACCCCCGGGCAGAACTCGAGCAGATCCGCGCTAGCGCCGGGCAGCGCGAGGGCTTCGCCGCTGACATCGCCTGATCATGCGGCGCCGACGTCGCGCGACCTGACGATCCGGCAAGCCGGGGCCCCAAGGACTACTGGGTAACGTTCGATCAGTGCGTAAGCGTCGCTGGCTAGTGGCACGTGTCGCCGGGCCACTGGATCGGCCCTTATGCTCGTTCGGTCACCTTGGTGGAGAAAGAGCTGCGGAACGTGCGGCAACTGGCGTGGTCCATGATCCCAGGTGGGATGAGTCTGGTGGCTGCGTCCTTTCTGGGCAGCAGCTGGTACCTGGCCGAACGGATCCGCTCGGAGGCCTTGGCGGTCGGGCCCGGCCCGGCGATGCCCGCGTACGACGACGTGCAATTCGTAGGCGTGGCGCCCGGGCAGGTCCAGCTGCGAGCCGTCGGCGACCAGGGAGCCCTACTCAAGCCGATGCTCTGTGGTATTGCCTGGCCGGGCGGCATCGGGCACTTGGGCCCCGTAGCATCTGTGTCCGGAGGCGTAATCACACGCCCGTTGACCGTGATTACCGGATCGGCTCCTACGGCGGGGCAGCTCGCTGCGCTCGATAGGTCGTACTTTCTGAGCGATCCGGAAACGGCGTTGGGTATTCCCGTCCAGGACGTCGTCGTACCGGGCCCGCTTGGCCCACTTCCGGCGTGGTACTTCCCGGGGCCGGGTAGCACGTTCATCATCGGGGTACACGGGCAGAACGGCACCCGGAAGGACGTGCTGCGCGTCATCGACATCGTGTACCGCATGGGATTTCCTGCTGTTGCGGTCACCTACCGCAACGACCTGGGCGCGACCCGCGACCCGTCGGGTTACCTCCGGTACGGGCAAACAGAATGGAGCGACATCGAGGCGGCGGTGCGATGGTCGCTTGCGCAGGGCGCCCGGAGTGTCGTCCTGGTCGGCCAGTCGATGGGCGCCGGCGTCGTCGCGGCGTTCCTGAAGCGCTCATCGCTTGCTCCGAAGGTGGCGCGCGTGGTGCTAGACGCGCCCATGCTGGACCTGCACGCGGCCATCGACTACCAGGTCGACCGACACCTTATTCCGATCATCGGACGTCTCCCGGCTCCGCTGATACGGACGGCCAAGAGGATCGCCAGCGCGCGCTTCGGCGTCGACTGGTCCGCTATCAGTTACCTCGATGAGACGACCTGGCTCAAGGTCCCCGCACTAGTCACTCACGGCGATGACGACCCCCGGGTGCCGATCTCGACCAGCCTCAGGCTGAACGAGCTCAAGCCCTCCCTCGTCACCTTCGAAGTGTTCCCGGGCGCAGGCCATCTGGAGTCGTGGAACACCGACCGGTCCCGCTACACGTCATTGGTGAAATCGTTTCTGGCGCCGCTAGCGTCGTGAGGGCTGTACGCCCTGTTCACGGGGGTCGGCGGAACGTACCCTGAAGGCGCTGCTCCGGACCCTGGCAGCTGTCCCATGAGTACCGCGGGATCAGCGCGGGATCCGGATTTTCTGCATTCGCAAGACCGGCTGACGCGCACGCCTGATCCGCTATTGGCTGAGGAGCCGGTTGTGAGCAGCATCGCATGGATGGTTCTCCAGCCGACCGCGAGCCGGCCGCGGGCCTCAGCCGGCCGCCCGCCCGGTCTGTCCGCAGACGCGACACGAGCCGGAGGCCGACGGTGACGGCCACGGGCTCACCGGCGGCACAGCCGCTATACGACGCCCGGCGCGGCGTCTATTACGCCAAGCCCGTGCTTCGCGGCTGGCTGCACCTGCTCTGGTTCGGAGCGTCGCTGGTGTCCGGCCCCCTGCTGCTGGCCGGCGTGCACGGAGCCGCGCGGATCACGGCGGTCGCCGTCTACTCAGCCAGCGTGAGCGCGTTGTTCGGGATTAGCGCGCTGTACCACCTCGGTACCTGGACCGAGGCCGGGAGGCGCCGCCTGCAGCGCCTGGATCACGCGATGATCTTCTTCCTCATTGCCGGCACGGCAACTCCCGCTTTCCTCCTGGATGCATCCGGCGCCTTCGGGCTGGCCTGCCTGATCGTGATGTGGACACTGACCCTCACCGCGGCTGCGATCCACCTGGCGTGGATGAACGCGCCAGAGCTTCTGGTCGGCGGGACGTTCGTGGGGCTGGGCTGGGCCGCCGGCCTTTCGCTGCCGTGGGTGTGGATCCATGCCGGCGTCGCACCCGGGGTATTGATGCTCGCCGGCGGCCTGCTCTACACCGCCGGAGCGCTTTCCTACCATCGTCGCTGGCCCAACCCTTACCCGTCGGTGTTCGGGTATCACGAGGTCTTTCATGTCTACGTCTGCGCCGCCGCGACCTGCCAGTATGTCGCGATAGCGTGGTTCGTTGCCTGAACCGCCACGATCACCCGGCGCCGCGCCGGGTCGGCAGGCTGGGTGACTCGGTCGGGAAACCACGGCCCGTTCGGTAAAAAAGACCTGTCGTGCTCCGGCGGATGATGTTGCACCGTCTTCGTGCCGGACCCCTGGCGCTGGAGCCTGCTCATATCTCAACGTGGGTGTACAACGGCGGCCAAGATCCCGGGTCCGGACCGCGGATCGACGTCCAGGTGTAAAAAGGCGCCCGGAGGTTAGTCGGGTGGCCTCAGCCGCTCCAGCCGGGTCCAGCTGTCCCAGCCGCGCTCGCGCATCAGGTCCTGGAGCCATACCGCCCGCGGGTCGTACTCGACAGCAAGTGCGTCCAGCAGATTGAACGGCAGGTCGTCGCGCGTTACCTCGCCGGGGAGGACCGCACCGGAGGTGTATGCCTGCTCGGCCATCGCGGCCATGATGTCGGCGGCTTCCTCTAGGCGCGGGTCGTCCTCGCGTGCATCGCTGTCGAGGAGCTCCGACAGCAGCCGGTACAGGCGGACGAGTTGCGGATCATCGAGCTGCGCGAGTTTCCCGGGCATCCACTCGCGGACGCGATCGGGCCAGCGAGCCGTAACCAGGATCCACCCGTCCCGCTCAGCCTCCACCATCCGCTCTGACGCCCCGATCTGCCGGAGCCGGTCGAGATAGTAGGTCACCTCCGGCGGGAGCGCCAGGCTGTCCCCGGCAGCGAGCTGCGCGATCTGCTTGCGGCTGGTCTCAAGCCGTTCGATCTCCTCGCTCAGGTGGCTGTCGATCCTGTGGACCGCTTCGGCAAAGGTCGATGCGTCGGCTTCGAGCATCCGACCGATCTGAGACAGCGGGACGCCAGCGTTGGCGAGGGCGCGGATCTTGATGAGGGACACGACTGCCGTTGCGCCATATCGCCGGTAACCCGAAGCATCCCGCTCCGGCTCGGGCAGTAGTCCGATCTGGTGATAGTGCCGGACCGCCCGCACCGTGACGCCGGCATACGCTGCCAGTTGACCGATCGTCAGCATGCTCTGATCCTGCCCCAAATTCGCCTGAACCCGGCCTGCGCCGCCTCAGGAGATCCTGCGGCGGTAAAGGATGCTGGCAGCCGTGTAGGCAACGGCGAGGATGCCGATGCACCAGGCCAGGGCAATCCAGATGCCGGTGCCGACCGGCTGCTGAGCAAACAGCGCCCGGATCGTGTTGACGATGGAGGTCACCGGCTGGTGTTCGGCGAAGGCACGCACCGGGCCGGGCATGGTGGCAGTGGGCACGAAAGCCGAGCTGATGAACGGCAGGAAGATCAGCGGGTAGGAGAACGCGCTCGCTCCGTCCACGCTTTTGGCGGTAAGGCCGGGAATGACAGCGAGCCAGGTCAACGCCAGGGTGAACAGGACGAGGATGCCAGCGACCATAAGCCAGGCTAGCGGCCCGGCGCCCGAGCGGAAGCCCATGGCGACGGCGACGCCGATGACGACCACGAGCGAGATCACGTTGGCGGCCAGGGAGGTCAGCACGTGCGCCCACAGCACGCCCGGCCGGGCGATCGGCATGGACTGGAATCGTTCGAAGATCCCGCCCTGGATGTCGGTGAAGAGCCGGAAGGCTGTGTAGGAGATGCCCGAGGCGATCGTGATCAGCAAGATGCCGGGCAGCATGTAGTTCACATACGAGACCGACCCGGTGTTGATCGCGCCGCCGAACACGTAGACGAACAGCAGCATGATCGCGATCGGCGTGATCACGGTCGTGATGATCGTGTCCGGGCTGCGCGTGACATGACGCAGGGTCCGTCCCGTGAGGACGGCGGTGTCGCCGAAGAAGTGCGTGGCCATTGTTGTTCCTTACTTCTTGTCCGACATGGCCTTGCGGTCTTGACTGCCCTTATCGGCGTCGCCGTCCTTGTCGTCTTCGCCGGCATCGCCGACGACCGCGAAGAAGACGTCTTCGAGAGAGGGTTGCTTCTCGACGTACTCGACCTTGGCGGGTGGCAGCAGCCGTTTGAGCTCGGCCAGGGTGCCGTTGACGACGATCCGGCCCTGGTGGAGGATCGCGATCCGGTCGGCAAGCTGTTCGGCCTCGTCCAGGTACTGAGTGGTGAGCAGCACGGTCGTACCGCCCTCGGCGAGCTCCCTGACGGCCTGCCACACCTCGATGCGCGCCTGCGGGTCCAGCCCGGCCGTCGGCTCGTCCAGGAAGATGACCGGCGGATTCCCGATCAGGCTCATCGCGATGTCCAGACGGCGGCGCATGCCACCGGAGTACGTCGCTACCCTCCGGGTGCCCGCCTCGGTCAGCGAGAAGCGCCTCAGTAGGTCATCCGCGATCGCGCCCGGGTCCTTGAGGTGCCTCAGCCTGGCGACCAGGATGAGGTTCTCCCGTCCGCTGAGGATCTCGTCGACCGCCGCGAACTGCCCAGTGAGGCTGATGGACTCGCGTACATCTGCGGCCCGTGTCGCGACATCGAAGCCGTTGACCCGGGCAGTCCCCGTGTCGGCCTTGAGCAGCGTGGACAGGATCTTCACCACCGTGGTCTTGCCCGCCCCGTTTGGGCCGAGCAGGGCGAAGATGCTGCCCCCGGCCACCTCGAAGTCCACGCCGCGCAGCACGTGCAGCGCCTTGTACGACTTCTCGAGGCCCTGCACATGGATCGCAGGCCCCTGGACCTGATTGGTTGCTGGAGGGAGGCTCATGACAGCCAGCATGGAGGGTTGACGCTGCGTCAAGGTCAAGCCCGCAGGGCGGATCCGATTCGTCCACCCACATGGAAGCCACCGCAAGGCGGCCTCTTGGAAATCTGGTATGCAGGTCACAGTTCCGGTACTAGCGTGCCGTCATATGGCTGATACTGACCTGCCGCCGCGCCTGACCCGGCATGCCTTCCATGGGCCGCTGTCGGAGGCCAGGGCCGCCCGGTTCGTCGATCGGCTCTCCCGGGGCAAACCGGGTACGGTGCTCGATATCGGCTGCGGGTGGGGCGAGCTTATGCTCCGTATCCTCCAAGCGCTTCCCACCGCGACCGGCCTCGGCCTGGACCTCAATGAGACCGACCTGGACCGGGGCCGGAACAACGCCGAGGCTCGCGGGCTGACCGAGCGTGTCACCTTTCTTAGGGAATCTGCGGTCGAAACGACTCGCGGGCCTGCTGATCTGGTGCTGTGCCTTGGGGCCAGTCATGCGCTGAGCGATGTCCAGCCGCCTGGGCACACTGCGGCCGCGCTGCGTGAACTGCGGCGGCTGGTTACTCCCGGAGGGCGTGTCCTGCTCGCGGAGAGCATCTGGCAGCGGCCCCCCACTTCCGCCGAGTTGGCCGCCATATGGCCGGGCACGTCTGCCGGAGAGTTCGGCGACCTGGCTGGCCTCGTTGACCTGGCCGTGGCGGCCGGGTTCCGTCCGGCGTGGATCGAGACGGCCAGTCTGGAGGAATGGGAGGACTTCGAGTCGGCTTATCAATGCGACGAAGAGGAGTGGCTCGCGGCCCACAGCGGCGATCCGAGGGCGGCTGAGATCCGCGACCGCGTGGAGCAGCACCGGTCGTACTGGCTACGTGGCTACTACGGTGTTCTTGGCCTGGCCTACCTCACCCTTGTCCCGGTCAGCTAGCCGTCAACTCGCCAGTCCATGCAGCTCTCGCCGGATCAAGACGATGCTCCCCACCTTTGCTGAGCGGCCTGGCGGGTGATGCCGATGCGGGAGCCGAGCTCGGTACAAGCCGAGGAACGCGTCCTGCACGACGTCCTCCGCCGTGGCGCGGTCGCCGGTGAGCAAGAGCGCGAACCGCATCAGCCCGAGCGCGTGCTCAACGGATGCACACGCGCTAGCTGCACGGATGGCACAGGCAAACGGACAGGCCGGGGCGAGGGCCGATTACTTTCCGCTCAGCAAACTCAGGACTGGCTTGCCGAACGGCAATGGCTTGCCGCCCACCGACACGATGGCCGTGCCGAGGTAGCCGTAGTACCCCAGGGCTGCGAACACCAGCACGAACACCGCGCCCGCGTGCTGGATGCCCGCGGATGACTCCAGCACGCCGATGGTGATGAGCGTGACCCCGACCACGCCGGCGCCCAGGATCAGTGAGAACAGCAGCGGGATTCGCAGGCTGACCAGGAACAGCATGAAGATCACGATGTCCCAGGCGATCAGGAACTCCCCGATCGTGTGCAGGATGGCGGCCGGCGGGATGGCGTACCAGTTGTGGGCCAGCCCGATAACGAGCGCGGCGTAGCTGATCCAGAAGGCCGCGAACGCACCCAGCACGGTTGCGACGAACGTCTCGCCGATCCTTGCCGCCCAGGTCGTGGTTATCAGCAGCCCGAGCCCGGTGGCGGCGAACACGATCGGCATGATCGTGTTGCCCTGGACCGCCAGCGGTACGTAGCCGAGCAGCGAGATGCCCAGGACCGTGCTGCCGAGCGCGAATACCAGCAGCCCGAGCGGGACCGGGTCGCCGCCCGATGGGGGGGCCGTGGCGAGTTGCGCCTCCTCCACTACCTGGGCGTTGTGAACTGCCTCAATTTCTGTCACCGGAGCCTCCTTATGTTGCGGCGTGGCTCTGATGGATATGCTCGGTGTTAGCGACCGGGTATTCAACGACAAGCGCCACAAGCTTCGCCCCAGTCCGTTGTGAGCGGCGACAACGCACGCCAGGAGAACTGCCAAAAGATTCACGTAGTGAACGGGCGCAGCATTTCTCTCGGTCATGCCGAAGTCAAAAGCCCGAAACGTGGGGCGAAAAGCTCGCTTGGTGGATTGTCAATCGAGCTCGTGAAACCGTTGCCGGCGATGGCATCCCTGACGGGTTTTGGTCGGCTCAGGCAATGGCCAGCGCCGGGGATGGGGACATCACTGGCCGGCACCTCTCATGGTGAACCTTCGCGGCTTCACGCTGGAGCGCCGGGGGTCCTGCGCGGGCCACGTTCTGGCCCGTCGGGCGGTGCGTGCTGGCCTTACTGCCCGCGGCGAACACGGAACGGGTCGGGGGTGAGTCCGGCGTAGCGTGGCGACATGGTCCATGCAGGCGTTGAGTTCTGGGATCAGTTCTTCCGCAGCGGCTGGAGTCCTGCAGCGACCTGGACTGGGCAGGCTTGTGGACAAGGCCGTTTCTGGTCCCGCTGCGGCAGGCACGCGTCGAGACCATCCTGGAACTGGGATGCGGCACTGGCAACGACGCGGCTCGGCTGGCAGGCGAGGGCTACTCGGTCACGGCGATCGATCTGTCGGGCGAGGCCATCGGGCGGGCGCAGGCCAGGTTCGGATCGCTGGCCAGGTTCCTGGTGGCCGACCTGACTCAGCAGCTTCCCTTCCCCGATGGGAGCTTCGACGCGGTCATGTCCAACGTAGCCATGCACATGTTTCCCGACGACGTGACCCGCGCGGTGTTCGCGCAGGTCGGGCGGCTCGTCCGCACGGGCGGGTTGTTCGTGTTCCACGTCAACTCGCTGGAGGACAGGCCGCTGCGTGCCCGCAGGCTGCCCGCGCGTGAGCTTGAACCGGATTACGTGGAGGAGGAGTCGGGCCAGACCATGCACTTCTTCTCCGAGCCCTACCTGCGTGAGCTCCTGGCAGGATGGCAGCAGGTGCAGCTGGCCCCGGTCCCGGTCCCGCATCATACGACCGGTGAGCTGTTCAAGCACGTCTGGCGCGGCATAGCCCACCGCTGATCCGGTGCGGGTGGCCGCCGGGCAGTCCTTGGCCCGCCGGGATCAGTGCGCGACTTTAAGCAATCATGCGAAGTGGGTCTGTCAAGGCGGCCTGTTAGCAAGACCGTGGGCAAGAAAGCCCGTTCCAAGATCGGAAAGGGCCTCTGAGCTGGGAGCCGCCTATCGGAATCGAACCAATGACCTACGCATTACGAGGGTGTTC
>Ga0137385_10003476_pt1 | contig 13659 bp, 16 predicted proteins | sample SagtaG_FD_104921 | JGI IMG/M metagenome (GOLD analysis project Ga0137385, IMG submission 104921) | Vadose zone soil microbial communities from Sagehorn Ranch, Mendocino, California, USA - Sage2_R_80_16 metaG | ecosystem: Environmental > Terrestrial > Soil > Vadose zone | place: USA: California...
AAGCACAAAAAGCATAGGAAAAGTACAGGGGATTTCTTGTCACAAGTAGTCAGTACTTTTCAAAGAGAGTACTTTTCTTACTAAGAAAAGCATGAAAAAGCATGAAAAGCATGGAAAAGTAAACGAGGGGTTTTCCTGATGCTTCTCGAGTGGAGGGCCAGGAGCGGAAAGCCCCGATCGGCTCAAAAAACCACGAGATTGGCGGCGCAGTTGAGCGAAACCAAGTCCGGGTTCCAATGAGTCGTACTCCGAGTGGTCGATCGGCCCGCTACCTCGGTCAAACCGCCGACTCGGATGGAGGACCGTGACGGATGGTTCCTCTGCTTTTCTAACCATTCTCTCTGTTTGCCTATCTACTCGTGTGCTCGTACAAAATGTAAACCCCCTTATACTCGTGCTTTTGTTGCTGCTGCTCTGGCTCGTGCATGCTGCGTAAGGGGAAAACGAGTTGTAACGTCTAACGAGGAACATCAAAAGGTAGGGCCGGGTTATCGGGAAGTATCACTAGGTCGGCGACAATGATTCTGTTTGGGGACATGGAACTTTTGCATCTCGATGAGTTTCTGTTCTTGATCGGGCGCTCCCGAGTGGGAGCGTGCTTCGTGATCTCGATCCCGAGGTCCGCCGGAAGTGCCAGCGCCTCCTGCGCATGCGCGCGACCGTCGTGTGGCTCGCGGTTAGCCGAAAGGCGACCTCAACGACGGAGAACGTGAAGCAAGTCCGTCTGCTTAGAGATGCAGGCGTTGTCGTCGGAAGGCTTGCCGAGACTGGACGAAGGCGAGCTCGTCGATAGTACAGATGCGTGTTTCGATGCTTGCTGTGGATAGAGCGAAGGTCGCACACTCACCACCTCTTCTACTCAACCGGTCGTGCGACCGTTTGTGCTGTATCCTCTCTCGCCATAGTCCCTCTCGCAGCTCATTCTGCAAAGTGTGTTCTGGTGCTGCAAAGGTCGCCATCGACTCGGACAAAGTTTGCACCAGACGATCTCGATTAGATGCAGAAGGACCGACTGGCCTCTCTTCCACATCTTCGCGATCCACGAATGTTAATGACCACACTCGGGTGATGTTCCAGGAACTCAAGAGTCGATGACAGTGGTATCACAAACGACAGAAATCAGAGCAATTTCCAATTCGACCCAAACGTCATGTTATTCTGAGTTCGAGTATCACGCCAGGCGAAAGGTAGGTACGCATGGGTTCATGAGCGTCACTGGGATGGCACTTGTAGCACGTGTTGATGATCTGGAACCTAGACTACAAGGCTGCGCTCCGCTGCGGGCGCCAAGTGCTCCTCATTCGAGCTGCAGGGATGCTGAATACCGAGGGCCCTGATGCTGAGATTCGATTCACCACAGTATGGATGAGTGAGACCCCGATGTCGAGACCCAGAGAATGACAGACAGATGCTCTGGAAGAACACGCAGACAGACGCAGAACGGAGCGGGATAGGGTTTCGCTTTCGCTGAAAGCGACAACATGTTGACTCCGTGACTTATTACAGCTTCTCCGGCACCGTCATGACGGTTACAGTACTTGTGCCAAGAGAAGAGTGGGAGATGGGCGCTATACATACCGCGCGCCGCCACAAATCTCCGACTATGATTACTCCTGACACCCCAAGTCGCCGGACGAGGGCCACGTCCAAGATTCGAGGTTGCATGCGGCAGGAGCATGGATTTAACGCGAACAAGTCGTATCGTCACGGTGAAGCATCCAGGCGGAACATCACGAAAGGCATACACGTTGCCGCGGGAGTGTCCGCGCATGACGGAATCCGTGCACGAGGACGGACATGTTCATTCAACCTATGGGCCGAGGGTACGGCGACTACAGCGCGCGACGAGCGCCATGCGATGATCGTAGTCGCAACTTATAACTCTCGTCCAAGCGAAAAGCTAAAGTTCCTGTCGCGCGAACAGGGTACAGGGTCGCACAGTGGGGGACGTCTTGGAGAGGTAGTAATCGACCATAAGCAGCGCTGCGACTTGCTGCATATCTGAGAACTCATGCCCGACAATAGGCCCCGGGCCGCTCGTCATCAATTTCCTAGAGCACAAATATGGAGCGATCGTCTTTGCCCCACGCTACTGTGATAGGAGCGCGCCTGACAGCGACGGACCCAACTAATGGCCACAACGACCCACCGCAGATCAACTGGACCGTTTCGTCTGTGCATGCATTGCCGTACAACAGATGTCTACGCTGTATGATCGCTGCGAAGTCGGGCGAGAGTCGCGAGACGGATAGATAGAGGCCCGTTAGCTGACTCGGAGACGACTTCCTCCTTGCGATCCTGAGGCTCCCTTGAGAGAGAGAGCAGAGAGGTCGTTCCAGAACAAGTCTAAAGGACGACGTCCTATGCCGTGATCCGAGCAATGACGTCTGCGCTCGAGGGACTATCGTGGTCAGCCAACTTATTTCAAAGTTCATGCAACCTCAGATTAGCCTGGTAACGGTGTGACGTGATGCGTGATGCGTGACACGAATGTGACGCGCGACTTCGGAGAAGCGAAAAGTAGACTCGGAAGTAGAGTCGAGTTTCGGAGAGTTGAACAGAGAGTGCGAGACACAAACTTACAGTCGGATGGGTTCGAGGACACAAGGGCGATTATTTAGAGTCATATAGTTCACAATTCATACTACTTTCCTATCACGAATTGTAAATACGAGTTGTGTAGAAATTGGTAGAAGTCAAGTAGAAGTCATAAGCTACCAGCAAGTTACCAGCCGCGTTTGTGAACGCGTCGTCAAGAAACAGAGTCGGAGTGAATAAAACAAGCTCTAGAGTAGTAGGAATAAGTCAGGTGAAGCTGAAAGAGATGGGACCGAGGCCAAAACCGAAGGCGATAGGAGTAAGTCGAGGTGACCAGTGCTGCAGTCACGGTACTGCTGCAGTGCAGTGGGTGTCCGCGGCCTGGTGACGTGTTCGTGACGTTCGGGCTCGGAGCGCTCGCGCTTTCTCAGGGAATGCACTCCAACAACAGCAAAAGTAAAACAGTCGCAAGTACGAGTCAAATCAGGCAAGATAAAGAAACGCGTTGACACCTCGGAGTGTCGCATGGCGCACTCCTATGAACCGAGGTATCCAGGCTGGTACGCCCCGGGCCGGTCCGCGCTGTCCGGTAACGGCGGGATCGGCAGCAGAGCTTTGCATGTAGCATTACATAGGGTTCTGCACCCAGGTGCGAATAAAAAAAGTATATCCCGGGCGGACATGGTGTATACGCACGCACTCGGGTGTCCCGCCCTGAGGATCACGGCGCCAGCACTGCCTAAACCGAAACGGTCTCCACCAGGTGTTGAATCCGCGGCATCACTCCGGTCGCCAGGTTCACCGTCAAGGTGATCGCGGTCATTCCCGGATGGCGAGCTGCCCCCGAACTCGTCCTCTGCCGCTTCAAGACGCGCCCTGCAACTATCACCGCTGCCACCTCATCGTCTCTGGATATTCAAGCACCTCTGCCAAGACTTCCCTCCCCCCAGACTCGAGAAACCGCACTTCAAGTTTCTTGGTGTCCCACCACTAAATAGACAAAAGGAGAACCAACTTTCCCCTCCTTACCACTGCACTTTCATTACAGCGCGGCTTCGTTTTCGCTTTACGAATCTTAGCGACACGGCAGGCCAGGCCATTCCCCTTATATCTACACGAGTAGAGTGCACCCGTGTCGCCTCGACTCGGAGTGGATGCGTATGCTCTGTTACCACTGTCGTAATATGTGCACCTCGACGATCACCCCCGAAGTTCAAGGGAAAAGCGAAGTCAGGCCCGGCTCTGAGAAGTGAGACATCAGTTGTTCGCAAGAGGCGCAGCAATAACATCGGTGATAGTATCTTCCTCTGGTTTATCACGCGCAGAGGGTCTAGCCTCACTACGCTTATCTTCCTCAGGCTGGCGTTCCTCTGCGCTCCCCGTCCTCAGCGGTTTGTCAGCGGTTTGACTGCTGGAGAACTCGTGCGTGTGGCCCCTGTCTGGGTTTTCACTGCTGATGCGCCTTGCGGTGGCCTCGCGCCTCCAAATCCGGAAGAATGTGGCTTTAGGGTGTCAACTTAATCTCAAATCGGAATGCAGGGATAGGAGAGGATACAAAACTCCGACGGTGTGCGGCTAGGCTAGGGCCAGTAATCCAAATCTAGCTCCTGCAGGACCTTCTGCTAGTGTCGTGTGACTAAGTTTCCAAGCCAGTTCGCCGATTACCACTTTCTCCTCCAGGAGTTTCTCAGCCAGGCGTGCTACTTTTAATCGATCGGGGCATAGACTTGCTGGGTCGATATCTTGCTTGTCTGACCGAGTGCCAAGTGGACGTTCGTCTTGCGGTTCTTATGTGCATGCCCACAGCATTTGAACCTGACCCATTACATCATCACCGGCTCTATTCTGTCGTTTTGTCTCCGCCCGTAGCATGGCTTCAGCCCGGTATCCATCTGAACTTCGCATGATGCGCTTCGCTTAACTGTTTTCGGCGTGCTCAGGACCCTTGTCCGTCTTACTCTTGTACGAGTTCTCTATCGTATTCCTTTTCAGGCCTGAACTGATCATGGGGGCATCGGCGCTGGATGATCGTAGAAGCCACTCCGCTGAAGGAGCGCTTCAAGGTCTCCGCTTCCCACGGAGTTCAGACATCGGGTCCACGAGCGCGCGAAACTCACTTTTCTGCCGAATGGAAGTCAGCAGGGTGCCAGCGGTTGTCTATGGCGCTGGTCGTGCCCCAAAGATCTGGAGTATATCCTCAGGTCGAGGCATCGCTGCATCAAGCACTCCGCATGTTCAACATGTTTCATGGTCGCGCGTTCAAATCGCGGGGTTGTTCGGTACAACATGTCAAATATCACTGCTACTTGCATACTAAACTAGTAACCCTCCTGTCCTGGGGACAAATCTGGCTACCAGCTTTTCCGCGATCTGGGGGCACCCGGTGGTTGGCTGCGTCGCCTGTGCATTTACCCATGCTATCTAACGGAGGGATTCTCCCACTCATGTGCCACATCTAATTTGCAATCGCTGTCAGACAGACGGGCTACACGCAGAATTGTTTTGAGGGTGGGAGAAAGGGCTTCACACCGCGGCCTCATTGCCCCTCCGCGGAGAAACTCTGACATGAGCCGTCCGAAAGGACGCTGCGGAACTCCGATCGTTACGTTGAGGTATAGTGTCCAGGCGTAGCGCCGTCCATTGTTTTTCCCAAGACTCGACGCAACTCCAATGCCATCTTGGCGACCGCCCGTGCATCGATGAGCGGTTGCACCAGTTCCGACTCGATTGGTTTTCTTCCGCCCAAAAAAAAACTCGGAAATAAACAAGGAACTAAGTGCTCCGTCGTGCGTGGTCATTATCACGTGCAACATGATGAGCCTACTGCAGTCTACGAGTCCCATCGGCGTGGCCTGCTCTCGTCCTCATGACCTTCGCTTCGCTATCTCACTTGAAGAACGCAGATAACGCCAGTTCCTGCCCAGTGGCGAAATAGATCTCTTCACTCGTGTCCTGTGCCTTCCTGTTCGGTAGACCAAGCATGGCATCTGTATATATACCGTCCCTGTCCCCGTCTTAAAATCACTCAAGTCGTGGATTTCGCTCTACCGATGTCGAACCCCCAGCCACCCCCCTTCCCTCAGCCCTTCGATTCCACTGGGACCTCAAACCCCACGCAAGATGCGTTAGGCATTCCTGAACAACGCTACATAGGTCCCGCACAAGGTTCTGCTTATCCTCCAAAAGGTACGTTCGCACGAAGTTTCCTTTGCACTTTTCTGGACACTCCAGATTGACTTCCGCAATATTTTCCAGTTCAAATCCCCAGAGCCACTCCTAACCTTGTGTCAACCCAGAATGCACCTCCGCAACATCCATCTACACATATTCCCCCGTACCAACCCATACAAGGTCCAGTTCGCACCCATCCGACATTCCCAATTCCTCAAGTACAAGAGACCCATGTGCCAGTGCCCACTACCCCCTCAGGCCCACCGCCACCCGTGATACAGAGGAGAACGCATATCCCTAGTTATCATAACAATACCCACCCTGCACCCGGGCCTTATCCGGGCTACCCCCCACAAGTGCCGATCATGTCGCACTCGCTATCACAGCGTGGCTCAGGGATGTCGGGGACAGAGCATACTGCTCCCTGTTCCCAGAGAAATCGTGCGTGTGTTCCCTACACCCTAATACATACATACTCTTAGCGACTGGCGGTGTGATTTGAGTAGAGGACGACTCGAACAACGAGGGATCTCAGGAAGACCAACGCTTTTCGGCAAGGCACGATGGCGACGTGCGCTCAAAGTCGCCGCCAAAACCTCCCGTCGCTACGGTACCGAGCTCAGGTGAGTCTTGCACCCCATCGGAAACCCGGCGTACATTGACCCGTATCAGTACGCAAGACGCCATGTCTCAGATGCGGGCGGCTTTGTCCTGAGACCCAGGAATATTGTAGTGCAAAGTGTGCCGGTCGCTAGCGGGCTGAGGTTTAGGGCGGCATGACTGAAGATCCCCAAGTCGAGGTTCGGCGATAATCCGACCACACTATGTATTTCACACAGAGGTCGCGCTATTTATTTCTGACTACAGCACTGAAGTATATCTTGAGCATCACCGGCGACTACGTTGAGGTGCACCAACCGTGGACGTCGTTTGTTGTGTGTGGTGTGTGCGTGCTTGCGTGTGGTGGCTCGACCCGTTACAAAAACTTCCCACTCGAAAAATAAGTCGTTCAAGGACACAATCGCTGCGAGAACCTTTTCTAAGGTGATGGTGATGCGGTCTCAGGATCCAGTTTGGTCGAACGACGGCGTGGTTCATTTGATGACCAGCTAGCCCTTCGCGTTCGACAAACGTCGCAAGTACTCAGCTCAAGTTTCCCTGCTGCATACGTCTCAGACAAGGCGCTGACCCGTCTGGCGTCTCAGACTCTCGACCTCACGCCACTAGGGGCATCGTAGTTGCGATGAGATACACGTCCCTCGGCGAACTCGCCTCTGGTTTCTCTCGTTTTCTGCTTTACACCTCTGTCATCCGTTGACCAGAGGAGTCCCCTTCAGGATAAGTAGACGATGCATGGAGCCCCAGACCGCACAACTTCGAGGGTGCGGTGAGGTACGAGTGGTCTCTTGCCATACATCCTGGCGGACTGTATCTTCCTCCTTCCGCGCTCTTGTGCGTCATCGCGTGCGGAAGAGCCACTTGTCGCACTCAGGATTCACTCTCAGAGGTGAACAAGATACGGTTAGCCATATGCGAGGCCATTGCAACCCCTCGCCGTTAACGCATGCAGTACTAGTACGCAGGAGTCACGATGCGTACCCGAGGATAAGGTTTTTCTGGGAGTCTTGGAAAGGAAGGCCAAGGCCAGTCACAAAGTTCTCTACTGTACTGTACTGTAGTGGAGGGCCAGGAGCTGAAAGCCCTGATTGGCTCAAAAACCACAAGATTGGCGGCGCAGTTGAGTGGAACCAAGTCGTCCGGGTTCCAGTATTCCAATTCCAATGACTGGTCGAACGGCCCGCTACCTCCGGTCAAACCGCCCAAGAGGACGGACCGTTCCTCTGTTTTTCTAACCTTTCGCTCTGTTGGCCTACCTACTCATGTATGATAGTACAGAACGTAAACCACCTTGTAGTCGTGTTTTCTGCTGCTCCGGCTAGATGAGCCTTTGGCGGCATGCTGTGCAAGGGCAAAACGCATTGTAACGTTGAACGTGGAACACCAAAATGTAGGGCCGGGTTATCGGGAACATGGGGCTTTTGCATCTTGACGGAATTTCTGTTCTTGATCGGGTGCTCCCGAGTGGGACCGTGCTTCGTGATCTCGATCCCGACGGCCGCTGGGAGTGCGAGCGCGTCCTGCGCGTGGGCGCGACCGTCGTGCGGCTCACAGTTAGCCGAAAGACGGCATCACCGAGCTTAACGACGGAGAACGCGAAGCAACTCCGTTTGCGTAGAGATGTGGGCGTTGTCGTCGGAAAGCTCGCCGAGACTGGACCGTGACGAAGACGAGTTCGTCGATAGTACAGTATGCGTGTTCCGATACCTGCTTGGAATAAAGCAAAGGTTGCACACTGGCGGCCTCACCACCTCTTCTGATCAACCGGTCGTGCGGCTGTGTCCTCTCTCGCCGTTGTCCTTCGCAGCTCCTTCAGGCCTGCAAAGTGGTCAATGGGCCCGGTCCAACAGCTGCATAAGTGTTCTGGTCCTCTGTAGCACGTATAGCATGTTCCGCAACCAAGACTATAGGGCTGCGCTCCGCTGCGGGCACCAAGTACTCTTCAATCGAGCGGCAGAGATGTTAAATACTGAAGGTCGTGACGTAAGATTCGATTCGCCCACGAGAAAGTGACAACGAATTATTGGGTATGTATGAGTGAGACCCTGGGGTCGAGACCCAGACCTCAGAGAATGACAGGCAGATGCTTTGGAAGAATCCGAAGACAGACGCAGAACGGACGTAGCCCAGGGTTGCTACATTGCGGAGAGGGTCTTGCTTCGCTGTAAGCGACATCATGTCGTTACGGCTTCTCCGGCACCGTCACGAAGGCTAGTGTACTTGTGCCCAGAGAAGAGTGGGAGATGGGCACTATACAAACTGCGCGCTGCCACAAATCTCCGACTATGATTATTCCTGACGCCGACATTGTCAAATGTGCCAAGTCGCCGGATGAGGGCCGCGTCTAAGATTTCGAGGTAGCGTGTGACAAAAGCGTGGGTTCAATGCGAACGCCGAGTCGTATCGTGAAGCATCCAGTGGAACATCACGAAAGGCATACACGTTTTCGCGGAACTAAAGTGTCCACGTACGAGGTAATCCGTGCACGAGGACGGACATGGCACAGGGTTGCACAGTGGGGGACATATTGGAGAGATGATCGACCATAAGCAGCGCCGCGACTTGCTGAGGCCGCCGATATCCCCATCATGCAATGTATGCGAGAAGCCAGGCACGCATCCGGAAATTTGGGGTTCAAAGCTACTGCCTTCAGCATGCGCTTTGGGGGGTATGTGATCTCCATCCAAGCGCACGGCCGATGTTTTGAAAGGTATAATGGAGACCTAAAATGACCTTGACGGAATATAATCTTGAGTATTGCGGCTGGTAGCCAATGAGACTGAATGAGTGGGTCTTAAGTCTATCCAATAGCCCCACGACCACACCACCAATACGCCAGACCAGGGTATGTGCTCACTATAAGTGGGATCATGCAAAGGGATTTCTCAGGCCAAGTACCAAATATTCCATGGGTATCACAAATGCGCGGACAGGTAACTTGAGCGCACGCGGATGCCCCTTCCGCGCGAATAGGGCAGTAAAGGCGCACAAACCGTGGTAGGCGGAAATGGGGAAAGGCCGCGTGCGATCGATGGCGCACGGGAATGCCCTTTCTGCGAAAACGGGGCGGTTGGGCGCGTGCAACCGGGGATGCGTTACTGGGGGAGGTGAGGGCCCGCGCCGCGCAAACTGGGGGTGGGCGCAAACGGGAGAGCGGATGGGAACTTGAAAGGGGGGAGGGGCCGTGCAAGAGGGTGGTGAGAAGGAAGGGTGGGCACACACGGTGGCGCACAGGAGGGGGAACCGTGGCATCGGCGTCAACCTCCGTATATGCCACGTCGGCTCCCCTCCGTTTTTTGTGTTGCCCCTCACCCTCCCCCATATGACCACCCCTCCCCTTTGCCGTACCAGCCCACCACCCCTTCTCCGTTCTCCACCGTCCCGTTTCCGTGCGCCCCCTCCCCCTGTTGGCGCGCTGCACCCGTTGTCACGCCCCTCTCCGGTTTCTGCGCGCCATTCGCTTCCCCCCATTGTGCGTCTCCCCTGCTCCCCCCATCTCTCTCCCCCGATTTGCGCGCAGCCCCCACATCCCCAGGTTGCGCCCCCAACCACCCCGTTTGCGTGGAAAGGGCATGAGCTCGCGCCTCCGTTTGCACGCGACCCTCCCGGCCCCCGTTTGCAGGCTCCCGTTGGCGCGCCGCCCTCCGGCTTCCGCGCCGCTCCACCCCTGGTTCACTTCCCCCTCGTTTCTGATGGCGCGGGCTTCCATTGACGCATGCGCCCCCTTCTCCGTGTCCACAGTAGATCAACTTGTATAAATTTCATGTAACTATCTTATTAGCTGACCTACACGTTAGCAAACGACATTTTAATGTTACAGTAAGTAGACAATGACTTTGAAGAAACAAATATATTCAAGTTGCGGACTACTGTAAAAAGACTACTTTCTGCAAAACTTTCTGAGTTGAGATTTTAAACGGGAAAGCCCTGCGCGTCAAAAGCGTTTACCAACCTTCCTTTTTGGGAGCATTACAGCCTCCGAAATATCAACAACTGCGGACTCGCAACATCGATTGTTACGTTGAGGTACAGCATCCAGGCGTAACTTAGCGTTCATTGTTTTCTTTTTTCCCAGGAGCAGGAGCCGACGCAAATCCACCCCTTTAGCGACCTTAGGAACCGCCCATGCATCAATGAGTGGGTGCGCCAGCTCCGACTTAATTGGTTTTCTTTCGCCCGAAATGCTCGGAAATAAGTGCTCAGTTGTAACATCGCCTTGGCCTGCTCTGGTCCTCATGCATCATGACCCTCTCTTCGTTCTCTCACTTTGAAGAACGCGGATAACGCCAGTTTCCAGTTGCGAAACACTCACACTCTGTGCCTTCACGTTCGGAAGACCGAGCATGGCATCTGTATATATGCCTGTTCCCGTCCTAAAGTCAGCCAAGTTGCTGACCTCGATTTACCAATGTCTACGAACCGCGGGCCACCCCCTTTCCCCCAGCCCTTCGCCTCCGGGATCGCAAACCCCGCCCAAAATGCGACAGGCACTCCCCAACAACGCTCCATAGATCCCGCACGGGGTTCTGCTTATCCTCCAGAAAGGATGTTCCCACGAAATGCCCTTGGCACTTCGCTCGACACTCCCTATTGGTCCCCGCGATCGTTTCCAGTCCATAGTACCAGAAGCACTCCTTCCCATATGTCTTCCCCGAACGAACCTCCGCGACATCCACCTACACATATCCTCACGTACCAATCCATACAAGGTTCAGTTCACTCCCATCCGACATTCCCAATGCCTCAAGTGCAAGACACTCGTGTGCCCACTACCCCCTCAGTCCCGCCGCCGCCCGTGGTGCAGAGGAGCGAGACTACGTACATGCCCGGTCATTTGAACAACACCCAGGTCGCACCCGGACCTTATTCGAGCTACTCCTTACAAGCGCCAATCGTGTCGCACTCGCTGGCACAGCGTGGTTCAGGGATGTTGGGGGCAGCGCATATTGCTCCCCGCGTCCAGAGAAATCGTGCGTGTGTTCCCTACAGCCTAATATATACATACACTTAGCGATTGGCGGTGTGATTTGAGTAGAGGATGACTCGGACGACGAGGGATATCAGGACGACCAAGGCTTTCCGGCAATGCACGATGCCAACATGCGCCCAAAGTCACCGCCAAAACATCCCGTCGCTTCGGTACCAAGTGCAGGTGAGTCTTGCACTCCATCGGAACCCAGCATACATTGACCCATGTCAGTACGCTATCCCCCATGTCTCAGATGCAAGCGGGATTGTCCTGAAGGACAGGTATTTTGTAGTGCAGATTGTGCCAATCGCCAGCGTCGCTGAGGCTGACTGAAGATCCCCTAAGTCGAGATTCTGTGATAATCCGACTACATATGTATTTCCCACAGAGGCCGTGCTATTTATCTCTGACTACAGCACTGAAGTATTTATTGAGCATCAACGGCGGTCATGGGGCGCTCTAACCGTAGTCGTCACTCTTTGTGTGTAGTGTGTGCGTGCCGTGGCTCGGCCCAGTTTATGTTGCGAGAACCTCCTCTAAGGTGATAGTGACGCCGTCTCGGGACTCAGTTTGGTCGATTACGGCGTGTTTCAATTGATGACCAGCCAACCCTTCGCGTGGGTCACACGTCACAAGTATTCAGCTTCAGTTACAGTAATGTTTCCTTGCTGCAGACCTCGGATGAGGCGTGTTCACCCGTCTGGCGTCTAAGAATCTCGACCCCACGCCACTAGGGGCATCGTAGTTGCGACGAGATACGTGTCCCTCGGTGCACTCGTCTCTGGCTCCTCTCGTTTTCTGTTTCCCACCTCCGTCGTCCATTGACCAGATCAGTCCTTCTCAGGATAAGTAGACGATGCGCAGGGCCTCAGACCGGCCAAACTCGGTGGTACGGTGACGTAGGAGTGGTCTCTACCCATACATCCCGGCAACTTGAACAGACCGGGTCTTCCTCCTTCTGCACTCATTCAAGTTGTACAGTCATCGCGTGCGGAAGAGCCATTTGTCGCACTCAGGACTCACTCAGAGGTGAATAACAAAGCTCGATTCGACTACTCATATGCGAGGCCATTGCAACTCCTCGCCGTTAACGCGCGCAACATGCAGGAGTCAGGATGCCTGTCTGTAGCACGGGATGTACCGAGGAAGATAAGGTTTTTCTGGGAGACTTGGCAAGGAAGTCCGAGGCCGCACAAAGACCTCGAGTAGAGGGCAAGGAGAAAGCCCCGATCGGCCCAAAAAACCACGAGATTGGCGGCGCGGTTGAGCAGAACCAAGTCCTGGTTCGACCAGTCGCATTCCAGTCGCACTGGGGTCACTGCGCACTCCTAGTAGACTAAGGTCTGCCGGTCCGCGCTGTCCGGGATCGGGGTGCATCACCGCATAGCCTGTGTGTAGCGTAACTAATACACAGGGTTCTGTGCAGAGGTGCGGATTAAAAAGTATATCCCAGGCGGACCTGGAGTATATACGCACGCAATCAGGTGGCCCACCCTGAGGACTACGGCGCCAGCACCGCCCAAACCGAAACGGTCTCCACCAGGTGTTGGATCCGTGCCATCACTCCGGTCTCCGGGTTCACGGTGGCGCGGTCATTCCCGGGTGGCAAGCCGCCCGCGGACCCCAACTCGTCCCGGGCTTCTGCCGCTTCAAAACGCGCTCTGCAAACTATCACTCCTACCGCATCGTCGTCTCTGGATACTCGAAAAATCGCGCTTTTCCCGGTGCCCCACCACGGAATAGACAAAAGGAGCACCAACTTTCCCCTCCATACTACTGTGCACTTTCATTACAGCGCGGCTTCGTCGTTCGCTTTACGAGTCTTAGCGACACGCGGGCCAGGCCTTTCCCCTTATATGCATACGAGTAAAGTGCACACGTGTCGCCTCGACTCGGAGTGGATGCGTATGCTCTGTTACCATTGTTGTAATATGTGCACATCCACGATTACCCCCGAAGTTCAATGGAGAAGCGAAGTCAGGCTGAGGCCCGACTCTGAGAAGTGAAACATCAGTTGTACCTCAAGAGGCGCAGCAACAACATCAAAGATAGTATCTTACTCTAGGTTATCACGCGCAGGGCCTCTAGCCTCACAATGCTTATCTCCCTGGCGTTCCTCTGCGCTCCCCGTCCTCAGCTGTTTGACCGGAGAACTCGTATCAGTCCGTGCGTGTAGCCATTGTACCGCTGATGCGCCTTGCGGTGGCCTCGCGCCTCCAATTCCGGAAGAATTTAGTGTGTTACAGCGAAATCCAAAGTAGGGGGCACCTCGCGACCAATTTAACACATAGGCGGGGTCTGGAAGGGCGCTCTGGTAACCATGCCGAGGTCTTTTCCCACGGGAAATTATTTGTAGTAATTAA
>Ga0137385_10003483_pt1 | contig 13646 bp, 10 predicted proteins | sample SagtaG_FD_104921 | JGI IMG/M metagenome (GOLD analysis project Ga0137385, IMG submission 104921) | Vadose zone soil microbial communities from Sagehorn Ranch, Mendocino, California, USA - Sage2_R_80_16 metaG | ecosystem: Environmental > Terrestrial > Soil > Vadose zone | place: USA: California...
CATTTCGCCTGAATCCAGTAATCTTGGAGATATGGAACGGATCTGCACCCAATGTCACGCGCTGGTTTCCGAGGAGACCCCGGGAGACTGGTGCCCCGCATGCGGAGGAGCCTTGATCGATCGGCCGAGCGCACCGGACCTGAATCGTCCGAAAGGGCAATCGCCGGAAGTAGACCACCGGGGCATTGTGTTGCCGTGCCGCCACGCACTCGGCGGCATTATTACGCCGCAATAGCGCTCATGACTCTTCGAGGCAACCAAGCCCGCAATTTTGCCGCCCCAGTGCGAGAACTACGGTGCCGTGGTTCGCACCCTTACCGGTTTGCCTTTGTGGACTGGAAGCATCTCCGCGCCGCCGAACTCAGTAGGAATCGACTCAAGCTTGTATCTCGGCCAGTCGGTGGGAATCTGCTCGACCTTAGCCTTAGGCCAATCGATGGGTAGCAGTCGCAGATTGGGGTACAGGTTCTGCGCTACCAGCTTGCCCGGAGGTTGAACCCCGATGCTGGCCTGCGGCGGATGAACAATTATGTTCCGGTCGATCCGCGCGTCAGGAAGGACTCGGGCCGGGTTAGAGATGACAATTTCGGTCCGTGGCATAACGGTAAAGGAATCCCAGTTGTGCGGGAGCTTCCCGAATTCCATTTGGGGCTGCGCGAACTCCGGCGGCAACTGCCACAGCTTGTCAGGATTGCTGGAATGGGGTTTCGCGGGAGCAGGGGTTGTGGATTGGCAAAATGCCGCGCTTCCAGCGCATAGAAACAGGGCGAGGGTCAAAAGGCGCATCGAACACCCCCTTGGATGCAAGACGAGCAACTGCCAAGAAGGATAGCAAGATTTCGGCCTTCGCGAACAAAAGAAGGACTCTGGTGCGAGGGGCTCGGACTGGCTTGAATTCGTAGCTCAGAGTCGCTGCTGACCGAACTCGCTACTCGTACCGCAACGCCTCGGCCGGAAGCACCCGGGAAGCGGCATACGAGGGGTAGAGCGTAGCAAGCAGTGAAATCCCGATGGATACTGCGGCGACGATGGCGCCGTCGATGATCCGCGGGGCAAAGGGCAGGGTGTCAATGGAATAGACCTCAGCGGAGAGATGAATGAAGTGGTAGTGTCCTCCGGCCCAAGCGGCGAAGTAGCCGAGCACTAGGCCGACCAGGGTTCCAATGAGGCTGATGAGCAGGCCCTGCATCAGGAAGATGCGCCGCACCTGTCCGGGCTCGACGCCAAAGCTCATCAGCACGGCGATGTCGCGGGTCTTCTCCATGACCATCATGGTGAGAGCGATGAGGATGTTGAGGGCCGCCACAATGACGATGAGCGCGATGATGATAAAGGTCACGATCTGTTCCAACTTGAGCGCCTTGAAGAGCTCGCGGTTCTGCTCCATCCAGTTGTTGGTCTGGAAGCCCTTTCCTGCGGCCTGTTCGATTTGTCGGCCGATCTCCGGGGCCCGGTTGAGGTTATCGACTTTGAAGCTGATGACCGAGAGCAGGTCGGGCTCACCGAAGAGGCGCTGCGAATCGGCAAGGCGGATAAAGCCCATTTGCGCGTCGTACTGGTAGAAGCCAGACTTGAAAATGCCAACCAGGCGAAAGGGAACCCACTTGGGAATGACACCATAGGGGGTCATTTCTCCCTGGGGGCTGATGAGGGTGACACGGTCACCGACGGTCGCGCCTACTGTCTCGGCGAGGTCTTTTCCGAGGATGATCGGGGGTAGTTCCGCGTTGAGTTGGGAGGGCGCCTGGGGCTGGGGCTGGAGTGCCTGCACGGAACCGGGCGTTGCGGTGTTGAGCAGGTCGCTGACGGTGAGTTCCTGGTTGGGCAGAATGCCTTCAATGAGCGCGCCGCCATCGCGCGCTCCGCGAGCCACGAGTACTTGTTCGTAGAGTCCGGGCGAGGCGGCGGTCACATGGGGCAAGTGGCGGAGGCGCTCCAACAGAGTTTGCCAGTTGCGAATGCCGTCGCCTTGGACACGCAACAACTGCACATGGGCGGTAGACCCGAGCAGCCGGTCTTGCAGATCGCGGCGCATGCCGTTGGTGATGGCGAGTGCGATGATGAGGGCGGCCACTCCGGCGGCCACGCCTGCTACGGAGATGGAGGTGACTACGCCCACGACGGCTTGGCGGCGCTTGGCCTTGAGATAGCGCGCGGCGATAAAAAGTTCAAAACGCATCAGGCCCTGCTTTGCTATCGAGCCTACTTCGCTGGGGAACTGGATTCGGTTGCGAAGACTGTCTTTGCTAGTCCCACGTTGTCGTGCCGGTCATAGACGCGGACGGTGAGCAGATGCTCGCCGGTCTTGCCTTCAAGGGCCTTGGGAGGGATGTGCAATTCGTAATGCTCGCGCTTGGAATCGGAAAGGGCGCCGACCGGTTCTACGTATTGCCATGGGCCCGCATCCAGGGAGTATTCGGCATGAGAGATGGGAGAGAGCGCATCTTCCGCGTCGAAAGTCACGAGCACCGTCTTGGGACAAGGGCCCTGCGTGCATAGGGTAGCTTCTTCGGCCGCTTTGAGTCCGTTGACGACGGGCGAGGTGGTGTCGATTTCGAAACGATCACTTACTTTTTCGCCGTTGAGCGCATCGCCGGGAGTGTGCGAGGGCGAATCGGAGGCGATTACTTTGATCTGGTAGCCGCCGTCGGGAATCAGCGTCTGGTCGAAGGTGTAAACCTTGTCGGTTATGTTGTCTTTTAGCAGCCGCCAGACGTGCTCGCCGTCTCCACGGAGATAAAGGGCATAGTTCATATCGTCGCCGTTGTCATCGTGAGCCGCCCAGCGTGCTGTGATCGCGGTGCGGTCTTTCGTGGCGGGCAGGGGAGACGTCCCGACGTTGGCGTCAAAAGTGATGGCTGTCGCCTGGCCGGCAGAAGGAAACGCGATGTTGACGTTCTGCGGCTGGTTGGCGGGCTGGTTTTGGGTATTGATGCGGGCACCGGGAACGACGACCAGATCATCCAGCACCGGAGCGGAGTTCACCGGAAGATAATTTATGCCTACGCTGCCCAGAGATCCCCTGGCATGGAGCACTGCCTTCCACTGCAGGAAACGACCGGTAGGCGATGCGACCGCGCCGTCTTTCAGCGGCGTCCAGTCAGACCAGCCACGGACGGGCTGCTCGATGTTGCCGGTGCGCGTCCAGAGCTCATAGTCGCTTGAACCGGGCTGCACTTCGACGCGGCCAAAGCGGGTCAAGGCGCCGGCATCCAACACATCGCTGGCATACTCGTGCTGGTCTTGGGACCCGAGCATAAACAGCTTGCCGGTATTGCCAGTGCCGATATATACCGTGCCTTTGTTATCAGAGCCGTGGGGTACAGTCATGCTCAGGCCCTGTTGTGCATCAAGATGACCGATGTCCGCAAAGGTGCCGTCGTCCTGGATTCGGAAGATGCGCCCGCGATTGCCGGAGAGAGCGAGGAGCCCGTCGGCATGCGAGGTGAGGGAATAGACCACTTCATCCTTGCCCGACCAGATCTTGCGGGGTGCATGTCCTTCGACAAGCGCATAAATCTCGGTTCCCTCGGGGGCGGAGGCGCTGGAGTTGGCTGTCGGTGGTACGCCGCCCTGGACCACGGTAAAGGTCACTACGCCGGTTCCCTGAACGGGAAGCGGAGGGAGCGGGTTGTGGCTTTTGTCGCCTACGCTGGCCGCAAAGATGGTGCCGTTGGAGCCTACCGTCACCGACGTGATCTCGCGCCGCGACGCCTCGAAGAGCACATAGCCCTTGCCCTGCGGGCTGATGCGATAGACAAGGCCGCTGCCCTCAGAGCCGGCGATCAGGTTGCCTTTCGCGTCCCAGGCCAGGGAGCGAATGTGCTGCTCATCGCTCTTGAAGAACTCATCGGTCGTGGCCGAAGGCTTGGTGACATCCACGCGGTACACCGCTCCAGGACCTCCGGTGGCGACGTAGAGGCGACCTTGCGCATCGAATGTCAGATCCCACACGTAGTGCGAATCGCGGTCCTTCTTGTCAGTGGCTTTGTCGTCGTCTGTCTTTGCGTCAGTCTTGTCGTCGTCGTTCTTTTCTTTCGGTAGGGGCGGCGGATTGAACACCAAAGTGGCGTTGGTTTCATCCTGCTTTTCAGAGGTGTTGGGATTCAGCTTGTAGACTTTGCCACTCGGCATGACGGCGGCATAGAGCGAGCCGTCGGGCCCAAGGCGCACAACCTGGACGCTGAGATCCTTGGTTTCAAAAAGTGTGAAGCGTTTGCCATCGGGCCCAACGCGCAGCACGGTGGCCGGCGAAGCTGTTCCGATAAAAGCGGTGCCGGCTTTATTCACCGCCACCGACCACACAAAGCTTGAGGGAGTCGTCAGGACTTCTTTCAAGCCGGGCGCCTCGCGCAGGTGGCCGTCGCTGGTGATCGCGATGCCTTGCGGAGTGCCCTTTTCAAACTCGTCGAGCCGCGACTGGGACCACAGGTGGGTACCTTGGGCCATGGCGCTCTGCGAGGCTGCTCCGGCGACCAAAACTGTCGCGAGCGTGGCGCGGCGAAGTGCAAGAGTAAGACGGGAGTTCGTGCAAAAGGCATTTAACATGCTGCCGTTGAGTCTACTAAAGTTGGGGCTGCGAGCACATCCCCAACGGCTCTCGGTTTCGTGGCATGGCGTTTATCTGCTGCCAAACGCGAACAGTAACACTCGATTGATTGAATGGTTGAACACAGGAACAGGAACGGCACGGGCGCTCAGACCCTACTGACCGCTTCGGAATTGGATGATCCGTCGGCGATCGCGTTTGCTCGGTCGACGCTGGGGCAAAGGAGCGAATTGCTGCATCGCCTTTCGTTCTTCGGCGGCCTTCAGGCGGAGTTCCTTGCTGGCGTCGGTCTCTCGATAAAGCTTTTGCGCTACGGCTGCGGGGCCACGTATCTCGCTCAGTTGCAGAACCTCGATTTCGAAGTCGCCGCCTTCGTTCTTCACATGCAGCATATCGCCAACGCGCACATCGCGCGCAGGCTTTGCTTCAATCCCGTTGGAGTGTATTCGGCCAAGATCGCACGCCTTTGAAGCCAGTGCCCTGGTTTTGAAGAAACGCGCCGCCCACAGCCATTTATCCATTCGTACCGAGTTCATGATTTATGAGTCTACCGAAGGCGGAAGGGAACACGCGCTTTATCGTGGATGCCGTTTGCTTTTCCGCGCCGTCAGCTTTCCAGACTTACAGAAATTCCAACATCGTTCGAGGTTGCCACTAAATTCCTTCTTGCGGCGTCGGCCCGGTCCAGTCGTTTGAGTCAGCTCAACTGCCGCATTCTTGGATTCTGTGCGAATGTTGCGCCTGACTTTAGTTCGCCAGAACCGCCCTGTAGCGAATCTTGTTTTTCTTCACCTTGGTGATGGCTTCATTGGCCTTGGCCATGGGGAACGATTCAATACGGGCTTTCACGCCGTGGCGCGCTGCCACATCGAGCATCTCCCGGATGCGATGAGGACTGCCGGTGGGACTGCCGGTAATAGACCGCAACCCGGAGATGAGCGGGAACGCCTGCAGAGCGATGGGCGAGGGCGGAATTCCGACGAAACACAATGTCCCGGTCGGCCGCAGCGCTTGAATATAGACGCTCCAATCCTGATCGGCATTGATGGTACTCAAGATGAAGTCGAGGGTTCCTGCCACTTCCTTGATGGCTCTTGTTTCGCGGGTATTGACGAAGCGGTGCGCGCCCAGTGACCGGACCTCTTCCTCTTTTGCGGCGGAGCTAGAAAACGCGGTGACCTCGGCGCCAAAGACGCGCGCAAACTGTATCGCGATATGGCCCAAGCCGCCGATGCCCACGATGCCGACGCGCGAAGAGGGATTGATGTCGTGGGTTCGGAGCGGATTGTAGACCGTGATGCCTCCGCAGAGCAGCGGGGCCGTGCTTTCGCTAGCCAACACCTCTGGAATCGGAAACACGAAACGCGCATTGGCGCGCACCCGTGTCGCATATCCTCCGTGGCGGTGGACGCAGGTCGCCTCCGCGGTGAGGCAAAGATTCTCCATGCCACGTGTGCACCACTCGCACTCTCCGCAGGAGTTTGATTGCCAACCCAATCCGACGCGCTGGCCCGTTTTTAACGACCGCACACCGGAACCCACTGCGGACAATGTTCCTATGATTTCGTGACCGGGAATGAACGGATACTGGCTTATGCCCCAGTCGTTGGAGATGAGATGGAGATCGCTGTGGCAGATGCCGCAGTGCGAAATTTCAATCTCAACGTCCTGCGGGCCCAACTCTTTTGGTTCGTATCGGAATGGCAACAATTCTGCGCCTGCCGCGTGTGCTGCTAATCCTTGAATTTGGGCCATGGTCGATCGGGGTCCTCGCTGAGAGTGGCAACTGAAAAGTGGCGGTCGACTGAATTGGGGGTTGGGTGTCGATTTTGGCTGATTATCCGCTTGCGCTAGTTTACTCCGCCCCCGGCCTCGATGCGCAGGGTAAGAATCTGAAACCCGTTCAGCACTCCCGGCAATGGCGTATCTCCTGCGATTACTGCGGACTCGCCGTTCAGCATGACATCCTTCGCGGCCCGCAAGGGCTCGAGTGCGTTGGCCACCGATAGCGGAAGGCTCGAGAGCGTCCGTCCTTCCATACCTGCCTGGGTCTCCGGCACGAGTAGGCTCACGTAAACGCGATTCGCGGGATGCTGACTGCGCGCCTGCGCCACGGCGTCATCGACGTCGACGGAGTGGGGCATCATGCGCGGCTGATCAAGCGTGCGGTCAAGCGTGGTGGAGTCGGAGACGAGGACCCGTAACGTGCCGGATTCAAGACGTGCCGGCAAGGTAATCGGAATACGCACGTTCCGCGCGGGCTGCTGCCAGGCATGGACGGTGGCCTCGACGGTCAAGGAGTCGCCGGCGTGAACAATGTTCCCCGAAATGAGGCGCGCCGACTGCAGCTCAATTTGAATTCGCCGCGGAATGGCTTCGACAGTGAGGTTGATTGCACGCACGGTCCCCTGCCGGGTGGCATTGGTATACAGCTTGTTGAATCCATCACCGACTTGCAACGCGGCTGCCATGGGAGCCGGCAACGCTTCCCCGCCCGAAGCCCAAAGGTCGAGCGGCGAAGGTTGATATCCATCCATATCGATGGTGCCGGTCACGTGATAGCTGGTGTCGGCCGTGCTTTGATTTGTTTGCAGCAAGGCGCTGTAAAGTGACACCATCACCGCCTGGCCAGTCAAGGACGGAAGATCCAGTACCTCGATATTCAGCTTTCGTTCCTTCGTTGTGCCATGAACGGCAATATGCACCGGGATCATGCGAGCGCGAGCTCCCAGTACCCCACGAATGGCGGAGTCCCGGTCTTCGGTGAACGCGCCGATTGTTTCCCCGGTGTTCACAATTTTGAAGGCATTGAGCGGCGATGCCAAGGTCGCCACCACATCGGTTGTGGTCATGGGCAACGAAATCGGGCCGGACTGCAGGATGGGGTGGCCGCATGCCAGGAGCTGTTTTGGATCGATGTAGGTGACGGTGCAAGTGGCGGCAATTTCCAGGTCACCGCGGACGAGCTGTGCGCTTACGGCCGATCCGGGCACGATGCTGGCCAGAGCTGAGGCCGAGATCGCCGAGCCTGATTTGGACGAGCCCCCACCGCCGCCGGCAGAAACCATCTCCAGGCCAGTGCCCGCCATTTTTTGTTGCCACAGCCTGATCGCGTCTGGCTCGAAGCCGCTCATGACGAGCGGAGTCTCCATAGCCTGGAACGTTGATTCGGCAGTATTAAAGGTGCCATGAGAGGCAGTTTGGACGCTCGAAGAGTCTTTGCCGGATTGAGCGAGCAGGGTGGCTGGAGCGATGGGCAGATCGCGTACCTCAAGCATCTGTTCGATGGGCGTGATGCCCGCGATCGGGTCTTTACTAAATTGACCGATGCGATAGGACAGGGAACCCAAAAGCTTATTTCCGATATAGACGGGGCTGCCGCTCATGCCTGCGACCACGCCCGTGTATTCCGGTTTTGCGCCATGCAATTGGGCCACGATCATGTCGTGGCCGATCCCGCGACCTCCGTGCAGTACACCGAGGATTTCCACCTGCATGGGTTCCGGCTTTGATCCGGCGAAAACCGTCCAAGCGGTCGCCATCATGCCGCGGCGCACATCGTCGAGCGGAAAGAAACCGCCGCCCGGCGTGGGTGGCCCTGCTTCAATGGCTACGGTTTGGGCCGAGAGCGAAATAGGACAGAAAGTCGTTATCGCCGTCACGGCGAGCGCTACTACCAGATGTCGGATGTCCTTCAGAGGGTTTCCCACGTCTATAAGAGTACAACCGGTCCCACCACGGTTGGGAATACCCAAACGGCGGTTTTGCCCGGTGAGCGGTTGGTTCGTTCCAACCTGTAAATATTTTAGGCTTATACCTTATGCTTTGAGCACAGAGGTGGTCATGCCCACGATGGACCCTGATTTTTCGAGACTTCGTCGTCTACTGGTTGCTTTGTTCTTTCTTGGATCGCTGGCGGCTGCGCCGGTGATCCGCGCGCAAAATCCGGCTCCTGCTCCGGCCAAGCCTCCGTCTCAGCCTGACCAGACCTTGCCTGACTCAGGGGGGCCAGGCGCCGACAACGGCGCGATCGCACTACCTCGGAAGAAAGACCAGCCGGAAGATGCACCGCCGGCTCCCGTTGCACCCAAAGTCAAGAATCCGGAAAGCGTTCCGAATTACTCGCTCCGCATTGAAGTTCCTGAAGTGACGGTAGATGTAGGGGTGTTGCTCGAGAAGACGCACCAGTTTGTGCCCAATCTTAAGCCGGCAAACTTCCGCGTGTATGAGGATGGAGTGGAGCAAAAAATTGCAGGATTCAAGCGGGTCGAAGCACCGATCACGGCCCTCTTGCTTTGCGAGTTCGCGTCCACCAGCTACTACTTCATTTACGACATGCGCAATGCGGCGTGGGCGTTTGCGCAGCAACTGCGGCCACAGGACTATGTGGCGATGATGACCTTTGACATGCGCACGCAGATCGTGACCGATTTTACCCAAGACAAGCGGCAGCTCTACCAGGCGATCAACCAGATGCAGATCCCTGGCTTCAGCGAGCGCAATCTCTTTGACGCGCTCTATGAAGCTGAAGACCGCCTGAGTCGCATTGAAGGGCGTAAGTACATCATCCTCATTGCCTCGGGCCGGGACACCTTGTCGAGACTCACTTTCGACAAGATTATGCAAAAGGTAAAAACCACACCCGATGTCACCATATTTACAGTTTCAACTGGCGGTGCCCTGCGTGCTATGACAGAAGGGCGCGGCGGTGGGTGGGACAGCCAGATGCGGGACATGGATTATCTGCAAGCAGATAACGAAATGAAGACGTTTGCGAAGCTAACCGGCGGAGCAAGTTATTTCCCGCGGTTTTCGGGCGAAATGCCAGAGATTTTCTCAGACATCAATCAGAACATTCGCTCCAAGTATCAGCTGGTGTATCACCCCAGCAACCTCAAGCAGGACGGCACGTATCGCAAACTCCGCGTGGAACTCGTGGATGACGAGGGACACCCCTTGCGCTTTCAGGACGAAAAGCACAAACCGCTGAAATACGACATCATCGCTCGCGATGGTTATCGTGCCCGGCCTGAAGTGGAATAGCGGGGTCGCCAAATTCCGAGTCTTGGCGGCGGCGCTAGTGCCGCCGCCAAGACCTCGCCAGTCGGTTGTGAGGTTCAAGCAGATTACTTGAACTGATTGATGAAGTCCCATATGTAGTAAACGACCACGAACAGCGTCGCAGCACCCGCCAGGGCCATTGAGACCCGCAGTGCCGGCTGGATCTTATTCACCTTTTCGACGATGGCCGCTTGTGCCGTTCTTTCGTGACTGAAGGAATCATCGAGGAAAATCTGATCTTCCTCGTCGCGCGTCAGCCTTGACCGATAGAGATAGAGAGCAGCGAATACGAGAATCAGCAATCCCCAGACTGACCACATCATAGGAACCATTGTCATACCACACCTCCAGAACTTTCTGGTCCCGGATACCGGCGATCCGCGACGGGATTCGAACTGTCGCGAGTAGAGGGGCCGTTTCGGTATACCATCTTAGCTCTGACCCAACATTCCGGTAGTGACATGGATCACACCGTGTTTATGCGGCTAAGATGCTTGTTCTGGTTATCGAAAAGCGCTTTTGTCTCTGCAGTTTAGGGATCCCGCTGCCAGGACTGTGAATGAGTATCTGCAGCTTTGAGGCGATTCGCCTGCAGCCAGAGCGGTGCAAATCCGTCCCGCGACCATTGCTCTCACCTTGCGCGGGTGTTTGTTTGTTCTCCTTGACAATTTAGGAGAGTCCGGGCTATTCTCCTGATCATCTTAGGAGTGCGTATGCCTAATCAGGCCCAACTTCTTCCGGGTACACTCGATCTTCTAATTTTGAAGTCAGTCTCCCTCGGCCCTCTTCATGGCTACGGAATCTTGCTGCGCATCGGGCAAATCACCGACAGTGCGCTGCTCGTGGAGCAGGGGGCTCTCTATCCTGCATTGTTTCGCCTCGTTCGGCAGGGGCTGCTAATAGCAAGTTGGGGCGTGTCAGAAAATAATCGCCGCGCAAAGTTTTATGAACTCACCGTAGCCGGCCGCAATCGATTCCGTGAGGAGACTGAAGGTTGGAATCGCCTGGCCAATGCAATGGCCGCTGCGCTCGCCGCTCAACCGGAGGAGCTATGAATTTGCCTCTCTATTTCCGTTCGCTTGCCGCCAAGTTATTTCATGGTTCCATGATTGCCGAGGATGTGGAAGAGGAACTTCGTTCGCACATCCAGCACCGTGCCGACGATCTCGAGCGTTCCGGCTTTGATCGCGCCGAGGCGGAACGTCGCGCACGCATCGAGTTTGGTGGCTATGTGCGGTACAAGGAAGAAAGTCACGAGGCAATGGGCGGCCGATTCATTGAGACTCTGATTCAAGATGTGCGCTTCGGTCTGCGCGTGTTGCGCAAGTCTCCGGGATTTACGATCGCAGCTATTTCGACGCTTGCATTGGCGCTTGGCGCCAACGCGGTGGTGTTCGGCGTCCTAAATGGGCTGATTCTTCGCCCGCTGAGTGTGCCTCAGGCAGAGAGCCTCTACGGATCGGAATACGGAGACGGCGCGGGTTGGCAATCCTATCCCAACTATTTGGATCTGCGAGATCGCAACCACAGTTTCGAAGGGTTAGCGGCATTCAATTTTGTTTTTGCCGGGTTCGACACGGGGAAGGATCCTTCCGTTGCTACGGGGTTCGCGACCACTGGAAATTACTTCGACGTACTGCGGATTCAACCGTTTCTTGGCCGGTTCTTTCACGCTTCTGACGAGCGCGGCCCGAACAGCGCGCCGTACATCGTGCTGAACTATGCGTATTGGCACAGCCGTTTCCAGGATGACCGCGGCGTTGTCGGGCGTGTCGTACGTCTCGACAAGCACCCATTTACGATTCTCGGCGTAACGCCGCCGGGGTTTCGTGGGACGGTTTTGTTCATCTCTCCCGATTTTTTTATGCCCATTGTCAACCAGCCCCAGGTATCTCCCGGATTCGACTTGAACGACCGTGCCAATAACGGCGGGATCTTCGAGGTCTTTGGACATCTCAGGCCAGGGGCGACCCCGCTGCAAGGCGTCGCCGATATGAACATGGTGGGAGCGTATCTTGCCGAGACCTATCCAAAAGAGTTTGTTCATAAAGCCTCTACTCTGTCGCGCCAGGGCCTCACCTCATTTCGGGGTCCGGCAGAGGCGTTTGTTGCGGGATTGATGTTGCTCGCCGGTTTGATTCTGCTGGCTGCGTGCGCCAATTTGGGGAGCCTGTTTACCGCGCACGCTGCCGATCGTTCTCGCGAAGTCGCGCTACGCCTCGCATTGGGTTCCAGCCGCAGTCGCATTCTGCGCCAGCTCATGACCGAGGCCGTGCTTATCTCGCTCGCCGGAGGAGCTGTTGGACTTTTGGGCAGTGTTTTCCTGCTGCGCCGTCTGAGTACGTGGCAGCCCTTCGCGGGCGCCCCCGTACATCTGCCGGTCACTCCCGACGGGAAGGTGTACCTGGTTGCGCTGGCGCTGGCCCTTGTCAGCGGATTCCTCTTCGGAATTGTTCCGGTGCGCCAGGTGCTTCGCGCCAATCCTTACGAGATCGTCAAAGCGGGCATGTCTGGAAGCCCCTCCGGAATCCTATCTCGAAAGTTCGGCCTGCGGGTGACTGTGCGGGACGTGTTACTTGCAATTCAAATCTCGATGTGTGCTGTGCTGGTGACCGCTTCGATGGTGGCAGTGCGCGGACTGGTGCGCTCGCTGCACAGCAACTTTGGTTTTGAGACGCGGGACACAATGTTGGTCGGCGCAAACCTGGCCATGGCGGGCTACAGTGTGGACAAAGTGCCCGACATGCAACGGCGCATGATCGATGCATTGCTGACCATTCCCGGCGTAGAGCAGGCGGGGTTGGTAAACCGTTATCCTCCCCTGATCTACGCCTCCGGCAGAAGAGAGAATGTGTTCAAGAATGAAACCACCGATCTGAAGCAATCGAATGTCGCTGACGCACCGTACAGGTATGACGTATCCCCCGGATATTTCGAGGCGGCGGGCACAAGTGAATTGGCGGGTAGAGGCTTGAACTGGCGCGACGACAAGAACGCGCCTTATGTCGCCATCGTGAACAGGGAGTTTGCCGAAAGAATGTTTGGCTCGGTGGCCAACGCGATTGGCAGATACTACAAGATGCAAGATGGAAAACATATCCAGATCGTGGGCGTCGTAGAAAACGGAAAATATTTGAGCGTCACCGAAGATCAACAGACAGCGATGTTTCTTCCATCCCCGCAGTCACCCGCAAGTGGGGCTTACCTGGTGGTGAAGTCGCATCGCGATCCTCAAGAACTCGCCGCCGCCATAAGAAGCAAACTACGCGAACTCGATGAAGGACTTCCACTTGATATCCAGACGTGGAACAGCATGTTGGCGGTAGTAATGTTCCCGTCACGGGTTGCAACCATGGCGCTAGGTGCTCTGGGCATGTTGGGCGCGATGCTGTCGGTCACGGGCATCTTTGGGATGGCGGCGTATTCGGTCAACAGGCGGCTTCGGGAATTTGGTATTCGTGTCGCCCTCGGTGCACAGCGTAAGGAAGTGTTGCAGGCGGCCCTTGGACGCGCCGTCAAATTGCTGGCATTCGGTTCGGCGGCAGGACTGCTGCTCGGTGTTCTCGCGAGCCGAGTTCTCGCTTTCATCGTGTACCAGGCCACTCCGCGCGATCCGCTGGTATTGGCGGGAGTTGTCGTGGCTATGTCGTTGGTGGGACTGGTGGCTACGTGGATTCCTGCACAGCGAGCACTGGCGGCGGATCCAATGATGCTGCTGCGCGAGGAGTGAGCTATCCTCGGGGTGAATGCCCAGCATTTCAGTGTTTTATGCGCATGATCCGCAATTTTGGTGGACATCGGTTCACTCCATTCTTGACTGCGACCTTCGAGCGGCGGATTGCATCCCATGGGATGGTTGGGCGAAGTGGGCCGTGAAACCTGGATCGCCTGCCAGTAGAGTAAGCATTAAGTAGCAATGAAATTCAGTTTTTTGGAGAAGTCATGTCCACAGCAACCGTTGCACCCGCACAGGAAACCAAGAAGGCGCCTCTTAACCTGACCCCCCAGGCCATCGCTAAGGTGCGAGAAATCATGG
>Ga0137385_10003484_pt1 | contig 13641 bp, 11 predicted proteins | sample SagtaG_FD_104921 | JGI IMG/M metagenome (GOLD analysis project Ga0137385, IMG submission 104921) | Vadose zone soil microbial communities from Sagehorn Ranch, Mendocino, California, USA - Sage2_R_80_16 metaG | ecosystem: Environmental > Terrestrial > Soil > Vadose zone | place: USA: California...
AGTTCGTCGGAAGCTCCGTAAGCAAATCCCCCTTTCACGCCGCCCCCGGCCAGCAGGAGGCTGAACGCGGTATGGTGATGGTCGCGGCCGACTTTTTCCTTCTCTCTGTTTTCCGCGTAGGGCGTGCGGCCGAACTCTCCGCTCCAGATGACGAGCGTGTCGTCAAGCATTCCGCGCGCCTTGAGGTCGGCAATCAGCGCCGCGGCAGCCCGATCAGCGTCGGCGCAGAGCTTGCGATGGCGCCCATCATGGTCGGCGTGCGTGTCCCACGGCTGGTTGTCCTTGTCGCTGGTGTAATAGACGGTCACGAAGCGGACACCGTCCTCGACCAGTCGGCGAGCGAGCAGGCAGGAGCGGGCGAAGGTGGTGTCGCCGTACATGGTGCGGATGTGCTCCGGCTCCTGACTGATGTCAAAGGTTCGCATGGCCCGCTTCTGCATTCGGAACGCCGTTTCCATCGCCTTGATTTGGCCGTCCAATTCCGCGTCGCCGTCGCGTTTCTGGAGATGGAGCCGGTTCAATTGGCCGAGGAGATCGAGTTGCTCGCGTTGTTGCGCTTCGGTGAGCTTGGGATTTCTGATGTTGGCGATGAGTTTATCGACCCGCATGTCGGAAGTGATGACGCTCGTGGCCTGGAATTCGGCCGCGAGAAAACTGTTACTCCAGAGCGCGGGCCCGACGACGATCTTGGGGCTGGGCCGCAGCACCACGTAGCCGGGGAGGTTTTGGTTTTCGGTGCCCAGGCCGTAAAGGAGCCACGACCCCATCGAGGGCCGGATCGGCTGAATATTGCCGGTGTGCATCTGCAACAAAGCCGGCTCGTGGTTTGGCACGTCGGTTTTCATCGAGCGGATGATGCAGCAGTCGTCAATGACGCGCGCGAGATTCGGCAGCGTCTCGCAGATTTCGAGGCCGCTTTGCCCACACTTATGAAATTCAAAAGGCGAGGGCATAAAGCCGCTGCCTTTGGTTTTCCTGGAAAGATCGCCGGTGGGCTGCTGGCCCGCACATTCCTTCAACGCCGGTTTCGGGTCGAAGGTATCCAAGTGCGAAGGTCCGCCGTTGAGGAAAAGGAAGATGACCCGCTTGGCGCGGGGAGCAAAATGCGGCCGTCGCTCGGCGCTCGCGGCGGCCAGCGCTTCCGGTCCGAGCAGCCCGGCTAAACTGACGACGCCGAAACCGGTGCACATCCGTTGGAGCATTTCGCGGCGGGACCAAAGGCAGGGTGGTGCTCTTTCGCCAAAACGAACGCGCGGCTGGAAGCCGCCCGCACCGGCAGGCGGGGACGCCCGCCCTACCGGGGGAGCAACCGATTTGTCAGTCCACATAAAGCATTTCATTCGAGGTTAACAACACTTGGGCGTATTGTTCCCAACGCGTCATCGTCCGCGGGCCTGGCTGGCGCAGGAACTCCAAGGCCAATTTCAGCTCCGCCTTCTCCGGTTCCCGGCCGAACAATAGTCGATACGCCCGCTCGATGCGGGATTTGTCGCTTTCCTTGGGGTCCATCGTCAAGCGCGCCGCCAACGACCCCGCTCGCCCCAGCATGAACGAACTGTTCAACATGAAAAGCTTCTGCATCGGCGTCGTCGTGACGGCTCGTTTCTCGGCGTGGACGTTGGCGTCCGGGTAATCGAAGTGCATCAGCAAGTCATTCAACTTGAGCCGGCTGACGCGGGCGTAAACCGTGCGGCGAACGTTCTTGGGGTCGTCCAGTTCGAGGGATTCTCCGCCAGCCCACTCCATGTCGCCGGAGACGAACAACACCGTGTCGCGCCACTGTTCCACCGAAAGGCGCCGCCGGTTCATGCGCCAGAATAGTTCGTTGGCGGCGTCGAGCCGGGCCTGTTCCGCATCGTCCCGCGAGCTTTGCCGATAAGCGGACGAGAGCACGATTTGCCGCACCAGCCCTTTCACCGACCACCCATTGGGCGGAAACCGCGCCGCCAGGTCGTCCAGCAGTTCGGGATAGGTCGGGGGCTGGCCGGAATGGCCGAAATTACTCGGGGTCGGCACGAGCGGCTGGCCGAAGAACACGGCCCAGAGGCGATTGACCATGACTCGCGCCGTAAGGGGATTGCGGCTGCTCGCAATCGCCTCGGCCAATTCCTTGCGGCCGCTGCCATCTTTGAACGCGACCGGTTCGCCTTCGGACAACACCCGCAGGAAACGCCGTTCGGCTACTGGACCTTTGCTCTGAACGTTGCCGCGGATGAATACGTTCAAGTCTTTCGTCTCGCCCTCCTCCACCACGTGCATTGTGTCGGGCGGCATTTTGTCGGCGTTGATCTTGCCATCGACGATTCTGCCGTCGGCGGTCTTGTTCACCATCCTGGTGCTGGCGAAGACTCCGGCCAAGCCGTAGTAATCGCGCATCGTGATCGGGTCGAACTTATGGTCGTGGCAGCGCGCGCAGGCGACGGTCAAGCCCAGCATGGCGCGGCCAACGGTATCGACGCGGTCTTCCCATTCGTCGGCGAGCACTTCGAGTTGGCCGCGATTGTAGTACTTCGGACCGAGGCCAATGAAGCCGAGCGCCGCCAGGTCGCCGCTTTCAACCCCAGGACTGCCCGGGAGGGGAGGGGGCATGGCCGCCGTGGTTCGACAATCGTCCTCGGCGTCGGGAGCGGGCTTCGGCAAATACCGGTCCGCCGCCAGTTGCAGCCGCAGGAACTGGTCGTAAGGCAAATCGCGGTTGAAGGCGTTGATGACCCATTCGCGGTAGCGGTAGGCGTGCGGGTAAAACATGGTGGTGTCGTTGCCCACCTGGTGCGCCTGGTCCTCGGCGTAACGAACCAGCGGCAGCCACACACTGGCCATGCGCTCGCCAAAGCGCGGCGAGGCGAGCAGACGATCGACCAGCCGGGCGTAAGCATCCGGGCGATGGTTGGAAAGGAACGCCAGGCCTTCTTCCGGCGTGGGCGGCAAGCCGGTCAAGTCAAAGGTCGCGCGGCGAATCAGTGTGCGCTTGTCCGCCTCTGGCGAAGGGGAGAGGCTCTTTTGTTCCATACGCGCCAGGACAAAATAATCCAACCGCTGACTGGGCCAGCGCTTGTTCTTCACTTCCGGCCGGGCTTGCGGCACTGGCGCGCGAAAGGACCAAAACTGCCTTTCTTTGGCCCAGTTGATTTGGTCCTCCTCGCTCGTTTTCCGATCCTCCGCCAGGGCGAGGATGGGCATGGCCAAGACGGCGATGACTGCGAGCGTGCCGCGCGTCCACTTCGCTCGTGGGAATGAAAGGGGCTTGCGCGGCATGGCCATCGTTGGACTTCTGACGAAGGCAGAGCCTATGCTTATTCGACTGTCATTGCAATCTTGTTTGGTGTCGTCTGCGGTATGGCGTGCTCTGCGGTCAACGTCCAAGCTCAGCGACCCGGGGCCCGCGAGGGGGACGCTTCCAACCAGAGTGCGGTGGCCGGGTTCGATAAAGCACATGGCTAGTCGTGTGCATTGGAGCATCCACAGTGTTTGCACTTGGCATCGTGCATGAAAAAAATTGGGTGGGCAATCGCCGGTTTCCGACACCGCGGACAGGGAAGCTCTGTGAGTCGGCGTGCCATCCAATACCAAACGGCAGCCCATCCAATGAACAATCCGAAAAGAACTAAAGGAGGCGGTTCGTCGTTGAAAAGCGACTGATAGAGGAGCAGAAAACTCGCGGCGACAGGCACCCAAGCCGCCCCAAACAAAAAGAATCGGTTGCGGCGCCGCCTAACTTCCTGCCAAAAAGTGGTGTCATCCATAGCAGGCCTAACGCCCCAAGCTCAGCAACCCGGCCAGGGAGCGGGCACGCTGGCAACCAGAGCGCGATGGCCGGGGTCGCTGCAGGCCATGGTTAACAGCCCGTTGAAAAACGCTGCTTCCCGTAGCAGCCGAGGTAACGAGGCTCAAATCTCCTCGGAAACCGAAGTGATATGAGAGCCTCCTCACGTCGGCTGCTACTTTCTGAGCAGGCTGCTAGGCCAATAACATCTCATAAATGATGCGCGTCATCGCCGCTGCACGCTGCCATCGCTCAGACAGACGTGGCCGTGAATCGGACACATCGTGAGCAGTTTGGTTGGATCACTTTCGTTGCCGTTCGGATTCAGGAATCGATAACTGATCGCGGATGGGTTCAGTTGCGACCATTCGGCGACGGGAATGGCCGCGGCGTCCGCGGGGCAGAACAAAATCCGAGGCGACCCCAACTCGTCCTTCATCGAAATGAAGTCCGGCGGAAAAACATCGTTGTGATCGTTGGCCCAGAGCCGCGCGGCGAGGCCGATTTGCTTCAAGTTGCTGACGCACCGAACCGACTGGGCCTCACCTTTCAACTGCTGCATTTGTTCGGGCGAGAGCTTCGCAGCGTCGGCCAGTGCGCTTTCAGCGCGGGCCAAATCTTGCGTCGCGGTGGCAAGCTGCGCCCGCAATCGCGCAGCTTCCGCAGCCTGCGCGCGCAACGTTGCCGCTTCTGCGGCTTGTTTCCGAAGCTGGCTGACTTCATTCCGCAGCCGGGCCAGATCGCGCGCGTCCGCACTGGCAGAATCGGCAGCGCTCGTTCGATTGATCTGCAGCTCCTGGTTCTGCCGCCGCAACTCATCGATCTCGCTGGCGCCGGCCTGCGCCGATTTCAATTGGTTGCTTTGGTTGGAAAGCCGGTTCCAAAGAAAAATGTTCAGCGCCAGACTGAGAACTAGAAGTCCGCCCAAGAGAATTTTCATAAGCTGATATTTCGTTTAAGAACACGTCACTCGCACCACAGCGCCAAGAGCCGCGCGTTGCTCAATTGGACCCATCAGCGAAGTGTTGGGCGGCATCATGTCGTTGATAAATAGCAAGGACTGGCTATTCACGTTCTTTTTTCGTGCTGTCCACTACCACAACCGCAACCGTCTGCCTGGCCGGGGTCAGTTCCAACCCTAGTTGTTCACGCATGGCATTGGCCAATGTCTCTGCGTCTGGATGATCCCGATCCTTTACCTCCCATTTCAGCTCGAAATCATAACGATTAGTCAGATGGGTTTCATCCAGCACCGGTTTCCGCAACAAGCTTTCCAAACTCCACGCCAACGAACCCAGCGTCCCGCTTACTGCCTGAATGCTACCAGGACCCGAACTGGAAGACGAACCTCCAGTGGAAACCGTGAGTGCGAGATGTTCGGCGTTTGGATTCTTTGCGTTGAGAAGATAGACATCCATCTCTCTTGATTCTCTTTTGGCAGTCAGTCCAAAAGTTGTTTCGACGGCCTGTTGCAGCCAGCTCCTTGCAGCCTCGTGATCTTTGGCCGGGGTCTTGACAATGAAATCGAAGCGTCCCTCCGGCAGGACGCAATTGGTCAGGATTCTAACGGCATTGATTTGATAGCACGACGAAAGCACGCCGAGCACGTCCGAGCCCAAAATCGAAAGGCTGCCATCGCTGGAGGCCGAGCGGCCGTATTCCGTTTCACTGGCCTTTACCAACACTTGGAACAATGCCGTCTGTTTTTGTTTGGCGCTGCCCGGCAGTTCGCCCGGGCGGAGACCTTCGTCTTTTCCTCGTTTAGGCTGTGTCAGCTCGAGTTTTTTCCCGGCCAACAGGTCCTCAAGATGTTGCTCCGTCAATGCTGTCGGGAAACCGATGGCTGCGATTTTTCCCTTGCGATCCACCACCACCGTATGGGGAATGCCCTCGATGCCGTAGGCCTTGAACATTGACTTGTCAGTATCCAAACCGACCCAAGCGTGAATCGGCTTTTTCTTGAGGAACGGACCGACAACCTTTTCATCCTCATCCGTGATCGCGATGAACTGGACGGGTTTCCCTTTGAAATGGTCGGCCAGTTCGTTGAGGTGAGGGATGGCCGCGATGCACGGTCCGCACCAGGTCGCCCAGAATTCGAGGACAACCACTTGGCCCTTCAGCGTCTCCCAACTTGGGCGCGCGTCCGATGGCGCCTGCAACAGCTTTTCCAAACCCATTGGCGGCGGTCTGTCGCCGACGTTAGGTTCGTTGACATCGGCTCGAGTCAGTGGACAAACCGCCAGAGCCGCTGCACCGCAGAAACGGATGATGGCTTTCTTCATAACATTGTATTGGGAGTTGAATTTACGGAAAGAGATCGCTCATAGCGCCGCCGGCGCCGCAACGTACACCCTCAGCGGCCGGGGCTGCCCGTCCTCCATAGCTCTGCGGAGGGTGGAGAGGGCGGAGAGGGTGGAGCAGCGCGCGTGCGCCGAAGCCGATGATGTTGTAAAACCAGTGGCTCATAAACTCAATCGCCTGGAGCCGGTTTGCTGCAACGCCTTCTTAGGCCACTCGTGTCTCATGTCGCCTTTGCTTGTAATCGGTGAATTTCAAGCCGGCCAGAAAAAGGCCAACTGACAAAACGAGTCCACCACCGATGATGGCAACCACAGGCGGCCGCAAGGGCACAGAAAACGAACGCGGTCCGAGGAGGATCTCAGTGCGCCTGTGAAATGTGTCGCCAGGTTGTGTCCCTCGACTTGTGGAAACCATGATAATGTAGCCAGCCGCGTCGGTCGAATAGCTATACTCCTGAAGGCCGAATCGAAATGGTGGCGAACCTACCGCCCAGCGACTTGGATAATAGGTCACACCGCCGGCGTAAACACCCACCGAACACACTTGTCCAGATGAACTCATCGCTCCAAGTAGGACGAGAGCGACAACGACGAACTTCTGGAAGGGCTGCGTCATAGTGGCCTAACGGCCCAGGCTCAGCGATCCGGGCCGCGAGGGGACACGATTGCAACCAGAGCGCCATGGCCGGGTTCGCCGCGGCGCGTGGTTACGCCGCGTTAGCTTACTTTTGTCCATCTGGAAAGTACGTCGCCTTGCCATCGGCGGATGTCACCGACCAACCGGAGCTCCCGCGACCAACCCCTGAAGCCGGCGATAAATGTGGTGCAGCACAAACGCGACAAAGGTGAATGTGCTCTTCCCGATCCTCGATGAGGCGGGTGATGTGTACTTCTGCCGTACGCTCATGACATTGTTCGCATGTTTGGTGTGCGGGCATGGTTAGCGGACTCACAGTGAAGTGAGCGACTGTGGGGCGTTCGTTTTATGGTCATGGTTTTGCGTCCAGATTATCGGAGTTGGGCAAGACTTCGTCCAGGCTTTAGTTGCAGGAGTTCGGCTCGCTGTTTCCAGTATTTCAGCCGTCCGGAAGAGATGTATTGGCAGTGGGTTGTGCGGTGTTTGCGGTTTCACATGCGGCCAGGTGTGGAGGGGCGGGAATTGGGAAAGGCAGAAGGCAGAAGGCAGAGCTGGGGTCGCCGCAACTGCCGGGGGCGTGAGGCGGCGGGGGCGGCGCGACTGCCGCCTGAAGGCGGCGTTCCGGCCGCAGTCGCCGCAGTTCCGGGGGGGGGGCGCGAGGCTCTGATTTGTGGTACAGGCGTTCCAAATCTAAGCCTGCTGATGAACGGTGGGACGCGAGACAAACGGCCTCCTCTCCCCGGCCCTCTCCTCCTGGGGAGGAGAGGGACATGGCCCGCCATCGGATTCCGTCGGCGGGACGCCGACGGGTGCGACCGGGACGGTCGCGCCGGTGGAACGGCCTGTCCCGCCATAGCTTCGGAGCGACGGCGGAAGAAGCGGGGCAGCGGTTGGCTCCGGCGCAGTGTTCGGCGGCTCGCGTGTCATTGGCGGACTCTCCGAAACCTGTAATCGAAGTCGGTAACTGCCTGGGTCGCGTGCGGATCGAGAAAAAACTCCAGGCCAAGTGGCAGGTTGTCGTGCCGGAGCGTGAATCCGGTCTCGTTTTCAGTAACCAGGCCAAGATAGTCGCTAGGTGCGCCTGGAGCTCCGCCGAAAGGAGGCCCGTGGATAACACAAGAGCCGTCGGGCTGAAAGGATCCCCGGATGACCGACTTCTCGGTGTCGAATGCCGCAATGGGCGGCTCGGCCACGGCGGCCAAAATGTTCAGGCTTCGCCCCGAATCGCTCTGGACCACCTGCGCCTCGACTTTCACCGACGTGGTGACCGAAAGAGCGTTGGAATAATAAGGTGGCAGCGTTTTGGTGATGCGAAGAATGCCGACGTACCGCCCTGGTTCAGGGGTGGCACGAACGTCTGACACGCCCGCAAACGCAGCGGCAAGCGCAGTTAGAGCCGAGAAAAGAAAAGCATGTCGTTTCATAATTTTCCGAAGGTTAGTTGTTCAACGTTCTACGAGTCTTTGACAGTCAAGCGTGGCCAACCGTTGAATGTCGCCGCCTGACGGATGCAAGCTGAGCCACAGCCGCCGGCGGGGATGGTGGAACGCACCTGACAGCGCCGAGGTTTCGGCAGGCAGGCGGCGCGCGTCCGAATCCCCGCGACGGTGGAACGGGCTGTCCCGCAATAGCTTCGGAGCGACGGCGGAAGAACCGGGGCGGGTGTTGGCTCAAGCACAGCGTTAGGCGCCGTACCAGGTTCGATCGCATGTTCAACGCGGCGGATAAGCTTGAAGGAATTTCCTTTCTGTCTCGGCTCTTGTGGCCTCTCGCTGGATCATCCGCACGTGGATATGCGTAACCCCTAGCTTTCGCGCCTCCTCGCATAGTTCGTGCGACAGAAGCAACCGAAAACTTTGAGTCTGACCTATGTAGAGCGGAACCCAGTGATTCTGCGGGTCCATTTTGGATAAAATGTACACGCCGCCCACATCGGGCCACTTATCAACGCTGATGTCGTAGGCTGTGAACTCGTACTCTGATAGCCAGGTCGCCCCGTTGTCTCGGAAACAGGTCTCGGCAAGGTCGGAGATACGAAACGCAATCTCTTCTGGCTGCTCCTCATGCGGGCAATGTGCTGCGTTCCTGGTTTGATCTACCTGAACCCGTGCTCGAATTCGGCCGTCATTGTCGAAACCTAGCGCCTGGATAAAATTGGCGACCTGATTTGTCTGCGTGAAGAAGTGATCGCTGTCGCCGGAGATGACGCGAACAGAAGGCCATCGATTAGTGGCAATTGCCTGACGCAATCTTTCTATCTCTGCCCGGACATCTGCTCGGTCCTCCCGATACACACTCCGCCTGGTCAGGCTCATGGCGGTCTCCAGGCGGCTGGAATGGGTCATGAACAGTTTATGGGTTTCGACGAGAGCGCCGTTCACTTTGTTAGTGTCCGCATAATACGGCTTGATCCCGGGCTCGGTCTCTTTAATCGCCTTACTTACTCCAATCCACTTCATGAAAGGTACCCGGAGAATAGGGCCCACGAAGGCGGTATCGCTCAAATCCTGCCCAACTCTATTCCAAAACTTGATCGTTTCCTTATCAGCGCCGGACAACTCCTTGTTCTTGTCGCGCTTGAATCCTGAAGAATCGATAATCATCAAGCCCTTGTAGCGGGAGGGGTTCGCACTCACCATCCGCCAAGCCATCTCTCCTCCGTAGCTATGACCGACAATAATCGTCGGCTTGTTCGCCGGCACTATGGCATCGAGGATTCTCGTACAAAACTGGGAATAATAATCAAAACTTCGGTGGCCAATAAGCTCGATCCCCAGGAGGTTGCTATCGCAAAACATCTCGGTAGACGTGCCATGACCTGGAAGCTCTATCACTATCACATCGTAATTCACAGCAAGACCATACGTCGCCCCGTCTCCGAGCAAAACCGGCCACCATACTTCTGGGCCTCCTGGGGTACCATGAATCAAAAGGATAGCCGGTTCCTTTACGTTTGTTGGCTTGCTCCTGTAGTACCTTACGGTCTTGGTGCCGACGCTGATTTGGTGGAAATCGAAGGATCTATCCCAATCCTGAAACCAATTAGGTTTAGGAAACGAGTCTCTCGCGGCTCGTCGGAGTGGATCCGCCTCATAGTAGTCAGCAGAGAAGCATGGCGTCAGAATGAGCGGGCCGCAGGCTGAAATCACGACTTTCTTCAGGAAAGTCCGTCGTGATTCAACAATTCGAGGGCGACTGTGCATTTTAGAGCTTCCTTCGGCAGGAGTTACGCATGCCTGCGCGGGTCGCGCATTCGCCCGGGGTTCGCCAGATTGCGTTGCGGTTTTCATCCTGTGGGTGTGAGATGCTGCCAACGACTAAGCTCAGCCACGGCCGCCGGAGCGGGGCGCGATCGAAGCCGGTGACGTGATAATAGCCATGACAGTCAAAATGCGAAGCGCGGCGGCTGCGGGCTGCAGCGCCTTGTTAGGCGGCATGGCACTCATATTCAGTGTTGAAAGTATGAACTCCGTCGGGCTTCACTGCTCCTGAGAAGCCATCCGTCATTATTTCAACTAGTTGTGTTTTTCTACCTTCCACAGGTCGTATTCTTTCTCGATGGTGCTTGCGCGCGATTCGTTGATGTCCGACCCCGAACGGCGCATCACCAGCTCTGCGTGTTGTTTGAGCTTTGCGTGCACTGGCAGGAAGTCACTCTTGCGAATGGTCGCGCTAAGTGTTCCCGTCAATCGGAGGGACACGAGATGTATGCTCTCCCCAGCGGCTAGCTCGGTTCTTGTCAACTTTTGCTGGCCAGCATCTTCGACAACTGTCGCCGCCACCTTGAAGTCGGCGTTGGCTGTCGATTCGAGCTTGCACTCCAATGTCCGCTTAATGTGGATTCCGCGAAAATCTACATAATCCTGCGTAACCGTCCATCGAGCACCAGTGCCGATTGGCTCTTGCGGAAATGGAATATTGAACTCCTTGAATATCATGCCAACTCTACGCGCGCAGGTTTTGACCGCGAAATCTGCTTGCGTTGGTTCCCGGAACGGGGCTGAACGAATTGCCCAATCCGAACCTATTTGCACATCATCGGAGAGCCCGATTATTTCTTTGAAGCTGGAGTCTTGCACCTCCACCCTCGCACCAAGAAATCTCGCTACCGTCTGAGGTGTGATTGAGATTGCAAGTGTATATGAGTTGGATTCTGTTTTATCAGCCTGCTTTGTACCATCGATCGTATTCTCCGAACGATCTCGCGTGCTTATCCGATATGCTCGAAAACGGTCGTCGGTAATATCGAGAGAGACGAGGGTACTCGGCTTCGTGCCGGAGTCTTGCACTGTGATTCGGGTCTCCGGAGCAACAGGGGAATCGTTCTTGGGCTTGTTGCCCTGCTGGGCAGGAGATCCCGTTACAAAGGCTATGCTGAGCATGACTAGCGGACCAATAATGATGCGAATTCGTGATTTCAGAATGGATTGAAGTTTCATAGCTGGATGTCCTTTCGTTGGCATTATTTTAATCAGCAGTTCTCATGGTGCCGCCTGACGGTCAAGTGAGCGACTGTGGGGCGTTGATTTTGTCGTCATGTTTTTGCGGCCAGATTATCGGAGTGGTGCGACATCTCGTCCAGCTTTTACTTGCATGAGTTCGGCGCGCTTTTTGTCGCCGATCACTGAGCCAACCGGACGCCGCCAGCCGCGGGGGGCGAAAGGCGGGGGCGCTAAGCCCCGACGGGGCTGAGAAAGGCGTCCCTCACCCGCAATTCGTCGGCAGTGGTCCCCGGACTGCGTCCACGCTCGTGCCGCGCGAGGGAAACGGAACCGATTGGGCGGTCGGCATCGACTGGGCCGTTGAGGGAGAGGGGGTTACCAAATTTCTCACTGTGAGAAATTTGATTTGGGGCGATCCGGGGGAAGGGAAGACTGCCGAAAAAATGAATCTGGAATTCAGCTTTCGGGGAAGAAAGGCGGTTTACCGATGGCCGATTCCTGCCCAAAAGCTGATACGGGAGAACCCTGAGCTGGAAACCGCCCCGTTAGGGCTGAAGAAAAGCTGAACTGGAGCCGCTGCGTGGCACGGATGGGCGCATTGTAAAGAGTTAACTGAGACACAGTCGTAACTCCTTGTGGCCGTGGGAGATAGCAAATTTCTCACTGTGAGAAATTTGGGTGCCGGGGCGGTTCCGTAGGAGCGGCCTCTTTACAGCAGACGGATACCGCCCATTCAAAAGCCCCAGCGGGGCGGCAGCTTGGGCTTCAATGTCGCTCCGCCGGAGCTTTGGTTGTTGGCGGTTGGCTATCTACAAAGATGCCGCCCACGATGGGGCTGAGAAAGGCGTCCCTGGCGGGACGCAGGCGATGATTGGGATGGCTTTCCAGGGGCGTTGCCCCTGGCTAATTTCCGGTGCCCCTACGGGACGTTTTGCGGTGCCCGACCCGATCAGTCGCCAGCGGGTTTTAAACGGGCTGCTAACTGTTCAAAAGGTGAGATGCGCACGCGGTTATAGAAACGGACCTTCCGGGATCGAGATTTCGGTTGCAAGGTGCTGAGCGCGAGGCCCTACGGAGTGAAGGAAGAATGCAGAATGCAGAATGCGGATTGGGGAACCTGCGGTTAACTCAACTTTCTTCGTTTTTTTCGCCAAATTGCCCACCGTGGGTTAGGCGCAGCGCGCGGACTGTGTTAGGATCGCGCCGGTATGGAAATTAAAGGCAAATTGCGGAGCCGGGATCCTGCAACGGAAACCGAACAGCCAAAACTCAGAAACTCAGCAATGGGACTCGGAAGGCCGGAGCCAATGGCAGATTGCTCACTGTGAGGAATTTGAGGAGGCGATGCCGGGCGTGGGTGGCCTTTTATACCCGCGAACCGTGCGAAATGCACGGAATGGCGCGCAGCAAACAAAGCCAGTTTGGAGCGACCGTCAATCGACCCACCTCAACTCAAGCTAAGATTAAGGCAAATTAAGGTAAATTAAGGTGACTAAAGCTTGGAGTAAGCTGGCTGGGCTGTTGGAGGAGAATAGGATTGTGAAATCATAGGATCATGGCGCCGAAGCTCATACGCCCCGATGAAGGGTTGCTCGCTCTCTTAGATGGGGTTTCCAGCGCCCTTCCAGGGCGCGCACCATTGCGGCTGGGTGACCAGGGGCAGCGACCGCTGGGGCGGTCTTGCCCCTGGCTAATTTCCTTCGTCCCTCCGGGACTGGTCCAGTGGCGGAAGCCAACAGGCGGATGTCAAGATGACCAACGGTCAATCAACCCACCTCAACTCACGCTAAGGTTAAGGCAAATTAAGGTAAATTAAGGTAAATTAAGGCAACTAAAGCTTGGAGAAAGCTGACCAAAGCTCGGAGGGACGTAAGACAGGACCAAACGAGGTGCTGCGCACGGCCACCCGGGGCGGTTCTGAACCGCCGAATCGCAGATTTCAGATTACAGGTCAATCAAGCTGATCCGATCACATCCGACCACATCCGACCAAATCCGACCAAATCCAATCAAGAAGTATCAAAGGAGGGAGGGAAGCTGTCGGCGGGACGCCGACAGCGGCGGGCGCGACGCCCGCGCTCCCCCAGGCATGGGGAAGTCCCTGCTCAAGGCCATTCAAAGCCAATTAACATGACATGGGACATCCCCTCGGAGGTTCGATCAAGACGGGCGCGAAGGAGCCTAGTCCAAATTTCTCACCGTGAGAGATTTGATAAGTCCGTGGCCCAGAGGGTGTTCGAGAAGTTCGGCTCGCGGTAGGTGGCCATCTCTCCGTTCGCTCGGTCCAAGATTTGCGCTTTCAGGAATCGTCCTTTTGCTCGGCGGACCCTGGCCGAAAGTCAAATTTCTCACTGTGAGAAATTTGGAAGTCAGGGCAGTTCCGAAGTGAACAGGGCAGGAGCGCGGCTGGTCCTACGGACGGTCACTATTCGGAGTCCTACGGACGGTCATTATTCGCTTTTGTCTGGGATGGCGCTGCGACTGGGGCTTCGTCCA
>Ga0137385_10003486_pt1 | contig 13638 bp, 17 predicted proteins | sample SagtaG_FD_104921 | JGI IMG/M metagenome (GOLD analysis project Ga0137385, IMG submission 104921) | Vadose zone soil microbial communities from Sagehorn Ranch, Mendocino, California, USA - Sage2_R_80_16 metaG | ecosystem: Environmental > Terrestrial > Soil > Vadose zone | place: USA: California...
AAACGAGGCGGTACCCCAGAGACCTGTCGTACATGTAATTTTTGTCTCGATGAAGCAGTGCATGGAATCGGGGGTCCCTGCGCATACACCCAGGTGTGTCAAGGACGACCACTTACTCCTTGCCGTTCTCACTCTCTTCTCTTCTCATCTTTCATCGTCTTCTTGCTTTCCAGTCATGTTGTAGTCCCTTCTAGCTCTCTCTTTGGTTTTAGTGTGAGTCATTCTTCTCATATCAAAATCAACCACAGCGCTTACTGGCTTCTAACCTTGTAATTTTTTCCTCGCCTCGTTTTTCAGCTAACGGCCTGCTCGTCCGTTCGAAAGATTGGTGAAAACCATGACGTTCGTCAACGACGGCTTTATCTCCTCTTCAGATTGCTTTATTCTCTCAACATCGCCTTCATCGCCCTCACAATCCAGCATGCATCCCGATCTCAGCGCTCACTCTTGGCCCTCTGATCTATGGTCATCCTATTACACCCCAAATCGCTGCACCTGCATTCCCAAACCCCACGACCCCTCCACGTTTGATCCATCCTGCATCTGGACCCTTTCCCCGGCAAAGTTGACTCCTACCGAGCAACTTAAACATGTCTATCCATCCCCCCCTCCCACCGACTCCGATCCAAAGCACACAGTTCCACTTCCTGTGTTGTGCGAAGACACACCATCGCATGTTGCAGGTCCTTCAACCCTCCTCCCCTCTTCCCCTTCTACCCCACTCACTCAACACTCCGAAAGTCCCCTTACGTCACATCCGTCCACCCAACATCTTCCTCTTTCCCCTCCGCCCTCGCTTCCCATGGTGCCACATCCCCTTCCGGTAGCCGCTACCATTACAGATACTGACGCACATACGGATACTGACCTCGACCCAGACCTCGGCATCGAGGTTCATGCCACCGAGCCAGTCGCCGACGGTGATTCTCAATCATCCTCTTCCCCTGACGAATCATCCTCCACCGACTTACTCACTCCACTTTCTCCAATATGGGATCTCCCTCCTGACGATGCAGATGCTCGCCCTGCCGGCACCCTGGAGGTGTCAACGCTCTTGTCGCGATCACTGGTCTCACCCCTCGTGCGCTATGGCTCACTAGGTATCCAGGCCACGGATGGCGACCGGATGGCTCTGTCAAGTGGCTCCTACCCGTCCATAAGAGACCTAGACCCAAAGATCGAGTCACACTGCGGACAACTTTGTTCGTTAGTAGTGCCACATGATGGACGCGTAGGCGCAAGGTTCTCCATGATCCATACTCTCTTCCCACCAAACTTTGATGGTCTTTCCTCCGACGGCTCGCTATGCCACTCGCAGTTTTCGTCGGGCGGAAAGCCATCCGTCGACTCTCAACCTTTCAATCTTCTGCTTTCGCACACCGATATTCCTCATCCTCTCCCTCACCTCGTATTACCAGCACCATCTTCTCGCCTTCGACCCCGGCTTCTTCTTCCCGGCCTGGAGGATCCTACCATTGACACACGGCGCAGGGATTCTTATGCCCTCACCCCATGCCATGATTTAGACTCGCGGCTCACTCCCAGTGCCCCACTCGACGTGCCACCGGGCACCGGCATCGTGCCAGTCTATCATCCCGAAGGCATGGAGACTGGTGCCGTACCATCCAAGCTTTTTCATGGAGCCAGTGTTATGGAGGACAATGCGATACTTCCCTCCCCACTTTCAGAATTTCGTGGACCTTCACTTTGTACGATTGGCACTGAAGCCAGCCCACATTCAAGCTCCACCGACCTCTGGGAACTCGGAGGAATGGAGCTAAATTACGACGGCACATCCCATCACTACTCGCCCTTTGGTTTGGACGATTCCGAGCTGGACGTTGTCCCATCCTCGCCCATGCGCCGCACGCTTGGAGAACTTCATGCCGATGACGAGGACTTTCTTGAGAGCTCCCCTCTCCCTCAGTCTCCGTCTCGGCGGTCCTTCTCGGAGCTCCCGGAGGACACTGCCATGAACGGATTGTCACCTTCCCCCCCTCAATCCCCGCTTCTGGCTGGACAGCCACTGCTAACGTTACCCGGCGCGGAACCGGACAACAGCCTTATTGTTTCCGAACCCCCCGTATCGGAGTGGTCAGCACCGTCCTCCCCACGTGGGAGTGGCCTCGGTCTCTTCTTGCCTATACAGGCCGCGTCATCCAACCAGGCCGAAACATCCGAAACTCACGCGATCGAGCCAAATCTGAACTTCTCACCGGAAGCAATAGGACGTGTGGACGCCTTTGAGTTCGAGAAGCTCAAGAGCGTCCGCCGTTGTACGTGGGTCTCGGAGCGCAAGGCAAAGGAAGACGAGGTATTCAACGCGAAGCGCGCGGAGCTCCTCGCAGGGCGGCTGAGTGTGGCACCGCCGGTGCCCTCCAAGCTGGCCGATTTTGACGAGCGCGGCGGCGTGAGCGCCGGTGCGGACGACGATGGCACGGAGGGGCCGCCTGGTGAGCCCGCGCAGCTGGACGAGTCTGACGAAAAGACAATCCGGTCGTGGCTACTGTACACCGAGGCGCGCAGAGCAGAGGCGCGGCGTGTGCGTAAGCGTGAGAAGGAGCGCGGGCGAGAGCTGCAGGCGTTGCTGCGTCTCAAGCTTGGCGAAGATCCAGACGCGACGGAACGTGCGAGATGTGCCGCCGCCGCCAAGATCAAGCCGGGTAAGACCGCCATCGTGAGCATGCCGCAGCTCGTGGCGCGCATGATCATGAAGCGTCGCGACACGCCCCGGCCATTCTCGCCGCGTAGGCACGGCTCGCCTTACATCTACTCTCCGCTATCGAGATTCGAGCTCGAACCCACTGTGGATGACTATGTTATGGAGGAGTGAGCATCGGGTGCTTATGGTGCGTTTGGCCATATGTACCCTCCTGTTAGTGCTGTAGACTGACTTTTTTGTTTGTTCTCCCAATCGTAGGATGGACGTTGGACTGGACAGTTCCAATTTTTGTTGATATAACATGACCATGCATTCCCTGTAGCATTACTTGACGGTCATACCCTTGCAGGAATTTGATCACATCTTGATTTTTTTTTTCATCGATTGTCGCTCTTTATTTTTCATCAGAATCCGTTACACAGCACTAGTATGTGGTCTAACACGGCTGTTACAGATGCAGTCAGTACTCAGGCCTCTATCGTCAAATTGTATCATCCTACCATACATCATATGATTTTTAAATTATGGCAGGCTTGAGTGTCGCGCAGCCTGGGCCAGCTCAGGGTTCCCAGCGATGTGACTCAACAGCGTCTGTTCGTTCTCTGCGATGTGCGGCTGTAGCTCCTCCCGCTTTACCCCGCGGAACTTAAGTGCGTACTCGCGACACGCCTCGCGGCTCTCCTTGAGCCCCGGGTCCTCCCTATCGAGCGCGCAGACGGGAAACCCGGGGAAGTTGTGCTCGAGCAGCGCACGAAGCGCGGGTAGCAACTCGCGGCTGGGTGCGTACGTGCCCGAGTTGTTGTCGATCACGAGCTCCCAGCGCGTGTGTTCGTCGGCGTCGGCGTCGGCGGTGCCATCGCCGAACCCGGCCCAGCCCCCCGCGCACGTAGGGCGTGGGTGGAACTCGCCGCTGTAGCGCACGCGCTGCGCGCAGTTAGCATGCAGTGCGTGCTTCGACGCAAAATCGACGAAGAACGCCGCGCCCGTCTCGCTGAACCGCAGCGTCTCGTCCTCCTCCGTGATCACGTACGTGTACACCGCGGGCTTCACGCGCAGCCGCCGCGGGTCGCCGGGGCTGCGTGCTTGCCCGAGACTGTACGTGCCGTGCAGCAGCGCGAGCACGTCCGCAGGCGTGTCGAGCGGCCCCGTGCCATCGCGCGTGCTGCGCGCGTACAGCGTGCGGTGCCCGGCACGGATCGTGCCGCGCAGCGCGAGCGCGCCCGGCCCCGCGCCGAAGATGGACTGCGCGGCGGCGTACTCCTTGTTCCAGGCCTGGAACGTGTCGCCGAAGAAGGCGCGCACGCCGCGCAGGCGCACCTCCCAGGTCGAGTAGAGCCGCGCGTCGTTCACGCGCGTCAGCTGCCCGACCGTCGGCGAGTAGTGCTGCGCGTACCGGAGCGGCCCGTCGAAGGTGTATGCTGGTGCCTCGCTGAGCGGCGTCGTGGGTTCTCGGGACTCGATCTGCGCGTGTGTGAGGGTCTTAGGGTTTGTGTGTGTGGTAGGAGGAGGTGCGCACCTTGAGCCAGAACGTGCCACTGCGACGCCGGTGTAGCGGGCCCTGGATGACGGCTTCCTTGGCTCCAGGCGCGACGGTCGTCTCGAACTTGCCCACAAAGTCGTCCGTCTTTCCCTCGTCTTTGTCCATCACTTGCACTGCGAGCGTCGCGTCGGTTGGGACGTTCTTCAGGTGCCACAGCTCGTTCCAGACCGGCTGCAGGGTGTTCACCTGTACCGACGACCTGCCATTTTTTGGTTGCCCGTCAAAATCCTAGGGGAAGCGTGGCGGAAAGAAGGCGGCACGCGGGACGGGCGTACGTGTATTCGATTTCGCGGTCGAGGCGCGCGATAAAGTACGGGTCCGAGCTGCCCGCGACGTCTGTCCTTGGCAACCCTCTCGCGCCGATAAAGTGGACGGTCAGGTCTACGTATCTCGTTTCTATCCCTGCACGATGCTTGAACTCTTTCACTTTGGCGGAGACATCCCGGGACATGCCCCGAGAGACCGCCCCGTGAAAGTTACCCAGGAAAGACATGATGACCCTGTGTTAACTGTCTAATCGTGTTAGCCGCTCATGTGCTGTTAACTGTGTGGATAGAAAGACATACATCTATGAGGCTCAGATGCTTCTATCTTTATCAATGTCGTCGAGTGTCGAGTAGCATTTATAGAGATCCATGGCCCGGCCGCGGCTGAGGCAGGGCTACTGCAGTGCCTCTGTTCGGGAAAGGGGCAACCGGGCCGGATATCAGCCACTAGCCCGCCACTCCGTCACCTTGAAGTCACCCACAGGCCAGAGATGATGACAAGGCGCCTCCAGCTGCAGTTTTCCCGAAAGCTTTTCTCAGCTGGCCCCTGCAGATTGTCCCAAGGGCGCCCCTGTACAAATATTTTGTGCCCGAGGGCAAAATTGGGACTGTCTCTGGTCTCCTTTCTTAGTCTCACCGTTTTTGTGGGATGCTCGTGGTGGTCTCGGTTGAATCTCGACTCTGCCGCCCAAGATTCTAGTTCGACTCAGGAAAGCTCTCGAGAACATCAAAAAAGACGCATCAATTACAACGAGTCATACACGAGAAATGATGGCTCCAACGTATACGTGCGCCATCCGCACGCGTACACGCGGACGTTCGAGCAAACAGTCTTTCCAGGGAATCACACCGGCATAGCGAGATATGACACCGCAAAAAACGATTCGCCAGGGTGCGTCTCTCTCGCTCTCTGATCACCGCGACAATACTGGCTGACCGCGACGATGCTCACAAAGAGACCGCGCAACAGACTTCGCGGCTGGCGTGCTCCCCGTGCCCACGGGCTACTGGTCAATCTTCGCCTTACTCAGCGCGGACGATACCCACCCTTCCAACCACGGCGCAGTATCTTGGATACGAAGAAACATCGTCGCAGCCGTCGCCGGCGCGCTCGCCGACGTACACAGCATAAACCACCCGCCGCACAGCCCACACATCGACGACGCTCTGCGGAATGCGCTCGTGCGCCTTGACGACGACGCGCGAACGGGACAGCCATGGGCGCGGGATGCCGGCCGTGCCTCGGCGCTTCTCGCGTTTTTCGACTCGAAGTCGCGCGTGCTCCGCGTCGCCAACACGGGCGCGGGCCGTGCGTTTCTGGGCCGTCGTGTGAGCGACGCCACCTACGAGTGCACGGAGGTCGTCGGGCCCGGCTCCCCCCTCTACCTCGAGCTCGAGCCCGCGCGGACCCGCAGGGTAGACGTGGAGGGGCTCGTCAACGAGGGCGTCTTTCCCTCGCGCTGCCCGCTCGATGCATCTTCTGTGGAGACGCGCTGCATCGAGGTGCGCGACGGCGATTTTCTCATACTCGGGTCAGAGAGCGCCTGCGCCGGTATGGAGGGTACGAAGGCCGTGCAGGCCGTGAGCGCGTGGATTAGGGAACAAGAGGAGCCTGAGGGGAGGCGTTGGCCCCAAGACCCTGCTCTTGGCCTCGACTTTACTTGGAAAAATGAAGAGGATGACTTTGGCTTGGGCTGGGTCGGCGCGATGGTTCCTGCGATGATGAGAAGTTTCGACGCCGTGTTCTCACGCTCCCGAGGGAATCCGGCGAGTTGTGTTCTACGCCGCACCGAGCTCGAGCGTCGTGCGGAAAGGGGCAGGGCACCTGATCAAGGCGACCGTGTGACTGGGCATCCTGTTCGCCCTACTGGTACTTCGAGTTCAGGGTGGGTGACTAGTCAGTAAATAACGCCCTTCCCTTGTCTTACTGACGTGGCCATAGCCAAGGAAACGGCAGCTCGGTGATGGTTGTGGTATTCGCTGACGCAATGTCCGCGAGTTCATACAATTGACTACTTGATCAATGAACACGTGGTTGCCGTCAGTGACCCCGTGTGCGGCCATGTCCTACCCCCCTGCTCGCTGGTGGAGCGAGGAAATTTTCAAAGTTGGGATATCGGCATCTCACCATGTGCACACCATCTCGTGGTATATTTCGTTTATTTCCTGCATGCTGCACCCGACGTGTAAAGCACAATCCCGCACGTGGTGCGCCTATTACAGCTGCACAATCAACACTATCACCGCACCCCACGCGCCTGTTTTGGGAGATACAGTCATCCATCAGTTGGGCCCATAGGCCCGCTCAACGGCTCCTGCGTCGCAGTGAACCTAGCCCCTGCTGCACGTCCGCACCGGCTGCATCTGCGGAAGCAGTTTCTTAACTTGGCAATAATTGGCCAGCACGACAACCCCGCGACAGCGATCGTCGTTCGCTTCTCTCGATACGCTCACGCGGTCGCACGCTTCCTATTTTCCCTCGATTCCTGATAAGCGGTCTGGACTCCGCAGATGCAGACGCCTTCAACCGCACACCTCCGCTTTGACAGTCACGAGACTAAATAAAGGACGGGACAACAAAAGGAAGGCTGAAACGGAGTACTGAACAAAGGAGGGCTCGGGGATCGTGACAAGGAGTCGGATTGCCGCATGCTGAAGATGGTCGATCATGCAGAGAGTCCGCACGAATCGCCGTATTACGCCCCACATTCGCGCTTACATATCCTCTGGCCTCTCGGTCATCTCCTCTATCCTTCCCTTATCAACGTCTTCACTCAAGACAACACCTATACTCCCGATGAAATACCTACAACACTCGCATAAGTATAACGGTTGAGTACTTGTACTCAAGGACACTCACCTTCCATCAGCGGGGAAAGGAGATGACGATGCATCTGTCTCTGGTGTCTTGGACTTGAAGTGACGTACGAATTTCAAGGTTTCCACGAACTCGACCACATCCTGTCCCCGCAGGATGCGGACCCCTTCTAAAACTGCAGTGAGCTCGTTGTCGTGCACCTTTATCAGGTGGTCTTTTATTTTATAGGGACGCTTCCACTGGTAGGGGCAGAACGGGCATTGAAGCGGCAGACGCAGACCGTGTACTTCCCTAACGTGTCTCTCATGTTCTTGAAGTCGTTTAAAGGGTTTTCCGCATCGTTCGCAGCTATACTGCCCACTACCAGACGCGCTACCATGTCCGGGCGGCTCAGCTTCCTGGGCGTCTGTAAATAGTATCTCGGGCGGCGAAAACTGAGATGCATCGTTGGGGTGCACTTGGGTTTCCAAAAGCTGCGCTGCGCTTGCTTCGTCGTGTGGAGAACCAGGTAGACATTGCAGCTGACCCAAAGTGACAGATACGGATCTGAATTGTAATTGTATGGCAGGATCGGCATCCTAGATGCGCCGCGTCAGTGAGTCCAAATGCCCGGATGTAATGGGCCCCTCACCAGACAATATGCCCTCCAATCAAAGCTCGGCACATCCTCTGACCCCAAGAGGTAAGGGCTCGCACTCGGTGGTATTGAAGACATTACGGGATGCGGAAACTCAACTGGGGGACAACTATGAGTTGGCCTGCATCCATCCCGGTCGCGCGAGTTTTAAAAACAAAGCATAGTGGCACTCCACTGGAAAGGGAAAGGGAAAGGGCACTCTCGGGTGACCCGCAGGGGCACATCAGGGTGTACGCCGATTTTCGGGGGGCCATTTCGTGCGTCGCAGTTGATCGGCACCATCTTGCAGTAATGTCGGTGCCCTTCTCCTAGAGCCAGAGGTTCTAAATCGCGCAACTGGCACCAGCTAGATGACCACATGTTTCTATCCAATCCTGTCGGGTTGAGAGTGATCGTGGTGTGAACGGTAAATAATCAAAGTGATATTTCCAAATCAGGTTACTGTAACGTACGGACTCAACGAAGGCCGCATCGACTTGAAGGCCAGAGTCTGTCCCCGCTGGGGAATCTGGTCGTTGTTATGTGCCTTCCCCTCAGAGAGGGCAGAACCACAAACTTGAAGAGAACGGACATAACTCAGTTAAAGATAGGTCGGTGGCTGTTCGAAGTCACGTGGGGGGCGTCCATAATTCATTGCGGGCCTGGGGTGCTCACTCAGGCTGCCGCGTACTTGAGTAGTTTCAAGAGAAAAATAGAGGGTTGGCTGGCTAGGATGAGAATCGAACCTATTTGGATTTGTTGATCCTCTCATGCTTCCTACTTGCCCACGGAGCCCCACACTCTGCTCCGACGCCGCATTCCCGCCACTGCGGCAGCCATTCAAGCTATATCCAAGCCGCGTCCTGAGTCAACTTCAAGCATCCTCCGCTCATGGTTGCTGCGTTATCATAGTTGGACCCGCATTGTAACATTACTCCCACCGTCATTCTATTTATGGTATGCTCGGCTTTATTGCTTCTGTCAACGAGTGAAAGTATAACTTTTAGTATTTTAGATAGACTAGATTTTCGAGTACTACTCCATGTCAGTGACCCATGGGGCTTTACCGTGACGTCTACCGGCTCATCTTGCCCTCGGTCAACGGAGTGCCAGGTGCCAGTGTACCATTCAACACGCATTGATAGTCCCAAAAGAGGTTAAAATGAAGATAAGATAAAAATCCCTACACTGGCTCACGAAGGGCACTGGTCCCATTTCCGACATCCTAACCCTCCTTATGATCACGTGTGCCACCTGCATATCATGTCGGCAATCCATGGGCACGGTGCGCGTCCAAGGTTACGAACTGAAATGGACCACCCTGAGGCTAAGCCATGGGTGGCACGGTGCCCTCCCCAAGATAACGGCGTCAATGCGATCCCATCATTGCAGCGACTCCACAACCATTCATCACGAATGGTCGCTCATGCCCGACAATCCCGTGAACTTTCATGTATCATTACGTGACGCTACCGCTGAAACGACACGCCGCCGCGCTGCGGGCGACGACGGGGGTGCAATGGGTGCCCCACTCGTTTAGGAAAGGGATCGCAGGCGTCATGTGATGCACGACCTGGCACCAGAATTTGCGTCCGAGGTGCAAAGACAAAGATGAGCATGTTCAAGTTCCCGTATAGTACGCTCAACTCTGGTCGAGCATGGATACGGTGTTCATCCAAGACCAGAAGGTCTTGCTTTCCGTCACGCCAGCGCTCGAGTCGACCAAAACAACGAATACGAATGCGCAGCACAGAATGGCAGTCATAGGTTGTTGGCGTAAACCATGTTGAGTTCCCGTCAGTAGGACCGCAATACCGTGGTGCGAGATGACTTCTCTCAGTTGCTCCGTCTTCCGGGCTGGTTTGAAACTCTGATTTTCGGCTTTACAATTCTGCCATCACAACTCTTGCGATCTTTCCTGGTCTTCCAAACCTTCGTTAGATAGCTGCCAGCAACCCGTTGCAGCATCCGCTTTGACAGGAAAATCCGATGTTAGGAAAGCGCCCCCACCCACCGCATATATCACTGGCCTCTTCAGGTATGTGCGCGGCGTGAGTAGCCGGTCTGGTTTGTGGAAAGCGACACGATGGCGCCTCGTGGCTCAAAAGCTTCACTACCATTGGCAGCTGACAGTATGCTCAAAGGAGCGCTTATGATCTTATCTCCTGCGGAATGGTGAATGCTGTGACTTTCGGCAGAGGACGTACCCCACTACATTTTGATATGCGCACTCAACCTTCACGGGTTCTATGCATCTTCTTGTTTCACATCTGCATGGCCTTTGCATTCTAGGAGGGGTGCAACACCGCTGGCATTCGCTGACGACATTAACTTCACTGAGCCGTGTTCCCTGTTAGTAAAACTGATCACCCCATCGGAGCTACAGAGCTCCATATCCAGGTTCGAGAATAGATATTGCAGGACGCTGATTCTACGGCTCAGTGCATTTGATTCGCGGGCTGTGGTTATCCAATGGGAGACATCCGTTACCCTGGCCGGGTCACTGGGTCTTCGTTATCCCCCTTAGAGTGGCCACCAGTTGCGGTGTCTGTGGAACTAGGCAGGTGTTCGAACAGCGAGAGCGGACTTCGTATTCTCCCTGGAAGTGGCATTAGACATAGAGCAAGCAGCTGACTGCGGACACCGCCTATAGGTGGGTCACAAATGAGACACGCAGAGCGATCAGAGGGAGCTCACATGGCGCGCGGAGGAAAGGAGCTTAGCCACTCCGTGGCGGTTTGTTTTGCTAAGGAACTTGCCGGGACGCAAGGGTCACGCCACTAGCAGAGTTGTGCATTACTACCGATGAGTAAGGCCCTTGGATGCAGCCTGCGAATGGATGAATGGCGCTGACCAAACCGGACACTTGGCCCAGGCCCGTCCCGACTGTAGATGGACGGCCAATCACTCGGAGCATCGCCATCCAGTACGGTACCCTGCGAGACTTACTGTAGGCTGATGATGCTGATCTCGCTCAGCATCATATTGTCCCCTCCCGACTCGCACTGCCCGTCGATCGTGTTCGGGTCACCGACCCCTCGCCCTTCTAAGAAGACGGAAGCGGAAAGTAGCCCGCAGACCGTTGGCATTGCTTGGGGAGTGAATGAACGAGTTCTTGGTTGAGTCCGACTCCCACTAGATAGGGATGATGAAGGCCTCGCGCGACTCAATGGTGCTCCCGCTCTAATTAGTGGTGCCGTTGCGTGAGTACATGATGACGAGTGGATGAGCGGAAACTAGGGACCCCAAGGGGCTTCACAAAAGACGCGTGCGCTCCTCATGGGTAATAACGTTCCGACCACGAGGCGACGGCTGAATACTGTTTTGATATTCTGTTCAGTTCGCTGTCAAACGCCATTATCACTGCTTGCAATGGAAGTCAGTCTGGGGAGTCAAGGTGCATGACATATCCTAGATGACGCACAGAGGGCTGTTTGACGCGTCCCTCGAAGGTTGACAAAACGGCGCCACATGTCGGGAATGTGGAAAGCGCCGATAGTTGTTGTCGTAAAGAGGAACCGGCAAACGCCACGTATGAGAGACTGGAGTGAGTATGTTGGGTGGGAAAGGTCACCAATGGGACTTTTTATTCGTTGTAAGTAGTGGCAGTGAATCCCGAGGTCTCTGATAGAACCCGAGTGCTACACCTGTGTGGGACATGCATACAGTGGTACTTGATGGCTATGCTGGCACGATTTCCTGGGCCCGCGGTGCTACCACTGGCATGTGGTAAAATGCAACCATATCAACGTACAACATTATTTTCACTTGTCGTCTTATCAAAGTCCGCGAGCGATATTGGCACCATACCTGCTGACGCCATTGAGATCAACGGGATCGGGTAACAGTAACCACTATGAATAAGGGTATGAAACCACCAGTTAACTGGTCCCGAAATTGCCGTCATGAAGGGAATACTTTACCGCTCAATGTGTCAAGGAGGCCATGTTCCCAATTATAAGGCGCGGAATTTTGCAACATGGGTGTGGCGATAGTGACATTGGGGGCACTGACTAGACCGGTGACAGTTCCCTCTATGGGGTGTCCGCTTCGCAGAATCTTGACGGAGAATCGAGGAATCTCCAGTCGCTGCGCTACTGTACCCAGTGGCGCCTCATTCCTCACTGTCCTCACTGTCGTTCTCCGGCTGATTCTCTGGCTTACGGGTCTATTGGCACTGCCTTATTCGATCAGTTTTGGTTTTGTTTGTCCATAAGGAAGCTGTTTAGTCAGCATGATTACAAGGCGGCTTGGAGTTTCTAGGAGTGTAGTGGTTTGGTTTGGCACGCTTACAAGTAGGTTGATTAAATTGGAACGCCCTTACTGTAGTGGTTTTAATTTCGTCTGGCACTTGAATCACCGCCTGACTTTCCCTCGGAAGAGCGTCCATAATCTGTCCCAAACGACTCCCGATGCGCAGGAAAGCTACTCTCCTACTTCCGCCGAGCCGAGCTTGTAGTTAATGGGTCTAGATATCGCATGTTACGGCACGGCATATTCCGCTCATAGGATGATGGCACAGCCTAAGTTAGTGCCATGAAGATGCCTTCACACCCGAGGCGCAACGGCATACACTCTGCAATCACTTCAGAGCCATGACGAGTCAGAGGGGAACGAGGTAGGCACAAGGCAAACTCGTGGAATCAAAGGAAGGAAGAGGGATAAACGTCTACGCACATCCAATCAAACTCGTCACATCCCTCACGCCCAACCCTCATCCAGTCCATCTGGACGGATCAACGTCGGCTACGTAGAATCGTTCGCTGGGCAGCGCACGACGACGACGACGATGCGCAGGGTCACACCAGTCAGGCTCGCACCTTCTTTGAACAACTGTTGGCTGTGTCGTGCTAATGGCTTCTTCCTCTTGGGACCCGCTATCAATCGTAAATATAGACACACAACACGTGGTCCACCATCGTCTTTGTGCAAACCTAAGTCTGTCCGCACCTTCCTGCCGCCAGTCTATAGACAGTTCTATACCACTGTGCACTTCTCCTCCTCCCACTTTTGTGATCAACTGTCGCCTCTCGTGCTCTCCGTATCTTCATATCCCCACTTGCACGCACATCTTCTTTACCTGACTTATCGAAAACCCCAGTTCCCCAAGCACACCTTACCTTACTGTACAGTACAACTAAAAAGTTCATGTAAATCACACAAATCAAACCCGCCTTCCAAACTCTGCTTCAAAATCCAAGCAAGGTTGAGTCGACACCTAGTATACAAACGGGGGAGGAGCAAGCAAAAGAACGGGAAACCGTGGAATCGGCGTCAATCTCCATGGTCCCCTTCCATTCTTTTGCGTACTCTTCCCCCATTTTTGTGACCCCCCTTGTCCCCGGCCCGAGTCAAGTCTCGCACCCTCCCCCGTTTTCGTGCCCCCGCTACAGCGCGATCCACTCCGATAGGCCCTTAGCCTGCGAACATATGTGATGGACTTCTAAGATTCAATGGCGGAGTTCATAGTTAAGTAAAATTTGAAATTCTCAAGACATTAGTTATCCTTCTTAATTTGGGGTTATAAAATAGTTATCCCTTTTGCCGTGTGCCACCTCAGCGCCCAATTACAAAAATAGGTTCTCGTATATACTTGTCCCCTGACGCGTGCCATCTCAACAACCCCCACCACCCCTCTCCCCAATGGTTCGTGACAATGCTGATCCCATTGACGACACAAGCTACTATGAACCACACAGGATCAACTTGTATCCCTGCATAAGGTGAGTTCTTTCC